>Ga0315900_10004717_pt1 | contig 19079 bp, 23 predicted proteins | sample LakEriMetagenome_FD_203521 | JGI IMG/M metagenome (GOLD analysis project Ga0315900, IMG submission 203521) | Freshwater fungal communities from buoy surface, Lake Erie, Ohio, United States - Buoy 12 MA114 | ecosystem: Environmental > Aquatic > Freshwater > Lake > Lake biofilm | place: USA: Lake...
GGTATCGCCGAATAATACTTTACCATAAACGTCTTTATTGATAAACAATTCATAGATGGACTCAGATGTTAAAGAACTTTCTACACGTTTAACATAGATTCTATTTTTAGTTGAAATACCATTAACTTTAGTGTTTAAGAATACTGTACTATTCTGTAATGATGCTATATCACCAGAAGTTAGCTTGACGAAAATGGAAAAATCTTGAACCCACTTAGAATCTGAGATAGTTAATAGTTGTTCTCTTGGATAACGAATATCAACTTCTTTTTGGAACATCTGTCTAAAAAGAAATTTATAAGATTCTTCACTTCCATGAGCAACAGAAATGTGTGGTGTATTTTTTAAAAACTGAGGAGTTTTAGAAAATTCTGGAAAATCGACTGCGAATTCTTTCTTTAGACGATCTATAAAAACATCTAAACTTTTATGTATATCATCATCAACATCTCTAATACTCTCTAAGTTTCTATAAACTTTTTGTTCATCTTCTAAAAACTTATAGTATGCTTTAAGGAATTCTACAAATGTTGGATAACTCTCCCTGATATGATCAGGGAGTTGTGTAGAGATAAGATCTGATAATTTATTCTTTATCATTTTCTATTTGGAGTAAATACGTACGCAGAGCCACCACGAGCACTACCTGAAGAGATAGGATCGATAACAGTTATAATTTTCGTCTCACTTTGTTGAATTCGAATAACTTGATCTCTTAGCGCAACAACGTCATAAGAAGATGGCTTAAAGTAAAACATAAAATTATCTGAAGCAAGTGCTATTATATTTAACCCTTCTATAGAAACTATGCCTTTGGTATAGTCAACTGTACCTATATTAGACTTTACGATAATTTCTTCGCCAGAACTAATATAATACATGTAAACTATTCCATCGCCATTGTCTTTCAGATAGTGAACTAAGTCACTACCTTGGATATAAAACCCAGTAGAAACAAACGCAGATTCTTTTTCACCAGTATAGTAAATAGGATTACCAATATCTACTTTATATTGCGCTGTTATATTAAATTTAGGATACAGCTCTCTAGATAATGAAACGTTAGTTACGTTATTTTGTATAGACTGATCTGCAGAATCTATCAAACGAACAACCTTTGAGTGTCTGAAAACACTATCAAACTTCATCAGCTCAGTTTCGCTATAATTATTAAGAACCTCTGCTACATAACCACTTATAGAAGATGCTGACTTAGAAGTAGATTTTGGATTATAATAAACGGTTGATTCAAGTATAATGTTCAAATATATTGGATCTACAATCTCAGCAAATGTTGTTACTATAGACTTTGGCTTTAGTATAACATTCTTGATGAAATCTTTTTCATTGTCATTTAGATAATCTTTAGTCTTTGGTTGGATTGAGATAAAAACTTTACCATACTGTTGTGGTACATTATCTTCTCCACCCCAGACTTGTATAGATTTAACGTTACCGAAATTCTTAAAGATAAGATTTTTATAATCAGTTTCTGTAACTGCTCTATTCTGAGTAGAAAAATGACGAGGGGCATTAAATTTAATGCTAGGTAATTCTTCTGCATCCTCACCACCCATAGCAATACTATTAGTAGTTAAAGTTACTGTACCATTAGAGAATAGTGAACCATCTAATTTAAATGTCTTGGAACCATTGGCATCAGTACCAGAAGATGTTCTATAAACAATACGCACATAATTACCAACACTTAATGCTTTACCTACAATACCATCACCAAATTCAATTTGGTAATTTCCGTCCTCAATTTCTTTTATGAAGTATACATTACTCTCAGGTGTTAATGCAATAACATCGTCAGCCAGAGAATATAAAGAAGATTCAGCTGAAGCTATTGATGGGTGAACATAAACTTCTAATGAAGATGTATCACATGGCGAATTATTTAAGATGAATTTCGTACCGACTTGATATACGTATTGTTCAGTTTGGTATATACCTTCCATAATGTCAAAACTATCAAATGTATAAACACCATTTGACAATGGTACAGTCATTTCGTCTTTATTTGAAAAGTAATAACTACTTCCATCAGTTGCGTTTGCTGTAAATACACTTCTTGCTGGCAATGTTGCTAATTGCGGATCTAGTACTAAACCAGAAACTGTCAATGTAACATTTGCCTTTGAACTGCGTGCAGAACGTGGAGTATATCCTAGCATTTTAGCTATTGATAGAATACTTTCTCTTTTGCTGGCAGAATCTAAAAACATCTCATTCAATGCCATGTTAGTATATAATGCATTGTAATGCGTGTTATATGCTAACAGATCAACCAAAACAGAAAGACCAGAACCGTCAAAATTATAATCTTTGAATGTTTCTTGAGCACTCAAGAAACTCTTAAGGTTAGTTCTTATACCATCGTAGCTTAATTCATCTACCTTAATCTTTTTATTTGTTTCTGCCATTATCGTGTTCTTTCTAGTGTCATCTGGAATGACTGTAGACTCGTTGAGTTAAGTATGTAGTAATAGATGTTTATCTCTAAGGAATTATTACTTTCATTTGGGGAGATGATAACATCCTGCAAAGAAATTCTTGGTTCAAAGTTTTCAACAGTTTGCTCAACGACAGTCTTAAGTAATACTCTAAGCATAGGTGAATATGGCTCGAACATCAGAGCACGTATTGGAGAACCAATATTACTATTAAACGGTCTTTCATAATTAGCAGTAAGAATTAAATTTCTAAGTGACTGATTAACTGCTGCGGCATCGGTTTTTCTCGAGACATCATCTGTTATTGGATGTCTCGTGAAGTTTAGATCTAAATCTGAAAATATTGCTTGTTTAGTAGCCATTATGCTGCCATTACTTTAGTGCTGCCTGAGGTTATTATATTATCACCATAACTATCGCCAATTCTAGCTACTGGTCTTCCATTAGCATGAACTTTAGAAGAGCCACCACCCAAAGTAGATGTATCAGGGCTACATCCTGATTTCAAATGTGGTGCTACAGTATCTCCATTAACTACAACAAATATGCCTTGCACACGAACTTTACTTTGTCCTGGTGCACCTGTTGATGTTTTAACAGGAAATCTACATTTTTTACCAGTACCGTCTGGAGACATAACTTTATCACTACCACTAGATCTTGCTACTGCTGGCATTATTTAACCCCTTTATCTACTTCGACTGAGAAATTAGCCATTGAAATTGCGTAGTTCCAGTAGAAGTACTGTTGTATATTTTTAGTTGCAGTTTTTGGAATACCAGAAGAATCTGTATAATTAACGTTAAAACTGTAAGTTCTAGATGTTTCTTTTGAAGCAGGTTCTTGATAGTTAACAACTGAGTAGAATTCTGCAACTTCAGTATTATTTATCGCAGATAAAGTTACAGTTTCATTAGGTCTAGTTAAGTATGTATAAAATTCATCTTCAAATAAACGAACTGCAGTTCCAGACAAAACCATAGAACTAACTGAACTGCTTTGAGCAATAATACCAAAGGCTTGTGTATTTGTGGTGCATGTGACTAAGGTAGGAGAAATGTATACAGGAACTTCTTCTGTTGATAGTAACTCATCTAAAACACTAAATGTTATCTTAATAGAAAATGTAGTTCCCTGATATACAGATGGTATCAGATTAGCTGGCAATGAAAGACCATCTTCAGAAAATGTCAGATATCTATCTCCTGGAATTCCACTTGGAAATCCAACATGTTCTGAGTATGTTACTTTGACTTGTCCACCACTAGATACGTCAGGGACTTGTAATTCGATATCATCGCCATCAGAAATATCAACGCTAGAATTAAATACAAGTTCAGTCATTACTTAGGACCAAATAAGAAGAATCCACGTGCTCCAGGAGTAGGTGTTCCTTGCGCATTTACAGTCTTATCGTTGTACATCGTAAATGCCTGTTTCAATCCGCCTTGCTTGTACGCAATGTGAATCCAGTTTTGCCATGCTCCCTTAGATGCGGATGGGTCTCTGTATTCCAGAATCATTTGATGATAAGGTAAGATCTTTTCTAATTGAGCTGCCAGATCCAATGTTTCTAGGTAACGACCACCTGGCCAAAGTTGGAAGTCTAGCGCACGACCTTTGTTGTGGTCAGAAGTATCGCCAGATTGTTTAACGTTTCCTGCATTACGCAAACCTGATGTGATAACCCAACGACCAGTTTTACTAGAAACTCTATGCACACCAGCTGGTGGTCCAAGAATATCCCAGATAGGTTCACAGATGTTCTGTGCCAAGTCAGCCATGTTCGCAACAAGATCCGCTTGAGTAAACAGCTTATAACCAGAGAAAGAGTCACCTTTACCTGGTGGCAATTCAGCATCACGCAAGATAGTTTGAGCACTCATCAAGTGACCAATTGTAAAGTTCTTAGACAGTTTATAATCTCTAGTGAACGCTTTAGGGTCAGCATTCTTATAAGTTTCTCGATTAACATCTGTACCCTGTACATTATTGCCTGGCGCTGGTTGAGCCAACTCTTCATTAGCGCTAGAAGATGGAGCATTTGCTGGGTTTGCAGCTTGCGGATTTGAACTGATATCACCTGATTGCGCTTTACCTTCTTCACTGTTCCATTCATCTGGTGTTTCAAACTTTGTAGAAGGTTGTCCAACTCGCGCAGGCGGTTCCAAGTTTTCCATGGCACTACCACCTGGTTCTGCCTTTTCAGGTGGAGTCAACTCTAATGCTTCAATTGCTTCTGGTGATTCTGCTTTCTCGACATCTCCAACTGATGCTCCATTACCTAGATCAACTAACGAACCGTCAATACTAACAACACCGCCAGCTGAAACATCAACGCTGCCACCACCACCTAATCCAGCATCTCCACCAGCTTTGATAGTTATGTCACCAGAAGCACCAATTCCAGTATCTCCATCAGCAAACACAATAGCGTCTCCAGATGCGGCAATATTAGTGTCTCCTTCAGAAGCAAATAAGTTATCACCAGTAGTAACTATGTTCGTGTCACCTTCAGTCTGTAATGTTAGATCTGCGGCAGTTAAAATAGATGCATTCTTTCCAACATCTAATGTAAATTCTCCGCCAACTTTAATTTGCAAGTCATTTGCCACTGCAATTTTAACATCGTTGGCAGCACCAATAGTTACGTCATTTTGAAATACTGCATTTGTCTTACCTTCTACTTGTATCTCAGCATCACCACGAACCAATATCTTAGCACCAGTTCCAGCAGTTATGTTGACGTTACCACCAAAGTAGATATTTCCGTTACGATCGCATATATGGTAATCATCACCTACTATGTGAGTGACACGAGAACCATTTGGATCAATCTCAAAGAACGTACCCTTTCTATGGTACATATGAATGCGCTCAGCTGCAGGGCTGTCATCAAACTCCATGATATGACCAGACTCAGTTTCCATAACTTTATTGTATGGATAAACTGCTGAGTAAGCTGATTGTGGTTGTGACCAAGTCCCGCCATTGGCTAATGGCACGTCCTTAATCAAAGTTTGGTCTTTAAACTCAAAGCATGTGCCTTCTAAAACACCACGTGATAGTCTATTGGTATCTGCTTCATTGGCATAGTCTCTAAGTGGATACTTTCCATCAGGATCAGTAAATCCTTTAACCTTATTTTGAGATCTATCTTCTTTAAGTGCAGCACGCTTTTCTGGTGGTGCCGCTTCGATGGCTTGTTGAGATGGTGGTTCATCCCCAGCTGATGCCTCTTTATTTGTCGTGTCTACAGACTTCAATCCATTCATGAAGTATTCGTAGTATGCCTTTTTCTTGGCTGCAATGTCTGGTGAGTTAAATCCAACAGCAGACTTAGCAGCGCCATAGAATCCTTCTTCGTACATCAATTTCTGCCAAGAGTTTACTCTACGGGTTAGATAGGTAGCTGCAATTATAGCACTGCCTGTTAAATCAGTATCAAGTAAATCTGGATTACCAACAATATCAATACCAGTTAGCTTTTTGTATTGCTCATAGTTTCCACGACCAGTCAACTGAATAAAACCTCGACCGTAAAACTTACCACCGTCTTCATCAGTTAAATTACCAAGGAATCCCTTACCTCTAAAGGTTGGTCCATAGAAAAACTTAAAGAATTCTTCTCTGGTCATACCTTTACGTTGAGCGTAGCTATATTTTTCAACATCAGCATCAGTAACGCTTTTGAAGATCTGACGTAATCTATCTGGAGAATAGTTGTACATTTCCTTTTGAGGAATCCAAGTAGATTCTCCACCAGCAATACCCAGCAATGCAGCTTTGGCATATCTCGTAGATAAACCTACTTTATCACATGCTGCGATTAGTGCTTTGATACCTTGTTCTGCTTTACCTTCAGAACCTTTTGCCACTGAATTTGCAGGTGGCTTTGTAGGAATAGAATCATTACTATTTACGTTTTGGGCAGTTACTGGCTCTTGTTTTGGTTGGTTGGATGGAGTTGGTGGTTCAGGATTAGGTGTTGTTGTGATAGGTTTACCGCTACCATCAGTCACTACATTACCAGAACTATCTTTAACTGCATTACTTGGTGTTTCATCTACAACAATATCACCACCACCACCGTCAATTGTAGCATTTTTAGTTAAGTAAATTCCGCCAAGAGAACCTAAGATGATAGGCTGTTGCTGATCTTCTCCATCACTAAACATAACCACAACCCAAGTACCAGGAACAACTCCTAGTGGAGATTGCCCAATACCATTCATGGCAGCAGAAGTGATAGGTTGTAACGGGTGCGCCCATGGTAAATCTTCCGTTGGAAGAATACTTTTATCATCTGTGTGAAGACCTAATACTCTAACTTGGCAACGACCAAGTTTCAGTGGATCATTTCTATTTTCAACAACACCAGTATATAACATTAGTTACCACCCTTAAAAACGTCTTTAATATATGAATCCTTTATAAGCTCAATTGTGCATTCATGAGACTTTTGTGTGATAAAGTGATTGATTGCCGAGACCAGATAACGCCCAGAGAAAATCTTATCTGATATTTCTGATAACGTATCTCTGTCTTTAATAGGCTCTACTTGAAAAGATTGAATAACTACAGTTTGACCAACAGTATAATCCAGTCGACCAGGAACTGTTATAGTTAGCTTGAAGTCATTCGCTTGATTTAATTCAGATATTCTTCTTTGTAAAAACTTTATATTGGATACGTCATCAAACCCTGTAAATTGCATAGTGCTTTTTGGAACAAGCAACATCTTTGATGTATAGTATGCAGGCAGGTTAGTAGAAACAGTTGGAAATGCGTTCAAGTGTTTCTTTTCTTTGAAGTTGTTGAATATATCAAAGTTTCTGATGTCTATTTGTTTACTCGTTAAATCATACGAATGCAATCTAGAAGCAATCATACCATTACGTAAACGTTCCATGGTATTAAAGCCATCAGTGACTGAAAATGTAGATATCTTTTTATAATCATGATTGAAGTCTCTATTGGCTGAACCAGAATTAGAGATATTACGAGTTGAATTTGAATAATTAAATTTCTGAACGGGTTTATTATCACTTGACATCAATAAGTCTAATGAACCAAAGTTAAAGCCATCGCGATTCTCAAAAAATACATAAGAAGGAGATCCTGTTTTATTCAATGCTCTATCTGCAAGATAATTCATATTTCGTACAGGTGACCAATAATTAGAAACATACTTTATACTATTTTTACTCTCTTCAATGTTTAATTTCTTAACAGTATCGAATGCTGCAGATTTATCCGTCAATACCTCTCGTGCAATCTCAGAAACCTTTCCCTGATATCCACGGCTCATTTTAACGTTTACATCATTTAAGAATTCTTTGGATATAAAAGACATTTCATATACAACACTTCGGTCACCATCATATTCACGATCCTTCATTTTATGAATATAAAATTGCCCTTCTATTTTTCCACCATTGCGTTCTAATGATGGAGTATATACAATAAGGCTGAGAGTTTCTTGTCCGACGAATGGTAAAGCATTAACAAAGTCTAAGGAATCTCTGAAAATTACAGTACCACTAATAAATGGAGAATATAAATCTTCGAAAATCTGTAGACCTATCAGTTGTCCTTTAACAGAGAACTCTACTCCAGCAGATGATATAACAGAACATTTTTGAACTGTAACATCACCTGCAAAACTTAATGTTTGTGTATTTTCTGCCATATTAAATTTGCATCATGTCTGAATATTCGCTAATTATCTGATCTAAGTATATCTTTGGTATAACTTTTAAGATGCGTTTCTTTTCATTTTGTAAAATCTCATACTCGTAGTTAGTTACAGATAAAACATCCAATGGATATTGTACATCTTCTGCTCGAAACTCTCCAAGATATTCTTCTACAGTAGCACCTGCAGCATCTTCAACATAATTATATGCTTGAACTAACTCACCAGTTTTAAACCCACTGGTAGACAAAAGAACATCTAATCTTAAGTTTTCTGCGTCTAATTCTTTAACATAGCCAGTATAAATTCCATTTTTAGTTTGTTTTTTAATGACAGTACCAATTTTAATCTTATTGATCAAGTACTGCCCTTCTTCTTCCAAATAAACATTTTCAGCAAGTATAAACTGATTACCTTGTATTCTATTTCTTTGGGTGTTAGTGAAGTAACTTATGTCATGCTTTCTATCACCATACTTAGATTCTATCATTATATCTAACTTGTTAACAGAAAGTGGAAAGTCTTGTATATAATCAAACTTAGAGTTAGCAAGCATTAGAACCCAATGGTAGTATGGAGTTCCATATAGCTTTTCTGATATAATTTCTGGAGTTTCTCCATCAATTATACGATAGTCTTCATACAACAATAGCGACTGTAAAAAGTCTTTTCTAAAACGAACATTCTTTGTTATGTCTTTAACAAAGATAAACTCATTACTTCCATCTACTTTAGCTGGAAAATCGTATGGTATCTTATTAAATTCTTCGAAGTACATATATTAATATCCCTTAGCGATTTCACTCTTAGTCAAGATAGCTAGTTCCTTGAAGGTCATTTGAATGTTTATCTGAGTAGGAGAACCGTCTGCAAATGTAGCAAAATTAGCATTTGGGGTATAGTTAACAGAAAGGTTAGTCAATACGCAAGACGTATGCTTGAATATAGCTTTATTTTCATTCATCAAATGGTAGTAGTGAATATCAAACTCAGACGGGTAGATGTAAATAAAGCTATCCTGGTCTTTAAATTCTGGATGCATGTGTAACTTAAACATCTCAACAATTCGCATAATATTTGCAGCTTCGGTTGACGAACGTGGAGCAAATTGGTAATCGAATGTAAATGTTCTAAAATCAACACCCTTAAACAGTTGTTCTTTCTTTGGGTTGTATGCCAATCCAGACATGGCAGAAAGTGCGCCACCAACTCCAGGTAAAGAAAGCGCAGCACCTGTTAGTGCACTTCCAACTACACCACCAGCATCTTTAGCGGGTTGTTTGACAGACATTTCTGCCACAGCTTTGGCTCCAGCTTCACCCAATTTAGCACCAACCTGAAATAATCCAGTATCTTCAGCGTCCCATTGCATACTGTAGTTAGCCGTTAACTGGTTTGGTACGTGCAAGGCGATAGCAGTCTTTAAACGTTTTTGCTGGCGACTCATCTTACCACCGACTTGACCAGAAACAACTCCAGCTGCAGCGGAACCTATACCACCAGCAATTAAAGCATCTTTCAAAGTGGAAGAAGAGCTGCCACTACCACCCAAATTACTTAAAATAGTACCACCCAATGCACCGACAGCAAAACCCCCACCCAGCGCAGCAGCAGTACCATAGCCTTCTTGATTTATTCTAGCTCGAAAACGCTCAGAGTCGCCAATATCTACAGTTTCTTGTTTTTCATCTTTAAGTAGTTTCGAGTCTTCAGGAACGTTTACATAGAATACAACGTAGTTGCCACCATAAATTTGTCGAGATGAAAACAAGTCTTCAGGATACGTTAGTTGATCAATACTGTACTTTTTATCTACAGGACTTGAAAATCTGCCTTCTTGTTGATTGGGATTAGAACCTGCAGCAGTTCCACCAATCATTGAAGTGGATGAAAGATCACCTAGTGAGCCGAATTGGTCTAGCGATAATGATTCAAATGCATTGGAGAATAAATCCATTTTAACCCTAAATAGTTATTGGTAAATTGCAATCACTATTATTTATGTTCCACAAGAGAAGATACATCCCTGTAAATGCACAAAAGTATAGCGGCGACCCAACGAACATAATTATGCGTTCGTCTTGGGAGACTAAGTTCGCCTCATGGTGCGACCATAATCCTAGTGTAATAAAGTGGAAATCTGAGGAAACCATCGTTCCATACAGATGTCCTTTAGATAACAAAATACATCGTTATTTCGTAGACTTTCAAATTCAAATAAAAGACAAAAACGGTGTGTTAAAAACCTATTTGATAGAGATCAAGCCAGATGCTCAGACTCGCCCTCCAGTTCCAGGTAAAAAGACCAAAAGATATCTAATGGAAAGTGCTACGTATATAAAGAACCAAGCTAAATGGGAAGCTGCTAAAAACTGGGCTAAAGACCGAGGATATGGGTTTACAATCCTAACAGAACACCACTTAGGTATCAAATAAATAAACAATGGCAAGCACTAATAAACCACTACAAGATCTGTTCGTAAAACACCATTACGACATGGACAATATGCGCCGTAAGTCTTCTGCATGGTTCAACCAGCAAGTTGCACTTATGGCTGGAAAACGCATAACTCCAAATAAAATTCTACAAAACAATTTAAGCTCCCTTGGTACAAAGGTGCTGCCAGGTAACTTATATTTATATTACTACGATCCTAAAACAAAAGACACGTTACCATACTATGATAGGTTTCCAATGGTATTCCCATGGAAAGCCAACAAAGATGGGTTTATTGGATTGAATATGCATTACCTTCCATATCAGCTTAGAGTAAAGCTAATGGACAATTTATTGGTGTTTAGAAACAACGATAAGATGGATCAAACAACAAAACTTCGTTATTCTTGGCAGCTAATTGATGGTATAGCAAAGTTTGGTTTAGCAAAACCGTGCGTGAAGCAATATCTGTATTCTCATGTTCAATCTCCGTTTGTTCGAGTCGAAGCAAATGATTGGGGAACTGCTATGATGATGCCTGTTGAGAGATTTGTCAAGGCAGGAAAAGATCAAGTATGGTTAGACTCACGTAGGAAAATATGACAACACTATCATCATTTATATCAGAAGTTAAAACTGGAGCTCTGGCAAAGACAAGCCATTACTCCATAAATTTCACACCACCTAATATATTCTTTGGAACTACATTAAACTCTAGCAACCAGGTGCGCAAACTGCTGCTATATTGTAACTCAGCGCAGCTACCTGGAATTAACATTTCTACATTTCAATCTAGAACATTTGGTGAAACTAGAGAAATGCCATACGATAAGCTATATGATAACGTATCCCTTTCTTTTTATGTAGACAGAGATATGTACATAAAGAAATTCTTTGATACATGGGTTGATGGTATTCAAAATCCAACTACCAGAACATTTGAATATTATGATCAGTACACTACAGATATTGAAATACGTATTCAAGACGTTAGTGAAACCACCACGTATATTGTTAAGTTATTTGAAGCATATCCAAAAACAATCTCACCAATAACTATTGGGTATGATCAAAAAGAAGTTATGCAACTTCAAGTTTCTATGAACTACAAGTATTGGCAGTCTCAATTGGTATCATCTGCAAATTTAACAAAAGAAGGTCCGTTACAAGGTGTAGCAGATCCATTCACACAACTAACAACAGAGTTGGAGATACCATTTAATATGGACACATTTATGAATCCAGGTGACTTTATTTCCCAACAATTAGTAGATTTGCAAGGTCTTGGTAATTTTGTAAATACTAATTTGGGCTCATTAAAAGACTTTTTCGGGTAAGGTAAACAAAATGGAAAATAACAAACAAGAAGAACTAAAAATCGCCCAAGAAGATTGGATGGTTAAAAAGTGGCGTCCAGCTATGGGTTGGACATACATGGTAATCTGTATCTTAGACATGGCAGTATTCCCAGTTTTATGGAGTTTACTACAAGCATTAAGTTCTGGTCAAGTAAATAGCCAATGGAATCCACTAACACTACAAGGTGCTGGATTATTCCACTTGGCAATGGGTGCAGTTCTAGGTATTGCCGCATGGTCTCGCGGACAAGAAAAGATGGCTGGCGCAGCTGTTGGTGGAGGTGCTATGCCTAGTTCTCCAATGGGAAGCCCGATGCAAAGTCCACAACCAATGGGGCTAAATACTCCTGCAGTGGCACCAAGACCAATGCCAATGATGAGACAAACCACAACTACAACCTTTGACTTAGATCCTGGAGATCCACAAGTTAGAAACACAAGAAACGATTGACATGAAAATTGATGATAGATTATCTGAGGTGTTTGATTTGGAACCTACAACTACGGTTCCATTAGTTATTGATGCAACTACATCATTGCAAGTTAATGACAAGATTGAATCTGATTATGATAAGTCCAGAACTAATCTACATGAACTTTTGATAAAGGGGCAAGAAGCTCTTAATTATGCTCTTGATGTTGCTAAACAAAGCGAGCACCCAAGAGCATTTGAAGTTGTTGGTAATTTGATGAAGCAACTAGCTGATGTCAACCAGCAGTTGTTGGATATACATCAGCAGAAACAAAAGCTAGATGCTCCGTCAAAGGCAGAAGCAGCAAAAAATGTGACAAACAATAACGCTATCTTTGTAGGTAGCACATCTGAATTGAGTAAAATGATCAAGAATATGGCTAAAGGAGAATAACATTATGGCATTACCATTAAACAACACACCCATTTACAACCTTACAATTCCTTCCACGAATCAAAATGTTAGATTTAGACCATTTGTAGTTAGGGAAGAAAAAGCACTACTGATTGCCCAACAAAGTGAAGATTCAAAGGTAATGGTAGACACGCTAAAGTCTGTAATCAAGTCATGCGTCAAGGATCCTATTGAAGTAGACAAACTAGCTATCTTTGATCTTGAATACATTTTTACCCAGCTGCGTGCAAGATCAGTTGGTGAAATCGTAGAACTTATTATGTCGTGCGATGAAGACCACGGCGAAAAAGATAAGTTGGCTAAAGTAAAGGTTAACGTGGACTTAACCAAGTTAGCTGTAACGATAAACGAAAATCACACAAATAAAATTCCATTGTTTGATGATGTTGGAATCGTTATGAAGTATCCGTCAATTGACATTCTAAAGAAACTAGAATCAATTGATGCCATCGTAGAGCAAGAAGTCGAATCTGTCTTTAGCATTGTGCTAGAATGCATTGACTATATCTACGATTCAAGTGAAGTGTACCATGCAAAAGAGCAAACAAAACAAGAGTTGATAGACTTTATTGAAAATCTATCTTCGGAACAGTTTAAAAGGGTTCAAGCATTCTTTGAGACGCTACCGAAATTATCACATATGGTAGAATATAATTGCCCAGTTTGTGGCAAGCATCATGAAGTTTCAATGGAAGGGCTTGAAAGTTTTTTTTGATATCGCTCGGACACGAGAGTCTTCATAATTTTTACAAGCTAAATTTCGCACTTATGCAATATCACAAGTACTCTTTAGCTGATATCGAAGACATGATGCCATTCGAGCGCGAAATTTACATTGCTATGCTGATCCAATTCCTAGAAGAAGAAAAACAAAGATTAGAGAGTAAAACCTAATGAAGAACATAACAGTCAAGCAAGCAGAGCATTTAAAAAAACTTGAGGTGCTGAACAACCAAGATAATGTATATAAATTAAATGCTAGCCGCAACAATTCTTCTATTGCTAGTGAGATCAAGCAGAATGAAGAGATGAATGTCAATCTTAAAAAGATTGATAAAACTTTAAAAGATACTCTTGGGGACAAAGGTAAACTAAACAGTAACGTTATCAAACTGGCTGACTGGATTAAAAAGAATACAGCAAAAGCACTACCAGAAACGGGTAAGGCAAAAACACCAAAATCTGCATTGACTGCAGATCAAGCTAAATCAATAACTGGTGAAGCAATGGGAAGAAGAACATACCGTGGTGTTGGTGAACGTGTAGAAGGTGTCAAGGATCAGCTAAAAGACTTTTTCTCTGTTCGTGGATTCTTAGATAAAACAGGAATCGTTAAACGTGGTACTGGTGGGATTTTCTCTGATGCTCTAGATCGTCGTGAAGAAAAACAAAAGTATATCAAGGCGAGAATGGAAACAAAGGGAACTACCTTTGGCGATGAAAAGACTTTTGCACGTCAGTTCGATGAGCAGCAGGATACTCAACGAAAGATGAGAAAGAATGAGTCTGTAATAAAAGGTTATGAAGAGCTAGGATTCAAAGATACTCAAATAAAAAGATCTGATGCATTCAAAGAACGTGGTGTACTAGCTGAACAACTAATCAAATCAGATACACGAGTTCGCCCTAGTAAAGAAACTGAAAAAGAAGGTCCACTAGTCAAGTCCAATACTAAAAAGCTAGCCGCTGAAGCAGATTTATCTGAAAACGAACTTGAAAATTCTCGTTTGATGAACGAACAAACAGAACTGCTGCGTAGTATTGAAGAAAATACTCGTGACAAAAGCCTGGCTGCCACGAAAAAAAGAGCGGAAGAAGGTTCAGGTGGAGGATTCCTAGGTGGAATAATGGGCATGCTGGGTAAGTCTCTAATGACTGCATTTAAAGCACTATTCAATCCAGCTGTGTTATTAAAGTTCTTAACTAAGTTCTTAGCTCCTGCCATGCTAATTGGTGGTATCATCAACGGCATCATGGATGGATGGAATGCATTTATAGAAGGTGGCTCATTCTCTGATGTTATCATTGCTGGATTAGGCGGTGTCCTTGAATTCTTATCATTTGGCTTGTTTGATGCAGATACCATCAAGAACATAGTAGGTGCCGTAAGTGGATTCGTAGATGAGTATGTTATCGAACCAATAAAGAATTTCATTGGATTCTTGGGTGAGTCATTCGACAAGTACATCAAAGAACCTATCCTTGGTGCTTTTGAGTATATCGGTAACCTGTTCACTGAGTATATCATCAATCCAGTTAAAGAGTTCTTTGCTCCAGTAGCAGATTTCTTTAAGAAGATTAAAGAGCAGGTATTTGGATTCTTAGAAGACTTTGGTATTCCTGAGATCGGTTTCACTATCCCAGTTATCAATAAGAAAGTTTCTATTGGTCCGTTCTATCCATTCAGACCAGAACAAGGAACAAACCGTGTAGCATCGAATAAAGAGATGTCATCATCATCTTCTGCTGGTGGTGAAAAAGATTCATTCAATCAAAACATCGTAACAAGTGGTAAAACTGCTTACAAAAATAAAGATGGTAGTATTAGATACGGCGAAGATAAAACCAACGTTTTATCTGTGGGTGAAAAAACTGTAAACGGTAAATCAACCTTCACAGATAACTTTGCTCAATTTGATCCTAAGACTGGAAAATCATTTCTCACTGGAGATGCTGCTGGAGCAGATGGTGAAAGAGAAATTTCAAAGCGTGCATTTAACAAAATTAAAGCTAATGCAAAAGAAGGTGGGTCTGCTGATAAAGTTGCTGAGATCGTTAAAGAAGATGACGCATATCAGAAACTTGGCTTCTTAGACAAGCGTAAGGTAGACTTTGGTCTCGCCAAAGCTACAGAACTAGCTGCAGTTGAACCATCAAAAGCTGGCGGTGCAGTATACAATAAGTCTGCTGACAATGCTGGCGCTGCACAGAAACCTGCTGGTGGATCTGTTAATACTGTTGTAGCTCCAACCACTAACGTTAACAACAACACTACGCAAGTGACCAAAATGCCAACTAGAAATACGGATCCTAGTTTAACAAACTACGTAAACTCTAGATACGCTTATTAAAAAAGGGAGCCGAAGCTCCCTTTTCTTTATTGCTCAGCGGCAATTTTCTTGAAGTAAGACATAACGTCTTCATCATCGTCTGCATCAGCAGACTTAGCTTGCGGTGCAGGCTTTGATGCCTTTGGTACAAACGCTGGCGCAGATGGACGATCTTCTTCTTCTGCCATTTCTGCAGCGGACTTTCCAGAGAAAGAATCTCCAGACAATACCTGATCCAACTTCTTCTTAAGTTCATCGTAAGGCTTGAAGTTTTTACGATCAAGAAACTCAGACAACTTGTGTTGAGAGTTAACGATGCTCAACAGAGTGTCTTCATTATCAGATACTGCAGATGGCTCCATGAATGCAGACTCATCATAGTTTGAGTAGCCATCCTTCTTACGCATACGCAGTTTGAAGTTAGCACCTTCCCACAGATCAAATACGTTCAAAGGCTTTTCATCCTCGAAAGTAGGACGTGCTTTGTCCATGATCTTGTCAAAGACTTTCTTGCCGAAACGGAACAAGAATACCTTACCTTCATTCTCTGGATGCTTTGGATCAGATACAACCAAGATGTTTGCAGTAAATCCCAGCTTGCGCTTTTGCTTACGTACAATTTCTTTGTTTGCTTCAGAACCAGAGTTCCACAGTTTGGTGTTTAGATCGCTAACTGGATCATTCTCACCAAGAGTGGTCAGGGAGTTTTCCAGATACCACTTGCCAGTCGGACCTTGGAATCCGTGGCTGAAGATACGAACCCATGGGAGTTCATCACCTTCTACTCGAGGGAGGAAACGAATCGTTGCAGTACCATTGCCTGCCTTGTCGCCTTCGAGACGCCAAAAACGATTGTCTTGATAAGACTTAGAGTCTTGTTGGGGATTGGCAACTTTTTCGAATGCGCTAGTGATAGCACCGAAGTCAGAGTTGCGCATTTTGCGTAGTGATTGAATATCCATTTTAGTATTTCCTTGTATTAAATGTATTAACGTGTATTTTTAGTATGTTGAATTTGTATATCATCATGAATCTCGATCTCATCATTGAAGCTATCGTCATCAAAATCATAATCTTCTTCAACATAACTATTTATCGTTCGCATACCACCAGTTTTTTTACCACTGACATGCTTCTTTGGTTTTCCTGAATTACCACCAGAATAGTCATCTGACGGATTCTTTTTATAGGTCTTGCCCATATATTACAACTCTGCGAGTTCCTCTTTAAAAGATTGATAGATTGATTGCACTTTTTGCGAATCATACTTTACAAAACCGCGAGATTTATCAACTCTGCGGATCTCATTTTCCCATAACAATATCATAGAAGAATTACTCTTCCACGTTTCAATAACAGGTTCAAAGTCATCTATGATTCTCAATGTTTCTAACGATATCTGTTTTCCGAGGTACAGTGTAAGTATACTTGGATATTGATTAAAAGTAAAGTTTTTCACAGAACTTTCTTTGAGCTTTTTCTTGTAAGCATCCATAAGGATAGTGCTGCAATCATCAGAGAATATCTTTGTGATTGATTCTTTTCTGCGTGTCCACTCAATAAGGTTTGATTCTGCATCATCTTGCGAATAGACAACAGAGTCACTACCGTAGGCAAAGTTTGCGACGAAGTATTGGATAATGTCTTTGTCAACTGGGTATTTACGAGCCAGCTTTTCGAAAATATATCTATCATTCCTAGCATTAAATGCTTCACGAGTACCTTTAACAGCCCCACGATTTTTAAAAACATCAAAGTTATCCTTGGAGAAATGCAACTTAATTGCAATGTAATATTTGTATGCTTTAAATCCGTCCACTTCTTTTCTTCCTACATTCTTCTCTTACTTGTGGTGGGAAATCAGGAGCAAATTCTGCAATTGAACAATCATATCGAACAGTTCTATTTTCTTGAGTGATCATAGTGAAGAATAAAGCACCCAACATAATGGCACCCAAAACAATTGGAGCAAATAACCAAAAGTACTTAGACATCTAGTTGTGCCTGTTTAGGTAAGTAATTCATTTCTCGAAAATTCATCTCAATCTTATCTTTAAGAGACTTATTGATCAACTTGGAAACATCAGCAGGTTCAAGATAGTTATCTTTGCAATATTCCAACACAGCATCCATATGATTCAATCTGCGTTCTTGAACTAGCTGCTCAATGTGTAAAGAAAATTCGTTGGATGTTTTAAACATGATTCTTCTTTAGGTAATACTCAGCTGCCTTAATGACTTGTTCCAAGTCAGCATACTCTTTGGTTTTCTTATTGTAAAGTTTCCAGATGTTGGTGTTAGTGACCTTTGGATCCATCTTGTCGGAAAACTTATCCAAAAACATACTGAAGAATTTATCAAGCCGCATTTTATCAACAACAAGTGACTGATATAAACTAACAAGTTTATTGGTGTCACCATAAGTCGATGCATTAACAAGTTCATTATAAGATGTGTGCATTTTATCCTCTTCGCATTGTAGCGATTTCCTTAGCTTCTTGGTTTGAAAAAATTGGTACAGAATTGGACTTGTGCATAGTCCCGATACCCATGAGTTTATCTCCAGTGTAAACAGGAGAAGGTTTTAGAGCAGTACTACCGCCTGCAGAATTAAGACTTGGAATCTTAGCTGTTTCACGGATGTAAGGTTTTGGTTGTTTATACTCAGTTGCAGGTGCTACAACTTTCTTGGGTTTATACTTATCAAGCATACGATCCCACTCAGCTTGCAACTCACGCTGCGCTGCTGTTTGTTTACGTTTCTTGGACTTACCTGGAGTAGTAAAGATCATCATAAACTTATTATACCCTAAAAGGGAATAAAAGTCAACATCTAAATTAATGACCCCTACATCAGTAGGGGTATACGTAAGGATTACTTTCTTGCAGCGTAGGCTATGCAAACAGTGTCTTGGCTGTTCGAGTATGCGCAGCGAACAGAAAGAGGATCAATTCCTTTCCCGAGAGCAACCTCAATATTAGCCCTAATTGCTTGCGTCTGATTGTAATTGTAATAGGCAGTGCAACCAATTAACGTCATCACCGTCAAACACAAACAAAGCCAAAACGCGATCATATCTTTTTCCATAATTACCATTCTCCATCATCAATAACAACTCTTGTCCAAAATGGACCAAGAGACAAAAAGAACCCATGTGCTTTTGGGTTCAGGTCATCGGGTTGTATCGTA
>Ga0315900_10004718_pt1 | contig 19076 bp, 14 predicted proteins | sample LakEriMetagenome_FD_203521 | JGI IMG/M metagenome (GOLD analysis project Ga0315900, IMG submission 203521) | Freshwater fungal communities from buoy surface, Lake Erie, Ohio, United States - Buoy 12 MA114 | ecosystem: Environmental > Aquatic > Freshwater > Lake > Lake biofilm | place: USA: Lake...
GATCGCGCAGCACCGTCCGGTTCAGGTCGCTCTCCGCCGTGAAGCGCGCGCGGAAGGCGGCGCCGTCCAGGTGCAGAGGCACGGCGTTGAGCCGCGTGGCGATGGTGCGGAAGCCCTCCGTCGCCGCCGCCGTCGCGCAGCCCCGCTCGAGCGCCTGCGCGACCGGCTCCGGAATGCCGGCGGGCGCGAGCAGCCCGCCCGCGCTGCTGCCCTCGAGCGGCTGGCCGAGCTCGGCCAGCGTCGGCGCGTCGGGCAGGCCCGGCATGCGTGCCGCGGCCATCGCGCCGAGCACCGGCAGGCCCGATTGCGCGGGGATGGAGGCGCTCTCGACGAAGACGTGGATCTGCCCGCCGAGTGCGGCCTGCGCCATCGGCCCGGCGCCGGTGAAGGGCACGTGCAGCCCCTCGATGCCGAGCCGCGCGAGCAGCGCCGCCATCAGGATGTGCTGCGTGCTGCCCTGCCCCGGTGATCCGAAGACCAGCGCCTCCCGCGCGCTGCGGCCGTGCCGCACCATGCCGGCGAAGTCGGTGAAGGGCGCGTTGCGGCCGCCGACCAGCACCTGCGGGTTGTCGTAGACCATGCAGAGGAAGCGGAAGCTGTCGAGCCCGTAGCTCAGCGCCTGCTGGTGCGGCTGCGCGGTGATCGGGTTGTTCGGGGAGAACAGCAGCGTGTAGCCATCCGGGCGGGCGCGGGCGGCTTCCGCCGCGCCGATGGTGCCGGCCGCGCCGCCGCGGTTCACGATCACCACCGGCTGCCCGAGGGCGCGGCTCAGTTCCGGCTGCAGCGCGCGCGCCATGAGGTCGGTGTTGCCGCCGGGCGGGTAGCCCACCACCAGCGTCACCGGGCGCGTGGGATAGTCCTGCGCGGCCGCCGCGCCGGGCAGCGCGAGCAGCGCCGCCAAGGCCAGGCCGCAAAGCCGTCCGATCCGTCGCATCCTGTCGAGCCTCCCCGTTCCGGGGCAGGCTAACAGCCTGGCCGCGCCCGCGTCAGCCCGCCGCCGGCACCGCGAGGCCGAGCAGCGCGGGCAGCTCCGCCATGTCGGCGAAGGGCTCGGCGCCCACCGCGGCCAGCGCCGCGGCCGGCGTGGCATGGGCGAAGCCCAGCACGCGGCACCCGGCCGCGATGCCCGCCCGCGCGCCCGCCACGCTGTCCTCCACCACCACGCAGTGATGCGGGTCGGCGTTGCAGGCGGCGGCGGCGGCGCGGTACATGTCGGGCGCCGGCTTGGCGTTCGGCACGTCGTTCACGCTGAAGGCGCGGCGGCCGAACACCTCCGCCAGGCCCAGCCGGCGCAGCTTCGTCGCCAACTCCGGGCGCGAGGAGTTGCTGGCCACCGCGAGCGGCACCCCCGCCGCCACGATGGCCGCGATCGCCGCCTGGGAGCCGGGGACGGGGATCGTCTCGTTCTCCAGCGCGTGCAGCACGCGGCGGATCAGGTCGCGGTGGAAGGTCGCGGGGACCGAATCCGGGCCGAGCCGGTCCTGGATGATCGGCAGGATCGCCTCCCACGACAGGCCGCGGAAGCGCTTGGCGGCCTCCGCCGGGGTGATGTCCCAGCCGAGCCCGCCGATCTCCTCGGCGATGATGCGGTCGTGCAGCGCTTCCGTGTCGGCCAGCACCCCGTCGCAGTCGAACAGCACCGCTGCCGGCACCGCCGGCCGTGAGGGCGCGGTCACGCCGCGACCTTGGCGCGGCGCTCGGCGTTGACCTTGGCGTGCGGGCAGTCGCCGTGCTGCTTCGGGCATTGCCGCGCGCCGGCGAAGGAACAGAGGCTGCGGCCCGACCCGCGCGCGGCCTTCGCCAGTTCCGCCAGGGCGGCGATGAAGGCCGGGTCGGAATTCTGCGCCGGGGCGCGGAAATAGCCGGGCACGCCGAACTTCTCGGCCTCCTCCCGGTATTCCACGTCCAGCTCGACCAGCGTCTCCGAATGTTCGGAGGTGAAGGCGATCGGCACGATCAGCACCGCGACCTTCTCATGCCCCGCGCGTTCCAGCTCGTCCTCGGTGGAGGGGCCGATCCACTTCTGCGGCGTCACGCGCGACTGGTAGCAGACGATGTGGTCGAGATCGGGGATCGCGAGGCGCTCCACCACCTGCGCGACGGACTGCTCCACCTGCCACTGGTACGGGTCGCCGTCCTTGACGATGCTCTCCGGCAGGCCGTGCGCGCTGAACAGGATGCGCAGCTTCACCGCCGGGTCCAGCTCCGCCCGCGCCTTGTCCCAGGCACCGCGCACGATGGCGGCCGTGGCCTCCGCGAAGCCGGGGTCGGAGTGGAAGCAGCAGAGCGTGGTGGTCGGCACCTGGATGCCGGCCTTCGCCGCCGCCTTCTCCCACGCGATGACGGAGCTGCCGGTCGTGGTGGTGGAGAATTGCGGATAGAGCGGCACCAGCAGGACCTCGTCCGGGCCCCAGGCCTTCACGGCGGCGGCGCATTCGTCGCTCATCGGGTGCCAGTAGCGCATGGCGACGAAGGCCTTGGCCTCGACGTCGCCGGCCGTGTTCATCGCCGCCTCCAGTGCCGCGGCCTGTTCCAGCGTCAGTTCCAGCAGCGGGGACTTGCCGCCGATGATGGCGTAGTTCTCGGACGCCGGCTTGGTGCGGCGCCAGGCGATGATGCGGCCGAGCCAGGGGCGCACCCAGCCGGGCACGCGCAGGATCGCCGGGTCGGTGAACAGGTTCACCAGGAAGGGCTGCACGCTCTCGGGCGCGTCGGGGCCGCCGAGGTTGAACAGCACCACGGCGACGCGCGGGCGCGGGGCAGGGCTGCCGGCGGTGGCGGGCACGGTCGGCTCGGCGGGCATGTCCATGGCGGGGGGAAATGACATGCCGCCGGGCCGGGTCAAGGCCTGACGGCGCGGGGCAGGCGTGATTCTTGCGCCGCCTGCCCCCGCTGCCCCCTATTCCGCCGCGCTGACGCGGCAGAGCGCCGCCTTTTCGCGCAGCAGTGCCTGCAGCCGGGCCAGTTCCTCGGCCAGGGGGGCGTGCACCTCCCGCCGCCCGTGCTTCGGGTGCAGCTCGAACAGGCCGTTCGGGCAATAGCGGTCCTCGTCCCAGCCGATGTGGGAGATGACGGGATAGAGGCAGATGCCGTGCAGGCGCACGCCCTGCTCCACCGCGGCCAGCGCTTCCTCCGTGACGTGGCGGAGCCAGGCGGCGCGGGGCCAGCCTTCGATCGAGGTCTCCGCGATGAACAGGTCCCGCCCCGGATAGCGTGCGGCCGCGTCGGCGATCAGGTGGCGGAAGGGGCGGAAGCGGGCGGCGTCGAAGATCGACAGCGGCTCGCCGTGATGCAGCCACTGGTTGTTCCAGTAGTAGTTGATCCCGACCACGTCGAGCACGTCCTCGCTGCCGCCTAGGCCGGGTTCCTCGCGGCCGGCCAGCATGTCCCAGGCCTGCCACTGGCTTTGCGTGTGCAGCCGCACCTCCTCCGTCTCGCCGTCGTGGCGGGGGACGATGTGGATGACGGGGTCGATGGCCGCGACGCGGGTGCCGGGCGCCGCGGCGCGCACCGCATGGGTGCCGGCGATGGCGGCGCGCACCAGGTTGCGCTTCAGGTCCATGCCCCGCCCCGCCGCATGCGGGTTGCAGCGCTCCATGTCGCCGCCGGCATAGGCCAGGAAGCTGATCTCGTTCACCGGGCAGACGAAGGGCGGCCGCCCCGTCTCCTCGACATGCAGCCGGGCGAAGGCGGCGGCGTAGCGGGCGAAGCGGTCCACGAATTCGGGCGCGAACACATCGAGGTCGTCGGGCCAGCCATAGTGGCAGATGTCCCAGATCACCTGCGTCCCGGCCCGCTCCGCCGCGCGGATCATCGGCAGGACGGATGACCAGTCGTAATGGCCCGGCGAGGTCTCCACCAGGTGCCAGCGCACGCCGTCGCGGGCGGTGCGGATGCCGTGCTCGGCGAGCTGCCGGTAGTCCTCATGCGCCAGCATGTCGTGATGCGTGGCGGCGATCATGTCGAGCCGCTTCCGCCGCCTGTTGCGGTGCGTCGAGCACTCGAAGCCGGCCATGAAGAAGGATCGGAACAGCGGCTGGAACGGGGGGGCTGGCAGGATCACGCGCAACTCCGTCGATGTGGATCGGGCATCCGGTGCGAGGCGGTAACGCGCCGCGGCCGGCTGGCTCCCCGCCCGTCCGTCACGCGCGCGTGATCGCCCTGCGGCAGAATTGCAGATTGTATGCCATTTAGTCCAGCCATCCATCGCGTGGTCGGTCGCTGCGTCCGACACCCGGGTGGCGTCTGATCGTATTCGACCGTCAACAAAAAACTTACAAAACATTGCACTTCGCGGCCGGTTTCCGCACTCTCCCCGCGGGCGCTGGCGGTTGCCGCGCACCGGGGTCCGACCACGGGACATCGAGGGGCTCGTCGCGATGAGCGCATCCGCCTGGAATGCCGAGATCCGGCAGGTCGGCATCTGGAACACCGAGGACGACCCGCTCGTCAGCTTCGTCAGCCTCTACCTGCCGATCCTGGCGACCGACGTCCCGCTGAGCGTCACGGTGAACTGGGGCTCGCCCGGTCCCGCGGACGGCACGCCCGCGCTGCCGAACCCCGAGACTTTCCCCGCCGGCAACACGCCGACGCGCTCCTACACCGACGGGACCTACACCATCGCCGCCACCGCCGATTTCGGCAGCGGCGTGACCGTCACCGAGCTGATCAACGTCATCATCAACGCCAGCGAGATGACGGGCGTCGCGCTGGCCGGCACCGCGCTGGACGATGCGGTGCAGGGCGGCTCCGGGCGGGACACGGTCACCGGCCTCCTCGGCGACGACTACCTGAACGGCGGCCTGGGCGCCGACCTGCTGGAAGGTGGCGACGGCAACGACACCCTCGCCGCCTTCTTCTTCGAGGGATCGGGCACCGCCGATACGCTGCGCGGCGGCAACGGCAACGATGTGCTCGACGGCAGCGAGAGCAACGACCTCCTCGAAGGCGAGGCCGACGAGGACACGCTGGAGGGACAGAACGGCAACGACACCCTCTTCGGCGGCACCGGCAACGACAGCCTCCTCGGCGGCGGCGACCACGACCTGCTCGAGGGCGGCGAGGGCAACGACCGCCTCACCGGGGACCCGGCCACCATCTTCGACGGCGGCCCGCAGGGCCGCGACACGCTGCGCGGCGGCAACGGCAACGACGATCTCTTCAGCGGGCGCAACGACGATTCGCTCGACGGCGGCAATGGCGACGACAGCCTCTACGCCGATGCCGGGCAGGACCTGCTCGACGGCGGCGGCGGCAATGACTGCATGTCCGGCCGTGAGGGCGCGGACACCATCCTCGGCGGCGCCGGCGACGACCTGATCGACGGTGGCCAGGGTGCCGGGGCGGAGGACCTCGCGGACAGCATCCGCGGCGACGACGGCAACGACATCATTCTGGGCGGCCTGGGCGGCGACATCATCGCCGGCGGCAACGACGACGACCGCCTGGAGGGCCACGAGGACGACGACACCCTCAGTGGCGATGCCGGGGGCGACAGCCTGGTCGGCGGCGCGGGGAACGACCTGCTCGACGGCGGCGCCGGCAACGACAGCGCCCAGTATGCCGGCGCGCCCGGCGACCACACCGTCACCGATCTCGGCGGCGGCCTCTACACCGTGGTCGGCCCGGAGGGCGCCGACACGCTGACCGGGATCGAGCGCATCGTCTTCGGCACCGGCGCCGAGCAGACGCTCGACGGCGGCGGCGAGCCGCTGGTCCGCACCGGCGGCCCGGGCCCCGATACGCTGGATGGCGGACCCCTGGCCGACACCCTCTCCGGCGCCGGGTCGGGCGACCTGCTGCGCGGCCTCGGCGGCGACGACCTGTTGCGCGGGGAGGCCGGCGACGACACGGCCGAGGGCGGCAACGGCAACGACGCGCTGCGCGGCGACAACGGCGCCGACCTGCTGGGCGGCGGAAACGGCGCCGACGCGATCGAGGGCGGCGCCGGCGCGGACACGATCCGGGGCGACGACGGCAACGACCGGCTTCTCGGCCAGAGCGGCGCCGATCTGCTGGAGGGCGGTGGGGGCGACGACGAACTCTACGACGCCGACGGCGCCGACACGCATCTGGGCGGCAACGGCAACGACCTGCTGTCGGGCGGCGGCGGCGACGATCTGCTGGACGGTGGGGCCGGGAACGACAACCTCGGCGGCGGCGACGGCGCCGACACGCTCGGCGGCGGCGACGGCAACGACCGCGTCGATGGCGGGGAGGCCGGGGACAGCATCGCCGGCGGCGCCGGCTTCGACCGGCTCTTCGGCGGCAACGGCCACGACAGCCTCTCGGGCGACGGCGACAACGACCAGCTCTTCGGCGATGCCGGCGACGATTCGCTGGAGGGCGGGGCCGGCAACGACCGGATCGAGGGCGGGGAGGGCTTCGATGTCGCCTTCTTCGACGACGTGATCGAGAACGTGACCTTCTCCGATGCCGGCAGTGGCCTGCTGCGCGTGGTGACGCCGACCGGCGGCACCGACCTGCTGCGCGGCGTGGAGCGGCTGGACTTCGCCGACGGCACGGAATTCATCCTGTCCGGCGGCGCCCTGCCGCCGCTCGGCGCGCCCGGCAGCGCGATCGACGACACGCTTCTCGGCGGGGCCGCCGCCGACACGCTCCCGGGCGGCGTGGGCAACGACCTGCTGCTCGGCTTCGGCGCCGACGACGTGCTGCGCGGCGACGACGGCAACGACACCGCCATCGGCGCGGACGGCGCGGACCGCGTGACCGGCGGCGCCGGCGACGACCGGCTGCTCGGCGGCAACGGCAACGACCGCCTGCTGGGCCAGAGCGGCGCCGACCTCGTCGAGGGCGGCGAGGGCGAAGACCAACTCTACGACGCCGACGGCAGGGACACGCTGCGCGGCGGCAACGGCAACGACATCCTCGGCGGCGGCGACGGCGGCGACCTGCTGGATGGCGGGGCGGGCAACGACAGCCTCGGCGGCGAGGCGGGTGCCGACAGCCTCGCGGGCGGCGACGGCGACGACCGGCTGGAGGGCGGCGCCGACGACGACCTGCTGGCGGGGGGCGCCGGGCTTGACCGGCTGTTCGGCGGCAACGGCGGCGACCGCATCGCCGGGGATGCCGACAACGACCAGCTCTTCGGTGGCGCGGGCGACGACATGCTGGATGGCGGCAATGGCAACGACCGGCTGGATGGCGAGGCAGGCGCGGATACGCTGGATGGCGGCCTGGGCGCCGACCGCGTGCTGGGCGGCAACGGCCACGACCTGCTGGGCGGCGGAGAGGGCAACGACACGATCGAGGGCGGCGCCGATGCCGGCCGCGACACGCTGCTCGGCCAGGCCGGCGACGACAGCCTCGTCGGCGCGGATGGCGACGACAGCGTCTCCGGCGGCGATGGGCGCGACATTCTGCACAGCGGCGCGGGCGCCGACACGCTGGATGGCGGCAACGGCGACGATTTCATCACGAGCCTCGACGGCGCCGACCTGCTGATGGGCGGCGCCGGGAACGACAGCCTGCGCGGCGGGCTCGGCGCCGACACGCTGTCGGGCGGCGAGGGCACGGACACGCTGCGCGGATCCGCCGGCGACGTGGTGACGGGCGGCCAGGGGGCGGACCGGTTCCGCGCGGACCTCACCGACGCGGCCTCCTCCTTCCTGATCGCCGACTTCGCGCGCGGTGAGGACAAGCTGGCGCTCGACAACTTCGTGACCGACGCGCTGGGCTTCACGGTCCCGATCGTGCTGACCCTGCTGCCGACGGGCGACGCCTTCACCGGCGCCGGGAACGAGGTGCGTCAGGTGGTGGACGCAGGCCTCGGCCTCGTCCGCGTCGAGGTGGATTTCGACGGCGACCCGGTGGCGGAGATGGAGATCCTGATCGCCGGCACCACGCCGTTGGCGCCGAGCGACTTCATCTTCAACGTCTGACGCCGCGCCGCGCCCTACCCGTTCGCCGCCGGCAGCCACACCCGGAAGGTCGCGCCCGCGCCTTCCTCGCTCTCGATCAGCAGCTGCCCGCGGTGGCGGTTGACGATGTGCTTGACGATGGCGAGGCCGAGCCCCGTGCCACCGGCATTGCGCGCCCGGCCGCGATCCACGCGGTAGAAGCGCTCCGTCAGGCGCGGGATGTGGTGGCGCGCGATCCCCGGCCCCTCGTCGGCGACGGCCAGCACCACGCCCGGCCGCGCCGGCCAGGGCCCGCCAGGGGCGGCGCGCGCGACCGTCAGCCGCACCGTGCCGCCCTCCGGCCCATAGCGCACTGCGTTCTCCAGCAGGTTGCGGATCACCTGCGCCAGCTGCCCCGCATCGGCGGGTGCGGCCACCGCGCCGGGTTCCAGCGCGGCCTCCAGCCGGGCGTGGCGCTCGGCGAAGATCGGCGCCATCGCCTCCGCTTCCGTGTGCGCCAGCGCGTCCAGCTCCACCCGGCCGGTCGGCGGCTGGTGCTCCGTGATCTCGATGCGCGACAGGCCGAGCAGGTCGTCGATCAGCCGCCGCATCCGCTCCGCCTGGTCGGCCATGATGCCGAGGAAGCGCGCCCGCGCTTCCACATCGTCCTGGGCGGGGCCGCGCAGCGTGTCGATGAAGCCGATGACGGAGGCCAGCGGCGTACGCAGCTCGTGGCTGGCATTGGCGACGAAATCCGCGCGCATCCGCTCCACCGCGCGTTCGCGCGTGCGGTCCGACAGCAGCAGCACCAGCCGCCCGCCATCCGCCAGCGGCGGGTCCATCGGGATCAGGTGGATCTTCAGGTCGCGCGGCACCGGCACCGGGAGCGCGATGTCCACCTGCCGCGCGCCGCCGCCGGCCAGCGCCTCGTCCAGCGCCTCCGCCAGGGCGGGGTGGCGCAGCAGCGCCGCGAGGTCGCCCCCTGGCGCGCCGTCCGCCGGGGCGCCGAACAGCGTGCGCGCGGCGGCGTTGGCGCGCAGCGCGCCGCCGCGCTCATCCAGCACCACCAGCGGGTCGGGCAGGCGTTCCACGATGGTCTCGTCGGCGCGGCGCAGGCGCAGGACGAGTTCCGCGCGTTCGTTGACGCTGCGCGCGAGGCGGCGCGCGCCTTCGGCGATCTCCGCGACGGAGGGCAGCAGCGCGCCGGCCTCGTCCGGCGCGTCCTCCGGCTGCCCGGCCTCCGCGCGCAGGATCGCGGCCTTCAGCCGCGCGAGATTGCCGAGCCAGATCCGCGCGAGCGCCAGGCTGGCCCCGGCCGTCGCCAGCAGCGCGAGAAGCCCCGGCAGCGGCGCCACCCAGCCGCCGAGCAGCAGCAGCAGCAACGCCGCGGCCGGCACGCCGCCGATCAGCGCGGCGGCGGCCAGCACGCGCCCGGCCGGTGGCGCGGCGACCGGCATGGGCCGCTAGAAGCCCGCGCCCGCGGGGTCCGCCGCCGGTTCCACCAGCGCCGGCTCGCCGCTTGCGGACAGGGCGTAGATCGCGAGCCCCCGTGCCGTGCCGCCGTTCGCCAGCAGGCGCACCGGGCCGTCCGCGCCGTCGAAGCTGCGGATGGCGGTCGTGCCGTCGGGCGTGGTCCGGTCGCGCAGCACGCGCGCCGCCAGCGCCGCCGCATCGTAGGCCGAGGCCGCGACGCGCGGCGGGGCGGCGCCGAAGGCCTCCCGGTAGCGGTCCTCGAAGCGCGTGCGCGCATTGGCATCGGGCCCTGGGAATCGCGCACCGACCAGCGTCGTCTCGCCCCGCACCGCCGGATCGTTCAGCCACAGCGCGGTGCCGAGCATCGCCGGGCCGGTCGCGGCCGGATCGGTCGCGGCCTGCATCGCGCGCACCTCCGCCACATAGGCGGCGGCGAAGCGGCGCGCGCGGTCCCCGGTCTCGCCCAGCAGCAGCGCATCGGCGCGCGGGGCGGCGACGCGCGCCGCGCCCGCGGCCATGGCCGGATCGGCCGCGGCCGGATGCAGCGCGATGGCCGGCGCCGGCAGGCCGAGATCGGCCGCCGCGCCGCGCAGCCCTTCCGCCAGCGCGCGGCCGAATTCGGTGTTGGGTGCGGCCAGCACGAAGCGCTGCGCGCCGTCCCGCGCCGCCGCCGCGACGACGCGCCGCACCTGCTGCTGCGGCGTGGTGCCGAGCACCCAGGCATTCGGCCCAGCGCGCTGCGCGTCGTTGGTGAAGGCGAGCATCGGCACGCCCGCGCCCCGCGCGACGGAGCCGACGGAGGCGGCCTCCGCGCTGGTCAGCGGCCCGACCAGCACCCGCGCGCCATCCGCCAGCGCCTGCCGCGCCGCCGCCGCCGCGCCGGTCGCCGTGCCGCCTGTGTCGCGCGGGACGAACTCCACGCCCTGCGGCGCCTCGTCGAACAGCGCGAGCGTCGCGGCGTTCAGCATCGCCTGGCCGAGCGGCGCGTTCGGACCCGTGAGCGGCAGCAGCAGCGCCGCGCGCGGCTGCTGCGGCACCGTGGGGGCCGCGCCGATCGGCGGCGCGATGCCGATGACGGACGGGGCGGAGACTTGCGGCGCGCAGGCCGCCAGCCCCAGAACGGCACCGAGCGCGAGCACCGCCAGGCCGCGCCGGGCGACTCCCCGGCCAGCTGGCGATGCCGAGGAAGGCAGGGCGGAAGATGGCAAGCGGCGTTCCTCCTGAACGGGGCCAGCGCGGGTCGGCGCCGCCGGGGCTGACCCTGGTGGCGACGCCGATCGGCAACCTCGGCGACCTGTCGCCGCGGGCTCTCGAGGTGCTCGGCGGTGTGGACGCCGTGCTCTGCGAGGACACGCGGGTGACCGGCCAGATGCTCGCCCGTCATGGCATGTCCGTGGCCTTGCTGCCACTCCATGACCATAACGAGGCGGAGATGATCCCGCGCACGCTGGACCGGCTGCGGTCCGGGCAACGCCTCGCGCTGGCGTCGGATGCCGGCACGCCGCTGGTGTCCGACCCCGGCTACCGGCTGGTGCGGGCGGTGATCGAGGCGGGGCTGCCGCTGACCGCGATCCCCGGCCCCAACGCGGCCGTGATGGCACTGACGCTGTCGGGCCTGCCGCCGCATCCCTTCCTGTTCCTGGGCTTCCTGCCGCCCCGCGCGGGCCCGCGCCAGGCGGCGGTGGCGCGGCTGCGGGCGCAGGAACGCGCGGGGCTGTCGGCGACGGTGATCCTGTATGAGGCGCCGCACCGCCTGGCGGAGACGCTGGCGGCGCTGGCCGAGGGGCTCGGCGCCGACCGCCCCGCCGCCGTCGCGCGGGAGCTGACGAAACGCTTCGAGGAGGTGCGCCGCGGCAGCCTCGGCGAACTGGCTGCCCACTACGCGACCGCCGAGGCGCTGGGCGAGATCTGCATCCTGGTCGGCCCCGCGCCGGAGGAGACGACGGGGGAGGCCGACCTCGACGCCCGCCTGCGGGAGGCGCTGAAGGGCGCCAGCCTGCGCGACGCCGCCGCCATCGTCGCCGCCGCGACCGGCCTGCCGCGCAAGCAGGTCTACGCCCGCGCCCTGGCCCTGTCGGCGGAGGAATAGCCGGCGCGCGCTACGTCGCGCCGAGCCACATCAGGTCCGATCCCGCCGGCAGGTCGTTCGCCAGCGTCGCCAGGCACGACGCGATGCGCCGCTCATGCCCCATGCCGGGCGCGATGCCGATCACCGGGATGCGCTGCGCGATCGCCATCGCCGCCGGCAGGTCCTGGCTCGCGACGAGCGTCGCGCAGCGCGCGACGAGGCCGCGCAGCCGCGTCGGCGTCAGGTTGCGGCGGCGCCACGTCGCGTCCGCGACCTCCGGCAGCAGCAGCGGGGATGCGGGCAGCACGGCGGCGGCGAAGTCCAGCGTCGCGGGACCGTCATCGAAGACGCTGCCCGGATGTTCCGCGACCAGCGGCAGCACCGGCCAGCCCGCGAAGGGCGCGAGCCGCGCGCGCAGCCTGTCGAGATTGGCGTCGCGCAGCCGCCGCGGCTCCACGCCGCCGATGATCGAGAGCCCGAGGATCGGGCCGGGCGGCAGGCCCTGCGCGAGCGTCGTGTCCGTCGCGCCGTCGCGTTCCGGATAAGACCGCAGCGCCAGAGGCGCGGCGACGCGCCATTGCGTCAGGATGTCGACCGTCAGGTGCTCCCGCGCCTCCAGCACCAGGGCGCGATCCAGCGCCGCGGCACCCTCCGGCGGCTCGCGCTTCGCCGCGCTCACGGCGAGCGAGAGCGCGCGCGCCTCCAGCGTCGCCCCGGCGGCAAGGCCGCGCGCTGCGGTGGCGAGCGCGCGCTGCAACTCCGCGCGGTCGTGGAAGACGCCCGCCAGCACCATGCGCACGACGCCGAGCGCGCCGGGCTCGGGCTCGAGCGGCGCGACCTCGTAGCCCTCCGGCACGCTCGTCGCGCCCGTCGCCAGCAGCAGCGGCGCATCCGTCCCGAGCTGCGCCGGCAGCGCGCCGAGGATCGCCTGGGATCGCAGGTCGCGGAACGGCCGCTCCGCCAGGACCAGGATGCGCGTCATGGCGCGTGCAGCCCGACGCAGCGCGAGCCCGGCGGCAATCGGTGCGTCAGCCCGACGAAGGTGCGGCGCAGGCTGTTGTCGCGCAGCGGATGCAGCCCGATCACGCGCACGCCCGCGCCGATGGCGTGGATCGCGTTGTGCTTGCGGTAGCTGAGCAGCGTGTCGCAGCGCGCGATCAGCCCCTTGAGGCGCCGCGGCGTGAGTTCCGTCCGCCAATGCGCGCGGTCCAGCAGGATCGGCGCGGCGATCTCGTGGCCGGGCAGGAAGTCGCGCAGGAAATCGGCGCAGCCCGCCACGTCGTCCTCCTCCGGCACGTCGAGATGCACGGTGCTGACGATCGGCACGATGGCGTGCTCCGCGAAGTCCGCGAGCGTCGCGCGCACGGTTGCCGCATCGTGCCGCAGGCAGTCGCGCATCAGCGCCTGCGGGATGATCGAGACGCCGAGCAGCTTGCGCCCCTTCGGCAGCAGCGCGTCGGCCAGCGCGAAATCGGGCTCGATGTCGGCTTCCGGGAAGAAGGTGATGCGCGGCAGGCGGCCGAGCCCCGCTTCCGCCACGCGCTCCACCGAAAGGAAGTCGCGCACCGTGAAGGACGTGAGCCGCGCGATGACGCCGCGCGCCGTGTCGTCGAGCCAGCCGAGGTCGTTCAGCAGCCAGGCGACGCCGAGATTGTGCAGGTGGATCTCGGCCCCCATCGCCTCGGCCTGCGCCAGCGCGGGCATCCAGGCGCGGAAGGCGTCCGACGTGCCGAACAGCCCACCGCCGAAGATCACGCGCGCGGGGCGCAGCGCGAGCATCTGCCCCGCATCCTGGAAACAGCCCGCGAGGCCCGGCACGCAGCGCATCGTCCAGTCCGGCGCGACGGAAAAGGCATGCGCGCGGTCCGCCGGGAAGGCGTGCATCGCCTCCATCAGGCACAACTCGTCGCCGAGATTGCCGTAGCCGAAGGCGCCGAGATGCACGGTGGGACCCATGCGCGTCATGCAACAGGATGGGGCGCGGCGCGGCAAGCCGCCGGATGCAGCAGCACGGAGCCGGGCGCGAGCGCATTCGCCAGCGTCGCCATGCAACTGACGATGCGTCTGTCCGGCCCCTCCGCAAGGCCGATCACCGGCACGCCGCAATCGGCCGCATAGGCGGCGAGAAGATCGCGGTTGGTCAGCACCAGGTCGCAGCGCGCGACGAGGCCCTTCAGCCGCGCCGGCGTCATCTGCCGCCGCCACGCCAGCGGCTGCGCGAGATGCGGCAACAGCAGCTGCGCATCGGGCACCACCGATGCGGTCGCGGCGCGGCTCGGGGCGGCGTCGTCATCCAGCGCGCCGGGCATCGCCACCGGCAGGTGCAGAACGGACCAGCCCTGCCGCGCGGCGATGCGACGCAGGATCGGCGGCAGCCGCACCGCCTCTGCCATCGTCGCGTCGCCGCGCAGCGCGATGCCGAGGATCGGGCCTTCCGGCAGGCCCGCCGCGAGCGTCGGGTCGGGCGCGATGCGGCGTTCCGGAAAGCCCAGCACGCGCAGCGGCGCCGCGACGCGCCACAGCGTGAGGATGTTCGCGGTGCGATGATCGCGCAGGCCGATGGTGTCGGCGCGATCGAGCACGCCGCGGCCATCGGGCGGCGACATCGCGGCCTTGCCGTCCAGGCCGAGATTGTGGACGACGAGCCGCGCGCCGGCCTCCCGCGCGGCTGCGGCCGTCGCCAGCGCGCGTTCGAACCAGGTGCGGTCGAAGAACTGGCCCACCAGCACCGCCTCCGTCACGCCGTCCGGCACGTCGCCGGCGGGGACCGCAGTGAATCCGGCCGGCGCGCCGGCATGGGTGGCGAGCAGCACGGGCGCGCCGCCGGCGGCGTCCTCGACAAGTGCGCGGGATGTCAGGGTGCGGAACGGCGCCTCGGCCAGCAGAAGCCGCGTCATGCCGGCGCCTCCTGCAGGCCGATGCAGCGCGAGCCCGGTGGCAGGCGATGACCCAGCGCGATGAAGGTTCGGCGCAGGCTTTCGTCGATCATCGGATGCAGGCCGATCACGCGCACGCCCGCGCCGATGGCATGCACGGCGTTGTGCTTGCGGTGCGTCACCAGCGTGTCGCAGCGTGCGATCAGGCCCTTCAGCCGGCGCGGCGTGAGATGCGCGTGCCAGTATGCGCGATCCAGCAGGATCGGCGCGGCGATCTCGTGGCCGGACAGGAAGCCGCGCAGGAAATCGGCGCAGCCCGTCGCATCGTCCTCCTCCGGCGCGTCGAGATGCACGGTGCTGACGATGGGCACGACGGCGTGATCCGCGAATTCCGCCAGCACCGCGCGCACCGTCGCCACGTCCTCGCGCAGGCACGCCTCCATGCGCGGCTTCGGGATGATGGAGACGCCGAGCAGCTTGCGCCCGTCCGGCAGCAGCGCATCGGCCAGCGCGATATCGGGCTCGATATCGGCTTCGGGAAAATGCGTGATGCGCGGCATGCGTTCGATGCCGGCCTCCGCCAACCGCTCGACGGAAACGAAGTCGCGCACGCTGAAGGACGCCGCGCGGGCGATGACGCCCGCGGCCGTCGCATCCAGCCATTCGAGGTCCGGCGCCAGCGCCGCGACGCCGAGATTATGCAGGTGGATCTCGGCACCCATAGCCTCGGCCTGGGCCAGCGCGGGCATCCAGGCGCGGAACGCGTCCGAGGTGCCGAACAGCCCGCCGCCGAACACCACGCGTGCGGGCTTCAGCGCGAGCATCTGGCCTGCATCCTGGAAACAGCCCGCAAGGCCCGGCACGCAGCGCATCGTCCAGTCCGGCGCGACGGAGAAGGCGTGCGCGCGTTCCGCCGGGAAGGCCTGCATCGCCTCCATCAGGCACAGCTCGTCGCCGAGATTGCCGTAGCCGAAGGCGCCGAGATGCACGGTGGGACCCATGCGCGTCACGTCGCGGCCAGCCGCAGCAGGCGCGAGCCGCGCGGCACCTCCTGCGCCAGCGTCGCCAGGCAGGTCATGACGCGGCGATCGAGACCGATGGCGAGCGCCAGCAGCGGCACGCCCGTGGTGATCGCATAGGCCGCCGGCAGGTCGCGGTTGGTGACCACCAGCGCGCAGCGCGCGACCAGCGCCTTCAGCCGTTCCGGTGTCATCCGCGCCTGCCAGATGCGGCGATCCGCGAACTCCGGCAGCAGCATCCGCGCATCCGGCCGCAACGCCGCGAGAAGCCGCTGCGCGCCGCCGAGATCGTCCTCGCCGCGGCCCGGGGGCGCGATGTGCAGCGGCAGCACCGGCCAGCCCAGCGCCGGGCCGAGTGCCGCCGCGATGTCGCCGAGGCGTGGGCGCCAGTGGGCTTCCATCGCATCCCCGCCGCGCAGCGCGATGCCGAGGATCGGGCCGTCCGGCAGATCGGCGGCGAGCGCGTCGTCCGACGCGACATGGCGTTCGGGATAGCCGAGGATGCGCGGCATCGCGGCGACGCCCCAATGGACGAGCTGCGTCGCGGTGCGATGGTCGCGGACCTCGAGCGCCTCTGCGCGGTCCAGCACAGCGACGCCCGCCGGTGGCGCGTCGGCGGCCGCCTTGCCTTCCAGCCAGAGGTTGTGCACCCGCAGCCGCGCGCCGTGTGCGATGGCTTCGGCGGCCATGGCGAGCGCGTGGTCCAGCGCGTGGCGTTCCAGGAACACGCCGGTGAGCACGACCTGTTCGACATCGTCCGGCGCGATGGCGCGTGCCGTCTCCTCGAGGATCGCGCGATGGCCGAGGTCGCGCGCGGGTTCGTTCCCGAGCAGCAGCGTCCTCATGGCGTGGCTGCCTGCGGCGCGGCGTGCAGGCCGACGCAGCGCGATCCGGGCGGCAGGCGGAAGGACAGCGCGACGAAGGTGCGGCGCAGGCTGTCGTCGAGCGCCGGATGCAGCCCGATGGTGCGCACGGCCGCGCCGATGGCGTGGATCGCGTTGTGCTTGCGCTGCGTCACCAGCGCGTCGCAGCGCGCGATGATCCCCTTCAGCGCCAGCGGCGTCATCCGCGCCTGCCAATGCTCGCGATCCAGCAGGATCGGCGCGACGACCTCCGCATCCGGCAGGAAATTGCGGATGAAGTCGCGCGCGCCCACCAGGTCCGGCTCCATGCGGCTCGCGACATGGACCGTGCTGACGATCGGCACGACCGCGTGGCCGGCGAACTGCGCCAGCAGCGCATGCACCCGCGCGGCCTCGTGGCGCAGCGCGTCCTGCATCAGCGGCATCGGGATGATGGACACGCCGAGCAGCTTGCGACCCTTCGGCAGCAGTTCCTCCGCCAGCGACGGATCGGCGGGGATGTCGGCCTCCGGGTACAGGCTGAGGTCGGGGATGCGGCCCACATCGGCGTCCATCATCATCTCGAAGGAGACGTGGTCGCGCACGGTGAAGCTCGCGGCCTGTGCGATGACGCGCAGCGCATCCGGCGTGCGCCATGCCACGTCGCCGACGATGTGTGCGACGCCAAGGTTGTGCAGGTGGATCTCCGCCCCCGCTTCCATCGCACGTGTCAGCACCGGCATGTGGCTCAGCAGGCCGTGGCTGGTCGCGACGAGCCCGCCGCCGAACACCACGCGCGCGGGCTTCAGCGCCAACGTCTGCTCGATGTCGGGGAAGCAGCCGGCCAGGCCCGGCACGCAGCGCATCGTCCAGTCCGGCCGCACCGAATGGGCATAGGCCTGCGTGGAAGGGAAGGCGCGCATCGCCTCCATCAGGCAGAGCTCGTCGCCGAGATTGCCGAAGCCGAAGGCGCCGAGATGGACGGTTGGTCCGGGGCGGGTCATGTCGCGGCGTGCGCGCTTCGCCGATCAGCCGGCCGTCGCCTGCAGAACGAGCATCCGCGATCCCTGCGGCAGTTCGCGCGCCAGCGTCGCCATGCAGGTCAGCAGGCGGCGATCGCCCCCGATGGACAGGCCGAGCACGGGCACGCCGCAGGCCGTGGCATAGGCCGCCGGCAGGTCGCGATTGGTCACCACCAGCGCGCAGCGCCCTGCCAGCGCCTTGAGCCTGGCCGGCGTGATGCGGGCCTGCCAGGTCTTCGGATCGGCGAGCTCGGGCAGAAGCAGCGCTGCGCCAGGCCGTAGCGCGTCGAGGAAGGCGCGTGTGCCGGCCAGATCATCCTCGCCATTGCCGGGCGGGCAGATGTGCAGCGGCAAGGCGGGCCAGGCCGCCGCCTCGCCGAGCGCGGCGGTGACCGCCGCCAGGTTGGGGCGCCAGGCCGCTTCCATGTCGTCGCCATTGCGGATGGCGACGCCGAGGATCGGCCCCTCAGGCAGGGTGGCGCACAGCGCGTCGTCAGCCGCCTCGTGGCGTTCCGGATAGGCCAGGATGCGCGGCTGCCGGCCGATGTCCCAGCAGGTCATCTGCGTCGCCGTGCGGTGGTCGCGGACCTCGATCAGGGCGGCGTGCCGCAGCACCTCCGCGCCGGCGGGGCGTGCTTCCGCCGCTGCGTCGCCTTCCAGCGCCAGGTTGTGCACGACGAAGCGCGCACCGGCCGCGACGGCGGCGCCGGCGACGGCCAGCGACTGTTCCAGCGCATGCCGGCGGAGGAAGCTGCCCGTCAGCAGGACTTGCCCGACCCTGGTCGCCAGCCCGGCGAAGCCCGCCACGACCGCCTCCGGTGGCGCCTTCGGGTCGGGCGTCATCATCAGCATCCGGCCAGCATCCGGCAGGCTGCGCTGGGCGTGGCGCAGGATGGCAAGGTGGCCGAGGTCGCGCACCGGCGCGCCCCCGAGGACCAGCGTGGTCATGCGGCCGAACCCGGCGGCGTGTGCAGCCCGACGCAGTACGAGCCCGGCTGCAGCCGGTGCGACAGCGCGACGAAGGTGCGGCGCAGGCTGTCGTCCACGATCGGATGCAGCCCGATCACGCGCACGCCCGCGCCGATGCCGTGGATCGCGTTGTGCTTGCGCTGCGTCAGCAGCACGTCGCAGCGCCCGATGATTCCCTTCAGCAGCTTTGGCGTGAGATGCGCGTGCCAATGCGCACGGTCGAGCAGGATCGGCGCGACAACCTCCGAGGAGGGCAGGAATTCGCGGATGAACTCCATGGAGCCGACAAGGTCGGGATCTAGCTGGCTTTTCACATGCACGGTACTGACGATGGGCACGATCCCCCAGCCGTCGAATTCCGAAAGCAGCGCGCGAACGCGAGCCGCTTCATGGCCAAGGGCGGCGCGCATCATCTCCATCGGGATGATCGAGATGCCAAGCAGGTTGCGGTCGCGCGGCAGCAACGCATCCGCCAGGGTGAAGTCGGGCTCGATATCGGCCTCGGGGAACAAGGTCAGCCCGGGCAGGCGCGGGATCCCGGCCTCGATGACCATCTCGAACGAGACGTAGTCGCGCACGGTGAAGCTTGCGGCGCTCGCCAGCACGCGCAGCCCGGCCTCGGTCCGCCACGCCACGTCGTCGGTCAGCCGCGACACGCCCATGTTGTGAAGATGCACCTCGGTCCCGGCACTGGCCGCCTTGTCGAGGCGGGGCAGAACGCTGCTGAAGGCATGCGGCACGCCGACCATGCCGCCGCCATAGACGATGCGCGCCGGCTTCAGCGCGAACATCTCGTCCATCCGGCGGATGCAGCCCGTCAATCCCGGCACGCAGCGCAGCGTCCAGTCGGGCGCCACCGATTGCGCATAGCTTTCCTCGGCCGGGAAGGCGCGCATCGCCTCCATCAGGCAGAGCTCGTCGCCGAGGTTCCCGAAGCCGTAGGCGCCG
>Ga0315900_10004721_pt1 | contig 19063 bp, 43 predicted proteins | sample LakEriMetagenome_FD_203521 | JGI IMG/M metagenome (GOLD analysis project Ga0315900, IMG submission 203521) | Freshwater fungal communities from buoy surface, Lake Erie, Ohio, United States - Buoy 12 MA114 | ecosystem: Environmental > Aquatic > Freshwater > Lake > Lake biofilm | place: USA: Lake...
ATGGCTTATCGGCGTATACTTCATCATACAAGAAGATACGAAATGTGATTCGGTAGTAACTTTAACGGATGGAGAAACTTATGAATGCACTGCAGTAGCATCATTCTCTTCCGGAATGTCTTGCATTAGATTATGCGATGGCACCAATATTGATGTCCCTACAATTAGAATCAAAATGGTAATTAAAAAGTAAGATGAAACAGACAGCAACGGAATGGATGGCAAATGAATTGCTTTACCTAGACAATGAGTATGACATGAAACTTATTGATAAGAATGAATATCAAGCAAGGAGAAAACAAATCATTGAACAAGCCAAAACAATGGAGAAGGAGCAACATAAAAAAACCTGGAGTGAAGGTATGTTTTGTGAAACAGGAGACATACAAGCATTTGAACAATACTACAACAAAAACTTTAAAAACGCAAACTAAGAAGTAGCCGTAGTATGTTACGGATACTGAAGAAGCATATATAGAATAAGAAGACAGCATAAGACGATACACGTAATATAAGTAAGTATAATGCATATACATGTATAAGTAATAAGAATGTTATTTTTAATGGTTCTTTATCCAGGTTACTAGGTAGTCTATTTTTAGTCCAGAGTCTAGTATCTTCCCCACCCCACGTTATTTTTAGTCCGAATGACAGTAAAAGTACTAGTCTTATTACGAGACGAAATTGTGTGTTTAGTGTCTAGTAGCATTCAGCAAGATAGGTTATATATATCCCTACCGGTCCTACAAAGTCTCGCGGGGCATAGTCTCTATATTACGGGTCTACTGGATTCCTGACCTTAAAACGGCCTCAATGTTCTTAAACGAACTGTATGGCGCGGATAAGGGACTAGTCTATTTTTAGTCCAATATTGCCTATTTTTAGATGAAATACCAGGTTTTATTTTTAGAAGGAGTGGACGTTATTTTTAGTCCGATGTGCTTCTATTTTTAGTCTCTATATATAGTGGTTTTGCTTTTAGATGCATTCTCGTATATATAGAGAGTAACCATGTATCCTGGTTTTAGTGCGTATAGTGCTGATCATGTACGTATAGCGTGTATATGCGTATTCTATTTTTAGTCCAATATCCGTTATTTTTAGATGATCTTCCCCACCCTAGTCTATTTTTAGACGAATTCATGGCTATTTTTAGATCAAATAGCCAATCCTATTTTTAGTCCGGTATGCACTTTTAGATGCGTTAGTGCGGTTTTAGTTCAGATCACTAGCTATACAGAGTAAACGTTTTTTGGTTTTAGGTTGGATTCTGGATCGTTATTTCATATTATAAAGAAGTAAATAAGGCGATATGATGATATTAACCGGAATAGTTGTAGGAGTAGCATTAGGCTTATTCCTTCATTACCTAGACATTAACAATAGATTATAACGACGGGGTCCGGGAATAAAGTGCTCGAAAGACACACCCGGCGGATCGTAAATGTGGGATCGTTTAACGATCTTGAATTAACCCGACCTACTGCCTAGCATGGGTTCAAACGTAAACCGGGTGAGTGAGTTAGCTGTTGAGACTCACACCGCATTAGATGACCTGGTTCTCTCTCTTATTTTCCAGGCGTCACATGGCACTCGAGTTTCTCTCTTATTCCCGGGTGCTTTTTTACTGTATATATATGCGCAAACTTTTTTGAAACTTTTTTTGGATTTTATTAGGATCGTATTAATATTTTGCTTATCTTTATGTATAGATAAAAAATAAGAGATATGACAAAACAAGAAATCCAGGACTTAATAATTAGAATCGATACCCGTATTGAATTTCTAAAAACGGACAATACAAAGTGGACAATGGCGTGGGAAGGCAGTACGTATAATCATGGGCCATACCTACGACGTTTAGAAACAAAGCGACTAAAAGCAAAGAAAAAAAGTTTAGAAAAAAAGTTGCAGAAAAATTAGGATAATTGAAATATTATTATTAAATTTATGTATAATTAAAAAAATAAGAGATATGGAAAAAGACAATGTAATTTTCAAAAGCTTCAAGGTAGCGGATCATGAAGTTATAGTGAGAACTTTTTTAGAGGATGACATAGCACAAATCCTAGTAGATGACAAGCTCGTTGCTGAGTATGGCTTCGGTGGAGTTGGCTGCACATTTATATATGAAGTGGATCCTCGCATATTAATTGACATTATTGCAGAAATTGCTCACTCCGGCATTGAGTAAAAAAGTTTAAAAAAAGTTGCAGAAAAATTAGGATCGCATTGAATTAATCATTAAATTTATGTATAATTAAAAAATAAGAGAGATATGAAAAAAGAGAAAAAAGTAGAATTTGGAATTGAGATTGTTAAGCCTTGGAGCAAGGCAATGTATGACCATAATGATATGGTTGCAGAAGCAGTTAAAGTAAAAGTGCACGAAATGTGGACCCGAGCATGTAGCACCGAGTCTGACGAGTTTGCATCGGACATGGAGTGGTTAGATGAAGCAACACCGGAGATGCTCAAAATTCAAAAGGCTGTATTGTGTTACAGTTTTGGTTACGGTTTTGATGTAGCAGAAGTTGCCGAGCGTGTTGAAGAAGAATTAGAAGATGCTCCTTATTATCGCTTAAAGGATATAGCAGAAGAATTAGAGTTAGATCTTAAAGTAGGGTTTGTTGGCTTAAGTTAGCCAGCAAACTTTTCTGAAACTTTTCTGCAAAAAGATTAGGATCCGAACATTATTTTGCTTATCTTTATATTATAAATAAAAAATAAGAGATATGGAAAAAATTAACATTAGCGATTTTATTACCTGGATGGAGGCAAATGCAACAAATTTAATGCATATAAATGCAATTAAAAGCTTTAAAATTATTAGACGCAATAAAGGCGAAATTAAAATTGATTGGAAACATTTTGCAAAAGTTAACGGATTTATATTATAAAATTAAGAGAGATGAAAGTTGAAAAAAAGTTTGCCAAATTTAGATTAAATCCAGCAATCGTCGGGTTTAAAGTGTTAGACACTAAAAATGACGTAGAGTATCAATTCCCGTATTATCCAGACCGAGACAGTGTATTAACAGAAAACATTGCAATTGCCGGGTTAATGAAGCAAACCGGTTTAAGTCGAGGAAATTTTTGGGTATCAGGTTTAATTAAAAAATAAGAGATATATGGCTAGAAATCATCGGACCGAAAAGAAACGTTGCCAATGTTATTATTGCGGCAAAGCAAGTTTAAGAACTTATAATTTTAGTTTAGGTAAATGGGCTAGGGAGTTTAAGTGCAAATGCGGCAGTGAGAGTTTTAGATGGTATAACTTTTAGAAAAAAAGTTGCAGAAAAATTAGGATCGCATTGATATTATTATTATCTTTAAGTATATAAAAAAATAAGAGATATGAGAGTTCCAACCAGATTACAACTTAATGATGTAGCAACGCATTTTGGAGAAGCCGTTGCCTATGATGTAGCAGCCCGCATATGGGGAAAGAACATAAGCTTCGTAAGAGAAGCGCTTAATGGCAAAAAGTATTGGCTTCACTTTGTGTATAAAGAAGCACACCGAGAGTGGATCCAGGCCACAGTAGCAAAGACAGATAAAAATGGTAACATAATGTTTTAAATTTAGAACGAAATGAGTTTAACAACAAGATTATTAGAAGCAGGTTTTGAAACAGTCGACCTGAAAAAAGGAAACGTGAAACCGGGAGATAACATTGTTAATCGCAATGATATGTTTGGCACTTTGATTAAGATTACTAAGAAGGGTAACTATGTAGTACGCTTTGATATTGATTGGGATCGTCCAGAAGATAAACCAACTAAATTTACAGCCGTCGAGTTTGAAAGATTGTTCCTAGTAGATCGTCGATAAACATTTTTAGAAAAAAGTTTCAAAAAGATTAGGTTCGCATTGATTTATTTCTTATCTTTAAGTATATAAAAAAATAAGAGATATGTATAGTTTAGATTGTAATTATTACCAAGCAGAGTTTCCAACGATCGGAGACCTTATCGCTCACATCATGATTTCCGGTATGGATCCGAATTATGAAATTACCCGCAATGGCACGGGCACGGGAGAAATGGCAATTGATTTGATACAAATGTAAAAATAAGAGAGATATGGCAAAGTTATTCAAATTTGAGCAAAAGACACCTGCGGTAATCATTCAATACTATGAGGTTGAAGCCGAGACGGAAGAAGAAGCATTAGCAATGGTGCAGTCAGGTAAAGGATACCAGGAAACATTTACGGATCCGTACGGAGAAGGTGACTATGAATTATATGACACGGAAGACATCCCGGAAAAATAATTTAAAAAAAGTTTCTGAAATGCTTGGATCGCATTGATATTATCGGTAAATTTATAGTATAAAAATAAGAGATATGACAAAATTGAAAATGAAGGATTTTTTCCTAGGGACAGCCGAAGCATTTGGAATGCGCGGCATCAAAGCAGAATTGATTGGCACGGCTCCAAGCTGCACCCAAAAAACAATTAAAATTACAGACACATTTACGGGCCGCGAGTATTTTGTGCGAGGAGGATTTGAAAGCACGGGATGGGTTACAGTCAAAGGCTTTTCAACCAGTAGAGGAAGGTGGGCTAATGGCAATTTCAAGCGCGTATTCCAATATGGAGTAATGAGGTTACCTAAGCAATGGGGTAAATTTATGACGCCTGAGGAGAAATTGTTTGTAGTGGAACGACATATTACCAAGCAAAGGAAAAAATTAGGATTTCCAAACATTTAGGAAAAAAAGTTTCAAAAAGATTAGGATCGCATTGATAAAATGCTTATCTTTATGTATAGCAATTAGGGAAAGGCCCTAAAGCAAAAATTTAAAAAAATAAGAGAAATGGCAAAAGGAACAAAGAATTCAGGATTTTACAAGCAAGATGCAGTAATTGGTCGCTTCACAGCAGATGCCCGCAAACCGCAGGAGGTAAATGCAATTGTTAGACAAGCAATGGAGCAAGCAGAAAGAAATGCAATTTATAGAGCCGAGCAAGAAGCTAAGGCTAAATTGAATCCCCGCTTTATTAGATAAGCGGGCTAAAAAAGTTTGCAAAAGATTAGGTTCGCATTGATTAATTCATTAAATTTATAGTATAAAAATAAGAGATATGGCAAAAAGAATTAGTGTAAGTAACGGAGCAATCATCACAGAGACAGCAAGTATCCGTCAGTATGTCAAAGAGACAAAGAAACCAATCACGTTGAGCAAGGCTCAGGAGAAAGAGTTATTAATAGCAGCACAAGCAGGAGACATCCAAGCGCGTGACACGATCATCAAAGCCAACTTAAGGTTTACGATCCAGGTAGCACGAGGTTATCAGGGCATGGGCTTAGAGTTAGAAGATTTGATTGCATTTGCCAATATTGGTTTGTTTGAAGCAGTTGAACGCTTTGATACCCGTAAAGACTTCAAATTCATTACATTTGCTGTATGGTATATTAGAGCCGAATTGCAAAAAGCACTCAATGATTTAAGCAGAACAGTTAGGATCCCTTCACACAAGACAGCAACTGAATCCCAAAGCATTAAGAGTATTCACACTCCGGTAGGCGATGATGAGAATAAAGAGACTTATGCGGATCGCTTCTTAGAAGCTGAGGCAACCAAGTCCAGCAGAGACAAAGAAGACTTCCGATATGATTTGCAAAGAGCATTGAATCAGTTACCTGAGAAGCAACGCATTGCATTGTGTATGAATTATGGGATCGGTTATGAGTATGCGAAGCCAATGGAGCAAATAGCTGAGGAGTTAGGGGTTACCGGCGAGCGTGCACGTCAATTGGTTAGATTAGCTGAGAATGGTTTAAGAGCGATGCCCGGCATCAAATTGTTGGAGCAATATCTCTAAAAAAAAGTTTAAAAAAAGTTGCATAAAAATTAGGATCCGAACATTATTTTGCTTATCTTTATATTATAAATAAAAAATAAGAGATATGAAAAATGTAATTGTTATTGGATCCTTAGGGATCGCCATCGCAGGGTTATTTGCATTAGCAATGGGCAACCCATTATTATTCTTAGCTTGTATGTTCCCGATCTTCATAGTATCCCAGAGCTAAAAAAAGTTTAAAAAAAGTTTCCAAAATGCTTGGATCGCATTGAAAAAGTCCTTAAATTTATATTATAAATAAAAAATAAGAGAAATGAAAAAAGAACAATTAATTGCGCAGTTAGAGGGAGCAAAGGCGCTAACCTCAGTAGTATCAATCGACAATGTAATTGCACTTATCCAGCAATTGGAAGCTGAGGTGCAAGTTGAAAAAGTGTTTGGTATAACACAAGAGTTAGCAGAAGATATTGCTAATAAAATTGAAAGATGCTTGGATTACAATTCGGGTCGATTAGTAGACGTCGGCACAGCAGAGTTTGAACTTACCTATAACAATGAGATTATATTAACCGACGTCGACGTAGATGTCAGAGAAATTATGGAGCATGTAACCGAAACATTAGACAGCTTTGTAGTTGAAGAAGATCCCGAAGAAGACATTGAGGCTCAAATTGAATCTGAGCAATCAGCAGAGTAAACATATCTCTCAACATAGTCCCGGGGCCACAGTAATGTTGGCCCTTGCGGACGTAAAAAGAGAGACGATGAAAAAATTAGCAGTTGTATTAGCATTAGGCGTAGCATTAGTAGGTTGCGGAACTCCGAACACCAAAGAGGTTGACGGATTCTATGCACATGTAGATATCGTTAAATTTGATGGACATGAATACCTTTGCATCAGTGGTTATACAACAGGCGTCGTTCATTCTGAATCTTGCCCGTGCAAATCCAAGTAAAAAAAGTTTAAAAAAAGTTACCAAAAAGGTTGACACGCACGGATATTTTGCTTATCTTTATATTATAAATAAAAAATAAGAGATATGAAAGATTACACAAAAATGACAACGGAGGAGTTAGTATTAGAGTTAGATAAACTAAACCTAGGACTAGAAATGGATCTAATGATGGATGGCAGCGGCGAACTAGGAGGAATAATTGGTAAAAGCTACGAAAAGCATTTCGATGCAATTTACCAGGTATTAAATGAGCGCCCGGACTTCGTAATCAATGAAAATAACGATGAAATACCTTATTAAAAAAGTTTCAAAAAGATTAGGATCGCATTGAAAAAAACCTTAAATTTATAATATAATTAAAAAATAAGAGATATGAAAAACATTAATGAAAAGTTAGCAGGAGAGTTATTAGATTCAATCGAAAAGGCAACAGACGCCTGCAATGCATTAGCAATCACCACAGGAGACCAGGACTTCTCTTTGTTATCAATAATGCTCAAGGCAGCCGTAGCAGCAAAGGCAAAAGGTGACATAGAAGAGTTGATGCAATTGGTTGCAGGCTTCATTGACAAACGCTTAATGGCAGGACAAGATGCTGTATTAGATGTGATTGATGACCCGAGATTCGCTCCAAGTCGCAACTAAAAAAAGTTTAAAAAAAGTTTCCAAAATGCTTGGATCGCATTGATATTATCGGTAAATTTATATAAATTAAAAAATAAGAGAGATATGAAAAATTTTGTTAGTGTTAAGGAGTTAGGAAAAGCATTTATGATTTTCGGTAACAAAGGTAATGTATGGAGCAACACAGCTCACGCATACAAATTGGGTACAGGCAACCTATGTGGTACTCCAGCATTGAGTAGCAACCACGCTGCAATGTCAGGGATCGATGTAGTAGGATGCCCGGAATGCTTAAAAGTATTGGAACACTTTGGTGTAAAAAAAGTTTAAAAAAAGTTACCAAAAGATTAGGATAATTGAAATAAAGTCCTTATCTTTATATATAGGAATTAAGAGATATAAGTTTAACTAAAAAAAAAGAGAGAGTATGACAAATGTATTTAAACCAGTTAGAATTAAAGGAAAATTGTTTGGTAAGAATGTTGCAACCGGAGAGATTGCAGGTAAGGAGACAATCCGCCACATTCAATTGTTGAATGCCGAGAAGAACGGCGAAGTATTGTTTGTAGGTGCCAATGGCAGAGTAAGCAGAATGCCAGCAGCACAAAGTGGAGTAGCACCAGAGCCACAAAAGATGTCGTTCATGTCAGTTAAGCAACAGCAGGATCCGGAGGTAATGTTTACGAACATTGAACGCTTAACCAAAATGGTAGGTAGAGGTATTCAACCGTCATTAGTTATTACCGGAGGCGCTGGTATGGGCAAGACACACTTAGTGAAGAATACATTAGAAGGAATGGGCTTAAGAGAGTCATATGACTTCGTTCACTTCAAAGGCCGTGCCACAGCAGCAGGATTGTTTATTACCTTATACGAGAACAGTGACAAGATTATTGTGTTGGATGACTGTGACTCCGTATTCCGCGATGATGATGCAGTTAATATATTAAAGGGAGCCCTAGACTCATATGACACTCGCAAAATTAGTTACATCACCACAAAGAGTCTTAAGGATGAATTTGGAGGAGAAGTGCCTCGTCATTTTGAATTCACAGGCAGAGTAATATTCATCAGCAATATTTCACAAAGCAAATTAGATGAGGCAATTCGCAGCCGTAGCTTTGTAGCCGATGTGGACCTGACAACGGATCAAATGTTTACTCGAATGGAACAGCTTATGCCTAAAATGGAGTCTCGTATTCCTTTAGCAGCTAAGGAGCAAGCATTAGAGTTAATGAAGGAGTTAGACAAAGAGTTTGACGGATTAGAAATAAATTTGAGAAGCTTCATCAAAGCGGCCCGTATATGTGCAATGGGCTTTGAGAATCCTAAGATGATGATTGCAGAACAAATTATAGCAATGTAAACATATCTCTCTCGATAAGGAACCGGCGCCGAAAGGCGTCGGCTTTCTACGTAAAAAACAATGTATGGAAACAACACTCACAGCACAGCAAGAATTCATTGAAGCCGCAATGCGGTTTGTAAAAGAGCTGAAGAAAGAAGATTGCGGAGGCTTTATGGCAGAGACTATACTAGATGAGATAGTTCAAGACGTAGTATTCTCAGTAATGTATAAAGATAGAGGTGCAACACGACGCATAAATAAGTTGAAAAAAAGTTGCTAAAAGATTAGGATCCGAACATTATTTTACTTATCTTTATTATAAGATAAAAAAATAAGAGATATGAAAGGATTAGAGTTATTAGTAGTAGGCGAAGTATTCGAAATTAAAACGGCCTATGCATCGTACCCAAACTTAAAGTTTATGGGATTCATCAATGAGAATGATGATGTGACATTAGCTAGCTTTAGTAGCACAGAGTTATTTCAACCAAGTCGATTCTTCGACATCAGTGTATTAAGCAACCAAGTAATTAATCAATAAAAAAAGAGAGATATGAAAACAAAGACAGCAGTAGAATGGTTATATGACCAATTAGAATTTGATGATTCAATCTCAATGGATGATATTGAAAAGATCTTTGACCAAGCCAAGCAAATGGAAAATGAACAGAAAGAAGAACTTATTAAAAAGGCGTGTAGCCTTGTTTTTCTTGCTATTGGAGATGGTGGTGACATTACTACTAATGAAGTTATTGAAATACTAAAAAAAGATGGTAGTTATTAACCTTTAAATCAGAATAAGATGACAACAAAGAAAATCGAAAAGAAAATGGGTGATGAGTTCATGACAGTAATATTGAGCTTTGGCAAAATCAAATCATCACTAAGAGATGTAACCCGCATGATGCAAGACAAAGAGTTTACGGATGCTGACATCAAAGCATACGTAGCAAACCTAGTTGAGGAAGCCATTGCATCCAACATGAAAGAGTTAACCAAGTAACCAATAAACCAAATAACAAGAGAGAACATGAAAGCAGTAAAAAAAGAAAGAGACCCAAAGATGACAGTAAAGAAGATTAAAGCCACATTAACAAAGGCCCAAATGATTGCAACCATACAACGCTTTGAAGCCGCAGCGTTCTTAGAGTTAAAAGAGTCGGAGCGTGATTATGGAAGCGAATCCAACCTCACCAGACAATGCAGAACACGTTGGGCAGGCATCAATTCAATCCTCACAGAATTAGGCATCCAGCAAGACTTCACGCTACCAGACAACCAAGAAGCCACAGCTATTATATGTGAGCGCATAGCAAAGCATAAAGCATAAGCATAAGACATATACTATATATAAGAACGAAGGGGGGTAGGTAGCCCCCCTATTTAACTACCCCATAGCCCCCCCTAAAAACATGGGGGATGCCCCCCCGTAAAATGGGGGGTGGGGGAGGGTTTCGTTAAGGGGTAGGGTAGCCCCTGGATATGGAGGATGGTTATATATGTTTTTCTCGCACGGGTAGATTTTTTGCTATATAGGTGCTCTTTATTGAATATGACGGTGTCATACAATCCTCCCATGTAGGATATACGCCTCCCATGTATATATACATCTAATACTATTCGCAAGGCATATTTATTAATATGATACGAATGAAACATTTACTCACGGAAGCTGTAACTATTCAAGGAGTACAAGTACGAGCCAAGTCACCAAAAACAGGCGGGCCATTGCTAGCAACATATCAAGGAGTAACACATACGTATAGTGTCAAGGTGAATACCATGTTTTATGATGGCCCCGTTGGTATTGTGAGTATATGGGAAAAGCGTGCTGGCGAATATGCTATTAAAGACAATACGGGTAAAACATTTGATTTTGACCGTACGGATATTGGCACTATTATTGATAAAATAAAACGTGAAGCGAATACCATATCGATATCTAAAACGGCAGCGGAAATAACATTGACAAGGACGGCATGATACACCTACGAGACTTATTGGCCGAAATCACTTTGGGGAGCACGACTCCGTATGCGACCCAGTTCACGTGGAGCAGAAAATCCACCGGATACGAAACCAGTGCAATGTGTGATGGCGTCGAGGTACAATTTGAAATGGATTCCAATTGGTCATCTGACGGCGAAGAATATTCGTTTGCAATTGCGATGCCTGGTGGCCGAGCAAGATCTGGGTATACTGTGACACACTCAAAAAGTGAGGTCGCCGGCCAATTGTCTTATTTGCGGGTGCTGCAAACAGCAGGAGAAGCGCTTCTAGACTTTTGTGCCCAACATGCTCCTAGCGCCATCGATGTTACCGGGTTCGACACGGAATCGGGTAAAGACCTTCAAAAGACACGTATATATCGAGGCTTGCTTCATGCCAATGCGGCTAAAATAGCAACAGCGGGTTATCGCATATTGGATCGCAATGGTAAATTATACATAGTGGCGCAAGGGCATTATGATGCAACGGGAATAGACAATGATTAAATTACGCAACATACTAACGGAAATCACATTAGGGTCCGTTAAACCCTATGCAACACAATGTGTGTGGAAAGATGATTTTTACCTGGGACAAACATATTATGAGTCTGGATTCTCGGCTGAGGGTCAACCCGTAACAATGACGTTAAGTCCCATACGTACGGCAGATGGAGAACGAGAATACATATTCGTATTTACAACGCAGAATCGTTGGGGCATGCAATCTTATTCACATGACTCTTCTGTGGCACGTGGACACGTAGATTACCTACGTCTAATACGTACTGTCGGAGATGCCCTGCTAGATTTTTGTGCCCAACATGCTCCTGATGCTATAGATGTCTCGGGCGGAGATGCTGATGTGGCTGCAAAACAAAAAAAGAATCGCATATATGCTGCATTTTTACGAGACAATGCTACTCGTTTGGCGACAGCGGGATATACGAGTCTAATGCGCGGAGACAGTCTTTGGATAGTACGTAAATCCACCGCCGATGCAACGGGCGTAGAGGATACCCCGGTTAAACGTTGGTAGTGCGACCTGGAAATGATTTGTGCGGGCCTGGAAGGTCGCACTAACGTTCTAAATGATTTACAAACGTACTATATTTATAATAAATTTTAGGAAAAGAAATGGGACTTAAATTAAAAGCACTTTTAGAAGGATATGCGTGGGAACGTAAGGCAGATGGATCTTTGCCTACCCTTAAGGATGCAATAGCAACACACGCAGCCAATATAGCAGAAACAGAATATAAATATGCTGGACGCAAAGTGACTATTGATAAAAATGGTACTGAAGATCAAACTAAGTGGAAAGTAAAATTTACGGATTCTGATAAAACTGTTGATTATGTAGATGCCGTTGCTAACATTACACCTAGACCAAAAATGAATGAACCTAGATGGCAGGATAATGATGGTGATGGTAAATGGTATGAACCAGGCGATGATGTAAAAGAAATTACCGAAGGTCATAATGATCATGGCATTTTAGATATGATTTCAGAAGCTGAAAACATTGTGCAAAATTTACGTCGCAACATGGCTACTAATAGTGTATTGCAACGTCAAGAGAAAATGGGCTATCTTAAAGCATATGATGAGTTGCTAGATATACTAAGTGATATTGGCGTATCAGCTGAAATGGAATAACGTGATTAGTCTTAAAGATTTATTAGAGTCAACTTTTGATTCAATGGCATATGAAGTTGATCCGGAAGATTTAACACATCCAGGACCGCTAACTTTATATGCTCCAGAAGAAGTTCCTAATAAACCTGTAAGTGATATTATGACAACTCCTGAAGCAGATGATTTTGTAGTTGCTTTGCGAATGGAAATGAAACGTATTAAAACCAAAAACATTTAAGATGCCTGCTACCTTAGGCAATACGTTTTGAGGTGAACGTATAGAGTGCTAGCAGAAATGTTAGCACTTTTTTACTATGCGATATTTATTAATATGAAGAAGATATTTGCATTCTTAGTAGGTTGTGTTGCAACGATCATACTAGCACATTACGCATTTTATGAAATGTTATTTACCAAGGAATAATCAATGAGTACACCAATTAAAACTCCAAAATCATTAGTAGATTCAACCGTTAAAATTTTAACAGATAGACTGCGGGATGAATATACAGCACATTATTTTTATAGAAATGCAACAAACTGGTGTGCAGGTATCGGATATTTGAAAGCGGCTACATTTTTTGCACAAGAAGCTGAAAATGAATTAGATCACGCAAAAGGCTTACAAAAGTATTTAGTAGATTGGAATGTGATGCCTTTATTGCCTTCAATTAAACCAAACATTACATTTACAGATCTTGTTGATATTATTAATAAAGCGTATGCATTAGAATATTCATTGTTTGAATCATATATGGCAGATTCTAAAGAATTATTTGTGTCAGACCTTAGTACATTTGATTTTTTAACAACATACCGTACGGGTCAAACCGAATCAGTAATTGAATATTCAGATTTACTTAATGCAGCAATGCTAGTAAATACAGACAATAAATTTGAAGTATTATATTTTGAACAAACTTATTTTTAAGGTGTGAGATGGCAGCAAAAGCAAAAGGAAATACCGTAAGTGTACATGTTAAACGTCCAAAAGTAAAGCGTCCAGGTGTGCACGCTAAAAGCAAATCAAGCAAAAACAAAACAAGTAAAAATTACGTTAAATCTTACTCGGCTCAAGGCAAATGATACGTTTAAAATACATACTTCTAGAATCAAAGCAAATACCTAACGTTTTATTTATTAGTGATAATGGCGTTGATAAATCTAAAGGGTATGCACGTAAATTAATTGCTAGTGGTATCGTAACTGGAGAAGTTTATACTGCAGATCAACAATCCGCAGAAGAATTAGTTCCGTTAGCGTATTATAATTTAGCTTCTGGATATTATGATGCTGTAGTAATTCAATGCAGTGGGTTGTATGATGATGACGATGAAACAGTATTAGATAAATTTCAGTTGATTGATGAACTTTGCAAACGCAAACAAATAGAACCTATTTTTATTACATTGCCAACAGACCGTTTTGTTACGGATGATAAGTATACATCGATTGCAATTGTTAAAATTAACGCGTGGATTAAATCAAATACAACATATGTAGATTTAACAAAAATTGATGATGATATCTATTTCACACGCGATGGTAAACGTTTGAATAAACAAGGTAATGCTGTAATATATAATCAGTTAAAACGTATATTTGCTGCATATGAAGACGAAACTATAGATTTACCAATAGCTACTAAAACTGATCCTAGACAATTACGTAAAGTACAACGTGCATTAAATAAATTAGGATATGAAATTGATCCGAAAGAATTAAATCGTATCAAATCAGGCCAATCTACCGAAACGGCAATTGAAGAATTCCAATTGAAAAATGGATTAACACCAACTGGCGAAATAAATAAACAAACGTTGACTAAGTTATTTTCTGCAGGAGCAATTGGAGTAATTGCTACTGAACCAAAACCGGTAGAAAAAATTAAAAAACAGTTTGGTTATAAGGGAGAAAATGCTGATGCTATGCAAGTTATGCAATTCTTAATAGACAAAGGATTATCTGTAGCAGGAGCGGCTGGTATAGCTGGAAATATGAAAATAGAATCTAATTTCAAAACTGATGCAGAAGGAGATCATGGAACTTCAATAGGCTTAGTTCAATGGCACGCATCTAATAAAGATGCATTGTTTGCTTGGTGCGAAAACAAAAAATTAGATCCATTATCATATGAAGCTCAAATGGCATTTTTATGGTTTGAACTGCAAACTAAATTTAAAAGTTTATTAGCATATTTACGAACTACAGAAGATCCGCGCGATGCTGCATATCGTTTTGCAGATGATTTTGAGAATCCAGCTACCATTAGTCCGAAAAGAATGGATTATGCAGAAAAATTCTTTAAAGAATATGGAGAAGATGGGTCTGGTGCACCAATTGGAACATTATCATCAATTTGGAATAATGTTAAGACTGCGGCAACTGTTGGAACTGTAATGGCAGCGGGAGCATTAACTACAACTGGTGGAATAGGACAAGAATATTTTGGCTCCGGAGCTGGAAAATTGCCAGGTGCTACTGGCGGCGGTGATGGGGGAGATTGGGGAGGAAGTTTACCTAAACTAATATCAATTCTCCCTGCAGGAACATGGATAGGAACACATAAACGATCTAGAAAAACTACAAAAGATGGAGGCATATCAGATCATTACGTAGGAAGAAAAGATTCATATGCTGTCGATTTTATGCTCGATAATGCATTCAAAGGAGATAAAACAGCTGCAACTAATTTTGCGATTGCACTTGCCCAAAATGCTGGTAAAAATATTACATCATGGAAACCATACGTTAATTCATACTTAAACATATTTACACCAGACGGATATCGAGTTCAAATAATTTGGTTATCAATGGTAGGTGGTAATCATTATGACCACGTACATGTAGGTGTAAAGAAAACAAAATAAAAAATAGAGATATATTTATATAAAAAATTGGAATAAACATGAAAATATTTGATCATAAAAATCCTAGACACTTACAAATTCTTAAAGAAGAATTGGCTCGAGCGAAGAAAATTTTAAACGAAGTATATTCTGCAGACCGCGTATGGGATGCTATGTCTGAAGATGAACAAGAAGAGGCATTAATGGCAACTGCAGATGACGAAGGTCCAGATTTGGCTGATAAATGGACAGGTGCTAAATGGGATGAAATTCCATCTGATTTACAAGATATGATTAATCTAAGTGATTATGAATTAGCAATTGATGATAAATTTGGACGTTCTTTATTACGAGGAATTAAAAATGCATTACAATCGAATCCCACTGCAAAAACATTTGTTGACAAATTTTTACGAGCAGTCAATCGAACATCAGTTGAAAATTTAACAGTTAATCAAGTAACTAAACTCAATACAGGTCTTTATCAATTTTTAAGTCAAAGTAGTCCTGGGACGCAATCTACTCCAACTTATAATCCGCGAGAAATACCTAGCGGTGCACCTAGTAAAAATAGAGATTGGCGCGGCGGTGAGTGGACTGGTGATTAATGGCAAATACAGAATTCATAATGATAACGATTATACATCATGATGTAGAAACTATTCGTTATGTTAATAGAAATTCTGTAGTACAAGTATTTGAAAAAAATGATAAAATTTTCATAGAACTTTCGGGATATGAAACATTGCAAGTAAAAGCCCAAAACATACATGAATTTATGGATCGTTTTATCAAGTAACATATTTATAATAAATAAAAAAGGTTAATATGACATCACAAGAACTTTTCGCAGAAATGGAATCGCACTGGTTATCTTTCAAAGAAAATCACGAACGTTTTCAAGAAAAACAAGTTAAAGCAGCCGGCGTTAGAGCTCGCAAATCAATCAATGAATTAAAAAAATTAACAAGTAAATATCGTTCAACACAATTGGCAGAATCCAAATCAGAATGAAATTAAACGCAGAACATATTGCAATTAAAACTTTACACAAAATGTTAGCAGAGCAAGGAGAACCTGCTGCAGCTGGTGCCAGTGCCGTCGAAACGGATAATGCTGATTCAGATGCTACCGATTCTCCTTTTACTCCTGCAGAAAAAAGATTTTTAGGTAAATTTGATGCATATGGGACTAACCATTTAGGTATCATTTATTCTGTATCTGATATAGGTATTAGAGAATTTATGGCACGAAGTGGAAAAGAATTTAATGTCACCCCGGAAATTTTAATTAAATTGTTACGAGATAAAATCATCAAACTAGTTCCATATACAGGTTTTGGACGCAATAATGATTATACAATTGAATTACAATTATCATTAGATGATGTTAAAGGATTAGGTGACGAAGATAAATCAAAAGCCGAAAAGGGATCTTCAGCATCAGGTGCGCCTGCAGGAGGAGGTGCAGCAGGAGCAATGCCAGAAATGCCACCACCAGCACCAGAAGTTGCATGGGTAGTAAAATATGGAGATATTCTTAAAGAATCAGTAGTTGTTGCAAAAACAATATTAACTGAAAAGAAGAACTTATCTTCTACAATTTATGCAAAACAATCTAGAATGTTAAAATCATTACCTAGAGACTTCATTAAACATTTAGAACAAGTTATATCAAAAATATCTAGAAAAAAATATACTAAATCAGAAAAGCAACGTTTGATTGCAGACATTTTAGATAACTTATCTATTAATTTAGAATTAGATTCTAAACAGATTGGTAAATCATATGAAATGTTCAAGAAACAAGGCAAACTTAACAAGTTATTAGACGAAAAATAACTTTGATTTAACAATAATTTTTCATATTATACGTATATAAGTTATAAATTAATTAAAAACAAAAAAATGGCGTATTACACAGCAAAAGTCCAGCTCATCGATGTTATCGATACACCAAAAGGACAGAAAGAAAAGCGAGTTACGGAGACGTATTTAGTTGAAGCATTGTCAGTCACCGAAGCAGAAGCTAAAGTTATTCAAGATTTTAAAGGATATACCTTCGAATTCGAAGTAAAATCCGTTGGAGCAAGTAAAATCATTAAAATTATCGAATAATGACATTCAAAATTGGAGAAACAGTTATCGTTACCGAGGGTGATGTTAACCAAGTTGGTGTGGTTTTAGATAAATTTGTAGTATCTAAGCGTGTTGTATATGATGTCTTATTAGAAAGCCGATCTGCGGTGTGTATGATTGGCACAAAGGCAACTGATTCAGCTTATATCAATACGTATTTATCTGGGTTATTATGCCATTCTGGTATGATTGAGACAACAATTCCGTATAAACATATGTTAGACAATGATTTATTACCAATAACTAAATCATAACATGGAAAAGCAGGAATTACAAGAAACAATTCTAAAAAATCTAACATATACTGACGAAGAAATGAAACGTTGGGATAGTTTAGAACCCATGGATCCGGATTACATGATGTATAGTCCGCATCCAGTTGGATATAATACTACAGCAGAGCAACGATTCTTAATGCAAAATCTATTAGTAGGATTTTCCGGTGGCAGTTTGCTTGATATTGGTTGTGGTAGATGTGATTTATATAGCGTAGCACTCGAATTTGCTTCGTTAAACAATGACATTGTTGGTTATAATGCCATTGATCATAATCCTATAATGACGCAGTTAGGCGAAAAGAAATGGGGCTTAACAGATGTCATGGTAGGTTCATTTGAAACGGCTAAACTTCCAACAAGCGAATGGGTAGTTGCATCTGGAATCTTTACAGAACGAAGATGTGAAACAGAAAATGAAGATTTAATCAAATTAATAGATAATATTGATATTCTTTATAATGCAGCCACTCAGATCGTTTCATTTAATTTATTGAATCCAATAAATACCACACATCATCAAGGATTCTTTTATGTTCATCCTGGACTTATCCTTGATATGCTAATTGAAAAATATCGTTATGTTAATTTACGTAACAATTATTCACCCGATGTATATACAATAACAATTTACAAATATTAATTATGACACACAGCATTAACCAACCATGGGCAATTAGCGATAAATTCCGCGGACGATATGGTGACGTATGGGCAGATTTAGATTTTGTTTTTAATGACAAAATTTCTGCAGAAGTATTTAAAGAAGATCCAATGAATACAGAAATTGGATGTTTAGAAATTTTTAATCAACGAATCAAACTTCGTTATAAAGATTTAATTAGATTATCAAAATCAATGAATGAAATGTATGCGAAAGCTGTTTCAGAAAAACCTGCAAAGGATTATGCATTCAATGTAGAAATTAAATCATATGCTTTTTCATTGCGTAAACATGAAATTGGCAGATTAGCAGAAACAATTTCGGAGGCAGAGGCAGTTACGCTTCGTAGTTACGAATTAGGTTTATATTTATAATAAATAAATGGTAGGCCATATGAGTGCTACTTACATATATTATTATAAAGCTGATTCTAGTTGTGAGCCAATTGGAAGAGTAAATGCTGATGATGCAGATGATGCAATTGATCAAATAGCTATTATAAAACAATTGTCTCGAGATTCAATTGAATCAATATTCGTAATTGAACAAGTAAAGGGAGGTAGAGATGAAAACGATATTTGATGAAATTCACGTAGGATATCCGGAATTTGAATACTTTAATCAGTTACCTAAGCAAGACCAACTTCAATATTTTTTCGATGTTTATGAAGCACAATATTCAATTCAAAATGATGAAGGTTTAGTTCCGAACTTAAAATCATTTTTTGAATCAGTTCATTCTTCATTAGATAAAGAAGATACGGAATC
>Ga0315900_10004722_pt1 | contig 19059 bp, 16 predicted proteins | sample LakEriMetagenome_FD_203521 | JGI IMG/M metagenome (GOLD analysis project Ga0315900, IMG submission 203521) | Freshwater fungal communities from buoy surface, Lake Erie, Ohio, United States - Buoy 12 MA114 | ecosystem: Environmental > Aquatic > Freshwater > Lake > Lake biofilm | place: USA: Lake...
TCTATTTGGAAAAGATAGTCCAGTATATTTATTCAGTTCAAAGCCAGTAGATGATGAACCAGCATATCAAAGCTTTATTGATAATATTCAACAGATCTTTCTTACTAAAGATGAACTAGAACAATATGTGAATTCAGAAGATGGTACATCACCATATGAACATTTTGTTAATCGTAAAGGTAAATCAATAGTAATTTTCGACGACACTGAAAATTTAGAAAAGAAAGTTGAAAATCTTGTGAAAGTAATACAAGGCAATATTTTAAAAACTGGAAGATCATCTGGGATTTTTACAGTCAATTGTAGACATATACTTAATTCAGGTCAAAAGACTAAAGATCTATTTGTAGAATGTAACAAATTAATTTTATTTCCAATGGGAATTCCACGCATCCACACAGATTATATGTTAAGTAAATATTTTGGGTTTACCAAAGCAGCAATTAATGAATTACTAAATACTAAATCACGTTGGATAGCAATCAGTTCTAGAGTACCACTTTATGTACTTGATGAATACCGCTGTTATTTACCAAGTTTGTAAAATTAATATGTTTTAATGTTCTAAAATGTCTTGCTTTATCATTTTGAATTATTGATGATCCACATAAACAATTATATTTAATTTTATTATAATTTTTGTAATATTCATTATTATCATTATAATATTCTTTATCAGTTCTAGATGGTATACACTTATTAACACATATATTATTTTCAATATAATAACGTTCTCTTTGATGTAACTCTATTCTATCTTTATAAATAACAAATTTAATTAATTCAATTCTATAGTCATTATTTTTAATAATTTCAAATGAAGTAGTATGTTCATATTTACCATTTAGATATCTATTATAATTTGATTTATGATGATTTAATCTTTTATTTAATTGTTGAGTTGTTGATCCAATATAAATATTACCATTTGTATTATCTATAATTTTATAGATTTTACCGACTTTTAATTTTTCCATTATATAATTATTTAAATATAATTTTTATTTTTAAAAATCAATTTTCAAAGAAATTTTTAATTTTACTATCATAATTTAATTTATGATATTTAGAGATTACGAAGACGGTTATTTATTTCTGATTGAGGTATTAAACTTCCACCTTGAAATTCATCTTCTGAGTAATCTTCATCACCTGCGAGTCCTCTACCACGTCTATGACTCATACGGCGGTGTGGCATGCGACCACCAAGACCAAGTTTGCCTACTACAGTACCAATAGCCTTCTGGGCAAGAGGGTGTTCAAGAGCTGCATTAGCTAATGCTTTATAGGTATCTTTGTTACGTTGGTAATGTTCGTGAGCTTTCTTGGCTAGTGAACCAATCTTTCCAAAAATAGAACCTCCAACCATATCATCCTGTTCAAGAATGACTGGTGTTTCTCCATTAGTTGCAGCAACAACAGATGGTGTGACTAATCCTGTAGTACCAAGATCAATGAGAACACCATTCTCAATCTTAACAAGATCTTCATCAATGCACTGAACAAAAAGATAAGAGTCAGGAGCATCTGCTGCTAAACCGTTCCATTGGGCAGTAACTGTTACTGAAAGATTCTGAAGATAAGCAGAACCAACTCCATATTGAGAACGATCATAACCAGTAATCATTTCAGCGGGGATACGAAGAACTGATCCGTATAATGAATAATCTTTAACTGCATCTAATGTATTAGCTACAGTATCAGCTTCAAATTCAGTTGAATATGATGTTTCAGTCCATCCCTTAATAGAACCTTGTTCAGCCATGAAATATTTGTATAAAGCATATTCATCAAAAGTAGTAAACTGACTAGGCTGATTAGCATATTGGAACTGAAGGTTAGTAATGTTCCAGCCGGGTGCGTCTCCATAATTTGGTGGCTTAGCTGAAGCTAAAGTATCTGCTACCCAAATATATACAGCACGGTTAATCAATGTGTCTTGGAAGTTAACTGTTAAATTAATTTGACCAGTTGCACTTGGCTCAGTAAGCTGAGATTGAGCACGATTATTAAATGTAAGTGCTTTGTAAAAGCTAGTCTGAGGGGGAACTACTGGGTAAGGATCATATAACATGTAATAAAGAATTGGGACTGCAGTAAAGATTACATTGTATCCAGCAGCTAATGTAGTACCGACTTGAGGTTCATATTTAAATGCATTACCAGCAAGATTGACAAGATTAAGCTGAATAAATGAACCATTAGCAACAAGGCCAGAAATACAAGTCTCAGATGCAGGGTCGAAGCATAATACACCATTGAAAACAGGTTCATATGATGTCCAACTAACGCTAAAAGCTCCACTATCATTATTAGCAATCTGTGTATTTGAATATGCAGTAATCTTAGCTTGACCAAGACGACCAATATTACCATATACTGAAGTACCATATGCTCCAAGAGGATTCTTAACTAGAGCAGCCCCAGAGGGAGGAGTTAATCCAGCACCATAGATATCACATGAATTAGCACATCCAGACCAAGTTGTAAGATCCTTAAAGAATTCTGTATGACTAGAAATGGCAACAGCGAAGAAATCTTGACAAGCAGTCAATACTTGACCACCACCAAGATTGCAAATAGAGCTCTGTGTAGACTTAGCAAGGGGAAAGGCATTAGGAGCAGCAAGACCTGTTACTAAAGGAGATACAGTATTTCCAGATGCATTAGCACAAGTACCAGTAAACTGATATTGACACTTAACAATAGGACAATTACCAAGAAGATAATTTTGATTTATGTTATTTAGAGGGAACTGTAACTGTGATGTAGAAAGTCCATTAGTAGACTGTACTTGATTATATAAAATAGAATTCCATGTCTTTGGAATAAGCCATGTTGGTTCTTCCTTAATTGAATTAAGTACTGCGAATTTTTTAGTAACTGAAGGTTTAAATTGAATACCTTGAACTTGTGACATTGTATATATATTATATAGCAAAGAAAATATTAATATATTTAAATACTTAATTAATTTAATTTAAATTCTACAATTAAATAATTAATTATTTTGAGTCATCTTTTTTAAATAAAACGAGAGTTACACTAAATAATCCTCCATTTGCTTGAAGTGAAATTGGAACTAAAGTTTGATCTGTTCTTTGTACAGCAGCAGTAAGTCCTAAATTTCTTAAACTTGTCTTTGTAGGACATGTTAATTTATTATCTAAAACAAAAGCACTATATTGAATATAAGGATTATTTGCAGAGCTATTAAGTCCAGCAAAATCTAAATTAAAAGCTATAAGTGCTTGAGTAGTTGGTAAGTTAGAATTACTTAATTCAATAAAAGGAATATACTGTGGTTCTATATTTGTTAAATCAGAACCTCCTGTAGTTAATAATACTAAACTATGAATATCAACTATATTTGTAATAGTACTATATTCAGCAGTCATTACAAATTGTGTACCTCCAGCAGGTATAATAGGAATTAATGGATAAACTAATAAATTATCTAAACCATTATATGTTGGAGAATTTACATTGCTATCTTGAATATAATTCCATCTAAATGCGTCTAATGCTCTAGTTAAAAATCCATTAGCATAAATTTGATATCCTCTATTCCAAAAGTTTGTTGTAATTATAAAACTATATAACTGAGTAGTTGGATCAAATGTTAATAATGGACAATCACCTACTGTTACTTCAGTATCAACATTTTCTTCCCATATTGTTATAAGAGCAACATTAACCATATCAACAAATGTTTGTATATTATGAACATCAAAATAAGCTAAAGGGAAATTTTGACAGTTGAATCCGTTAGGAACGCCATCAGTTGGTGGCAATGGATAACCATATGTATTTTCAGAAAGATATTGTAAAAATGCTGTAATACCATCACTATAATCAGCTCCTTCATTAATTGGAATTAATAATCCATCATCAACAGATGGATTATTAAATTGTTGAGTTATAGTTTCGTTAACAATTGAAATACTGAAGTTTGTTCTACATAGTTCAAAATTTATATCAGGTGTATCAACTGATCCTTGTATAATATTTTTAAAAATATTAAAGTAAGGAATATTACCAGATGATACTGTTACTGACTTAACATAGATATCATACTTGCTAATATCACTTACAATTTCGTTAACGCTTAATTCAATATCACAAGGAATATTACCGGATATTGTCTCATTTGTATTTGTTTGTTGTAATGTAATATAGATACCTGATTTATCTTGTGCCGTTGATCTTGACATTGTTATATATAATAGATTAATAATATTTAATTCTAAACTAATTAAAAATTATTGTTAATCTTAAATATTATTCTTTTTATAAATAATGATTTACCAGAGAGTATGATAAGCCCAATAATTTCCGCTATTCTTATCTTTATAAGTTAATTCTCCATATTTATTAACTATCTTTGATGAACGTGATCTATATAATCTTCTACGTTCTTTGTCTAGATGTTCTGGATATATATGAAGTTCTATTGGAATCTTATTAGATGTTTTATAATGTTCATATCTAACATCTCCAAACGGTACCCATCTACCATTATAATAAACATCATACTTCTTATTCTTATGAGTTGATATTCTAAATTCGACCATTATATATTATAAATTTAAATAATGAATTATTTATATCTAAAAAACTGTTTTTTAAAATGGATTTTAAGTAATTAAAATACATTTCTTTGTGCATAATTCTTTTTACCAATAATGTTGTATATAAAACTGAATATATTGTATGAATTATCAATTAATAATACCTAATTAACGTTAATTAGGTATTATTAATTGATAAAATGTATTAAATAATGGATTATTAGTAATTAAAATTGAGTATTTAATAATGGTTTTTAGAATTATATAATTCATTATTGATAAAAAAGAATTACGCACAAAGGAATAGTGAACTTTAACAATAAATTATTCAGTTTTAAAATTAAATAATTTATTATATTATAAAATGGATGATAAGAAATCAATATCATATCCATTATCTGGCGCTGATATTAAGAAAGCATTAGATAACAAAGTTAAATTGATAACGTATAGTGATCTAATGCAATATGATAATATATTTGATGTTTTGAAACCATATAACAAAGTAATAATACTATTTGAAACTACAGCTAGATTAATTGGTCATTATTGTTGCCTATTTAAATGTAATAGTGAAATTACTGGTGAATCTATTCAATTCTTCGATCCATATGGTATAAGACCTGAAAAGCAATTATCATATGCACCGGATTGGTTAGTAGAGGTTACTGATGCAAAAAACAATTTACTTTATAGATTATTCCAACAAGATGAAATACCAATAAGATATAATCAATATGACTTACAAAAATGGAGTAAGAAGGTTTCGACATGTGGAAGATGGTGTATAGTTAGATTAATGTATCCTCAATATGATGAGAATGAATTTTATAAATTTTTTAAAAATAATTCTCCAAAAAAAAATTGGGATAAAATTATTACAGAAATTACAAATAAACTTTTTTAGTTAAAATCATTTAACCAATCAACATATAACATATAATTAATATGTTTAATTGATTTATTATGTCTAAATTTTTTTGCTTGATTTGTTATCGAACCACAAATACATTCATATTTTTTATGTTCCCAATCATTTTTTGATTGATACCACTTTTCTCCTTTTTTCCTATATATTGAAAATTGTATTTCATGTTCTTCTTTGCTTCTAATTGGTATAATTATATTAATACATTTTGTATTTTGAATAAAATATTTTTCTCTTTCAAGAATAATTTGTTTTGTTGTATTTTTTAAAACTTCAATACATTCTATTTTATAGTTATTATTTTTAATAATATCAAATGATGTAATATAATGATCTTTACCATTTAAATATCTACCATAACAACATTTATGATCACTTAATCTTTGATTTAATGTTTGTGTTGTACTTCCAATATAAATATTACCATTTGTATTATCGATAAGCTTATAAATTCTTCCTATTTTTAACTTTTCTTCCATTATATAATTATTTAAATATAATTATTTATTTTTAAATCATTTTTTATTTATTAAACTTCGCCGTTACGAGGAATGGATTCGCATGACCATGTGTCTGCGCCAATCCGTTAAACACTTCTCCCCATTGTTGATCATTAGGAGGAAAGAGAAAATCACGTTCTGCTTGTGATATACGATTGATCCAAGTTGCTGCATTAGTTCCCAATACCTTCTGGTAGTAAATTAGAGCACTGTACCTTGCTTGATCTTGACCATTAGCAATTAAACCATTTGGTAAAAGAATCTCGTAATACTTTGGATCTGTATCTGGATATTCTGGATTAGTAAGTATCACGTTATCTTGAAAGACGTCGATACCTTGTGATTCTAATCTTTGTTGTATTGTAGCTTTGGGTTTATAAAAAATTCCTAGTAGCGCGTCAGCCGCTTCTTTTGCTAATCCGATTATCGGACCAACCTCTGGAATTTCTGTAGCTAAGTCAGCAACAGTACTGGCTACTTGTCCATATGGTACAGTTGATAAGTCTTGAATTTGATCCTCTGGAGGATGACCCTCTACTAATGATTGTTGATAAGCAGCGAAGTCTTGCACAGGTATCTCTTCAATGCCAGTTTTTGGATTAACAATTGGTTCAACTAGTTGACCTCCTCTCATTTTTCTTCCATGAATTTTTTTTCCATGAATTTTTTTTATTTCTTTTTTTATTTCTCTCTCAATTTGTTTTTCCATAACTGATAATTTCTTCATAATGTGATTATATATATATTACAAAGATATTTAATTATATATAAATAATGATATTAATTAACTTTTTTCTAAAGTTCCCCTTGAGACCATGGTAATGGAGTTAATGTGAAAGTTGTTGTTGAATTAGAAACAATAATATCGCCAAACATTTGAATCTGGAGTTGACCACCACCACTTGAACCACTATAAATAATAGCACTTACTGAAGTAGTAAAAGGAGCGTTTAGAGTAATGCTAGCTGTATATACTGCTCTCGTTCCACTTGCATACCCTAATACACGTGCTCCTCCAACGCTCGCTAATAAACCAAGTTGACTTGAAGATGATGGAGGTGTAATTACGGCTGTTGTCATGATGCCGCCGTAATTAATATTTAATAGATAATATTGATTAGGAGAAATAAAGAGCATAGTAGTATTTGCATTAATAAATACAGCGTTACCACTATTTATAACTGTACTATTCCAATTAATAGAATTCCATGAGGCTCCTGCTTGCGATAGCGAAAAACCAGTTGATGTGTAATAATTAGATGTATTTGGTGCATATGCTATAACCTGTTTACTTCCATCAGGATAAACTAAACCAGCATCAGCACTTTGTGCTATATTAGGTAATGTAAGAACTCCGCTTGAATCTAAAGTACAAGTTATCGCTTTATTATTCACATTGAATACAATATCATCTTCATTTATATTAATACTACATAGTTCGGTAATTATGTTGTCAAACTCCTCATAACCAGATATCAAATTTAAATATCTTGTTCCGGGGTTAATATCATTATTGTAAATTTCTTTTGTATTAATGATGGTTGATCCATTGCAATCAATAGTACCATCAGCAGGCAATAATAAAGTACCATTAGATTGTAAGACTATTTCAGTAGATGAACCAGCTTGTATCACAACTTGATTACTTTCTAATCGTATTTCTCCGTTCTTAGCTGCTGGTGTACCATTGTATATATCAATAGTTTGACTCTCATTACTAATAGTATTAGCATTAACTATAGTATTATTATTCATATTAAGAGAAGCATCACTAAAATTTAATACACCATTATTATCAAATGTTATTAAATTTGTTCCGTTATTAGTTGTCAATGATAATGTATCATTACCAACAATTAGTTCAGTCCCAATATCATTATCATTATAGGCTTTAATATTAATACTTCCTGTACTTCCTTCTAAGGTTTGAATATTAGTAGCATTACTAGCAGGTGTTGGTAATGTTAAGTTACCTGAAAAATCATATTTTAATGTATTAGGAGTACCGCCAGCACCTTTAGTTATTAATGATATACTACCATCACCATTATTTAATATTACCTCTGCGCCTCTTTCATCTCCTACAGTATTAAAAATCTCTAAATTAGTTTCAGTACTAAAGATATTTGATACTCCTATTATATCAGCATTAGTCATATTTAAATTATTAGGAATTGATACTTCACCAGTACTATCTAATGTTATTGTACTATTACCATTATCAACTGTTAATAGTATACCAGTACTACTATTAATACTAAGATTACTATTAGCAACAGACGTAGTAATATTAGCATTATATGGAAGAATTAATGATGGATCAGATCCAGTACTATCAAAACTCCATATTTGAGTATTAGAATTTATATTTACAGGATTAGTTGCATTTCCTACTATGCTGCCTGAATCTCCCATATAAATATTACCACCAGTAGATGGTAAATAAAAATCACCATTTTCATCAAATGCCCATGAGTTATTTCCATTATTAGTATTTACTAATACACTAACGTCATTAATATAAATTTGACCTCCTATGGGGTCTACACCTGCCCATAAATCTACAGTACCATTTAATGCAGAATTAATTTGAATATTTGTTGATTCTAGAATTAATGTGTTTGTTAATGATGTTATAGAGCTTACAGCTGGATATATAGACCAATTTTGTGAAGCACTTAAAGTAGTATGAATATGACTAACCGTATTACCTCGATATTCGATAGTTAAAGTCTTAGCTGATCCTGCTGAGGCAAAATTTGCATACACGCTTACCTGAATTCTAGAAGATAGAGATGCTAATTCATAAAATGGTACTAGTAATGAATATACATATATTCCTTGCGTGTTTAATATAGATGTAGCTGATCCTAAATCTCCTGTAGCAATAGTACCGATAAAACTAGTACCATCTGATGCTACTTCAATAATGCTAAAATAATAAGTAACGCTACCAGAAGTACTATTACTATTTTGTGCATATAAATTCATATCCCAATATCCTGCACTTATTGCTGTACTAGTTAATATTCCGGCAGGAGTTGTTAATGCAATTATTCGGTAATTATAAAAGTCATCTGCTGTTATGGTTTGAATTACTTGTGTACCACTGATTGGTGCATAATTTAATGTTCCATTTAGTACTGGTACAGTTTGAGGTGTAGTAGATCCAATATCCATATACAATACTAATCCACTACTTGTACCATTTTGCCCAGGTGCTCCTGTTGCCCCTGTTTGGCCTGTCGCGCCTGTTGCGCCTGTTTGGCCTGTTGCGCCTGTAGCCCCAGGTATACCACCTGGATTCTCTATCCATGTTACAATACTACCAGCTCCACCACTTGCTAATACATATCCAGCAAGTCCAACACTATTATCACCATCAGTGATAGTACCTAATAAACCTAAATTAGTAGTACATGTAATTTGTGAACTTTGAACTCCTTTATCAATATATACGTAAGTATCTGGATATAAATCAATACGATCATTTGCAGATCTTATTGAGACTGATCCAGTAGCTCCAATCTGAACGTTAGAGTCAGTATTAAGGTCAATGAAATTACCGGTAGCTCCTTTGATTTGAAATCCATTAGTATTAATATCAGTAAGTGCTGGGTAATTTGCCCATAAGCTAGCATCACCTGCTGGAGCAGCACCGTTAATTGTACTACATGTGATATTAGTACTAGTCGTATTTGAAAATCCACTTGCTAATACGTTCAAGCCAACATATGTAGACTTTGTTGTGGTTGGATATGAACTGAAACCAGCGCAGTTGTTAAAAATTACCTGTAGAGGTGAACTATTTAATAATGAAAAAATAGCCCCATTAAAACCACAATTAATAAAATAACATACACCAGCAAATGTAGGTAGTACAACTATATTGCAATATTGATCAAACTCACAATTAGTGAAAGTTATAAAACTACCTGCACATGCATCAATTTGAATCTGATTTGGTATTGATGAAGTACCTTGCCATACAACATTATGAAGGTTATGACCACCTGAACCAGCTATAATACTTGAACCTGATTCAATTTGAACATTACCTATGTTGACATTTGTAGATGTTCCTATTATTTGTAATGTACCTAATAATTCGCATAGCACGCCAGCATTTTGACTTGGTGAAATTATCGATATATTAGATAAATTATTAATTAACATGTTTCCAGTAAGAGATCCAGATGAAATATATATACTATCACCGCTACTTGCGATATCAATAGCACTTTGTACTGTATTAACATTATCGTTAACATATATACTATTCGATGTTAACGAAATCGTTGCTTTGTCAATCCAAGCAACGCCTGTATTAGTGCTACTCAAGATATAGCCACTATTTCCAACTGAATTATTAGAATCTTCTAATTGACCTTTTACATCTAATAATTGAGTTGATGACAATATAGGTACATCTATTGTAGAATTTAAATTGATGATTGGATTAGCTGTTGTCCCTGTAATAGAAATATTATTATCGCTATTTGTTATACCTAATACAACATCTAACCAGCTAGATGTATTATCACCATTAGAAATAATAGCTTTACCAATATCTATTGATCCTGTTGTCCATCCAGTTGGTAGATCAATAGCATTAGCTAATTCATTGCCTCCTGACAAGGTTACTGTACCTCCTACAACTGATTGACCTGATAAAACAAGAGCTGATAGTGTATTAGTTACTTGAATATTACTTGCTAGATTAATAGTAATATCTGATGTTCCAGTAATTTCTAAATTATCATCTGTATTAATAATAGTATCAACTTGACCACTACCACCTCCTGTATTAGCCCATATTAAATTGGTTCCACTTGGAGGACATGTTAATACTTGATTTGGAGATGGCTCTGTAGTTGGTAATGTATATAACTCATTACCTTCTTTGTCAAATACTGCTAATGGTTCATTAGTAGCAAATGAGTTTGCTTGGATATTAACTGATGTTTGTAATGATGTGCTATCTAAAACTGTTAATGTTGATATTTCAGTTGCTTGAAAATTTAAATTTCCTGCTTGTAAATTTTGACAGGTCAAAGACCCTAATGTCATTTCTGCCGTTGGATAATCCATTCTATATATATAAACATTGTTTATTTATTATTAAATAAATTAGAAATGTAATTTTTTTGATATTAGTTTATCAATCTTTGATTTATCTTTTGATGAAATTTCTACATTGTTATCATCAAGACCAGTTCCAATACCTACTACTTGACCAATTCTATTTAATACATGAGATAGATCAGTTACTTTGTTTGCTATTTTACTTGTTGTTGATGTTGGAGCTAATACTTTGCTAATATCTTGATAAATAAAATTAGATATGTTAGATGGTATTGTTGTATTTGCTAATTGAGCAGTTGCTTTTAATATATTTAAAATATAGTCTTGACAATTATATTGACTAGCTGTATATTGAGTAAGAGTCTGTCCCATATTCTTTTTAAGTTGCTCAATCATTTGACCGAATCTTACTATAGGTGTTGTAGGTGTTGATGGTACTATATATATCATTTGTTCAGCTCCAGTAGCCATTGATAATAAATCTTTACGATCCTCCCATACTATGTTAGGAGTCTTCTCTGTGAGTTGATATATGAATCCTGTCTTTGTTTCATTAGCTAATTCAAGAACACAATATAAATGATATAATTTATCAAAATTAGATTTGTAATCAAAATTACCAAGACTAATTGCTTTTAGTAAAGTAAGAGGAACATCTTGTACTGGTGTACGATATATTTGAATTCTAGTAATTATTAATGGATAATATGCTTTCTCAACTCTATCTAATGATGGAGATGAACTATTAGTAAAAACATTAGCAATATTCTTAGCTGTTTGTTTTATCTTTGATTTTATTGTGTCAAATATACCACTACCTTCAACACTTTGAATTGGACGTCGGATATTTAATTCTTCTTCTGTTGAACTTAAAATATCATTATAAATTTTATTTTGTAATTGTCTTAATTCTTCTTTTTCCATTTCTGCTTTTTCTATTTCTGCTTTTGTCTTTAATCTTATTGATATTTTATTTGGCTTTTTAACTTCTTCTTTTAATAATGCTTGATATTCTTTTTGTTTTTGTAGTTCTACCATTCCTGTGAGTAATTTACTACTATCTATTTCATTCTTTATATCATCTTCTATTTTCTTTGCTAACATAGCTGTTTCTTCTTCTTCTCTATTTAATTCTTCTTGTTGTCTTAGAAATTCTTCATCTTTTTTTACTAAATATTTTATATCAGCTTCAATTTCTTTATCACCTTTTTTAAATTTTTCTATTTCTTTTTTCTTTTCTAAATCTTTTTTTATTTCTTTTGGATTTATAGATTTAATCATTATTTTAGATTTTTTTTTTTCATCTTCTAAAATTTTAATGTATTTTTCTTTTTCTTTTTCTTCTATTAAAAAACTACGTCTAAATAAAATATCTTCAATAATATCATCTTTTAATTTATTTGTTTCATTTTCAGTTAATGATGTTAATTTATTAAATGTATAATGTTCTTTTAGACTATCTATATCATCATTTCCTTTTTGAGCTGATAATTTTTTTGCTGGAGGTAAAATCTCATTAAAATTATTATATCTTGGATTTAAAATTAATATTGGTAAACCTTTATTTCTTTGTCTATCATTATAATATTTCAAATAATCTTCATCTATATCAGACCATACTTTTATTACTAATTGTTCCTCTTGTCTTTTCACTGGTATATTTACATTTAATTGAGTTATTTTTAATCTTTCCTTATCTATTTTTTCTTTAATATCAATATATATATCATAAATTTCTCTATCTGATAATGAATTAAGAACTGAGAATAAATTTTTTTCTTTATAAAAGATTTTATCAAAATCATCTTCAGAAAAATCTTGATAATAATATTTACCTTCATTATGTATACTATCTAATACAGTATCTAATACTTTCTCTTCTATTTGTTTTATTATTGACTCTACATGTGATTTTCTATCATATGGTAATCCAATTAATTGTTGTTTTGGAATTGGATATTTCTCTCTTGCTGGTATATCTCTTATATATTTTTTACTATTTATAGATACTTTTTTTGCCTTTTTCTTAGTTGCTTTCTTCTTTCTTAGCTTTCCACCTAATAAATCATTATTAGATATATAATTAACCTGTAATTTTTTTAATATTCCAGTCATATTTATATATTTATATATGTAAATAAATATGTATATAAATTTATTATTTAATTAAAGTATTAAGAAATTAAATATCTACTTATAATATATAATTAAAAATGTCTCTACAATCAAGAATAAAGAAGGTTGCTAGAGAGTTAGCTATGGAAGAAATGCACAAACGTGGTGGTCGTATTGGTTTAGCTTATCATGGGGTTGGATCAGCCTTATCAGATGACTATGGTCTTGATACTGTTGGTGGACGCCAACGTCGTAGATCAGTGAGCAGAGGAAGAGCTGGTATAGTTGCCATGGGTATGAGACGTAGATCTCGCTCTCGCTCAATGGGCAGAGCTTCTGGCGAAGCTATAAGACGCCGTTCTCGCTCTCGTTCGATGGGGCGTGGTGAAGCTATGAGTCGTCGTCGTAGCCGTAGTCGTTCGATGTCACGAGGAGGTATGACTATGAAACATAGAAGTCAATCACGTTCTCGTAGCCATTCACGTGGTCGTGCTTTAGATGATTCATATGGTTTATCAAGCACTGGTGGGCTAATTGCCTATGGAATGAAAAAACGTAAAAGCACACGTAAACCATCTGAATATAATATGTTCGTTAAGAAACATCTTTTAAAAAATCCAAGTCATACTATCCGTGAGGCAGCTCAAGCGTGGAGGGAACGTAAATAAAAAATGATTTAAAAAATAAATAATTATATTTAAATAATTATATAATGGAGAAATTAAAAGTTGGTAAGATTTATAAAATCATTGATAATACTAATGGTAATGTCTATATTGGATCAACAACTAAAACATTAAATCAAAGATTAAGTCAACATAAATGTGATTATAAAAATTATTTAAATGGTAGATGTTATCGTACTTCATTTGAAATTATTAAAAACAATGATTATAGAATTGAATTAATTAAATATGTAATATATAAAGATAAAATAGAGTTACATCAAAGAGAAAGATACTATATTGAAAATGATATATGTGTAAATCATAGATTACCATCAAGAACTAAAAAAGAATATTGTAATAATAATAAAGAATATAAAAAAATTTATGATAAAGAATATCGTGTCGATAATAAAGAATATATCAAAGAACAAAAAAAAGAATATTATAAAGAACGTAAAAATATAGAATATAAGTGTGAATGTGGATCTTCTATAAATCAATATCAAAAACAAAGACATTTTAAAACATTGAAACATATTAATTTTATAAATAGTAATTAACTTATTTAGAAATTATTATATTTCTTTGTATATATAGATATGGCTTTACCTGATACTTTAGAAAAGATTAAGTCTATTAGAGCCGCTCAGCTATCAAATAGAGCAGCTGGATATGTTTTCGTTAAAACTGATCCTAGATTACTTAAAAAGAAGAGATAAATACATTTAATAAAATAAATGATATATATAGTTATATATTATGCCATCATTGTTATTAAAGTTTAAAAAGCTAATTATTACAAGCAGTTGTTGTAACTCAGGTAATAATAATGAAATTGATGTTATTATCAAAGAATCATCTACAAGATCTACATCTGTTAATAGTACAACACCGTCTAAAACTTAGTTTAATCAGTTGTTGATTTAATTAGATTTTCTAATGCATTAATTACTGCTTTGTGTTTATTGCTATTAAGATGCTTATGTTTACTTTGTATAATCATAGTACAATTACAAGCTTGGCAGTAATATTCTTCTTGTTTCTTTTCATTATAATAATTCTTAATTCGTTCTTTGTTATTCTTATAATATTCTTTGAACTTTTCTATATTCATCTTATATTTTAATCTACCTTGTTCTCTTATTTTTTCTTTATCAACTTCTTTGTTTACTAGTTTACTACGTTTATTAATACAATTTGTTGTATTATTGATATGATAAGTCTCTCGATCATTTAATTCTGCTTTGGTTTTGCATGGAAATGCTTCGATTAGTTCAATAATATAACCATCTTCTTTGATTATATCGAAGACTGTTGATGTATAAGTTACTTTGCCATTAGTATGTCTTTTATAATGATTAACATGAAGAATCAAACGATCGTTTAAACTCATCGTTGTAGCTCCAATGTATATCTTATCTGGTATATTAGTATTAGTAATCTTATAGATCTTTGAATTAGCATAGTTCAATTTAACCATTCTGATTTTTTTTAAATTATTTAACATATATATTATATAAATATAAAAATTCTAAATCAATTTTTTTAAATTAATTAATTCTTAATTAATTATTTTTTAATTTAAACTATTTAAATATTATTTTATATATATATATATCTAGGAAAATATGGAAGAAAAAAAGGAAGTTATAGTTATTTATTCATCATATACTGATGCTCAAAAGAGAGCAATATATAAATATGTAGAGAAGAATAAAGAAAAACATAATAAAAGAGTTAATGAAAGTATCATTAATAAATATAAGAATAATGAAGAGTTTAAAGAAAAGGTTAAACAAAAAAGTCGTGATTATTATAATAAAAAATGTTTAGAAAAAAAATCTGATTTAGAATTTTTAAATTCTTTTTTAATTTAAAAAAATAATTAATTATTTTTAATTAATTAATTAATTAATTATTTTTTAATTTAAGAATAATTTAAATATTTATTTTATATATATATATAGAATGCCTGTAATAAAAAAAGATTGTGAAATAAAATATAATAGTAATAATGCAATAATTAAACATAAATTTGAACAAAAAGATATTGATTTAGAAGAAATTAGTTTTACTGATTTAGAAGAACAATTATCTCTTTCAAAATATAAAAACTTACCATTATATGAAACATATGGTAAATCAATTGATTTAAAATCAAAACAATATGTTAAAATATTTTTTGATATAGATAAAAAATCTAAAAAATATCCAGATTTATCTATTGATGAATTTAAAATAATTCATAATAATGCTGTTAATTTTATTTGTAAGACATTTAATTGTAATGAATCTGATTTAGTATATAGTACTGCTCATAGAACTAATAAATTTGGTGAGATTGTTGATTTACAATTTTCAGAACATATAGTAATTAAAAATATGAAAGCTACTATAGATGATCTAATAATATTTAAAAATATGTATAAAGATATTCTAGATGAAAAATACTCTATTGATCCAGCACCATATTCAAAAGCACATTCATTAAGAATAGTTAATACATCTAAAGAAGGTCAAAATAGACCATTAAAAATACAAAATGGAGATATTAGTGATCATTTTATTACAAAAGTTGATAATGTTGAAAAAATATGGACACCACCTAATGATATTGAAATTAAACAATTTAAAAAAATTAAAAATAAGATTAATAAATTCAATGATACACAAACAATAGAACCAATAACAAATAAAAAAAATTATAGAAACAATATTGAAGATGCTAAATATTTATTAAATTTATTAGATAAATCAGAATATAATAATTATATAGATTGGATCGACATTGGTTTAATAATTAAAAATTCATTTGATAATGAATTAGGTTTTAATTTATTTAATGAATGGTCTTCTGAAATTGATAATTATCAAGGTGAATCTGATATTAAATATCATTGGAATAATATGAAACCAAATGGTAATAAAACAATAGCATCATTACACTTTTATGCAAAGAAATCTAATATATTAGAATATAATAAAAGATTTAATTATGTTGATGAAAAATTAGATAAATTAATTAAACAAAGCAATGGTTGTACTGATCCATGTGCTAAAGTTATTCATTATTTATATAGAGATAGATTTAAAGCAATACCAATTGCAACAAGACAATGTGAATGGTATGAATTTAAAAATCATAGATGGGAAGAAATTGTAGACGCTACATCTATTCGTAGATTAATTACTGAAGAAGTTGTTAGTTATTACGAATCTACAATATTTAAATTAAATGATGAAATTAAATTAATAGAAGATATTAAAGAACAAGAAAAAAGTATTGCATTACTTGATATAATTTGTAAAACAAAAAATAAATTATTAGATGTATCATTTAAAGACAATGTGATAAGAGCATGTCAAGTTGAATTTGAAGATAGTAATTTTAAATTAAAATTAGATAAAAATACATATTTATTATCATTCAAAAATGGTATATATGATCTATCAAAAGATCAAACTACTGGAAAAATTATTGGATTTAGAAATGGAAGACCAGATGATTATATTTCAAAGATGATTAATTATGACTATAAAGAATTTGATGAAAATTCAAAAGAAGTTGAATTTGTTTTTGAATTTTTCTATTCAATTTTTAATGATGATGATAGAGTTAATTTTATACTTAATTTATTAGCATCTACATTAAATGGTAAGTCTGGATTACAATATTTTTTTATATTGTCTGGATGCGGAGCTAATGGTAAAAGTAAATTCAAAGAATTAATTGAATTAATTTTTGAAGAATATTATACAGATATGCCTGTTTCATTACTTACTAATGCTAGATCAAAAGCTGGTGCAGCTACACCAGAGCTTTTAAAATTAAAAGATAGAAGAATTGTATTTTCTGAAGAACCTGAAAATATGAATGGTATAGTTAAATTCAATACAGCAATAGTAAAAGAATTTACTGCTCAACCTAAAATAACAGCAAGAGATTTATTTGCAAGATCAAAAGAAATGATTAGTTTTGATGCTCTATTTATTTTATTTTTATGTTGTAATGAAAAACCATCTTTTTCATCTAATGATGAAGCTATTTGGAGACGTATACAAAATATTGTATTTGAGAATAAATTTGTTGACAATCCAGATCCAAATAATGAATTTGAGAAAAAAAGAGATTATAATCTAAGTAGTAAATTAAATGATATGAAACAAGCATTTATGTATGTTATTATTAAATATTATTGTGAAGACTATTCAATAAATGGAATTATAATTCCAGATAAAATTATTAATGATACACAAATTTATAGAAATGATAATGATTTTATAAAAGAATATATAAATGAAAATTTAATTAAATCTAAAGGATCATCTATTAGAATGGAAGAAATATTTAATAATTATATTTTATGGGCTAGAGCAGATATATCAAAGAAAATAACAAGAAAAACATTAAAAGAAAATTTAATTAAAAGATTAAATGTTGATTATAATGAAATAAAAGGATTTATTGGATATAAATTAAATGAAAATAATATATATAATGAATGTTTATTAGATAATGAAGATGATAATGAAGATAAAGAAGAAAAAATAATAATAGATTATATTAATAAAAATTATATAATAGATCAAAATGAAAAAATACGTTCTTGCTTATTATTAGGAGAACTATCAGAAGAATTTGAAGAATTAAATTCAACAATTCTTGGAAGAATATTAAATAAAATGAAAATTGAAAAATTTCGTGGAAATCAAGGATTTTATTATAAATTAAAAAATATTCAAAATAAATAATTTAAAAAAATCAAAAAGAATTAAGATTTTTAAAAACTATACACTAAACTTAAAAAGATTTTTTAACTTTGTAAATATTCAAAGACAAAATTGCTTTGAATTATTATATTTATAAAAAAATAGTGTATAGTTTTAGTGTATAGTGTATAGTTTTTGGGTATCCAAAACATGGACTTACGGAAAATGAAAATGTTTTTTTTTATACCAAAAATCATTTTCCCCTTTTCGGCTAGCTAAATTTTCTGACCCTTAAAAACTATACACTACACTACACTATACACGATTTTTTTAAAATTAAAATAAAATAAATAATTATTTATTTATTTATTTATTTTTTAAAAAAATTGATTTGATTTTTTAATTATTTATTAATTTAATTAATTTATTAAAATAAATAAGATGTCAGATAAGATCAAAGTAACAATTAAACCAGAGGTACT
>Ga0315900_10004723_pt1 | contig 19053 bp, 18 predicted proteins | sample LakEriMetagenome_FD_203521 | JGI IMG/M metagenome (GOLD analysis project Ga0315900, IMG submission 203521) | Freshwater fungal communities from buoy surface, Lake Erie, Ohio, United States - Buoy 12 MA114 | ecosystem: Environmental > Aquatic > Freshwater > Lake > Lake biofilm | place: USA: Lake...
CCCCCCCCTGTACGGCTAACGTCCAGGACCGCCACGACACTTTGGCCACCAACTCGCTCAGCAGCCTCGGAGATAAGCGCCGGCTTTACCACCGCTGCCGCTCCCACGGCCACCTTTTCGACCCCCAGACTCACCAGCTCCTCAAACTGCGCGGCTGAAGCAACTCCTCCCGCATAGCAAAGAGGCATTCTGCATTCCGCCGCTAGTCTACGAATAAGAGCTACGTCAGGAGGCTTACCGGATACTGTTGCATCAATATCTGCGACAACAAGTTCGTCCACTTCCTTTTCATTGAAGATGCGAACCGCATTCAGTGGATCTCCAACGTACTTCGGCTCACGAAATTGACGGGTCTTGACCAATCCCCCCTGATGGAGCAGCAGCACAGGAATGATTCTTGGCCTCAGCACGTGCGAATTCCTGCAAAGTTTTTCAAGAGAGTTAAGCCCCAGTGATGGCTCTTCTCTGGATGGCATTGGACACCGTACACATTTCCACATTGGACGACGCTGGGAAATCTGCGGCCATACTCCGTCTCAGCCAACACTTCACTAGGATTGCAGTCCACGAAGCGATAGGAATGCAAGAAATAGAACCGTGGCTCCGAAAGCCCCTCAAGCAAAGGGTGATCTTTTCTAACTAGCAAATCGTTCCATCCCATGTGAGGTAACTGCAGGGGTGCGCCCGCTTCATTCACGTCAAATCGCTGAACGACGCCGCTCACCCAGCCCAAGCCAGGCAACTCGCCCTCATCACTCCGCTGCGCCAGCATCTGCATACCTACACAGATACCCAGTAGAGGAATCTGGCGCTCCTGCACGAGTTCAGTTAACTGCTCCCTCATCCCAGATGCATTCAACCGCTGCATCGCCCAGTCAAAGGCTCCTACACCAGGCAAGATGACCCGTTCCGCTGCCAGAAGGTCCGAACTGCTTGTCGCACGGATTGATGCAATGCCCAGTTGGTGAAAGATCCTGAGCAGAGCCTCAACGTTTCCAAGACCGTAGTCGACAATGGTGACCATCTCTAACCTTTCAGTCGGCCTTGATTGACACTAGAACGCACCGCCACGCCTTCCGAGGCCCATCGCAGTCCACACCCATTCACCCATTCGGATGAGCTGGTGTTGATTCCTGTAGTCCCAGTAAAACTTCAGCGGCATTTGATGGTAGGAGTGCAACTCTTGTTCCGAGATGTCTAACTTTGCTGCCACGAACTCAAACTCTTTCGCAACAGTGTCATCATCAACTGCTGGCCGACTCAACTGTAACAGGGCCTCATCTCTTGACAACTGCCCCGTGAGAATCAAGCTGGATAGCTGAACCCGTCTGACATCGAATCCAAAGCGGGTGGGTAACCAATACCCCTCAAAAAATCTGGTGAACCGAGACTCAAAATGCTTTTGAGGGTAAGACTTCCAGCCGTACTCGGTTTCAAGAGTTTCAATAGCCTCTGCTCTCGAAAAGGGCATGAAGTTGAGCGGCTTGAACACCTTCATTCCCTTAACGAATCTCAAGAACACCTTGTGCTTAAAGACCGAGCTGAACGGATAGCTTCGCATCGGTAACGTTCCAAACCGGTCCAGAATGTCACGGATCTGCCACAGGTCGGTGCCCCAGTAGAAATACTGAAGAGGAGTCATGACGCATTCAGTCGCGATGTTTCCGCCATTCAGGATGTAGCGAATGCCATGCTGTTCGGCGAACTTGTACAACACCGCAATAAATGCGTGGTCCTGAGGAACATCCAGATGAGGAACACCTGCCCTGAACATAGCCAGCTGAAAGTTGCGCATCTCATTCCAGTCGATGACCTCTGTGTAGAGGTCTAGCCCAAGTCGCTCAACTAGAACATGAATGTTGTGAACTGCAGTCTCTGAATTCCAGCCACCGTCCACATGGAAGACTAGGGGTCTCAGACCATACTCGCGTACTACCGCATGCAGCATGAAGGAGCTGTCGAGTCCTCCACTTAAACCGAGGATGCAGTCGTACTCCTTACCACGCCCTTCGGCTTTGATTCTGTCTATAGTTTCACGAAGGAGCGTTAGGCCATGCTGATTCGGATGCCATGCGGGCCGAACCACTCGGTCAAAGTCTCTGGCATGGTTTGAGACGCCGTCCACGTCGAAAGTAATCGACGGGTCTGATGTGTCCATGACACACCGCTGACAGACCCTGAGATTTCGCGCTTCATCAGTATTGGACATTTGGACGCTCGTGGTAGCGATGTCTGCCATTCATGAGGGAGCGTGCAGCCCATTCTTGTAGAGCGGGCGCGCACCGTGGCCGGATAATCGAGAGCAATTGCCGACTAGTAGACCTAAGGCCCCCCAGTATATCAATCCAACCTTTGCACCTATCGGAATTGCGTCGAACAGACCGAAGACCAGATAGATCACGACCATTAGCAGGGCAGGGACGACAGAGTCAGCCGGGGTAGTTAGTTCAGCCCTTACGGTTCGCCCTAGGAGAATCAGTACGGATGCACACCACACTGTTGCCCCAATGAGCCCTAAATCCAGCCAAAGCTGTAGCAGCATGTTGTGAGCATGTACAGGTAGGCCACGGAGGCGGGTGCGGCCGAATCCGATACCACCGAGCGGCGACGCCCAAGCCACAGCAAATGCCTTCTTCCAGATATCTATCCGGCTGCGAAGACTCCGGACCATAGACGCCTGCGCGAGCTCAGCCGCCAAACGAATCTTTTGCAAAGGGTTCCTGGGCAGCTGTACTGCGAGTTCGCGCAGTTCGATTCCACGATGCGCCTGTCCGTCATACGATTCCCCTTCTGGATAGGGTGATAGGACCCGAACGCCGTAGGTAATCTGATCCTGGCGTGGATTGGTGGCGACAAACGATAACCGTAGCCAGCCGTTATCTAAGGCTTCCACCTTTGAAACACTTTGGCCCAGGTCGTCAGAGTCACCTGTGGCAAAGTCGTAACGCGTATACCAACCTCCAAACAATAGGCATGCCTCCACACCTCGAGCTCGAATCGTAGCGGTCACTCGATAGGGACCTCTGGGCAAAGCAAGCCGTGAGCGAATCTCATGAGTTCTTGACGTTCGTGTTTCGTTAAATTGCCGCACTCCGGTTGCATCGGTAGCTATCTCTGAAAGTCCTTCGGTCACCAACGGTGAGATCCTGAGGTCGAAATCGCGAGCCATACTGACGGCAAGCGCAAGAAGGCCGACAACCAGCGCAGCGCCGATCACAAGAGGAGAACGCCCCTCTCCCTTTACTACAATTCCTAAGCCGATTACTGCAAGAGCGGCGAGCAGCACTGACAGGGACTGCACCACCAAGATAAGAACCACACAGAGGACGATTGCTACTGTCCGGAATGCATTCCATGCTCGGCGACGAACTGGAAGTTCTCCGAAATGGATCAACAGAAGCGGAGGGATTGTCGTCAAAGCGAGCAACGCTACCACTGTTTGGTTTGCTGCGGCCCGCATTCCCGGCAACCTGTATCTCGTAACCGTTTCCAAGCGGATACCGAGATCCATAAATCGAGGACCGACACCTCCTGTTGGATCAGTAGTGAGAACTCCGCCCACGACCCCTACCAAGGAAAGGAGCATTAAGCCTAACGTCGCGCGTCTAACTTGAATGCTTGAGTGGGCGAAACGGCTAACTGCAGCCATTATCCAAAATCCCAGACATGCGGTGGTGAAGTGGTTCAGCGCTGGCGCGTCATTTGCTGAGTATCGCCCCCCCCAAGCGATCGAGATTGCCAGGGCCAGCATGGCTACACGCTGAACCGGTCCTCCAATTACCATCAGAGCTCCCCACACAAGTGAAAGCACCGCAACCAGCTGCGGCACTCGCGAAAGCGACGCCGGCAGGGCCTCAGGAAAGGCCAGCACGCCAGCGCAGACTACGCAGAACAAGGTGCCCCCGAACGACTTGCCGGACAGATTCCGCAACCAATCAGCACTGGCGGGATTACTGATTCGAACGGGGTTCACGAAGTGGAGCTTTCAAAACTTCGAACAGGAGACGAGACCGCGATCGTGAGTCCATCAGGATATTCAAATTGGTGGTTGACTAGCCATCCACTTCGCCCGGAGACCAGCACCGATGACAACCCATGAAAAGGCATTATTCAGGAGCGATGCTCCGAATGCTGATCCGATAATCAACCCCGGAATCAGGAGTGCCAATCCACAGTCTTCAGGAGCTAGACGACGACGGCGGGCTAAGACGACCAGACTGAACGCCAAGACAAAGAGCTCCCCGTACACTAGAAACGGCATGAGCAGCCCACCGATCCATGCGTAGGAGAGGGGCGTGAAATGCACATAATGGGATCGGTAAGTTGCATAGTCCGCTAGATCTGGCCACGGCAAGAAGCTTGCCCCGAAGCCTGAACCAGCTAGCATTGAAACCCAAGAGTTGCTGAGTTCAGCCATCGCACTGACCGCCTCCGACCAACGATTCCCACTTGCGGCATCCAGGTCACCCGAGACGAGATACTCCAATGCTCTAACCGTTCGTCCTTCCGATGGAAGCGCGGCTCTTGTTTGAAAGGCGACTACTGGCAGAACGACCAAACCCACAAGAACAATCTGACGAAACCGTCGACGTGCGAGGTAGACGTAGACCAATCCATAAGCCACGAACACAACTATCGTTGCGCGCTTTGCCATCAACCATGTAAACACCATCGCAGCGATGAGATATCCGGAACCATACGGACCGAATGCGAGAAATGGCGCGGCGACTTGAAGGTTACTGATTCCTAGGGCATCGTACGAAGACAATCCCAGTTTTCTGCCTAGAAGGAATACCATTGCACAAGCGACGCCTACAGCGAATCCCCATCGCATGACGACGACGAACCGGTGCCTGAGAAATGAATTAGTCTCCAGAGATTCTTTCAGCGACCAGCCGTAGGACATCATCGCTACAGGCATGACAGTGTAGAAGACGTGTGACGCAAATACCCCATCGGGCTCACGCAGCCAAATGCCACGCACGATAGCGACAATCGTCACCACCGAAAACACTATCGAAAGCCGAAACAGCCGAATCGAGGTGCTTGTTGCAGCATGATAAAAAAGCGCTCCTGCAAAGGCACCGATGTAGTTGAAGCGCACCAGATAGGTGGCATTTAGCGAAAACGAAAACCCTAAATCGAGAGTGTAGAGAGTAGGAATAAAGACAAAGTCCCATAGCCATAGCCACAGAAAGGCGGCATGAAGATAGCCTGACCACAGTGTGGCTGAACTAGTCTTACCCCTGAATGATTCCAAGACAGTATTTGGAGCTGGTAAGGTTTGAGACTCTGAGGTCATGGCCTACAGGGTAGCCGCGAGACAGCTCCGTTGCCGATTCGCACATCGACCCTTCTTACATTTAGTCGTTGGAAAACTGGTCTGCACGTCAATGAGTGATTGTTCGGGAAGCATCGGCGTTCCAGGCGTCGGCCCTTTGCAGGACTAATGCTAAGCCGCGAATCCCAACGGCCACCCAGGCAAAATAGTGGGTGTCGTAACGCCCACTCACCCCTACTGCACATGCCACCGCCCCCGCTATGCCTGCCCACATCGACCGATGCAGCAGGCGCCACGATTGACCGTGAGATACAAATACTGCGGGGTACAGTTGGGCCACTTGAAAGACAGCGGCTAGCAGGAGCACGTGCATCAGATTAAGGCCCTCAGCGTACGCACCGTTGACCAGTCGCTCAATTACTGACAAGCCTGCTGATGCAAGAGCATATCCACAGAGGCCTCCCACCAAGATGCGAATAACGTACTTGTCAACACGCTTAAGCGCTTGCGCGAACGGCTCACCTGAGCCGCGTCGATGCGCCAGCGTGGGCGTCAGAAACTGTAGGCAGATTCCCTGAACCAGAACAGCGGCGGAGAGCACTAAACTGCCGAATGAATACTGACCAAGAGCATCAACTCCAACGGCAATTCCCACGCAAATCCTTTCCAGATTGCGCAACAGAAACTGCGAAACATTTGTGAGAAGTATCGGCAGCCCTTCTCGGAAGAGCAAAGCTGTGGTGCGTCTCGTCGGCCACGATGCACCAATAGCAAAAGGCGAGAGCCAAAGTGCCCAGCTCGAAATCATCGCGACAATGGAAAACTCCGCGGCAAGCACGCCGGTGATCCCGAAAGACCAGGCTGCACTCGCTCCAAGCACAGCAGTTCCTATTGACCGTGATGCCGAGATCAGCCCCAATTCGCGAAAGCGGCCTGTAGAAGCGGCGACCACCGACGCCACAGTCAGCGAGTTTGTCGCGAACGTTGTCAGCCCAAGCAGTACTACTCGATAGTCGAATCTGCCTGCCAGCAGGCATACCCCACCCGCGACTACACAACCTAACGCAGACGCGAAAAGCTGAAAACCTAGAGCCTGCGCCATCAAATCGTGTGCTTCGTCAGCTCGACCCTGGCCTCGGAGAATGGGCGCCACACGCGAGGCCCCGTCCAGCACCCCTAGAGTTCCTGCGTACAATCCAATTGCGCTTACGATTTCAAAAACACTATAGAACCCAAACTGCTCCGGCCCCAACATCCCAGCATAGGTTGCTGCTTTTATCGCACTCACACCGCTTGAGATAAGCGACAGCGTTGCGAAAGTGGAAAGCTGAGCCGTAGAAGAGCTGAAGCGAAGGATCACGAGAGCTCAGCTTGATGCGTGTTTATGTAAGAGCGAACACACATTCCTACTTCGATAGCATCTGCCACGTCTGTCTGTCGTTGAGGATTAAATGTGCCGTCATTCTGAAAGCGACCCGCATACATTCCTCCAAGCACGTGACGCACCATATTCATTGCCTGTTGGTCTGATAGAGATTGCTGCTGCACTTCTTCCACAAATGCAAGATCTTCGTCCGTAAGCGTTGAGCTAATGTCTCGAAACATTGGACCTGACGCGAAGTATGGCTTACCGAGGCACAGAACTGGCTTGCCTCGAAGAGCCGCCTCAAACCCTACCGACCCTGTCCAAACCAGAACGGCCTCGGACGCCTCGATGCACTCTTGGGCCCGACAGGTGGTTGGCACAAGAACAACATTCGGGATGCTTCGCATCTCACGATAGACATCTGGTCGGCGGAAGCCAAGCACCCCAGGGTGCTCTTTGACAATTACGCTGAAGTTTAGCGAGAGTTGCCTCAGTACTTCCAGTAGCACACGCTGATAGTCAATCACCTCAATATTGCTGCACCAATAGTCGATTGTTGCCTCGTTACAGTGCTGCAGCGGAACGAAGACAACTCGGCGTCCCGAAGCTCTCGATTTCTCTCGCCAATTCTCATCACCAGTAAACAAAGACGGGATCCAGTGCCGACTGACAGCCCGGGAAACTACTTCGGTGGACCAGTAGTGATAGTTGTAGGGTGTATCGCTCAGTAATCTTTTAATCCTGAAATACGGCGGCTTGATGATGTTCGCTAGCCAAACGTAAAGGTAACGGCGGATGATTTTTCTGCGAATTGATTCCAGATTCTGCGGAAGGTAATCGTTACGACGTAGCCGGTTTAGTACTGCTGCAGTCTCGTCGTCGCTGACCTGCCTGACAGTAACCAATTCACCCCTAGACGAAATTCGGAAGTAACCATTCACAAAGGATCCGACGAGTCCTACAAAGGGAACACCCCGCTTCAGCGTTTCAATTCGAAGCAGGTCTATCAAGAACTGATCAATTGTCTCTGTCAATACGACGTCAGGCTGCTCAGCGTCCAGCATCTCCTGGATGGCCCGACGCATCGATCGGAGGTGATGCAAGGCGTCAGCCGAGCTAAGTGCTCGCAGCAAGCGGCATCGCGTTATCACATCCTCTTCTTCGTCAGACATGGGTTCCTTCGCCGGCTCACTCCTAAGTAACGTGTGGTAGCGACTCGGAAGCCCGGTCTCGTCTACTCCGGAGAAGCCACTGACAAAACGTTCTTGGCACCCGTGTCCCATGCCACGAACAATCGAACGGAATTGTTCTTTGCACCAGGGCCCAACATGGCAGAGAACTCGTGTAATCATTTGACGTCGCTCGGTTGATACCTGTAGTTCGCTATGCACAGTCACCCGAAATTGGACAGCAGCACGCATGAATCGGATAAGGCTGTGGCCTCACTCGGCTAGTTACCTTTGGCAGGGGAGACTTCGACTTTTCGGGCTTGTCAGCTGTCACGACAACTCAATAGCTTGTTTGCGACTCAAGCTGCTTCTAGTTGACGCTCTTATGAGAGTCACCAGCGTGGTCTCGCGTTGGAACGCTGAAGTTCTCAAGATGCCGCGGTTGATGGGCCCCTTCCTTTCGCGAAAGGACATCCCAGACAGTTCCCGGTAAACCAATTAGGCTGGCCGCGTTTCGGACGGGCGCTCGACTCTGGCGGTCGCGTGGAACCGCTTTCGTTGGGTAAGGCGGCATCAAATTAGCCTAACCAAACGGGATCGTCTGCAAGCGCCTCTACGGTTGACCTGTTTATCGTCGAACAAGTAGCAGCCCGGACCGCCTAGTCGCGAGGGCCAGGATTGAGTCACGACGTGCCAGAGCCACGTCGCGAATGTGCCGCCATCGACCACTGACAGCATGTTGGCACAAGCTGCTCGACACGCGCCGTCCAGAGCCTCATCCGTTTGATCGGGTGTAGTGAAACGGGAGCAGCACCAGCGGCAGAAATTCATGTGTAGTCTGCTCTGGCCGATGCTTTTTAGGCGCTTATCGCCCGAGCAAGCCTGAACCTCCACTCTGCTCTCTCGTTTCACTGGAGCTCGGCTAGTGGCGCACACGCCGTGAGAAAAATGCTGGCTCCATGGCCCAACACAGAGAGTTTGACGCTGTGGAGCGTCGACCGGGGAAGACTACGTCACCATCTCTGGTGGCGAGACAGCGCTGCACAGTATGGCGATGGCTGATTTGGCCGCTCTGATGATTTCAAATGGCTATAGGTTGGGCTGCTAATCGTGTTGGGTCTGTTTCTCCCTGTGGACACGACCGAGGCCCCTGCTACGCTGAAACATTCTGGTATTGGCGTTGCGGCCAGCGCTCGATGGGGTTGACCTCCTGAATTCCTGCGTTGGTGTGGTATTCCGAATCGCATCTACACGCTTGCAAACAACCAGAAGGCGAGAGTTATCCCGGGAGAACGACATGCCGGGCCCTCACTGCGCTGGGGATCCTTCCAGAATGCCCCAGTGAACTGGCGTGTATCGTGCAACGGCGGTGGTTACGCGTCGCCCGATAATGACGTCGATGAACTTCGGAGCAAGACCATGTCCAGGGCGCACAGAGCGGACATCATCAGCAGAGACTTGGGCTCCAGCAGGCAGGTCCCGGACAAAGTAGAGGGAGCGCCTGAACTGCGCGTTGCCGCGTTCGCTCGACTTGAGGCCGTACTCCACGCGGCCCAGCGCCTGCCATGCCGTCGCGGCGTCGCGGCACAACCTCGCCAGGTCGGCCGGCTCGAGCGAGAAGCTGTCGTCGGGCCCGCCGCCGCGCCGGTCCAGCGTGAAGTGTTTTTCGATGATGGCCGCGCCCAGGGCCACGCTGGTGATCGCCGTCGTGTTGTCCAGCGTGTGATCGGACAGGCCGGTGACCAGCCCGAACCGCGCCATCATGTCGGTCATCGTGCGCAGGTGGTAATCGGCCGCCGGCGCCGGGTAGCCGCTCACGCAGTGCAGGATCGCCAGGTCGCGGCACCCCGCGCCGCGCGCGGCATCCACCGCCTCCTGGATCTCGTCGGCGTCGGCCAGGCCGGTCGAGATGATGAGCGGCTTGCCGGTCCGCGCCGCATAGCGGATGAGCGGCAGGTCCACCGCCTCGAACGACGCAATCTTGTAGGCCGGGGCGTCAAGCGACTCGAGCAGGTCGATCGCCGTCGTATCAAACGGCGAGCTGAACGCGAGCAGGCCGAGCGCGCGTGCGCGCGCAAAGAGCGGCGCGTGCCACTCCCACGGCATCTGCGCCTGTTGGTAGAGGTGATACAGCGTCTGGCCATCCCACAAGCCGCCGTGGATCTGGAACTCGGGGCCATCGTGGGGCAGCGTGAGGGTATCGGGCGTGTAGGTCTGCAGCTTGATCGCGTCGGCGCCCGCGCGGCTGGCCTCCTCGACCAGGCGCAGCGCGGTCTCGAGCGATCCGTTGTGATTGGCCGACATCTCGGCAATAACAAACGGCCGGTGTGCCGGCCCGATGCGCCGACCCGCGATCTGCATGTCGGGACTCATGCCGACGCTCCCGTCCCGGCAAACGCCGCGGGGTTCAGGCACGCGACGCACACACGATCCACCGGCGCGCCATCCACCAGGTAGAACCCGCGCATCGTGGCCTCGATGAACCAGCCCGCGCGCACATAGGCGCGAATCGACGAGACGTTGTGCGCGTACATGCCGCTGTGCAGCCGCCGGACGCCCAGGCTCGTGAACGCAATCCGCGAGGCGGCCGCCACCGCCTGCGCGCCCAGCCCCTTGCCCACGTAGGCACGGTTGCCGATGAGGCTCACCAGGTCCGACGTTTGGTTCCGCTGGTCGATCGGGCCCACCTTGATGGTGCCGATTCGGGCGCCGTCGCGCGCGCTGACCACGTAGTAGAACCAGCGTCGCGTGCGCAGCCCCTCGTCGATGTCGGCAATGAGTGTCTCGCGATCAAACGTACGTCCGCTGCCCGAAAAATACGCCAGGTGCCCGTCGTCGTTGCGGTACCAGCCGCAGAACTCCTCGTCGACGTCGGCCGCCGTGGCCTGCCGCAACGTTACATCCGGTGAGTCGATCAACATGTGGTGTCTCTCCTCCTTCACGCGGCCATCGCGGATGCCACCCGCGCCACGCCCTGGCCGTCGACCAGGGCCTGGCCGCGCGCCATCATGTCGCGGCGCGCCCCGGCATCGTCGAACAGCGCGGCCACGGCCGGGCCCAGATGCGCATCGAGGTCGGCCGCGTCGATCACATGCGCGGCGCCGGCCGCGCGCAAGGTGTCCGCGGGACCGCGCTGGTTGTCGGCCAGCACGATCGCCACCGACGGCAGGCCGACGCAGCACCGTTCCCACGAGGAACTGCCCGCCGCCCCCACCCCCAGGTCGGCGTGGGCCAGCACACGACCCATCTCGCGCACGCCCAGGGCCACCTCGAGCGCCCACGGCCACCGGCCCGACGCCGCGCCGCACACCACGGCGTCGTGGCCCGCATCGGCCACGCCACACACCACCTGCACCCGCGTCTCGGCCGGCAGCACCCCACGCAGCGCGTCGAGCACCCGTGCCGCGCGCCGGTCGGGGTCGGTGCCACCCAGCGCGATCAGCACCCGCCCCACCGGCCCGATCACCCGCGGCCACTGCCGGCGCGCCTCGAGGAACTCGGGGCGGAGCAGGCCGAAGGTGGGGCCGGCCAGCACCACACACGACGGTGCGATCAGGTGCTGCCGCCGATACACGGCTTCGGCATCCGCGCGGTTCTGGTTGAGCAGCACGTCGGCTTCGTGGACGTGCGCCATCAGGTCATCAATCACCAGCAGCCTCTTCGCGGCGGCGCGTGTGTGCCGCTGCCAGGCCGTCGTGCTCCCGTAGTGATCCACCACCAGCCAGTCGGGACACACGCCACGCAACACCGTGCATGTCTCGGCCGCATCGTCGACGTCGGGGCGGCCCAGCCAGCCGTCGGGCCGTCCTGCCTGCGGGGTGTCGCCCGGCGGCAGCAGTCGCACCGCGTGGCCGCGCTCGACAATTGTCTCCGCAAGATGCCCCGGATGCGCACGCGTGACGAAGGTGACTTTGGCCCCTCGCGTGCGCAGCCCGTCGGCCAGCGCAAGGCAGCGCTGCACGTGTCCGGCGCCCATCACCGACGAGGCGTCCGCGCGGACGACGACGTTCAACCGTCGTACCTGGCCTGGAGGCGAAGGAACACGGCATCGGCCATGTAAAAGTCCTCCATGTCGTCGATGTCGACCGCCGCCTCCCACCCGAGCGGACAGAAGATGCGGTCGGGCGTGTAAAACGAGCGATGCGTGCGCAGTGCCTCGACCCGGGCGAGCCAGATGGCGCCGGTCGGACAATAAAGAGGGGGCAGGTCCTGCGAGCGCGCCGTGGACTCCTTCGGAAACAGCGGCGTCGGCCGGCTCGCCTCGTCGAGTCGGCTGGCCCACCAGGGATTCATCCAGCCGAACTTGAAGCAACTGATCTGCGACGGCGCGCCGACCTGGTCGAAGTGGGCGACAGCGGCGCGGATATCAGCCGCCGATCGAATCGGACAATTGGCCATCAGCTGGGCCACCACCGCGTACGACTCGCCGCACTCGCGTTCCAGCTGGTCCAGCGCGGCCAGGGTTGCCAGGCTGACCGGCGACTGGTCGTCTGCGAATCCATCGCGCAGAAACGGGACCGGCGCGCCGTGGCACGCCGCGACCTCGGCAATCTCCGGATCGTCGGTCGACACCAGCACCCGGTCGAACAGCCCGCTCTCGAGCGCGGCGTCTATCGTCCACGCGATCATCGGCTTGCCATGAAACGGCATGATGTTCTTGCGCGGGATCCGCTTGGATCCGCCGCGCGCCGGAATGACCGCCACTCGTGAGCCCGTCACCATATCGTCCATCCTCCGTCCACCACCAGGTTGTGCCCGGTCATCGCGGACGAGTCCGGCCCGGACAAAAATGCCACCGGCCCGAACACGTCATCGTCGGTGAGCATGCGACCAGCCGGGCAAAGCGCCGCGTACCGTGCCTCGAAGGCTTCCGACGCGCGGCCGCGCACGCCGCCGTACGAAATTGCATTGACGCGAATGGCAGGGGCGAGCCGCACGGCCAGTTCCTTCGTGAGGTGAATCAGCGCTGCCTTCACCACGCCGTAATTGATCGGGGACTCGACGTCCGGCCGGTCGTACAAGCGGCGGTTGGCGGCCGTCACGCCGTACATCGATGCCACGTTGATCACGCTATGGGGCGCGCGCGGCAGGCGCACGCACGCCATGGTGAGGGCATACGCCGCCACCACGCCGAGTTGGAACTCACCCAACCAGTGCGACGAGGGCATGAGGCCGTCAGCCCCAGCCTGCAGCGTCTCCACCGATCGCGCGTTGTTGATCAGCACGGTGGGCAGCACGCCGCGCGCCTCGAGGGCGCTGGCGAGGCCGGTCGGCACACCGTCGGCGCGTAGGTCGGCCTCGAAGACATGGGCCGCCGACGCGCCCCACGACAGGCACTCCTCGCGCAGCGGCTCGGCCGCCGCCGCGTCACGCGTCGTGAATGCCACGACCCCGCCGCGGGCCGAAAACCCGCGCAGCACGCTACGGCCGAGTTTGCCGGTACCACCAGTGATGAGCACCACCTCGTCACTCCGCACGCAGGCCTCCTTCGAGAATCCTCACGACGCTGGTCAGTTCTTCCCGCGTCGTGTGCGCCACACCGCGCTGCACCCCATCCACAAACATCGCGAGTGCGGTGCGAAACGACACGAACGTGTCGGTAAACGGCCGATCAACGTACCCCCGCTCGCCGTAGTACCGCAGCTTGAGTTCGCCGGGCAGCCCACCGGTGCACGTCAGGGTCGCCGTCGCGGAGGGAAATCGCAGGTGCGCGACGTGGACGTCGCCCCGACAGGCCCGCACCTCACACGGCGCACCGTACAACCCAAGTGAGGCCAGCAGCGGATCGACCAAGTGTACCGCATACGTGCGCCAGTACTTGGGCACCACACCCTCAACGTGCCGCACGTCCCCGATCCGCGCGCGCGACGCCTCGTCGAGCCGGATGCTGGGTGAATACCGAAGGGCCGAACACGAAAACAACTGCCCCTCGTACTGCGTGGCCGCGTACAACGCCTCGAGGTCGGTCTGCGAGAGCGCCACGGGTTTGTCGACGTAGACCGGCAGTCCAGCCTGCAGTAGCGGTACCGCCATCTCCACGTGACGCTCCGCGTCGTCGCGGGCGAGCAGGACGCCGTCCACCTGCCCGACGAGATCGTCGAGCCGCTCGACCACGTGCGTGATTCGCGCTGCCGCCGCAACGTCGCGCGAAACCGCGGGGTCCTCAGTCCAGATGTGCGAGACCTGCACGTCGGGCAACTGATCGTCGGGAAACGTTCGCTCGGCGAGGTACTTCGGAATCACCGGGAATGGGCATCGAGCCATGGCCTCCGGGTCGTAGCCGTTGCAGATCGCCGACCACGAATACGGATGCCCGTTGCCCTCGCTCAGACCGATGACACCCAGGCGGATCATGAGGCGCGTGACCACCGCGTGGGGTCGATCAGGGCGGGATCGGATACCGCCATCCAGTCAGGGACAGCCACCGGCGTCTCGGGGCACGCCGCTAGCAGTCCCTCCCAGTGCACCACACCGTCCACGCCAACGACTACGCGGTGCACCTCAGGAACCGACAGGACAAATCCGAGGCAGGCCGCTAGTGGGGAGAGTGACTGCTCAGACAACCATGCGGTCCAACGCCCCCAGAGGGGCCGCCAGGTCGCGAAGCCAGGCGGGAGGGAGTCGGCCGACTGCAGCAGCAGGCCCTGCAGGAAGGCGGAACGGGCGTGCACGCGCACACCGGCATCGGCCAGACGTCCCAGCCAGCCCGACTCGGCCATGCGTCGATCACACACGTTGACGGGCACCTGCACGTCGGTCCACGGCAGCCGTCCAGACACCGCGTCCAGATCCGTCGGCGCGTACACCGACACGCCGATGCCACCGACCCGCCCCTCTGCCAGCGCGCGTTCGAGCGCCTCGGCGATGTCGGCTCCAGCCGGCCCCAGCAAATCCCCGGCGCGGTGGAGCAACAATGCAGCGGGCCGCACACCGAGCCGCGTCCGCGACTCCTCCAGGTGGGAGTCAACCCACTCGGCGCCCGGCAACGTCGCAGCATACGGCGGCAGCTTGGTCACCACGGAGAACCCGGAGAGGTCGCATCGGCCCAGTCGCGCTTCGGCGTCCCCGTAAGCGATCGCGGTATCCAGCGTAGTAACGCCGGCTACCCGCGCACGCGCGAGCACTGCCGAGATGTCGTGTGGCGCGAGCTGCCCGCTTCGATTGGTGATGCCATAGGCGAGGCCGAATTGGGCCGTTCCCAACGCCAGACGAGACGTGTTCACCGCAAGGCGCTCCGCAGGGCGGCCACGACCGCATCCTGCTGGGCTTCAGACATCGTGGGATACAGCGGCAGCGTCAGTGCCTCCTCGCCGTATTGCTCAGCTTCGGGGCACCAGCCAGGCGTGAAGCCAAGAGTCCGATAATACGGCTGCAAATGAACCGGAGCGTAGTGGACATTGACGCCGATGCCCGCGGCGCGCATGCGCGTGAACACCTCGTCACGTGCAGCCACCGCTGCGGGGATGCGGATTACGTACAGGTGCCAGGCTGACTGCAGACCATGCTGAACTCGCGGGCGGATAACCCCCAGCTCAGCAAGCAGGGCGTCATAACGAGCAGCAAGAAGCGAGCGCTTAGAGACGTAATCATCCAGTCGCTCCAACTGACTCAGCCCTAATGCCGCCTGCAGGTCGGTCATTCGATAATTGAATCCCAGCTCTAATTGCTCGTAGTACCAGGCCCCTCGAGATACTTGCGCCATGAGCGAGGCGTCCCGGGTAATGCCATGTGTTCGCAACCGAGCCATGCGATCGGCCAAGTCGGGATCGGCTGTCAGTGCCATCCCACCCTCTGCGGTCGTGATGATCTTTACAGGGTGGAAGCTGAAGATGGTGACGTCGGCCCAGCGACCACTGCCAACGTAGCCGTCCGGCGTCCGAGCACCAATTGCATGAGAGGCATCGTCGATTGTACGAAAACCATAACGGCGCGCCAGGGCGCCCACGGCAGAGCCGTCTACTGGTTGACCAGAAAAATCAACTGGAACGACAACGGACGGCAACTGGCCGGATATTTCCGCTCGCATCAGCCGATGTTCAAGGTCGGTGACGCTCATGTTCCACGTGGAGGGGTCTATATCCACGAAGTCGACATCGGCCCCGCAATACCGTGCGCAGTTTGCCGACGCCACAAACGTATTCGGTGTCGTCCAAAGCCGCTTTCCAGGACCAAGTTCCAGCGCCAGACACGCTACGTGAAGCGCCGACGTTGCGCTATTGACGGCCACAGCGTGGGCCGCACCTATTTTCGAGCAGACAGCATTCTCGAATGCCGGCACGGCTGGCCCCTGCGTCAGGAAGTCTGACGCGAGTACCTCTTGGACGGCTTGGATATCTGCGGCCGTAATGTCTTGGCGTCCATAAGGGATCATGCGAATCCTTCGGCTCGATTGACCGCAGCGATCTGCTCGATCGTCAAGAAGTGCGGATTACTTCCCGACTGATATTCAGCGCCGCCGACCACTGGTTGACCGACTTCGCCCAATCGATTGCAGCGAAAATCCACCTGTCGCGTGAAAGTGATGGTTGGGCAGATTACAAAGTGGTCATCCAGCTCAAGGGTCAGATGAGAATCGTCACTGGGACACATCACCTCGTGCAGTTTCTCTCCTGGCCGGATCCCAATGACCCTTTGGGGAAGGCCTGGTGCCATCGCAGAGGCAACATCGGGAAGTCGAACGGACGGGATCTTAGGCACGAATATCTCACCACCGTGCATACGGCTGAAGTTTTTCAGGACGAAATCGACACCTTCCTGAAGGGTGATCCAGAATCTGGTCATTCGCGGGTCCGTAATGGGCAGGTGGCTTGCTCCCTCCCGAATCAGTCGCTCGAAGTAGGGGACCACCGAACCGCGCGAGCCGACAACGTTCCCGTACCGGACAACGGCAAACCTAGTTCGATGTCCGCCAGTCACATTGTTTGCAGCCACGAACAGCTTGTCAGACGCCAACTTGGTGGCACCGTAGAGATTGATTGGGCTGGCTGCTTTGTCAGTGGAAAGGGCGATCACCTGAGCTACATCGTTGACGAGTGCGGCGTGAATGACATTCTCGGCCCCATGGATATTCGTCTTGATGCACTCCATCGGGTTGTATTCCGCAGCCGGCACCTGTTTCAGTGCAGCGGCATGGATGATGTAATCCACCCCAGCTGTTGCTTGTACGAGTCGGTCTCGGTCTCGGACATCGCCGATAAAGTACCGCATGCAGTCCGCCGAGAACTGGAGACTCATCTCATACTGCTTAAGCTCATCCCTCGAATATATGATGATCTTCTTCGGCTGATAGCGAGTCAGAATCGTTTCGACATACTTTTTTCCGAACGAGCCTGTTCCGCCGGTTATGAGAATCGACTTGTTGTCAAACATTGCAACTCTTTATGGTCTCGGAGTTACTGTATCTAAAAAGAACAATCTGTCGGCCTGAATACCGAGCACGGCACACCGGTCTCGGATGGTCTCGGCGTGCTCAAAAGACGTCACGACTATGGGGGTCACTCGGCCATGTTCACTGCCAAGTGTCAATGTGTCCGGGCGTTCAATTGGGTGGCCGAAAAACGTACCACTCTTCTCGTCGTCGACCACCCCGGATAGGCTGATTGAGGTTGACTGCAAACTAACAAACGCAATCTCAGCCACGTCGCCTGCCCCATAGAACACCACGCAAACAGAACCATCGCCTCTGCGTCGTTGCATGGTCACGAGGTGATCCAATCTGCGGCGAATTCGATCACGGGTATCCGTGTATAACCTGACGGTGTTCTTCAGAGAAGCTCGGGACATTTCTGCCAAGGCTCGCTGTCCTTCGGAAGTCACCAGATAGCGAAAATGGCGCGGCCTGGCGCGAGTGACCTGAACATATCCCTGACTCACGAGACGTTTTAGCAAGGAGTTTGTCAGCCCAAGCGCAACGCCGAGATCTCGTGCGATTGTTCTTTGGCTCGGATAGTCGCGACTTACAAGAGCCTGCAAGAGCGCCGCTTCAGAGGAAGGATTGAATGCTTTCGACACTTCGTGCCCGTCAGTCACAGGTAATACGATCGTTCATGCCGTGAACGAATGAATATTGCCCGCTACAGCCGAAAGCGTCAAGCAGCCTCTGCAACACTGGTCGGACAGCGGGGACGATTACACCCCAGAAGTCTCCAAGCGTCTATCTAACTGCGAAATTTGTCACCAGGGTAGAGAACACGGCGGGATGGCGCAGCGGTTAACAGGCTGATCACAGCCGCCACGAAACATGCCCTGCCTGTTGTAGGAGTTTCCTCGGTGCTACTGCCTTAATGTCGACGACAACACCCTTCCCTCCGGATATCGGTGCCAGTAGTTGCTCTAGGCCCATCTCCCGAAACTGCCGATGGGCAACCGCCATGACCATCGCCTTCGCGTTTTTGGGTAAATCAGCCCACGCGGTGAGTGTAAGCCCATACTCGTGTTCTGCCTCGGCGGGGTCAGCAAGCGGGTCGTGCACCACCACATTCAGCCCGAAACCCTTCAGCTCCGCAATGAGGTCCGCCACCTTCGAGTTGCGCAGGTCCGGGCAGTCTTCCTTGAAGGTCAGGCCCAGCACGACGACCGTGTCACCAGGCTGGCAGCCTCCCTGCTGAATCATCAGCTGCACCGTCGTCTTGGCGATATAGCTGGCCATTCCGTCGTTGATCCGGCGGCCAGCCAGAATCACCTGAGGGTGGTAGCCCACCATTTCGGCCTTGTGCGTCAGGTAGTAGGGGTCGACCCCGATGCAGTGTCCGCCGACGAGGCCCGGCCTGAACGGTAGGAAGTTCCACTTGGTGCCGGCTGCTTCAAGCACCTCGAGCGTGTCGATGCCGAGCTTGTCGAACACGATGGCCAGCTCGTTCATCAGCGCGATATTGAGGTCTCGCTGGGTGTTTTCAATCACCTTGGCGGCCTCTGCCACCTTTATTGAGCTGGCACGGTGAATGCCGGCGTCCACCACGGTCGCATAGAGGTCGGCCAGGGTGTTCAGGGTGGCTTCATCATCCCCGGCGACCACCTTGACGATGGTGCGCAGTGTGCGAGTCTTGTCCCCGGGATTGACGCGTTCCGGCGAGTAGCCCACATGGAAATCGCGCTTCCACGTCAGCCCCGATTCCCGCTCCAGCACAGGAATACACACTTCCTCAGTGGCGCCGGGATACACCGTCGACTCGTACACGACGATGGCACCCGGCTTCATGTGGCGGCCCACGGCTGTCGAGGCTCCGATCAGCGGCCCG
>Ga0315900_10004724_pt1 | contig 19048 bp, 22 predicted proteins | sample LakEriMetagenome_FD_203521 | JGI IMG/M metagenome (GOLD analysis project Ga0315900, IMG submission 203521) | Freshwater fungal communities from buoy surface, Lake Erie, Ohio, United States - Buoy 12 MA114 | ecosystem: Environmental > Aquatic > Freshwater > Lake > Lake biofilm | place: USA: Lake...
TCGGCAAGGTTGGCGAGGCGCGAGAACTTGGCGACGGACGACGCCCAAAGGTCATCGGCGCACTGGATGACATCGGCCACATCGGACGGCACTTCGTCCGGGTTGTCCATCGCCAAGAGGTTGGCGCGCACGGTCTTGTCGATGCTGACCTTGGCCTCGCCGTCCTTGTAGACGGTCATCAGTTTCTTGGCCTCGGGGCCGACGCGCTCGTAGACCCACTCGCGCATGCGCGGGGATCGGACGGTGGTGATGTCGCCCTTGGTGATTTCGGCAACCTCGGCGGCGATATCCGCGCCTTCGGTGTCGGCGTAGCGCACCGCCGCCTGGCAGAGCTGCACATCCACCAACACGCCCCGGTCGTTGATGCGCTCGTTGGTGTGGTAGTCGGCAAGTTCCGTGTCGGTCAACTGCCGCATGGCGAGGCTGGCAGCGCGCATGGCGCGCACATCCTGCTCGCAGTAGGCGATCATCTCGGTCATGAGGTCGGGGTCGGTGTTGAAGGTACCGTCAGCCCGAGGGATGCAGAGCGCACGGATGAGCTGCGCGCCGCGGGTGTCCTTGCGGGTCTGTAGCCCGAGGGCGAGCGGCAACTGCTCCAACTTGCCCGGGAGGCAGTTGGCGCGGGCTTGGGTCGCGGTGCAGTAGAACTGCTCCAAGCGGTGGTCGGTCTGCGCGACATACCAAAGGATGAGGCGTTCAAACGCGGCGTTGTGCGCACGAATCTGACCCTTGTGCAACGCCACCCGATCAGGGAACGGGACATTCGGCGTCCATGTCTGCACATCCTCGTCGCCAAAGGCATAGGACATGCAGAGGATTTCTGTAGAAAGGTCTTGCGCGTAGGTGTACGCGCCCTGCGTCGTAAGGCCGACGCGGCTGCGGGTTTCAAAGTCAAGCCAAAGGATGGTCATGGCGGTAAAGTCAGGGGGCCGCGGGCGCCCCCTTCCTTCGGTCAGGCCCGACGCCGACGACGGCCTGCGGGGGCCTCCGGCTCCGGCTGCGGGTCCGTTTCCGGCTCCGCATCCGCCCCGGCTTCCGGCGCAGCGTCCAGACCGATCCAATCCACGACCTTGAACACGGGCGTGTAGATGCGGCCATAGGACTTGTGCTGGTAGTGGTCCTTCAGCAACTCGACCACCGGCACCGGCTTCTCCGGGTTGGCCTCAACCTGCTGCGCGATGGCCGCGGCGAGGGTCTGGATGGCACGCTTGCCGCCCACGCTCGTCGCGCTGTAGCGCACATCCAAGCCCTTGTCCTCCCCCGAGAGGCACTTGAGCGACAGGCCGACCTGCATCTCCCAACCCTTCTTGGCCCCCGGCGGCGGGGCGGGCAGCTCGGGCAGCGGCTCGGTCACCGCCACCATCGTCTCTGCCAGCACATCGCCGTCACCCCACGCGATGAAGCCGTGGGTGAACGAGAAGGGGTTGACGGCCCAACGGCTGTCTTCCTCAACCTCGGTCTGGTCGGCACCGAACACCCAATGCCCGGTCTTGTCCATCTTGAGGATGGCAACGCCCGTGACACCAACCTCAGTCTCCAGGTTCCGCAGCGCGGTGGAGAGCGAGGTCACAGCGGGAAGCCCCGCCTTGCTGAACACACTGATACTGGACATCTTCTGTACTCCTTGGATTACACGATTTTCGACAATGCAGCAGTCAACTGCTGCCCGATTTGCAACACGGCGGGCCGGGGATCGCTCTCCGGGGCCATCGTGTTGCCCGACGACACCGCCGTCACCAACTCCGTGGGGAGCGGCTTCTTCAGTGCCTTCAGTTTCTTCTCCGCCTGCGCCACCGACAGCACAGACTGCTCGTAGGGGTCAACGCCAAGCCCGACGAGCGCGGTCGCGGCGACATCCTCGTCCGTCCACTTGCGGGTCGCCCGCTTGGCGACGAGCTTGAAGCCGGGGACGGGGTTGCCGGACTCCAGCACCTGCATCGCAAGCCCGCGCAGGTCGCTGATCCAGCCTTCCAGAAGGTCGGCGCGGGAGAGCAGCGCACCCAACTGCGAGGCGTCGATGTCCTTGACAGCCTTCTGCAACGCGCGGTCAGCCGCGCCCGTCATCTCGGGGCAGAGCGGCCTCGCGGGGCAGAAGCGGCAGTGTTCACCCGTCGCCAGAGGGGCATCGGGCTGGAGCGCGCGGCGCACGGCGAAGGCCAACTCGCGCTCAAACTGACGGATGCGGTCAAAGGATGTCACCCAACGGCGGATGGACGGCGGCTGCACGATGATGATTTCGATGTCCTTCGCGCCGTCAAACACCCACTCCAAGCCGGGGGTGCGCATGGCGGCGGCGGTGTAGAACATGCCCTGCGGGTTGTCCTCCGCCTCCACCGTCACGCCGGAGCCGAACTTCCAGTCAAGGATGATGGCGCGGTCGCCCAACCGTCCGATGAGATCGGCGCTGCCGAACACATCAGGCAGGAAGTCCCCGAACGAAACCGTCTGCTCGACGGCGTACTCCATCTGCTGCTCGGGGTCAATGACATCCAACGCGGCGAGTGCCGGGAGGACTTTTTCCTCCAGCAGTTCCAGCGTCATCTTCTGCCCGTTGCTTTCGGCCCCGAGAAACGACGGGGCGGGTTCGTTGTGTTCCAGAATCAGCGCCATGATGCCGTGCAGCATCGTACCCTCGTCGGCGTACTTGCTTGACGGCTGCGGCGGGGCCTTCTGGACAAGCGCCACGCTGCCGGGGCAGGCGATGACGCGCTTGGCGGTGGAACCGCCGACGATACGACTATGAGCCATGACTCAACCTCCGATTACTGTAAGAGCCACGACTGTAGCCGCAAGAAATGGGGTTGTCAACACTTGTCTTGTGGGGTAGGCTTGGGGTATGAGGGAAAGCGAGGTTGAGCGGTACTTTGACTGGGCGGTGCAGATGGCCGGGGGCAAGACCTACAAGTTCAAGTCCCCGACCCAAGCCGGGGTTACGGATCGCATCGCGTGCCTGCCCAACGGTCAAACCTGGTTCGTGGAACTGAAAGCCCCCGGCGGACGCTTGCGCCCGCTGCAAGCGCAGTTTGCCGATACCATGCGCGCCCTCAAACAGCGTCATGCAATTCTGTGGAACAAGGAGCAAGTAGATGAGTGGCTTACGGTATCTATCCGTCTGTAGCGGCATCGAAGCCGCAAGCGTTGCGTGGCACGGTCTTGGTTGGATTCCGGTGGGGTTCAGCGAGATTGAGCCGTTCCCGTCTGCGGTGCTTCAGCACCATTACCCGCATGTCGCCAATTTCGGTGATATGACCAACTTTAAGGAGTGGAGGAATGTTGGAACAGTTGACCTTCTTGTCGGGGGAACCCCCTGCCAAAGCTTCTCGGTCGCGGGCCTCCGCAAAGGGCTTGATGACCCCAGAGGCAACCTCATGCTCACTTTTCTTGCAATCGCTGAACGTCACCGGCCTCGATGGATCGTTTGGGAAAACGTGCCAGGTGTCCTCAGTTCAAACGGAGGACGGGATTTTGGCACCTTCCTCGGGGCGTTGGCGGAGTTGGGGTACGGGTGGGCCTATCGGGTGCTGGACGCTCAATGGTTCGGAGTGGCCCAGCGCCGTCGCCGTGTGTTCGTTGTCGGATGTCTTGGAGACCAGGCCGGTGCCGCAGCGGTTCTTTTTGAGTCCGAAAGCGTGCAGCGGAATCCTGCGCCGAGCCGGGAAAAGAGGAAAGACACTACCGGCAGCACTGGAGACGGCCTTGCTCGCTGCGTCACAGCAGGAGAAATGAAGCGACAGGATTGGGAGACTTGCAACATGGTCGCCCAGGCGGTGGCCGGTTCGCATTGGGATCACCCGTCGAACCCGCACCCGACGCTGAACCAGTCGTTCAACACCGGGTCAATCGGCTACGGCAACCAGGAGCTCTTCTCGCAGCGTGGCGGCGGGTTGGTGCCGCAGCCCATCGCAATCCATCCGCACGTCGTCGGGCGTGCGCCGACTGCCGGGCCGCAGGGCAAGGAATACATCGACGACGGCAGCGCCTACTGCATGGACGCGCGCGGCGTGCCGCAGTCGGTCGCGCAGCCGGTCTACGGCACCGACTGCTACAACGGCGCTATTACTGGCGATGTCGCGGCAACGCTTGGCACGCCGGGCAGCAGCGTGAACGCTAGCGGGCCGACGGTGATGCAGGCGGTCGGATCGTTCAAGCCGGTGGCGATGAATGTATACGGCGGCAACAAGCGACAAGACAGGCCCGATGGCGGCTTCTATGTGCGTATGGATGAGGACACCAGCAAGACGCTGGATGCTGCATCTGGGTTGAATCCAACCTGCTCTCAAGGCGGGACGGCGGTGATGACCGCTATGCAAGTCCGCCGCCTCACGCCGACCGAGTGCGAGAGGCTGCAAGGCTTCCCGGACGGCTACACCAACATCCCATGGCGCAAGAAGCCAGAAGCTCCGGACGGCCCCCGCTACAAGGCCCTCGGCAACAGCATGGCGGTGCCGTGCATGAAGTGGATCGGAGAGAGGATTGCCAAGTGCGACTCCGCGATTACCAAGAAATAGGAGCCGACTTCCTCTACGAGCATGACCGGGGCATGGTGCTGGCTCCGGTCGGCGCGGGCAAGACGGCTACCGCTCTCGTCGCCATGCGCGACGCCGTGCGCGATGGGGTCGTGCGGCGGTGGCTCGTCGTCGCCCCCAAGCGTGTGTGCCTGCATGTCTGGCCCGAGCAGACGCCCGTGTGGGCACCGGAACTGACCGTCGCCGTCGCCCTCGGCTCGCCAGCCGAACGACTCATGGCGCTGTACTCCAAGGCCACGGTCGTCGTCATCAACTACGACAACCTCCAGTGGCTCGCCAAGCAGCGGCTTGACTTTGACGGCGTGGTGTTTGACGAGCTGACGCGGCTCAAAGACCCTTCGGGCAAACGCTTCAAGGCGTTTGCCGACGCCATCGAACACATCAACATCCGGTGGGGCTTGACCGGATCGTTCACATCCAACGGCCTTGAGGATGTCTTCGGGCAGTGCAAAATCATCGACCAACGCCTCTTGGGCCGCAGCAAGGGGGCGTTCCTCCAGTCCTACTTCCACTGCATCAACCGCGACCACGGCGAGTGGACACCCGCGACCGGAGCCTTGGAGCAGGTGATGAAGCGCATCCGGCCCGCGACCTTCGTGCTGGAACCTGGCGTCTACACCGACACCCTCCCGCCCTTGCACGTGGTTGAGATGCGCTGCGACCTGCCCGACCGTGCGCCCTACGAGAAGATGAAGCGCGACATGCTGGTGAATCTGGACGGCACCACCATCACCGCCGTCAGCGCAGGGGCCGTCGTCCAGAAGTTGCAGCAGATGGCTTGCGGGTGGGTCTACGACACGCACAAGCGGCCGAACCCCGACAAGCCCGGTAAGTTCATCGTGACCAAGACGCCGCTGTGGTTTTCTACCCACAAGTTTGATTTGCTAGATGAAGTCTTGCAAGAAAATCAACGGGCGAGTACCATCGTCGTCTACAACTTTGTGGAAGAGTTGGACGAGTTGCGCCGCCGCTACCCGCACGCCCTGACGATGGACGACAGGGACGCCGTAGGGCGGTGGAACCGGGGCGAGGTTGAGTTGCTGCTGCTACACCCCAAAAGCGCGGGTCACGGCCTCAACTTGCAACACGGCGGGTGCCGCATGGCGTTCCTGACCCTGCCGTGGTCACTTGAGGAATACGAGCAGACGGTCGGGCGGCTGCACCGCGGGGGGCAGAAGCACCCGGTTTGGGTCTATGTGCTGCTGACCAACAGCACGGTAGACGAGCGCATCTGGTCAGGGTTGCACAGCAAACGGGCTGTGTCCGATTTGGCTATGGAGGAATTGTCCGCATGAACTGGATTGAACTGAACGCCAGGCTTTCGAGCTTGAGCGAGGATGAGGTCAAGTCGCTGCTGGCGCAGGAGCGCGAGGGCGCACGCCGCAAGGTCTTCTTGGAGCGGCTGCACCAGCGGTACGCCGCGCTGCGGTCGGCCCGCGAACGGGCCGAAATCATGGCCGAGGCGCAGTCGGATCGCTAGGGGCGGCGACCCACCCCTGCAACGCCCTGAGCCGCGCTGCCACAACGTCGCAGGCGTCGGCTAGGGCGTAGAGGTCGGGGCCGATGTCTGGCCCCGGCCCTTCTCCAGCGCCCTCTCCAGAGCCTTCCGGGCCGCTCCCGGAGGCGGCGGCGGCTCCATCAGTTCCTTGGGCGGCTTGCCCGGTACCGGACACGGACGGGGTGCGGCACAGCCGTACAGGAGCAGCAGGGGTAGGGCGAGTGCGAAGGCCCGCCAGCTCGGACTGGTAGGCATCGGAAGCCGCTTCAGCCCGCGCGCGATCAGCGCGCTCGGCCCGTAGTTCAGTCTCCAGACGGTCAATTTGAGGTTCCAGTTCACGGCGGACGCCCTCTCGGATGTGGTGGACGGCATACGCCATCCCCGCCACGGCGAGGATGACGAGAATCAGATGCGGCAGGTAACGGAGCAAAAGCGGGGGGAACATGATCACGGTCGCGTATCCTTTCGGTAAGCCTCACCGCCGCACACCGCCGTAGTATGCCACCCATGCCACCTGGCGTGGGAACACCACAGCCGCGGCAAGCCCCGGGTCAGTTCTGCCGACCAGAAGCAGGTGTCGCAGGGGCGCGGCGGGCTATCCAAACTTGCGTCTCAAGTAGTCCATCGACAAGGGCATGAGGTCGTAACTGCCGTTGCGGACTTCGTTCAGCACCACGATGCCGGACCACTCCGACCGCTGCACATCGGCAGGCCGGTAGCCCTCATGGTCAAGGTAGAACCGCCCGCAGACAAGGCCATGCTTCACATGGTCGGGGTACTGCTTTGACCCGTACATGAAGCCCTGCTGATGCCCCTGCACGAACGACGAGCCGATATGCCCTAAACGGTTGGTGATAGTGCCACCGATTGGCCGTCCCGAAAAGGGATTCGGGAAGTAATGGCTGTATTTTATGGAGTCTATCTCCACGATTTCTAGGAAAGGCGCGCGGTGCCAGTCTAGCGTTTCGCAGTTGTGCGATCCGATGATGCCCTTCCACCGAGGGGTGCGCTTGGCTACCCGGTCGGCGCGAGCCTCATGGTTCCCGGTGATGAACACCTTGCGGGGGTTCCAGTGCTTGCGCTTGCCCACCACCCGGCGCTGCTGCTCGGCCTGCATCGGCGCGCAGAGGCGGCGGAAGGCTTCGTTGCCCGCCTCCACATCCTCTAGGTACCGCGTACCCTCCAGCTCTTCGCTTCCGGGTTCGCTGTGGGCGTTGAGGGATGGGAAGTCCCACCAGTCCCCGATGCAGACGATGACATCGGGCATGTATTCCACGATGGCCCGCGCCGCCCAGTCCACATGCTCGGTGTTAGCCCCGGGGCGAATCTGCGCGTCGGGGATGATGAGATGCCGCTGCGGGGTCATTTGGCAGAGAAGTCAAAGGTCGTGAACGCTTGATGGTAGAGGTGCCCCTGCTGGTCGATGAATGTCTCATCGGTCGCTAGCGGGTGCGACTGCATCGTGGCGACGGCGTGGGCCAGTTCGTGGAAGAACACCTGTTCGGCAAGCGACTTGGGCTGACCGGCAAGGATGTCGATGGTCAAGCGCCGGGGATCCCACACGCCCACAGCGTCCTTGCCGTGCCGCCAACGGTCGCGCCGGATGATGCGCACGCGGATCGTGTGCCCAAGCAACTTGAACCGCTTGGGAATGGCGAATGTCACGCTTCGTGCCCGCTAGGCGCTGCGCCGTTGGACGCAAGCAGGGGCAGCGGTGCCCCGGTCGGCGGCTCCGCGCCGGGAGGCCAGCGGTAGCCGAGAACCCGCGTCTTGACGAACGGGGCGATGGTGACGGCGTTGGCTTGGTTGCCACCTAAAACCATCAGTTGCGACTTCTCGTCCTGCCCCACGACGAAACCCACATGCCCCGCGCCGGGGCGCGTCAGCCCTCCGTCAAACACCACGATGCACCCGACTCGCGGCTTGACGAGCGGCGTGCCGTAGTCAAGGTACGCCCGGGCGCGGAACCAGTTCTTGGGCTTTGGCAACCCGGCGTCGGTCAGACAGCCCGCAACGAACACCCCGCACCACGGCGTCTCGTCGTCACCCCACCACGCCTTGAGGCTCAAGAGCCAACGGGTGATGAACGGCGCGGTCGCCTTGCCGGGGATTTCACGCTTGCCCAGATGGCTGCGGGCAAGCGCAAGCCACGCGGGCGGGGTCATTGGAAGAACACCAACTTGGCGAGGATACCCGCCATGCCGCTTGCCAAGATGATGCCGACCTTGATGAGCAGTTGGTTGGTCTTGTCCATGCCCCGGTGGACATCAATCTTCAAATCGCGCAGGTCGCGGCGAAAAATCTCAAAGTCATCGCGGATGCGGGCGTACCGCTCGTCGCACACATCAATGTGCGACCGCAGATCGCTTTCGGCTTCCCGCAGGCGGTGGCTCCAGGTTCCCGGGTCGGTGTTGTCAAGCGCCATCGGCCTTGTCCTTAAGCGGCATGGTGGTGACGGCGCGCAACGCCATGTTGGCGAACGCCCCGACGAGCAGGATGGCCGCAGCGACCCGCGCGCCGAAGAGCGTGGTCAGATGCCCACCGACCAACTCCAAGCCGCCTAAGATGGCAAGCAGGACATTCCAGTAGACGGTGCGCGAACGCAGCGCGCCTTTGAGCATGTTGGACATCAGAATTGCCTCATAGCGTTGTTGGCGTCAGGAGCCATCATGTTGGTTTTTGGTGCAGGCTGTTCAGCGGTTGCAGCGCCTGCGGCACCGATTCCGGATTTTGCGCCCATTCGCAAAATCATAGGAGCGTACGATTTCCAGTCCCCCGGCGACGGGGCGGCGGCGAGGAACACCAGCCGATCCCGCGCGGGGAGAGCTGACAACACGGCGTCAAAATCCTTCCCGCTTTGCGCCGCTTTGTTAAGCACATCCCACCCTTGCTGAGTCAACTGCGCTTCCAACGCTGCTAATGCTTCGTTGATGCCCGTAGACACGCGGGTAAAGAACGGGAACCGCAGAGTGAACCTACGCTTGCTTTCAACATTCGCCAGCGCAGCCCGGCCCGCCTTGGCCTGCTCGGCTGCGCGCAAGTCTGCGCTCAGCGTATCGGCCAGTTTGCGGAGGAACGGCAGGTCTTTGGCCATCTCAATAGCGATGTCGTATCGCCCAGAGCCGAACAGCTCTTCAATGGTTTCCGGCGACTCACCGCGGATGATGTCCACGATTTTCTGCTTGTCTGCCGCCGACCCAGACTTGTACAGCGCGCGAATCTGATTCGCAAGCTCCATGCCCTTGATGTTGGACATACCGCCGCGGAAAGTCTTGAGGTAGTCCGGCCACCCCTTACCGCCCGCCGCCACGATGGCTTCGTCTATCAGCGGAGTGACTTCGGACAGCGCCGCCGCCGCAAAATTCTTCTGCGACTTGGAATCAACGCCGGGGCGCAACTTGGCGATACCCGCGCTTACGCCGTTCTTGCGGATAGCCTCCAACGCTGCGGGGTCAATGACCCCTTGGGTGTTCTTCCAGTCGTTGAGCATTTCAACAACGGTTTCAATACCGGCTTTGGCGTCGGCGTTGGTGCCGACCTGCGGGTCACGCAATTTGACCTGGAGCCGTGCGATAAGCGCATCGGCGTCCAACGGCTCTAGCCCGCGGTCCTTCATACTCTGGAGAGTGGCCTGCGCGGTGCGCGCTCTCGCACCCTCACGCACGGAAGTCTCGGCCGCGCCGGCGATACGCCGCGCTACCGCGCCGCCCTCATCAACGACCTGCCGTTCAAACGGTCCGCCCACCGAAGTCTGCCGACCGCTCGCCGCCAACTGACCGGGGAAAGTAGCCGTGGCCTCTACGCGACCCGGAAGCCGAACGCCCGCTTCGCCAACGCCGCGCTGCGCAACCCAACTACGCGCCCAATCATCCGCACGGTTCACAAGGTCGCTGAATCGGCGTACCTCATCCGTCGCCGCCGTTGCCTTCGCGCCTGCCTCTCCAGCAATCTGCTCAAGGCGCGGCATAACTTCGCCCGTGCGACGGGCCGCGCCCAATGCCTCTTCGCGCTGCGGGGCGGCGACATCGCGCAACGCCGCCTGTGCGCGATCCCTTGCGGCGCGGGTTTCCGTGGCGGTCGCGCCTCCAGCCAGTCGATTAAGCTCGTCAGTCAAATCTTGGCCTTCGCGCTGACGGAACGCATTGACAACCTGCGCCGGGTCGCTGGCCTCTGCGCGTTTCAGAATGGCTTGGAGCGGGCGAAGCGCGGGCAGGTCGGTGCTAGCAAGCAACCGGCTCGGCAGTTCGTCAGGAAACGCCTGCATCAACTGACGCAGTGCGTTGACCTGATCGCCTGCGGCGGTGCGCAGAAGACCCCCTGCACGGACGTCGCCCCCGCGTCGAGTAGCGCGGTCGTATGCCCACCCGATGACGGGCGGTGCAAACATGCTGATGCCCGCGCCCATCAAGGCACCTGACCCTGCATCTTCGGGGTTCATAATGGCAGCGCCCGTAGCCCCAGGCACCGCGCCGCCGACGCCGCGCGTGGCAAGGTCAACAACCTTCTGCGCGCCCGTTACGCCCGTGCGGCCCGTAGTAAAACCGCCCGTTTGTAAGGATGTGGCAAGTGGAGCGATATACGGCGCAAGCGCGGGGGCTTTGGAGGCTACAAAGGTTAGCCCGCGCGCGGCAAGACTGCCGGGGAAAGCAGACAACGCTGTCGCCGCGCCAAACCGCAACGCCTCCTCTTTCTGCTCCGGCGTCAACCCTGCCGTCATGGCCCGGGCTTCACCAAGCCCGCCGCCCGCGCCCATACCTACGCCTGCGCGTTCCAACGGCGACTGCTTCGCAAGGTCGGTCGCAAAAGCAGCGGTGTCTTCTTCCTTGCGCGCAAGCGTGTACGCCGCCACGACCTTTTCAAATTCGGGCGTGCCTTTCTTGTCCTTGTTCTGGACAATCCAAGAAGCGTATTCCTTGGCAGTGGCCATCGTCACTCGCCTCGCAGAATACGGTCGGCTTCGTCAAAGACGGATTGCGAAGCGCCCGCCGCAGGAGCGTTCCGGTACGAGTATTCCTCTTCAAACGCCGTGCGAAGATTCTGATCGGTAAACCGCAAATCGTTTATGGTCTGGTCAATGCGGCGTTTAAAATCTTCAGCCCCTTGAGACTGATTGAACGCAGCGAAAGCGTCTCGAAGAACTTGCAAATCTTGGTTGGACACGTTGCCGAGCGCGCCGCCAGTAGGCGAGTTTTCGCGCAGTTGTGTAAGGCTGCGCAGCTGACCCTTAGACAAAACCCGATCCAGCAGAGCCTGCGCGCCGGTAGAACTTTCGCGGACACTAGGAAGCCTGCCCTCAATGCCGCCTGTAATGGAGGCTAAGCCGGGGTGGCTACGCAATTCCTCAAGGTCACGGATAAGCGTGCCGATATCGTGCGTTGCAGACTTAAACGCCTGCTGCACTTTCGGAAACGCCGCATCGCGCTTCTGCTTGGTCTTCGGGTCAATAGCGGCGGGCGTCCCCGCCGCGGCGTTAGCGCCCTGCGCTACACGTTGTTCAGCCAACGCAACACGACGACCTTCAAGCCCCACGCGCTGACGTTCAAGCCCAACGCGCTGCCCTTCTAGGCCAACGCGAGCCTGCTCGGCTCTTGTCATGCGCTCATACGGCAGCATGGACTCGGCATCCGGCACGCGGCGCTCAACATACTTGTCGGCCAGATTCGACACGCCTTCCATCCACGCCAAGTACGCAGCAGGCTCTTGCGGTATGCCCGCAATCGCCTCTTCGAGCGTACCCATCTTGGCCAGCTCAGGGCCGACCATCGGATCGGAGTAGGCGTTTTGCAGCCAGTTGGCCGCGCCCGCAGGGTTGAACGGGATGTTCTGCCGGAAATACTGCATACGACCGGCAAGCCCTTCAGTCTCGGCCTTGACGCCCTTGCCCAAGCTCTCACGGGCTTCGCCAAACTGCTTGAGGATGGCAGCACCGCCAGGCATACGCATCAGGGCGTTCTGCGTTTCCGCCGACGAAAGGTCGGCAGTTGAGAGGAAGTTGCGGAGCTGCGCGTCGCGCTCTGCGGCGGCGCGCTTTTCCTCCTGCGCTTGCACGTAGGCTTCCTCTTCCATCCGCGCGCGGCGCATCCCCCGCGCCGCTTCCACACCGCCGAGGTACTGGCCGAGGTAGTTGACGGGTTCCAGTTGAGTCGCGCCGATGACGGGCATGGTCAACCACCCCCCGGCGTATACCGGCTGACCCACGGCACGGAAGAGCCGCCGTAAGGCCCGCCGCCGCCACCGCCACCACCGCCAAACATGCCAAACGACCCAGACAACTGCCCCAAGGTGTTGGTGATGGCGTTGGCCTGACCGAGATAGCCGGAGGCGCGAGCCTGCCCCGACGCCATCATCAGATTGCCTGCGTTGACGCCGTACTGCCCCGCCTGGTTGGCGACCTGCTGCGTGGCCGACTGCCCCGCGCCGTAGAGACTGCCAAGGGTGCTGAGGCGTTCGCCCATCAGCGCGCGGGATCGGTTGAAGGCGTTCATGTACTCGCCCGACGCCATCTCCTGACCGTATCGACCCGCGGCCTTGAGCGCAGCGCCCGACATCAGACCCCCGCGCGCGGCGGCGGTGCGGTCAAGCGCCTTCAGCCCCTCGTTCAAGCGGAAGCCGTAGCCGGGGTCCATCTCCATGTCGGTCATGGTGAACGGCTTGCCGATACTGCCGTAACCTTCCGATGCCGGGTCGCCCGAAAGGCCGAGCATCCGCAGCATCTCGTTCTGGCTGGTGATACCGGCCTGACGGAACGGTTCGGCAAGCTGCGTCTGGCGCTCAAAAATCTCACGCTGCAAATCGGTGGCTCTATCAGCCGACTGCTGCTGCACACGCGCCGCACGCTTTGCGCCGCGGGCCTGCACCACACCGCCAACAACGGTAGACCCAACAACTGCGGATACTGGATCAGGCATGGGGAAACTCCTTGCGGTAATCCGCGAAATTCTCGCCGTACAGCGCCATGACATCCCCCGCCATTTCTATAGCGCGAGGGTAGCCGTGTACGAGCAAAACAACAAGTAGCACGAGGTCATAATATGCCGCCCGCCAGACGAACGACCGCTCGTCCGCCCGCCCGTCGCGCTCGGCCTCGTCAGCCGCCTGCCACTTGAGGATGGCCGTGCCAAGGGCGGGGTGCAACTGGTCGGCATGGGCCGCGTAGAACGGATTGGAGGGCATCCCTACAAAACATTTCCATACGGCTTGGTTGAGGTCGGGTCGAGAGACGGCATCGCCGTCCGCCACGTCGTCAAACATCTGAATCATGTGCCAGACATCTAGCAACCACGCTGCGGCGGGGGCAGGAAGCTCCAGCGCCTGCGTCAGATTGACGGTCAGCGACTTCTCAGGCGTCACGATACCTCCCGACCCGAAGCGCGGATGTTGATGGCCGACGCCGTACCGGCGATGGTGGAGATGTAGCCGCCAGGCGCAAGCACATGGCCGACGAGTTCCGGGAACGAGTACGTTTCGCTCGGCAACAGCGTCTTGGTCTTGACGATAAGATTCTGGTTGCCGGGCGTATCGTTCAGCGTGACGAGGTTGACCGACAGCGTAGCGGCTGACGAGCTGTAGTTGGTAGCCGTGAACTTGTCGATGATGGCAGACACGCCAGACGCGATGTACTGCGTCGTCTGCGTAGCCAACGCCGTGCGGGGGGAGATCAAAACACGAGCAGCAACAGCCATAAGTACCTCAAGGAGCTGAATCGACCTCGACAGTTACCGTACAAAAATTGACGATTTCCTGCGTGGTCGCGTTCCGAATCTGGATATACAACTCGCGCTCTACATTGGCGCTGACGCCAGTAAGCGTAAAGCTGCGGGTTGTGCCGAGACTAAGCCAAGTGTCGGGGGTAGCGCCGCCCGTGGTACCTCCACCAAGCACGCCGCCCGGACCGCCGCCCGAGGGGGACCATTGTGCATAAACTTCGTAATCCGCTGCGGTGCCGCTGGTTAGCCACTGCCCGGTGATGTTGACGAGCGTGCCCGAAGTATTGGTGCGGGATGCCTGCCCTGCGTTGTCTAGCCGGTATGTAGCCGTTGCCGATCCACCAACTCCTGCAAGGGAGAAGTTGACGGCAGACTGATTAGACAGCACCACGTTCGTCGGGTATGTCCAGTAAAAACACACGCTACCGTCGCCGCCATCCCAACCAAAATCTACTTCGCCGTTACCGCCGCCTCCGGGCGTTTCGCCGGGCGTTCCGCCAAGGCCACCCCCGCCCGCAGTGTCGCCCGCATCGCCGCCCGCCCCAAGGCTCCCATTCGTGGGTGCGGAGCCTGCGGCAAACGGGATACCGCCGCTAGCCGTAATTGTCCCCGCGGTTCCTGGCAAAGTTGAGTCCCCCGCGCCACCACCACCCGCCACAAGCGAAATGTCTGGCGGGCCGCTAGGGGGCACAAGGATTGATGAGCTGCCGCCTTGCACCCCTGCACCTGGCGCTAATGCCCCCGTGCCTTTAGCCCCTACAGTGTATGCGATTTGCGTGGAGCCGCCCGTAACCGAGAACGACCGTTTCAGATGCGCCGCGCCGCCGCCACCATAGCCCGGCGCGGCACCGCCGCCGCCGCCGCCGCCCCACATCTCGACCGTGCAGCCGGTAGCGCCCGTAGGCGCAGTGACGGTGCCTGTAGTGCCCGCAGCAAAGCACTGCGACCCGACACCCCCGCCGCCGCCTGCACCGAGCAATACCAGAGCGATATGCGCCATCAGCTCACTCCCGGCCCGCCGATGAGCCACGCCGTGCTGCTGATTTTGTGCAGCACAGCCATGCCGTTGCGCGCCACGGTGCGGGTACCCGTCGTGGTGGTGTTAGCAAGGGTCAGCGTGTCGGTAGTGATAGCCACCGACAGAGAAGTAGTGTTGGTGTTGACGACCAGAATCACGGTGCCGACAGGGAACGCCACCGTGCCGTTAGCCGGAATCGAAAGCGTCAGGCTGGTGCCGTTCATCAGCACCGACTTGCTTGCGTCCGAAAGGATGAGGGTGTAGTTGGCGGTCTTGCTGACCTGCGGCGCGTCCCGATAGCCAACCGGATAGTTGGTGTTGGTCGGCGCGTTGTCAGGGATCTGCGCGGTGCCGGTAAAGGTCGGGCTGGCGATGGGGGCGTAGGTCGCCGCCGCCGTCGCCGCCGTGATGGCGTTGGTGATGCCATACCCCGCAAGCGTGGTCGGCGTGCCGGTAACATCAGCCCATGCCACTCCGGTGATGCTGATGTCGTTGATGCCCGCCAAATCGTCGAATGTCCCTAGCGTGACATTAGTGCTGGTCATCAGCACAAACTTGTAGTTGACACCTTCGGTCAGCCAAATCTGATTAGGCACCCGACCGTTCGCGTCCAAGATGATTGGATTGGCGTTAGGCGTGGTACCCGCTTCCGACGTGTAGGTGGCGGTCGGCGTCGTCGTGCCTGCCGCATAAGTCCAAATCTTGCCCCCCGCGAGCGGCGTGCCCGCGTTGGTGAAAAACTGCGCGCCGGACCCTGCCAGCGGGGAGAGGAACACGCTCATATGCTCACCTTCGTAACAGTAAGGATTACAGACGGCGCGGCGGGGCCGAAAGCCGTCGCAGCGAATGTCTCAAGAATAACACTTGCATCCGACACCGCCCACATCAACTCAAAATAGCCGTCAGCTTTCATCGGAAGCACAAAGTTCCATGCGGGGATGATTTCGTCGTCGTTGCCCTGCACTCGGAAATGGGACATGGACTGCGGGACATCCGTATTGTCAACTTTCGGCCAGAAGTAAATCGTAGCCTTGCCGCCAGCGGTCTTGTCTACCTGCGCCGAAAACTGGAAGTTATACAGCCCCGGCTCTGTGACATATATCCGCGAAGTAGGCGACCCGCGGTACGATCCGTAAGCCGCAGTTGTGGTGTCAAAAGTGATGGCTTTGGCTACATTGGTGCCTGACTGCGTTTGACGGGTCATATCGTGAAACGCGCCGTAGACCAACTGATTCAGCGGGGGCGGGGCGACCGGCGCTATCGCAAGCCCTTGGATGTCGGCTTGAAGCACCGGCAGTTCAGCATCCGCCGCGCCGTTCGTCGGCGTGATTTCAAGGTCGGCAAGGCTCGCATCCGTTGTGCCGCTGCCCGTCAGCCGGAACAGGTTGTTCAGATACCGGAACCACTCACGGGAGATAAGGCCCGTCCGCTCGTCGATGAACGGTACGCGAGGGGCCGGTATGGTGGTGATGTTAGGCATTGGTCGGCTCTATCATCAGCTCTGCGCCCATGATGGCCGTAATCACCGGATCGGTAGCCGACGCCTCGTACACGCGGTCGCGGGACTTGAGCGTAGCGCCCAAGCGATTCCAGATGACGCGGGTTTCGGTGCGGCCGATTGCACCGAGAGGACGCCAGTTCTCGTAACTCCAAGTGTGGCCTCCGTCGTCCGACCATCGCAGCATCACTTGAGGATTGCTGCCCTGCCCGACCGAAAGCCCCACACCCACCTGACAGTCCAGTTGCAGGCGGCGGTGCAGGGTGCGCTTGAGGTCATTCTGACTGGGGCCAAGCGCACGCCACGACCGCAGCCACTTCTGCGGCACGCCGTCGTCGGCGTACACCGTCAAGTCAAACGCGTACAACTTGCCGTTTTCAAAGTCGCCTACCAACGGATCGCCGTTGAACCGCGCTTGGCAGTTGCCGCGATGACGACGGAACCGCCCGGTCACCAACGCCGCCCGCTCATGCCACGCGCCCGTCGCCGCATCGTAGACCCAAGTGGTTTCGGCACTTGGGAAAATGAGGACATAGAACGCATGGCCGTCCTGCTGATAGGTGTAGGCCACAGCGTCGGACATATCGGCGTAGCCTTGGATGGCGAACTCCACCGCATGGGTGGATACCCGCACACCCTGGTAACCTTGCGCCCGATAGACGATGCCCTGACCGCGGGCGTCTGCCCCTAGCCAGAAGACGCTGTTGTCAAGCTTCGCCACGGAGTAAGGGGCGATGCAGCCGATCTCGTTGTACGCACCTTGGATGCGTGACAGCGGAAAATCTAGGTCGCCCGAGTTGTACCAGACCTCAACCGAGTTGGTTCCGAAAAGCCACACCTCGCGGTGATCTACCATCAGCGACACCAGACCGTCAGGCGACCCCTCGGCGCTGGCAAAGTCCAGCGGATCGATGGAAAGGCCGTCAAACAAGCTCGTTACCCACACTTTTTGGCTATTCGGCTCGTTGAACACGAAGTAACCGTCCAAGTAGCCGACATTCACCGCCCCGGGGAAATCGGGGTCGGTGATTTTTGCAAACGCGGCAGTGTTCATGTTGTAGATGAACCCATCCGGGTTGCAGGCGATGAAAATCTGCGTGCCGTTATCGGCCATCGATACAGGGCCGTAGCCCGTGATGTCGCCCAACTTGGTTGCCGTCAGCCCCGCAGAGAGCTTGTAGAACTCTTCTCCCGAAGCGACATACACATCCGTCCCATGCGCCCACAGCCCGCGGATGGGGCCAGTGCCTACGGTAGAGACAAGGCGCAACCCCGGGCATCGCTGCAAGTAGGCAGGTTCCTTGCCGCCCTCGGGGATGGCCTCGGGGTACAGGTTGACCATCCGATTGTCGGCAGCATTGGGGCTACGCAGGACGTAGCTGCTGCCGAGGATCGGCGTCTTCATCAGTAGTTCCCGGCGAAGATGTTGAAGCGGTTGCGCCGCGCCATGAGGCTGTACGGCATTGACATCACGTCATCCGGGTTGTTGATACGCTTGAGGTTGCGCTTGCTTACCATCGCAATCCGGCGCACATCGGAGGCCGGTTCGGTGTTGAACTCGGGGGCCAGTTCCAACGCCAAGTTGTAACGAAACGCCCGCAGATACCCTGGCGGGAACAGCAGCGCCGTCTCAAGCCCCGTAGCCGAAGTCAGAGGCGCTACCGATACGAAATGGAACTCCAATGTCCGCGTCGGCACCGGGTATACCGACAGCGTGATGTTGGGCAGGGTCATGTTCACCCACATGACCTGCGGAAACGTGCTGGTGACCGTCTTGACCGCGATGTTGTTGTACTGCAACTGGTTGATGAACTTGATGCCATACGACACGTTGGTAGATGGGTCGCGGAAATAGGTCGAGTCCTCAAGCAAGACTGGGCGCTGCGTTTCGTACCCGCTAGGCACAATCAGGTCATCATTTTCCGTGGTCAACGGATCGCCGCCCTGCGTAGCGAGCGGGTACAAGAAATCGCCCGTGGGGCCAAGGGTGCGGACGCGGTTGTTCGGCTCCCAAGTGAACACTTGGTCTTGCGTGCAGAACACGGACAGCCGTTCCGTAGTCCAGCTGTCCAGCATCTGATTGAGCGCAGGCAGGTTGTCTTGGTAGACCGCCTCCGGCAACACGTTGCCCGAAGAGGTCAGACCAAGCAACCTGTGCGCGCCGTTCAGCAACTCACGAACGGTGGTCATGGCTTACCCCATGTTCTGTTGAGGAACCGATCCCACGTCGTTGTAGATGTTGCTGTTGGGCACATTCCCAATCTTGCTGTTCGGCAACTTCTGGATGTTCGTGCGGATGAGGCTGTCCAAATCCTGCTTGAGATTAGACACCGTTTCCGGCGCGACCCGCGAGCCATACTCGGGGGCCAAATCCATCGCAAGCGACAGTTCCAGAAGACGCTGATAGCCAGGCGGCAGGTACTGCGTAGTGGTCAGCGTGGCATACCGCCCGATCATCTTCTCCGCCTTGATGAACAAAGACACCGCGGCGTTAGGTGTGGGATACAGCAAAACACGACCATACGGAGCGTCGGGCCGGTACAGCAGTTTCTGCGGCGTACCCGCCAGCGCCTTGTTGGTGATGTTGGTCCAATACTGCTCGGTGATGAGCGCAAGCGGCGTGTCGATGTTGCTGATGCGAACAAACGCGCCAACGATACGGATGGGGCGATTGGTGACAAAATCCGCCGCAGGGGTCGTATCGGGATCGTTTCCGATAGTGTAAGTGCTTTGCCCGTTCACCGTAGTGAACTGCTCTGCAAGCGTTGCAAAGTAGAACTGCGGGTTTGCCGAGTACGAGTC
>Ga0315900_10004725_pt1 | contig 19044 bp, 11 predicted proteins | sample LakEriMetagenome_FD_203521 | JGI IMG/M metagenome (GOLD analysis project Ga0315900, IMG submission 203521) | Freshwater fungal communities from buoy surface, Lake Erie, Ohio, United States - Buoy 12 MA114 | ecosystem: Environmental > Aquatic > Freshwater > Lake > Lake biofilm | place: USA: Lake...
TGATGACCATCGTGTTCGCGGTCGGGATGTCGATGCCCGACTCGATGATCGTCGTCGACACGAGGATGTCGGCCTCGCGGCGCATGAAGCGGAGCATGGCATCCTCGAGCTCGCGCGGCGGCATCTGCCCGTGCCCGACCACGATGCGCGCGCCGGGCGCGAGGCGCTGGATGTCGTCTGCGACGCTGAAGAGGTCGCTGATCCGGTTGTGCACGAAGAACACCTGCCCTTCGCGCGCGAGCTCGCGCAGGATCGCCTGCTGGACGCGACGCTCGTTGTGGGGAATCACCTCGGTCACGATCGCGCGGCGGTCGGCGGGCGCCGTCGTCAGCGAGCTGATGTCGCGGAGTCCGAGCATCGCCATGTGCAGCGTGCGGGGAATCGGCGTCGCGGAGAGCGTGAGCACGTCGGCGGTCACGCGGAACTCGAGGAGGCGCTGCTTGTGCTCGACGCCGAAGCGCTGCTCCTCGTCGACGACGACCAGCCCGAGATCGTGGAAGACGACGTCCTTCGAGAGAAGCCGGTGCGTGCCGATGATCACGTCGACCTCGCCGCGCGCGAGCGCATCGAGCGTCGCCTTCTGCTCGGCGTCGCTCTTGAAGCGGCTCACGCTCTCGACCCGGAAGGGATAGGCGCGGAATCGGTCGCGGAAACTGCGCTCGTGCTGCTCGCAGAGGACGGTGGTGGGAACGAGCACCGCCACCTGCCGGCCGGCGTCGACGGCCTTGAACGCCGCGCGGATCGCGATCTCGGTCTTGCCGAAGCCGACGTCGCCGCAGACGAGCCGGTCCATGGGACGGGCGCGCTCCATGTCGCGCTTCGTGGCCGCGATCGCGGTCAGCTGGTCGTCGGTCTCCTCGTAGGGGAACTGCGCCTCGAACTCGCGCTGCCAGTCGGTGTCCGCCGGATAGGCGATGCCCTTCGTCGCCGCACGCGCGGCCTGTACGCGCAGCATTTCGCCCGCGAAATCGCGTGCGCTCTCCTCGGCGTCCTCCTTCGCCTTCTTCCAGCGGCGGCCGCCGAGCGTCGAGAGCTTCGGACGCGCGGCCCCCGCTCCCACGTACCGCTGCACCAGCTCGATGCGGGTCGCGGGCACATGGATCTTGGCGCCCTGGTCGAACTCGAGCGTGAGGAACTCCTGCATCGAGCCGCCGCCGGGCGCCCCTGCGCCAGGGCCGCCGCCCGCGCCTGCGCCGTCGGCCGCGAGAAGCTGCAGGCCGACGAAACGCGCGATGCCGTGGTCGCGGTGGACGACATAGTCGCCCGGCTCGAAGGCGAGGAAGGCGTCCTTCGCGCGTCCGCCGGCGAGCGACCGGCCGCGGCGCCGGACAGGCGTCCGGTGGAGGATCTCGCTTGCGGGAGCGAGGACAAGCGTGCGGCCATCCGCCTCGACGATGAAGCCCCGCGACAGGTGGGCGATCGGGCGGAGAATCGCTTCGGCCGGCATGCTGCGCGCGAGGAGCTCGGTGATCCGCGCGCGCTCGGCGTCGCTCTCGCAGAAGAGCGCGGCGTCTCTTCCCTGCGCAATCGCGGCGAACTGCGCCACCGCCTTCGCGGCGTCCTCCTCGAAGACGGGCAGCGTGCGCGCGCCGAGCGACTTCGCGCCGGCGCCGGCCGAGCCGAAGGCGTGCAGTTCGAGCGTGGCGCGCGCGGTCTTCGCCAGCCCCGAGATGGTGGCGGGCGGACCGTAGACGCCGCGGCCATCGCGCACGCGGTCCCAGTAGGCGCGCGCCTGCTCGATGATCTCCGACATCTCCGCGAGGACGACGACCGCCGACGCGGGCAGCAGTTCCGCCAGCGGCTGCACGCCCTTTCCGGTCTTCGCGTCGCCGAGAGCCGTCTCCACCGCCACCGCCACCAGCTCGACGGAATCGATGCGCCGGTCGGAAGCCTGCGTCGCGAGATCGACCTCGAAGATGCGCTCGATCTCGTCGCCGAAGAAGTCAAGCCGTATCGCGGCGCCGCCACCCGGCGGGCAGACGTCGACGATGCCGCCGCGCACGGCGACTTCCCCCGGCGACTCGACGGCATCGACGCGCGTGTAGCCGCCCTCGACGAGCCACGCCACGAGTTCGGTGGGCGAGGCGCGGGTGCCGGTCGCGAGTTGGCGCACGAGTCGCCCGAGCCGCGCCGGCTCGGGCACGGCCTGCATGAGCGCGGCGATCGGCGCGACGATCGCGGCTGGCGGCGCGCCGTCGGCAAGTCGCCGCACCACCGCAAGCCGCGCCACGGTGAGTTCCGCGCTTGGGCCCGTCTCGCCAGGCAGCACCTCGAGCGCCGGGAAGAGCATGGCGTCGACGCCGAGTCCGCGCAGCTCCTCGACGGCGTCGTCGGCCTCGTCGAGGTGCGCGACCACGAGGACGACCGGCGACGCGACGCGCGCCGCAGTGCAGGCGACGAACGTCGAGAGGCTGCCGGCCGCTCCTTCGAAGGCGCTGGTGCCGCCGCGCGCGACCGCGGCGCCGACCGTCGGCCCGAGGACATCGTCGACGAGGCGCCCGACGACCGCGCATTGCTGCGGAGGCGCCGCGCTCATCGCGAAGCGGCTCCGTGCGCGGTTGCCCGCGCGCCGTCGGCGACGGCGAACTCCCGCAGCGCCTCGATCTTCGCAGGGCCAAAGCCGTGGACGCGCGCGAGATCGTCGATCGTCGCGAAGGGTCCGTGAAGCGCGCGATCGGCGACGATCCGGGCCGCCAGTTGCGGACCGACCTCGGGGAGCAGCGCGAGTTCCGCAACCGGCGCGGACGACAGGTCGACGAGCCAGCGCTCGGGCGTCACGCGCAGCGCGCGGGCGCAGTCGGGGCTCGGCCGCTGCGCGATGCGCACGGCGGCGACCAGCGCGATCGCGAGGACAAGCGACCCCACCACCTGCACCTCGACGACCCCGCGGTGCGCGGGCGAAGCGGATGAGCTCACGGCGTCGCTCCTGCGGGCCGCGACAGTTGCTCAAGAGATTGACGGATCTCGAGGAGCCGCGCGAGCACGGGCTTGGGATTGCCGTCGGCATCGAGCACGCCGTCGGACGGACCGTTGCGCACATCCTGCAGCCGAGACCACCACACGCCCTCGACGAAGGCGCGCGCGAGAGCGATGGTGAGGAACGAGCCGCCCCAGCGCGCCTGCGACGACGGTGTCCAGTGCGCTCCATCGCCGGCGGACGAGACGCCGCGCCAGACGCCGCGTGCATGCGCAAGCGCCGTGTCGCCATCGCGGCTCGGCACGCCGAACCCCGTGACGAAGATGGGAAGATCGCGGCCGAGGAACCCATCGAGGAGCGCGGCGGTCGACATGAGGTCGCGCACGGGGTCGGCGTCTCCGCCCTGCGTGAAGCGGATGCCCGCCGCCGCCAGGTTGAGGTTCGCCGCCACGATTCCCTGCAGGAAGGACGTGGGCCACGCGGATCCGCGCGTCCCCTTCCAGTGCTCCGCGCCGGGCGACTGGATCTCGACGATGACGCGCGCGGTCTTCGCGACGTCGCGCACGGCGACCACCGCCGTCCGCGTGAGTTCGACCATCCGGTCGATCCCCTCGTCGTGCCACCCGGCGCAGTTGGTGCCGCTCACGGCGACGAAGAGCGGCGTCGCGCCCGCGTAGCGCGCCACCACCGCGCGCACCTGGTTCCAGAGCGCCTCGCGGAACCGCTGCGGATCCCCGCGCAGTGCCAGCACGTGCTGCGGCAGCGCGTGCGGCTCGCCGTCGGTCGTGCCGAAATCGGCGAGCGGCCCCAGGACGAACGCCTTCTTCTCCTTGACGCACCACTCCACCCAGCGGTCGATCGCGCTGAAGTCGCGCGCTCCCGGCTTGCGCTCGATCGACCGCCACGGCGTGCGCACGGCCACCATGTCGAAGCGGCGTGCGGCCGCGATGCTCGCGGGGGTCGGCGGCGTGTCGGGGTCGATGCAGACGCCGAGCGTCGTCGCGCTCGGACGCTTCCGGCGGAATCGCCGCGAGACGAGATGCTCGGCATGACGCTGCGCGAGCGCCTCGCCAGCGTCGAGCCCGAACGCGATGGCGCGGCGCGCAAGCCGCTCGCCTTCGAGCGGGTCGTCGCTGCGCAAGGCCTCGCGGAACGCCTCGCGCGCTCGGTCCCACAGCTCGATCGACTCCTTGGCGATGGCGGGGTTCCACATCTGCCACGTCTCGGATTCCTCGACGAACTGCTTGATCGTCCACCGCGCGATCTCGAGGAAGAGCTCGTACGGCCGTTCGCGGGCGGGCAGGAAGCAGGTCTGGAGCACCAGACGCCCCGCGCTTCCCGTGTCGACGAGGAGCGCGATCCCAAGCGGCGTGTCGTTCGCGGCGCGGCAGTAGATCGAGTCGCCCTCCTGCTTCCACGCGCCGCGCGTCGGGCGTCCATCGGTGCCGATGAGATAGCACGCCGAGATGCGCCACGTCGCAGCGCTGTCGCCGCCCGACGCGGCGCCCGACTCGGCTTCACCAATGCGCGCCACAGTGCTACCAACGAGCCCGTCCGGGCCCATCGGGTCATGCACTCGGAATCTGTACGTTTCGGATGGCACTGGAAAGGACAACGTCCGTGGACTGCTGAAACTGCGGCCGAGCCGTCGGCGCGCGATGCAAAAACGCTTCCGCACTGCACCGGGCCCCGCGACGCGCGCCCGAGCCCCGGGGAAAGCCCCGGGAAAAACGCCCCCGGCCGACCTCGATCAAGACCGGGTCGGCACGCACGCGGCGCTCAACGCCATCCGCGCGCCGGGAGTGTACCCTGCGCGCGGATGCACCCCGACAGTTCCGCATGTTCCGCAGCGACTTCCACGTCAGCCGTCTTCACGACGCGTCTTTCGCTCCCCGGCCGGCGCCAAGGCAAGGTCCGCGACGTCTATAGGACCGCGGCCGACCCCGCCGCGCCGCTTCTCATCGTGGCGACCGACCGACTGAGCGCCTTCGACGTGGTGATGCCGACGCCGGTCCCGGGCAAGGGCCGCCTGCTGACGACGATGAGCCTCGGATGGTTCGGCTTCCTGCGGGGCCGCGGCATCGTGGCCGACCACGTGATCGACACCGATCTCTCCGCCATCCCCGGGCTCACGGACGCCGAGCGCGCCATGCTCGCGGGCCGCTCGATGCGCTGCCGGCCCGCGAAGGTGGTGGCAATCGAATGCGTGGCGCGCGGGTACCTCGCCGGCAGCGGATGGAACGAGTACCGGGAACATGGCACCGTCTGCGGCATTCCCCTGGCGCCGGGCCTCACGCAGTGCGCGCGGCTGCACGAGCCGATCTTCACGCCCGCCACGAAGGCCGAGGAAGGCCACGACGAGAACATCTCGTTCAGCCGGGCGTGCGACCTCGTGGGCATCGACCTCATGACGCGGCTGCGCGACCTCACCATCGCGATCTACATGGCCGCAGCCGACCACGCGCTCGAGCGCGGCGTGATCCTGGCCGACACCAAGTTCGAGTTCGGCTTCGCGCTTGGGCCGGACGGCACGCCGACGGGCGAGCTGATCCTCGTCGACGAAGTCCTGACGCCCGATTCCTCGCGCTACTGGCCAGCGGAAGACTACGCGCCGGGCCGGGATCAGCAGAGCTACGACAAGCAGTTCGTGCGCAACCATCTCCTTGGCCTTGTCGCGCAGGGCAAGTGGAACAAGGAAGCCCCGGGGCCGGAGCTTCCGGCCGATGTGGTCGAGGCCACGGCGCAGCGCTACGAGGAGGCGCTTGCGCGGCTGGCGCTTCCCCTCTGGAGCGATGCGAGCGACGCGAGCGACGCGCGCCGAGGAGGCGCACGATGAGCGCGAAGATCATCGATGGCAAGGCGCTGAGCAACGCGGTCCGCGACGACCTCGCGAGGCGCATCAAGGCCGCCGGTCGGTCCGTGCGGCTCGACGCGGTGCTTGTCGGCAGCGACCGGGCGGCCGCGATCTACGCGGAGAACCAGGCGAAGACCTGCGCCGCGGTCGGCATCGACTACCGGCTGCATCGGCTTCCCGACGGCGCGCAGTACGACGACATCGCCGGGCGCATCCTGCTCCTCAACACCGAGGAGGACGTGCGCGCGATCATGCTGCATCTGCCGCTTCCGCCGGGCGTCGACGTCGAGCGCGTCCAGTCGCTCATCGCGCCTGAGAAGGACGTCGAGGGCGTCAACCCAGCGAACATCGGCAACGTGGTCTACGGCCGTCGCAGCCTCGTGCCCTGCACCGCGCTCGCGTCGGTCGAGATGATCGAGTCGACGGGCGTCGAGCTGCGCGGCGCGCGCTGCGTGATCGTCGGCGCCTCGAACATCGTCGGGAAGCCGGTCGCGGTGCTCCTCATGCGCGCGGAAGCGACCGTCGTCTCGACCAACAAGCACACCCGCGGGATCGCCGACCTGACCCGCACGGCCGACGTCCTCGTGGCGGCGGCGGGTGTTCCGGGCTTGATCCGAGGCGACATGGTGAAGCCCGGTGCCGTCGTGATCGACGTCGGCATCAACCGCATCGCCGGCCCCGACGGCAAGGCGATCACCGTGGGCGACGTCGCCTTCGACGAGGTGCTCCCAATCGCAGGCTGGCTGTCGCCGGTGCCGGGCGGGGTCGGCCCCATGACGGTGGCCATGCTCCTCCGGAACACAGTCGACGCGGCGCTGCGCCTGTAGGAAGCGAGTTGCATGGGGGCTCCGGCGCAACTTGGCCGATTTCCCTGAGGCGGCCGCGTCCGCTGTCGGTATATTCGTTCGCTCGCACCCACAGAAATCGAAGGTGGACCCATGTTGAACGCGTCACTCGCGCTGGCCGCATCGCTCGCATTCGCCGTTCCGGCCCTCTCGCAGACCCCGACGGCGCCAACGGCCACCAAGCCCGCGCCCCAATCCGCGCCTGCCGCGCAGGCCGCAGCCCCCGCGCTCGGCATCGGCGACGCGGCACCCGCCTTCAAGGTCGACGCATGGGTGAAGGGCGACGAGTTCGACAGCCTCGAGAAGGGCAAGGTGCACGTGCTCGAGTTCTGGGCGACGTGGTGCGGGCCGTGCATCGCGGCGATCCCGCACCTCACCGAGATGCAGAAGAAGTACCCCGATGTCCGCTTCGTCGGCGTCGCCGCCAGCGAGCGAGGCATGGAGAGCGGCGCCAAGCTCGAGAAGGTGCGCTCCTTCGTCACCGAGAAGGGCGAGACCATGGGCTACCGGGTGGTCTTCGTGAACGACCGCGACAAGATGAGCGTGCCGTGGATGGAGGCTGCCGGTCAATCGGGCATCCCCTGCACCTTCATCGTCGACCAGGCCGGACGCGTGGCGTGGATCGGGCATCCGCTCGAGATGGACGCGCCCCTCGACCAGATCGTGAAGGGCGAGTACGACATCGAGAAGGCCGCGAAGGACTTCGCCGCCGCCCGCGCGGCACGCGCCGCGCAGCGCGCGCTTGGCATGGCCGTGCGCAAGGCGCGCGAGACCGGCGACTACGGCCCGGTCGTCGACGCCGTGAAGGACGCGCTTGCAAAGAACCCGAGCGACGCGCTCCGCATGAGCGCCGTCCAGATCCTCGCCGGTCCGGCCAAGCGGCCCGCAGAGGCATGGCCGATCGCCGAGGAACTGCTTCTCTCGGTCAACGACAACGCGATGGCGCTCAACCAGCTTGCCTGGATGCTCGTCGACCCGAAGGGCGCGGTCGCGGAACCTAATCTCGACATCGCGCTGCGGGCCGCGACGCGCGCGGCCGAGGTGACCAAGCGCGAGGACGGGTCGATCCTCGACACCCTCGCGCGCGTCCACTTCCGCAAGGGCGACGCCGTCGAGGCGGCGCGCGTCCAGCGCGAGGCGATCGAGAAGACGGCAGACGGCCCGATGAAGGAAGAGATGAAGGCTGCGCTCGCGGAGTACGAGTCGACGCAGAAGAAGGGCTGACCGCAGCGCGCATCCGGAACATGACACATGACGCGAGGCGGGCGCATCTGCGTCCGCCTCGCTATCTTTCCCGGCCGTGACCTCCAACCCTTCGTCCGCCGGTTCCCTCCTGTCAGGCGCACGTCGACACGTCGTCGTGATTGGCGCGGGGATCGTGGGCGCATCGACCGCGTGGCATCTTGCGCGCAGAGGCTTCGACGTCAGCCTGCTCGACCGGGAGACGCCGAAGGCGATGTCGGACGGAGCGAGCGGCGGCAACGCCGGGCTCCTCTCGATCGGCCACTACCCGCTCACGCGGCCCGGCGTCTCGATGCGCGGCCTCAAGTGGATGTTCTCGCGCACGGCGCCCCTCTACATCAAGCCGAGGCTTGACCGCGAGCTCGTCTCGTGGCTGTGGAACTTCCACCTCCACTGCAACAAGCGGCATCTCGACCGCTGCATGGAGGTGCTCTGCGCGATGGGCTGGCAGACGCTCGAGGTCCTCGAGGGAATGCTGGCCGCCGAGTCGATCTCCTGCGACTACGCGCGCGACGGCTGGCTTGATGTGGTGATGAAGCCTGAGAACATGGCGCATGCCGAGGCGGAGGCCCGCAGTCTCGAGCGATTCGGCTACCGCTGGGAGCGGATCGAAGGCGATGAACTCCGCCGTCGCGACCCCTGCTTCACGCCGTCCGTGGCCGGCGCGATCCACATGAAGGACAGCGCCCACTGCGCGCCGAACGACCTGATCGCGGGCCTGATCCGCGCGCTGCCGAAGCATGGCGTGACGCTGCGCTTCGACGCAGAGGTGAAGGCGTTCCGTCAGATGCCCTCTGGCAAGGTCACCGGCGTCCAGCTCGAGTCGGGCGAGGTGATCGCGGCCGACGCGGTCGTCCTCTCCGCCGGCGTGTGGAGCGACGCGCTTGGCCGGCTGGCTGGCGTGACGATCCCCATGCAGGGCGCGCGCGGCTACCACATGCAGTACGACTACCCGGATGTCGATGCGCCGCCGAGCCCCTCGACGGGCATGGTGCTGCACGAGACGTTCGTCGCGATCACGCCGATGGTGCGCGACGGGAAGCGGCAGCTGCGCCTCGCCGGCACCCTCGAGATCGGCCCGCTCGGCGAACCGTGGATGCGCGAGCGACTCGCCATGCTCATGCGCGGCAGCACCGCGTACCTCGAGGGCCTCGATCGACTGAAGCCGGTCTCGGAGTGGGCGGGATACCGCCCCTGCACGTCGGATGGCATGCCGGCGATCGGCGGCGTGCGCTCGAAGCCGGGGCTCTTCGTGGCGACCGGCCACGCGATGATGGGAATGACGCTTGGCCCCGTCACGGGCAAGGCCATGGCGGAGATCGTGGCGGGCGAGAAGCCCTGCTTCGACGTGTCGATGCTCGACCCCGAACGATTCGACTGATCGGCGCTCGTCCGGCGCGGCCCCGCGAAGAATCGCGCTTCAGCGCCGCCCGCCGTCCCCGTCGCCGTCCCCGTCGCCTTCCCCGTCGCCTTCATCATCGACTTGCCCGTCGCTGGCGCGCTCGCCACCCTCTTCGCCCTCTTCCTGCTCGCCCGCCGCGACGGCTGCCAGCGCAAGCGCGATCTCGAAGACAAGCACGGCACCCAGCCGGGCGGTCCGGTCGTCGTGATCGAACACCGGACACAGTTCCGCGATCTCGACGCCCATCACGCGCTCGCTCTCGAGAATCCCGCGATAGAGCCGCCGGAAACTGGCGTCGGGCGCGATGCCCATCGCCGTCGGCGCGCTCACGCCGGGCGCAAAGCCAGCAGCGAACACGTCGAGGTCGATCGAAAGGCAGAGTTCCTCGTCGCCCACTTCGTCGTTCAGCGCTTCCATGACCTCCTCGATCGTGTCGAGGGCGAAGCCATCCGCGTCGACGATCAGCGCACCAGCGTCATGCGCATGCTGGAAGAGCGCCACCGTGTTGCCGGAGCGCTGGCATCCGAGCGCCGCATAGCGGAACGGCAGTTCGCGCGAGCGGCACCAGTCGAGCACCTGGGTGAACGGCGTGCCCGAGTTCGGTCCATCCGCCGGAATCGGCCGAAGGTCGAGGTGCGCATCGAAGTTCACGCATGCCGGCGCCCGCTCACGGGCACGCGCAACGCCGAGGAAGTGGCCGAAAGCCATGTCGTGGCCGCCGCCCAGGATCACCGGCATCGCGCCCGCGCGGACGATGCGCTCGACGGCCCACGCAAGGGAGAGCTGGGTCTCGAGCACCGTCGCGGCCGGCACGATGTCGCCGCCATCGAGGATCGATACGCCATCGACCTCGGGGAATCCCGCCATGCGCGCACGCAGCCGCGCGGGGCCGTCGGCTGCGCCGGCGCGCCCTTGGTTCGCGCGGACGCCCTGGTCGCTCGCGTAGCCGATCACGCAGATGGTCGGGTCGAAGAAGTGCTCGAGCTGCTTGCCGAGGTCGAGGAACTGCACCAGCTGGTGCCATCGGCGCGCGCCGGGGTCGGCGCCGTCGTCGCGGCCGGTCCAGAGCCCGCGATGCGCGGATCCCGCCGGCACGTAGCACTTCGGCACCTCATGACCGGGGGCCGTCACTTCTTTCCTCCGAAGATCCCATCGAGCGCGCCCTCGACGCCCTTCTTGACGGCGTCGCCAGCGCCCTCGATCGCCTTGCCGGCGCCCTCGCCAAGCTTTGCGCCAAGGTCGCCGAGGCCCTTGCCGACGTCCTTCAGCGCCTCAGCCGCACCTTCGACGCCCTTGCCGACCGCATCCTTGAGCGGTCCACCGATCGCCTCGCCGATGCCATCGACGGCGCCCTGAAGCCCGCCGAGCACGTCGGCGCCGAGGCCCTCGATGTTCGCCGCGACCACGGCCTGCATGACCGATCCGATCACGACGCCCGAGACCTCGCTCGCGAGGACATCGACGCCGCCCTTCGACGACAGGTCGCGCAGGACGATGTCGGGCAACTTCACCTCGACGACGCCATCCTTGCCGCCGACGAGGTTGCGGAGGTTCACCTGGACCTTCTCGAGCCGCAGTTCGCGGATGACCGCCTCCTTCGTCTCGCCCGCAGGCGGAGCGGGTTTCTCGCCGGCCGCGCCATCCGCCGGCTTGCCCTCGCCCGCGACCTTCTTCAGGTTGTCGACGATCTTGTTGACATTCAGCGTGCCATCGGCGCCCTTCTCGATGTCGACGACGAGATTCGAGATGACGACGCGATCGATCACGATCTTCTCGCCCGTGAAGTTCGAGAGCCCGGCGTCGACGGCCACCTCGCCAAGCGAGACGAACTTCACCGTCTGCATGAAGCCCTGCGGATTGTCGACCTCGAGGCCGCGGATCGCGGTCTTCCCGGAGACGATGCCGATCGACGCCTCCCGAACCGTCGTCTTGGTGCCCAAGGCGTGCGTGCCGGCCACTGCGATCGCGCCACGCGCGATCACGTCGATCAGGAGTACCCCGGCGACGATGGCGACGACGACAAGGACTGCGACGGCGACGAGCACCTTGGTCAGGGCTCCGCCACGGCGAAGTTGGGTCTGGTTGCGCATAACCAGCACGATACGGCCTTTCCGCCGGGCCTGCGGGGGGTGCGGCTCCCCGGCTGAGCGGCTACGATCTCTGCCCCATGCGTGAACCAGACATGAACTCGCCCGAAGCCAAGGCCGCGATGGCGCACGTCCGCGCGCTGCTGGGCTTCATCGGGGACGACCCCGAGCGCGAGGGGCTGGTCGACACGCCAAGCCGCGTCGTCAAGGCGATGTACGAGCACTTCTGGGGCTACTCGGCCGACCCGATCGAGCCCCTGCAGCGGACCTTCGCCGAGATCGAGGGCTACGACGAACTCGTGCTTCTCCAGGACATCGAGGTCCACAGCCATTGCGAGCACCACATGGTGCCCTTCGTCGGGAAGGCGCATGTCGCCTACATCCCGAACGGACGCGTGGTGGGCTTGTCCAAGCTTGCCCGCGTGGTCGACATCTACTCGAAGCGCCTCCAGGTGCAGGAGAAGCTGACCGCGCAGATCGCCAACGCGATCAACACCACGCTCCGCCCCCATGGCGTGGCGGTGGTCATCCAGGCGCGCCACTTCTGCATGTGCTACCGCGGCGTCCGCCAGCCGGGCGCCGTCACCACGACCTCGAAGCTCCACGGTTCGTTCCTCACGAATCCCGCCGCGCGCATGGAACTCTTCACGCTGCTCGGCCTGAAGCCGCAGTGACGCGAAATCCGCGGGAATCCGTGCGTTCGGAGCCCGACTCCGAGTCGATATCCTGCGTTCCCCAACGGAAGCCACCTGGCCCAAACACCATGTCCGACGTCACCGCCAACTCCCCCGCCGTCCCCGCCGCCCCGAAGAAGATGGACGACATCGTCGCCCTCTGCCGCCGCCGCGGCTTCATCTTCCAGTCCTCCGAGATCTACGGCGGCATCAACGGCTTCTGGGATTACGGCCCGATGGGCGCCGCGCTCAAGCGGAACCTGAAGAACGCGTGGTGGAACGACGTCGTCGAGCGCGAGCTGACCGGCCCGGACGGGAACCCGGTCGACATCGTCGGCCTCGACACCACGATCATCATGAACCCGAAGGTCTGGGTCGCGTCCGGCCACGTCGGCGGGTTCAACGACCCCATGGTCGACTGCAAGGAGAGCAAGCAGCGCTATCGCGCAGACCATCTCGCGGTGCTCGGCTCGACCGCCGCGGGCGCACGGCTCTACGCCTTCGTGGAGAACGACGACGAGCAGCGCGCGGCCGCGACGAAGTCCCTCGCGAAGTACGAGAAGCGCGACGCGCTCGACCCGGCGGTGCATGTGCTGCGCCCGTTCATGGCGATCTCGGCCGAGGAGCGCGCGCGGACGATGGGGCCGCATGCGAAGGAGGCCGGCACGCTCACCGAGCCGCGCATGTTCAACCTCATGTTCGAGACGCATTGCGGCGCGATTCGCGACGACAACTCGCTCGCGTACCTGCGGCCCGAGACCGCGCAGGGCATCTTCGCGAACTTCTGGAACGTGTGCGACTCGTCGCGCGTGCGCGTGCCGTTCGGCATCGCGCAGATCGGAAAGGCCTTCCGCAACGAGGTCACGCCGCGCAACTTCACGTTCCGCAGCCGCGAGTTCGAGCAGATGGAGATCGAGTTCTTCATCCGTCCCGACACCGCGAACGAGTGGTACAAGTGGTGGCGCGACTGGCGCTTCTCGTGGTGGCAGAAGATCGGACTCGCCGGCGAGAACCTGATCCTTCGCGAGCATGACCGCGACGAACTGGCGCACTACGCGAAGGAAGGTGCGGGAACGAGCGACATCGAGTACCGCTTCCCCTTCACGGCGCCCGGATTCGGCGAACTCGAGGGAATCGCGCACCGCGCCGACTTCGACCTCAAGGCCCACGCCACCCACTGCGGCAAGGGCGAGAAGATGCGCTACTTCGACCAGGAGCGCGCCGAGCGCTACTTCCCGCACGTCATCGAGCCGTCGGCGGGCGCCGACCGCGGCACGCTTGCGCTCCTGTGCGAGGCGTACACGCCCGACCCGTCGCGCGCGTCGGGTGTCTACATGAACTTCACGCCGCGCATGGCGCCCGTGAAGGCGGGCGTCTTCCCCCTCGTCAACAAGGACGGTCTCCCGGAGATCGCCGAGCGGCTCTACCGCGAGCTCCGCAAGAAGCACACCGTCGAGTTCGACGAGAAGCAGTCGATCGGCAAGCGCTACGCGCGCATGGACGAGGCAGGCACGCCCTACTGCATCACCATCGACCACGATGGCGCCGCGAACGGGACGGCGACCATCCGTCACCGCGACACGCAGGCGCAGGACCGCGTGGCGATCGACCAGATTCCCGCGTGGGTCGCCGAGCGCGTGGGCTGACGCGCACGTCCGGCGACGGCCGGCGTTCGCCGCGGTTCACGGGCGCGACGTGCGGAATCCATCGACGGCGACATGCAGCCTGCGGCGCGCGAACTCGCTGAGACCCGCGATCGTGAGCCGGACGAGGAAGCGCCCTTCCTCCGGCGCGTGCACGCCGAGGTCGATGAGGTCGCTTGGAACGGTCTCGATCGAGCCAAGGACCACTTCGCCCGGAACGCGCACGCCGTTCACCGACACGGCGATCCGCGCAGCGTCGACGGAACGCACGAAGCGTCCGGTGATGCGCCGCGGGGAGTCGTCGCGCGCCGGAATCACGAGCTCGATCGCATCGCCGACCTCGACCGCGAGAAGGCCGACGCGCACGCCGCCGCCCCAGGCATGTCCCGGATTGATCAGCCCCACGGCCTCCGGCGCCCAGTTGCCCCCTTGGCTCCAGAACGAAACCGCGAGGTCCTCCGCTTCGAACCACTCCTCTCCGGCCGCGGGCGGAAACAGGTCCTTCAACGGCGCGATGTTGCGTGGAAACGCGGGCGGCGGCATCGCGGCCGGGTCGTCGAATCCGACGCCGCGCGTGGCGCCAGCCTGCGCGTACCAGAGCACCGAATGGGCGAGACTCGTCTCGCAGCCGGCTGTGGCCGCGGGAAGCACCTCGACGCTCTGGACGAGCGACTTCGTGAACGGCACCGCATCGAACATCCGCAATCTCGAGGCGGACCATCCTCGACTGTCCCACCGCTGTGGCTGCGCCGGAACCGACACGAGCACTCCGCGCGCATGGCGCGGGACCAACGGGGCGTTTCCATAGACAAGCGTGTGCGAGGGGCCTGCGAGTTCGTCTCGACCGTCGATCACCAGCCGGTCGTCGCCCGTCGGCAGCCACGTCGTGACCGCCGAAACCTGCGTGCAGCTCTCGCCCACAAGCAGCCCCGAACCTTCGATGCGCGCCAGTTCCAGCTCGACCGGCGCGTCGACCACCACGCGGCGATGCTCGCGCCACGCCCCATGCAGGAGATGCGGCGGCTCGGCCGAGATTCGCGCGGAACGCTCGGCGACCTCGATGGCGCCGGCGAGAGTCGCCGCACCGCGATTCACGAGCGCGATGCGTGCGCCGCTTGCGAAGGCCATGGGCAGGCGGAACTCCATCGCACCGTTGGCGCCGACGGTGCGGAACGCGTCGCCGCTCCGTCCCGTGTGCGACCCGAGGCCCACGAAGCCTCCGAGTGGCATGCGGATCGTGGGAACGCCGTCGAAGTCGCACTCGATCCAGAGGTCGCGCACCGCAGCCGACGCCTGCAACGGATCGACTTGCAGCGCAAGGCGGCGCACCACTCCGGAGCCTTCAAGCACGCGCTCGATGCGGCCGCCGGGAGGGAGCGACGTCGGCGTCAGCGGCCGGGGGTCGCGCGCGAGCACCCGCGCGGAAGCCTGGTCACGCAGCGCCGCCAGCTCGGTGCCGGGCGCGAATCTCGCGGCGTCTCCGATGAATCGCTCCACGCGGACACCCGCGGAGAATGCGACCGACTCGACGCGGTAGAGATCGGGGCGCCGATCGAGGCTGACGACGCAGGATCGCGCGAATGGAATCGGAAGGATGCAGTCGATCGCGCCGCTCGCCTGCCCGATGCTCTCCGCCAGCGTGGTCGGCGGAGTCAGGGTGGGATGCCACACGACGAAGGGCGCGAACTCGGGCGCGATCTTCCCCGCGATGTCGCGCAGGGGCCACTCGATGGACGGCGTCGCCTCGCCATCGATGCGCACGCGAATCACCGCATCGCGGATGACGACGGACGACGAGATGACGATCCGGGTGATCGCGCCGGCGCCCTTCAGATCGGCCAGCACCCACTCCGAGCGACCGTCGACGCGGTCGATGCGCAGCACGTTGCCCGCGTCGGATTCGCTGAACCACGCCGTTGGCTCCGCCCGGTCGATCGATCCCTGGTCGCGCGAGGATTGCACCGACACCGACTCGATGCCGAGCGCCTCCGGCCGCTCGCCCCGCGGGTCGGCCAGCGCCCGGAGCAGCGTCGCGAAGTCGATGACGCGAGGCTCCTCGGCGCGAGGCTCCTCGGCGCGCGGCTCCTCGACGCGAGGCTCCTCCGCACGAGACTCCTCGGCGCGCGGCCACGCGGCATGTGCGCGAACGGCGACCGCCGCACACAGGATCAGTGCGGCACACGCGCACGCGACGGGCCGCAGCCGACCCATCGCGGCACGAATCGAGGCAATGCCATCGGCCCGCATCATGGCGCGCCCTCCTGCGACTTCGGATCCAGCTGGGGTTTCGGCGTGGCCTCGATGAGGCGAACCGTGCCGTCCGCGAACAGCACCGCCATCGCGCTGCCGTCGGGCGACATGCAGAGATCACGGGCATCGCGATCGATGTTCCACGGTGCGAAATCGCGCACCACGAAGATGTTCTGCGCATCGCGCATCTCGTAGACGGCGAGCTCGTTCGAACCCACGATCGTCATCGCGCACGAGCCATCGGGCGCGAGCGCCGCACGAAGCGCGTCGGCCTCGGACTTCTCGGCGAGCACGCGCGTCCACTCGAGTTCGGGTCCGCCCGTCGCGCCCATCGAGAGTCCGACGAGCGTGGGAGAGGAGCCGTCGTCGCCGCACATGGTCGCGACGGCGACGCGGCCATCCAGGGTCGACGCGACGCCTCGGACCGGCATGGGTAGATCGGAAGCCCCGAGCAGGTCCGCGCGGACCGAGTCTCCGTCGCGCCGCACCGCGTAGTGGAGGATCCGCGTTCCCGCGCCGATCATGAAGCCTCTGTCGGTGGCCGTGATCGACAGCGCGACTCCCATCGGCATCGGTGCGTCGATGTCCGCGCGTCCGATCTCGTTTCCGGAGCCGGCGTAGAACCGCACGCTGCCGGATTCGCGATCGATTGCGGCGAGGACGAGTTCGGCCGGCCGCGCAGGACCTGCCGCCGCGATCGTCAGCGCCGCGAACGGCCGCTTGGCCACCGCCTCGCTTGCAAGCGGCCAGCGCTCAGGCCGCGCACGCGATGCCTGCGGCTCGTCGGCCCAGTTCCATGTGTAGACGCCGTCGGCCGTCGAGACGACCATGCGGCCGCGGCCGGCGAACGCCATGCGCTCGACCCGGAACGACGGACCGCCGATCGAGGGCAGGAGCAGGTCGCGCGCCACGTCGTATCGCATGAGCTCGCCGCTCGACAATCCGACGAAGAGCCGCTCGCCGTCCTGCGAGAACGCAAGCGACATCGGCGAAGACCTGAGGCCGACGCAACCCGCCAGCGCGCCGGTCGAGAGATCCCACGCAGACAGCGTCCCGCGACGCGCATCCTCGGCGACACCGGTCGCCGCGACCACAAGACCGCGCCGCGGCTCGAGGCCAGTCGCGACGATCGGGCTCGAGGCGAACTCGATGCTCCTGGCGATCGTGCCGGCCGCCGCGTCGAGGACGAGGATCGACCCGCGCGTCGTTCCGACGGCGATGCATGGAACCCCGTCGATCCGTGCGGCCACCATCGAGCTGGCAAGGGCGCCGGCAAGCGAGATCCGCCTTGCTTCACCAGCGCTCGCGTCGAAGGCAGACCAGGCGACGATCGCGTCGGCCCCTTCGTGCGCCGCCATGACGAGTCCGTCGACCGCGGCCAAGAACACCCTGCCGTTGCTTGGGACGCGCCAATCGACCCGAGTGCGCCGGGCGTTGCCGCTCGCAAGATCGAGGACGGCGAGTTCTCCCCGCCGATCGGCGCACACAAGCAGCGATCCATCGTCCGACCATGCGAGCGCATCGATCGACTCGAGCGATGCCTTGATCACGTCGATCACGCTGCCGTCGGCGACCGCCTGCACGTACATCCATCCCTCGGGCGCGTATCCCAGCGCGAAGCGCGATCCATCGGGCGAGACTGCGAGCGGCGCGATGGCCGAAGAACCGTTGCCGAGCGACCAGCGCGTCCCGTCGCGCAGATCGAAGACCGCGGGAAGCGTGCCGTCGCCGCCTTCACGCACGAACACCTTTTCGCCGCGTACATCGAGCTGATAGGCGCCGTAGAAGACGTAGGAGACCAGCGAACCTGCGTTCAGGAACTGGTCCATCGCATGCCACGCCCAGTTGCGCTGCGGCTCGGCGACGGAAGCGAGGAAGGTGCGGGAGTTGCCCACCTGTCCCCGGGCGACCATGAACGCCGCGCCCGAGAGATCCTTGCGCATCGCGTCGATCTGCGCGATGGCCTGCTGCTCGCGCTCGATCCGCTCGGCTGCGAGCAGGTACACGGAGTAGGCAAGCGACCCCCCCGCGACCGCGGCGAGCACGGCGAACGACGCGATGTACGCGGGGTAGCGCCGTGCGAACCGCAGCATGCGCGTCGCGAGCGGAATCCTGCGCATCTGCGCCCGCTGGCCCCGCAGGTAGCGCTCGAGATCCTCCACAAGTTCCTGCGCGGTCTGGTAGCGGTCGACGGGACGCTTCTCGAGAAGCCGCGAGACGATGATCTCGAGGTCGCCGCGAAGGCCTCGGTCGACGCGACCGATCGACGTGGGAATCTCGCTGCGGATCACGGTCGCCGCGTCGGTGAGCGATCGCGTGCCGAGTTCATAGGGAAGCTTCCCGCACAGCGCCTCGTAGAGCATGACGCCGATCGAGTAGAGGTCGCTGCGCGCATCGACGAGCTGGGTTCCCGAGATCTGCTCCGGAGACATGTACGGCAAGGTTCCCACCACCGAGCCGTCCGCAGTGCCTGGCTGGCCACGGGTGTCCCCGCGCAACTCCGACGTCCGGCCGAGCTGGAGCATCATCGTCAGCGTGCGCAGCGGATCGAGCGACGGATCGGCGTCGCGCGCGACGGTCGCCACGCCGAAGTCGAGGATCTTCGGATGCCCGTCCGGGGTCACGAGGATGTTGCTCGGCTTCAGGTCGCGGTGCGTGATGCCGCGCGCATGCGAGAAGGCCACGGCCTCGAGGAGTTCGGCGAAGAGCAGCACCACCTCGCGCGCGGAGCGTGGCTTCTCGCGCCGCCACTCCGCGAGCCCCCTGCCGTCGACGAACTCCATCACGAAGTACGGGTGCGGCGAGACGCCGGAGCGATCGGTGCCGGCATCGAGGATCTGCGCGATGCCCGGATGCGAGAGGTGACCGAGGAGCTTGATCTCCTGCCGGAACCGGCCGAGCGCACGCGAACTCCACGCGCCGATCCCGAGCACCTTGATCGCGACGTCGCGGCCCGTCTTCGGGCAGACTCCCTTGAGCACCACGCCGCCGCCACCCTGGCCGAGCAGCCCGGTGACCTTGTAGTCGCCGATCGCGGCGGGAATCTCCGGCGCCGCCTGCGACTCGGAGATCACTCCGGAGACATCGACGATGGTCCTTACGCGCTCGGTTCCACTTCGATCGGCATCGA
>Ga0315900_10004726_pt1 | contig 19044 bp, 13 predicted proteins | sample LakEriMetagenome_FD_203521 | JGI IMG/M metagenome (GOLD analysis project Ga0315900, IMG submission 203521) | Freshwater fungal communities from buoy surface, Lake Erie, Ohio, United States - Buoy 12 MA114 | ecosystem: Environmental > Aquatic > Freshwater > Lake > Lake biofilm | place: USA: Lake...
CACTAACTTGCCGGCCTAAGTCATTGCTTGTCTTGCGTTCCAAACTTATTGCTGTATGTGTTCTGTGGCTGCTAACCGGATTTCCGGTACTGCTGCAGGCGCAATACCGGAAGCATGAGAAGCAAATTCTATGGCCCGCTGATTCACTTTTTGAGCCCGACAGCCTTACGCTTGTTCAGAACACACTTCGCTTTCCGGGCGATACGGCCATCCGTTTTTCCTACGATTTCAGAAAAAACAAAGTAAAACTCACGTATTTTCCCCATCGGCGTGATTCCCTCAGACTGGAATTTTACACCTTTCCCTTTGATGCCGGAAAGCCGGTTTTTCGTTATAATCCCCTTCAGTACGACTCACTGCTTGGTTTTGCCGATTATCCGGGCCGCCGGCTGGTTAGCATCGGGGAAAAGCGGGAGGAACTTTTCCCGCTTCCCGGCATTCAGAAATCAGGCGTTATTTCAAGAGGAATCAGTTTGGGCAACGGGCAAAACGGATTTGTCAATTCAGCCATGAACCTTCAGCTCGAAGGCATGCTCTCCAAAGATATCCGGCTCACCGCCTTGTTGTCGGACCAGAGTCTGCCTTTTCAGCCTCAGGGAAATACCCAGCAGATCAGAGACCTTGACCGGATATTCATCCGCCTTGAGCATAAAAAGGCCGACCTGCTGGCAGGGGATGTTCAGCTGAGAAACCAGGAAAATTCGGCTTTCTTCCGTGTTTACCGGAATCTTCAGGGGGCTGAAATAAACCTGCATGCCGATAGTCTGGGCAAAAGCCGAACAAGGCTTGCCGGAGGAGTGGCCAAGGGCAAATTTGCCACGGTTGTCGTTGCCGTGAAGGAAGGAGTTCAGGGGCCGTACCGGCTGAGGCCGCCGGATAATCCGGAGTATCTGTTTGTTATCCTTGCCGGCTCGGAGCGGGTATGGTTCGATGGCAGATTGCTGAAACGAGGGTTTAATCAGGATTATGTAATTGACTATAATTCAGGTGAAATTACCCTAAATAATCAGCTGCTGATTACCCGTTTCACCCGCCTTCGCTGCGACTTTGAGTACTCGGAACGAAATTACAGCCGCAGCTCTTTCCTGGCGGAACACGAAGAAGAAATTGGTAAGCTGAAACTCCGCCTCGGCCATTATCAGGAGCAGGATAACCCCAACCGGCCATTGGGGTTTACGCTGGATTCAGCCAGCCTGAGTGTTTTACAACAGGCCGGCGACGATTCCCGAAAAGCGCTGCTTACATCCGCAACTGTCGTTCCACCGGAACAGCAGCTGGCGGGCAATCTGTTTTATGAGAAGCTGGATACCACAATCGGCGGACAACAGCTTTCTTTTTACAGGCTGGCTGCTCCGGGATCTGCCGTGCTTTACCTTCCGGGCTTTACCGAAACTCTCCCTGGATTGGGTGAATACCGCCTGCTGAATGGTTTTGGAAACGGTAAGGCCTTTGAATATGCAGGTCCGGGGGGAGGCAATTACATCCTGGGCCGGCAGGCTGTTCTGCCGGATAAAAAATCCATGACCCGAAGCGGTGCAGCACTGAACCTTGGTGCGCATCAGCTGGATGCTGAGGCTGTTTTCAGTGTAAATGATGTAAACCGCTACGCGCGTTCGGGAGATGGCGATAATGGCGGGAATGCCCAGCGAATTGGCTGGAACTGGCAGAGCAAACCGGCAGGCAGGGAGTCGCTCAGCAGTAAATCTCAGGTTTCACTAACCCGCCTGAGCCGACATTTCCGGGGTATTGACCGCTTCCGCGACATTGAATTCGAACGCAACTGGAACGGCCGTTCCGGCGATACCCTGGCAGCAGATGACCTTATGCTGGAGTCTGCCTTTCAGACGGGGAAAGATGGTAAATGGCAGCTGGCAGCCGTCAGCAACTGGCGAAAGAAAGGGGATAATGTTCAGGGCTTCCAGCAGAACCTGGAATGGCAACAGCGCTTAGGTCCTTTCAATCTTCAAAACAACGGATTTCTGATGCGAAATGAAACGCCCGCAGAAAAAGCAGCCTGGCAGCGGCTTTCATCCGGCATTTCGCTGGACCGCTGGAAATGGATTCCCTCCTGGCGGTTTATGCTGGATGAAAATGAGATACGCAATGCCGGAGGAAAAGTATTGGGAAGCGCCATGCATTACCGCGCGCACAGTCTGGGTCTCCGGAGCCGCGATTCAGGCCTGACCCGGATTTCGGCCTCCTATACCTATCGGGAAGATAAAGTTTTGAAAGACGGCGAAATGCGACCGGGCCTTTTTTCGCAGAATGCCGAGTGGAATCTTGGCATTTCGCCGGGTGGTGACCATCAGCTGGACCTTCTTGGAAATTACCGACAGCTGCATTTGACCGGGCTGGACAGAAATGAGGAAAATCTTTCCGCCAGACTGGATTACCGCGGGAGTTTTGGAGACGGTGCCCTGCGGCAGGAGCTCGTAATGACAGCCAATACCGGGCAGGAAGCCAGACGCAGTTTTCAGTTTATCCGGATCAATGCCGTAGGGGAGGGAACTCACCAGTGGATCGATTACAACGGCAACGGCCTGCAGGAACTGGATGAATTTGTGGAGGCAAAGAGACCGGAAGACCGGCAGTACATCAAAATTTTCATTCCCACCCAGGATTTCATCACGGCCTACACCCGCTCCCTCAATTACCGGCTTACCCTGGGCGCACCGGCTTCCTGGCAGAATAAAGGGAGAATGCTAAAAATGCTTTCCCGATTTGTGCTGCTGAGCAGCCTGGCGGAGGACAGGAAAATTACAGAAGGCACGGTAGCAGAGCGCTATCTTCCTTTTTTCGGGAGGGAGGAAGCCGATGAAGTCCTATCGGCGGCGCAGTCACTGCGTCATACCCTGTTTTTTAACCGTAATCGTCCTGATTTCGGAGCAGAGGCGGGTTTGGTTCAGTCGCAGAACAAGACGCTTCTCTCCAATGGCTTTGCCTGGCGAAAGGTACTGGAGCAGCGCTTATTAATGAGGAAAAATCTGGGTCAGGAAATAAACCTGAGCGTGCAGTACCTGCAATTTGACCGCCGGCTTCAGTCGGATGCACTGGCCGGCCAGAATTACCGGCTGCTCGGCTGGGAAGCCGGTCCTGAAATTTCCTGGCAGCCGGCTGTATCACAGCGCATCAGCGCACAGGTGCAGCGAACGGCCCGTGCCAGCGCGGGAGGGGAGGAGAGGGCCGAAAGCTGGCGGGCCATTCTGGAATATCGCGGCGGAGAAGCCGGGAAGCGAAGCATCAATGCTGTGTTCCGTTTCAGTGATATCCGTTTTTCCGGAAAGCAGCAGACCCAGGCTTCATATGAGTTGCTGGAAGGATTGTTGCCCGGAAAAAACTATACCTGGACACTAAACATTCAGCAGAAACTGGCGCAGGGCTTACAGTTGCTGCTGAGCTACGACGGCCGAAAATCCGGTGCACAAAGGATGATTCATCTGGGCAAGGTGCAGGCGAATCTGTTGTTTTAGGATGCTGTTGCGGGGCTGATAATGCAAGGCCATTTTCAAGGCTATTTTGTTGATAAAACGGCTTTCGATTTTTGTCAGGCTGCTGCCTCTGATTTTGGTTTTGAAAACCTGATTACATAAAAAGACAAAATTAATCCTGTCATAAAATTGGCCTGTACCATCAGGATGAAATTTGTTCTTCAGGAATTTTTTGCCTGATTTGAGCAATGAAAACAGGCGTCCTTTCGGGTTTACTTCTTTTTACTATTTCATTCCAATCATTTACGCAGAATATTGAGCCTGGTATTTTGTCAGAAGCATTCAATTCGAGACCAATGTATAGCAGTTCAGATGGGTTTACCAAGCTGAAGCATATCATCAATCAAGCCGTTGCAGAAGCTGAAGTAACACGAAGAATCAGCCCGCTTGAAATCGGAGCCGGAATTGCGCTTCCATTTGTTTATGGCTTTTTTCTTTATCCTCAATCTCGGATTCAGGGGAAATTTATGATGATTTCTGGTGTAGGGGCGACGGGGCTTACCATTCTGTTGAATGAACTGCTATGGCTTCGGCTAAAAAAGGCAGATAGGTTAATTGATGATGATTTTGACCAGACCGGTTCCGGGAATTTAATGAAGGTTGATTGGTGAGTTCTTGCCGACTATAATCATCGTTTACCTGTAATTAATCTGGATTTTCTGCGTCTTTAAACCAGGAAATTCCATTCCTATGATAAGGCTTAAGAAATTTCAGATTGGTATGAGTATCAGGGCTTGCAATTCATCAGGGCGTTTTTTTTGGCAAAAATGTCCTGCCATTTGTCTGATATTGACACTGTTCGTTTCAGGATGCCGTACAGGTCAGGAAACCGGAGAAATTGCCGTTAACCAAGGGGTACAAAATTTCCGTCAGGGTAAACTTGAAAAAATAGCCTTTCTAAACAGTAAGGGTATAACACACCAGTTTTCCTCCGGAATCAAACTGGAGTTTGCTCCGGGAATTTTTGATGCTTCTGCGGATGACAGCCTTTTTCTGGAAACTGCTGATTACACACGCTTGCCGGAAATGGTTCAGGCGGGCATTGGTACCACTTCAGGAGATCGCTTGCTGGAAACAAACGGAATGGTTTGGTGTAAGGCTATCAACAGGAATTCTGCGGAAGTAAATTTGAAAGCAGGGCGAAAATTCCGGATATCCTTCCCCGCCAATCCGAAGAATGGCAAAGGTGATTTTATGCTATTTAGTGGGAGGGAAAAGGATGGCAGAATAGACTGGGTAAATCCCCGTCCACAGTTGAAAGTCCCCGGAAAGCAAAGTCGCCGTGATTCTGATGATGCAAGCAAAAAGAAGGCAATCAAACATGGTCTTGAAATTACAGCCTATGGCATACAGAATGAACTTGAGTTGCCGGATGATGTATTTGCTTTTAAGGATACTTCTCTTGCCTTTTTTGATCAGTATTTTGAGGAGCGGTATTCCCTGCCTCCACTCAGGGATCTCATTCCGCTTAAACCATATGGGTCATATCTCATTTTCTTCAGCATGACTCCCGCTGGAAAGCTGATTTTCCGGGGCGGTGATTTTAAAAATCCTGCCTTCCTGAAGTCTATTAAGGTTTTTTTTGAATCCCTGCCTCCGATGAAGGCCTACGGAAATGCCGATTCGATTCCGGTCTTTGTGAACATTACGGTGCGAAATCCTCTGAGCGGAATTCTTTTGGCCAGCCGGGAAAATCTGGATTCACTCGCCGACTTTGATATAAAAGTGAAATTGCGGGAAGAAGAACAGGCTCATGGCAGCTTTTCCAGTCAGGAGGAGGCAAGAATATTCCGGACCAAAAAGAAGTTGGTGTACACCCAACGATACCTGTACGAGGCTGATGGTCTGGGTTGGATAAACTGTGACCGCTTCATTGAACAAAATCAGGTTTCGGTAAGTGTGAATTTTATTGATCAAAAGAAATTTTCAGGGATGGTGTCGCAAGAGCCTGTTAACAAGACGCTGATTTTTCCGAATCTAAATGGAATTATTGCAATGGCGGACGGAAGTTCAGCTGCGATTCCGGGAAATCAACCTCTGGTACCTGTTTTTTATTTTTTTGAATCAGGTGCTGATAGTGTGTTTTTTTACAGTAAGGTTCTGCACTTGAAGGAGGAAGACCTTGATGTCAGCCTCGAATGGGAAAAAATTCCCGCTTCAGACCTTGAGAAAAGAACCCTTCAAATACTGGCCGATGCTAAAAAGTCTGAAGATACCAGAAGGCCTGATCAGGATTAATTCTTCCGCAATATTTGATGGTATAACAGGCAGAAGCGTATTAACCCTTCGCTCCCGGTCTGGCAAACATGCGAAGCAAAGCCAGCAGTGCCGCCAGCAAAGCTGCCGGAGGAAGTTGCTCTTTCACAAGCCGGAAGGCATCAAAGCTCTGAGCAGCAAAGTATTCCAGCAGCAGTCTTATGCCCAGGTAGAGCATGAGAATGCGTGCAAAATCAATCAGATATGGACGGATTTTATCTTTCATCAGATGCTGATATCCGGTTTTTCTTCGCTGAGTTCAAGTATTTCCCATGTATGATCGGCCAGTAAGCGCATGCTGGCAATCCACTCCACATTCTTCCTTGCCGAGCGGCCCCATTCATGCGGTGCAACCAGGGAAACCAGGTCCGAACCGCTGCGCTGGTAAAGATGGTAAATATGGCCAATCAATGGCTCAAAGCGCATCTCCGCCATGTAAATCCTCTCTGAAATCTTCTTTCTGTCCTGAATGGCTTTTGCCTGATCCGCAAGCAGTTTCATCTGGGCCATGATCTGGTCCATCTGCATATCGGTCTGCTGATCCATGGCCGAAAGGGAGCGGGCCACAGTGCGGTTCATGTCTTCTGGTCTTACAACCGCGGAGCCGCTGGTATGAGCGTAGGGGAGAAGGCCGGGATTTTCGGCAGCTTTTTCCCGCATCCGGTCCAGGTCTATCCGGTCTACATTAATTTCCTTTCCTCTTGGCTTTTCTTCCTGCATGCGAATGATCTTTGTACAGAAACCCGTCATGCGGGTAAAAGTTTCAAATCAGCTGAAATACTTGAGGTTAATCACCTCTTTCTCGCTGAGGTAGCGCCAGGTGCCGCGGGGCAGGTCCTTTTTGGTGAGGCCGGCATACATTACCCGGTCGAGGCGAACAACTTTGTATCCAAGGCTTTCGAAAATGCGGCGCACGATGCGGTTTCTTCCGATGTGGATGCTTAGGCCTACAATGTCGCGTTCTTTGCTGAGCACTTCCAGTTCGTCCACCGGCGCCTTGCCGTCTTCCAGCACAACGCCTTCGCGGACGGCCACTTCATCGGCTGCCGTCAGGGGCTTATCAAGGTCTACCTGGTAAATTTTACGGATGTTATGACTGGGGTGCATCAGCCTTTCGGAAAGTTCGCCGTCGTTGGTGAGCAGCAGCAGGCCGGTGGTGTTGCGGTCGAGGCGGCCTACCGGATAGATTCTTTCCTTGCAGGCATTCTCTACCAGCGCCATCACCGTTTTCCGCTCTTCGGGATCTTCGGTGGTGGTGAGGAAATCCTTGGGCTTGTTCAGGAGCACATAAACAAGTTTCTCCTTGTTAAGCAGGCGGCGTCCGTATTTTACCACATCACCGGGCTGAACGAGATAGCCCATCTGGTCCATAACCTTACCATTTACGGTAATCTGACCGGTGGAAATCAGGTCGTCTGCTTCCCGGCGGGAACAGAGTCCCGACTGGGCAATGTAGCGGTTCAGACGTATGAGCTGACCTTCGGTCTTGTCTTCATCTGTTTTCTTTCTTACCGGGCGACGGCCTCTTCCTGATGCCATTCCGGAAAGTTTTTTCTCATCGTATTCCGGAGCTCCGGCACCTTTCCTGCGGAATTCCTTAGCCTGTTCAGGAGCCTGGGTACCGAGGCGGTTTTTGGCCGGACTTATTTTTTTGGAATCGCGCCTTTCCGGTCTGCCGGCATTTTTATCCCGGTCGCCAAAAAGCCTCGGGCCTTTGCTGAATGATTTTTTTTCAGCATCTCCGGGTCTGGCTTCCCTGCTTCTTCCAGCCGCCGGACCGGTAGAAGTCCGTTCACGCTCGCCGAAAGAACGCGAATCTTTACGGAAAGGCTTTTTTTCTCCCTCTCCGGAAGCTTCATCCCTGCGGCTGCTTCCACCAAAGGAGCCGGATTCTTTGCGGAATGGCTTTCTTTCTCCATTTCCTGATGTATCGTCCCTTCTTCCATCTTTTGAAAAAGGCTTCTGACCAAATTCCCTTGCAGGCCCTTTTCTGAAGCCCTCTCTGGATGGTGGCCTGCCGCTGCCTGCTTTGAATTCTCTTCTTTCGGCGCTGAAACCAGCTTTTCGTTTTTCTTCCGCTTCCATGCGGGCGGTACTTTCCTTACCGCGGTTTTCAGGCCTTATTCTGCTCTGAAAGGCAGCAGGTGAAGCAGGGGAAATGCGGGGACGCTTGCCGCTGCGGGCCGGACTGGCTGCGGAAGAGGATGCTGCAGGCTTTCGGGCCCCGGTTTTTGCCTGGGGTGAACTTGCTTTTGCTGATGCAGCTCCGGTTTTTTTTCCGGGTCTTCCGGCTGGTTTTTCTTTCAAGGAATTCAAAATTGGGCTGCAAAGGTAGCGTTTCTGTGGCAATTCCGGTCTCAGAAATTACGGAATGGATGCTGAATTTTGATACCTGATTTTATGGACAAAAGGAAATGCTACTTTTGTCGCTTTCCCAGAGGCTATCCTATGAAATTTGCAACCAAATTGATTCACGCCGGAATTCATCCGGACCCTTCCACAGGGGCGGTTATGACCCCTATTTTCCAGACTTCTACTTATGCCCAATCTTCTCCGGGTGTGCACAAGGGCTACGAATATTCCCGTACCCATAATCCCACAAGAACGGTGCTGCAGGAAAATCTTGCCGCGCTGGAAGAAGGAAAATACGGCCTTTGCTACGCTACCGGACTGGCGGCCACCGATGCCGTCATGAAAATCCTGAAGCCGGGCGATGAGGTGCTGGCTTCTTCGGATTTGTATGGTGGGACCTACCGGCTCTTCACTAAAATCTATGAGAACTTCGGGATAAAATTCAAGTTCCTCAAAATTCAGACGGCTGCTGATGTGGAGCCGCACCTGAGTGCCGCTACGAAACTGGTCTGGGTAGAAACGCCGACCAATCCCCTGCTTCGCATTGTGGACATTGCTTCCGTTGCAGAACTGACAAAAAGCAAAGGCTTGCTGCTGGCTGTGGATAATACCTTCGCGACTCCTTTCCTGCAGAATCCGCTCACCCTCGGAGCCGACATCGTGATGCACTCCCTAACCAAATACATGGCAGGCCACTCGGATGTAGTGATGGGTGCTCTGATTGTGAAGGATGATGAGCTGCATCAGAAACTGGCTTTTGTGCAGAATGCCTCCGGTGCCACCCCCGGACCTATGGATTGTTTTCTTGTCCTTCGCGGACTTAAAACCCTGCATGTGCGCATGGAAAGGCACTGCAAGTCGGCCCGCGAACTGGCCAACTGGTTGTACCGCCATCCCAAAGTAGGACATGTGTACTATCCCGGACTCGAACATCATGTAGGTCATGCAGTGGCCGCTTCGCAGATGAACGACTTTGGCGGAATGGTCTCCTTTACCCTGAAAAACGACAGCCTGCCTGAAGCGGTAAAGGTGATGGAGAACCTGAAAGTGTTTACACTTGCTGAATCACTCGGTGGTGTGGAATCCCTTTGCACGCACCCTGCCTCCATGACCCATGCCAGCATTCCGAAGGAAGAGCGGGAAAAGAACGGCCTGAAGGATACGCTCATCCGTCTATCCGTAGGGCTGGAAGACATCGATGATCTGAAGGAAGACCTGGCCAATGCCATTGGTTAAGGTCTGAAGCAATCGTATCTAATAAAAAGAAATTCAACAGCATACATACACCAGATGCAGATATTAGGAAATTACATTCAGGGCGGATGGACCAGCGCGGCTAAGGACGGAACGCCTCTTTACGATGCGGTCAACGGCGAGGTTGTTGCCCTGGCCGGAAAGGAAGCCCTTGATTTTCCCTCAATTCTTGAATACGGGCGCAGAACCGGTGGTCCGGCCCTGCGGAAAATGACCTTCCAGCAAAGGGGCGAAATGCTGAAAAAGCTGGCCCTGTTTCTCACGAAGAACAAAGAGAAGTATTATGAATTAAGCTACCGCACCGGCGCCACCCGCATCGACAGCTGGATCGACATTGAAGGCGGATTCGGGAATCTTTTTGCCAATGCTTCGCTGCGCAAAAATTTCCCCAATCAGTGGTTTCATGTGGATGGTCCGGCTGTAGATCTTTCCCGTGGCGGAGCCTTTATGGCCCAGCACATTATGGTGCCGAAGGAAGGCGTGGCCATCCACATCAACGCCTTTAATTTCCCCATCTGGGGTATGCTGGAAAAGTGTGCCGTGAACTGGATGGCCGGCGTGGCGGCGGTAGTAAAACCTGCGACTTCTACTTCCTACCTCACCGAGGCAGTGGTCCGCGACATAATTGCGTCGAAGATTTTACCCGAAGGCGCGCTGCAGCTTATCTGTGGTCCGGCGCGGAATATGCTCGACACCGTCATGTCGCAGGATGTGGTCACCTTCACCGGTTCAGCAGTAACGGGCCGCATGCTCAAGGCACATCCGCGCATCATCGAAGAGGCCGTGCCGTTCAACATGGAGGCCGATTCGCTCAACTGTTCAGTTCTCGGACTTGATTCCGCTCCGGGAACTGCTGAATTTGACCTTTTCATCAAAGAAGTCAAAAAAGAGATGACCGTAAAATGCGGTCAGAAGTGTACGGCCATCCGCCGTATTCTGGTGCCGGAGAATTTTGTGGAAGATGTGCAGATTGCATTGGGTAAGGAACTGGCAAAAACGCCCATCGGCAATCCTTCGCTGAAGGAAGTTCGCATGGGGGCGCTGGTTGGGAAAGATCAGGTGCAGGAAGTGCGTGAGCGCATCCGCGAAATTTCCCGCACGGCTGAAATTGTGTTCGGCAATCCGGATGTGGTGGATGTTATCGGGGCGGATGCTGCCAAAGGGGCCTTTATGTCGCCGGTGCTGATGCTGGAAAAAGATCCTTTCAAAAATACGGCCGTTCACGATGTGGAGGCCTTTGGTCCGGTAAGTACGCTGCTACCTTACAAAACCACGGAAGAGGCAGTTACACTTTCAAAAATGGGCAAGGGCTCGCTCTGCTGTTCCATCATAACCCGGGATGAAACCGAAGCCCGTGATTTTGTGCTCGGGGCTGCCAGTCACCATGGCCGCATTCTTATCCTCAATCAGCAGAATGCCAAACTCAGTACAGGTCATGGTTCACCCTTGCCAACACTGATTCACGGAGGCCCGGGCCGGGCAGGCGGTGGAGAGGAAATGGGCGGCATGCGCGGCGTAACGCATTACCTGCAGCGCTGCGCCGTACAGGGAACACCGGACAATCTTACGGCCATCAGCGGCATTTACCAGCAGGGTTCCCGCTATGAGGAGGCAGAAAAACATCCTTTCCAGTATCATTTTGAAGACATTCGTCCGGGTATGTCGCTTAAAACGCACAGGCGTACCGTGACCGATGCCGACATTCAGAATTTTGCCAACCTGAGCTGGGATCATTTCTATGCGCATACCGACATCACCTCGCTGGAGGGCAGTATTTTTGAAAAGCGTACAGCCCACGGCTACTTTATTTTATCGGCTGCGGCCGGTTTGTTTGTGTACCCGAACAAGGGTCCTGTGGCCGCCAATTACGGCCTGGAAGAATGCCGTTTCCTGCGGCCCATTTACCACAACGACACCATGTACTGCAGGCTCACCTGCAAGGAAAAGGTGGAGCGCGACAGCAAGGGAAGAGAGTTTCCTTCCGGCGTAGTGAAATGGCTGGTGGAAGTTTTCGATCAGGAGAACGAGCTGGTGGCGGTTGCAACCATCCTCACCCTGGTTCAGAAAAAGTCGCCTTTCATGGAGTTTACAAAAGAGAATCTGGCAGCCGGTTTGTCGGGACTCCGCGAAGACAGCAAAGCCCAATGGGGACTTATGGGTCCGCAGCACATGGTGGAGCATCTTATTTTTCATTTCCGAACGGCGATGGGTCAACTTCCGACTGAAATAAAAACACCCGAAGACAAACTGGAGAAATTTCAGGAGGGTCTGTGGAATTACCAGATGATGCCGAAGGATTTCAAGCATCCGCTTCTGGATGCAGAAAAACCGGCGTCACTGGAATTTGTCTCACTTGCAGAGGCAAAGGCTAATCTGCTGAATCTCTGGGATGAATACCAGGCCTGGTTCAAGGCAAATCCGGGTCTGGAAACACCGAATGCCGTATTCGGCATGCTCGATAAATTCCACTGGGATTTGTTAGGCCGCAAGCACCTTGATCATCATTTCCGGCAGTTCGGAATTTTGGGTTAAATGCGCACCGGCTGCTGTAGCAGCAGGCTCAGCAAGCTTGCAGGCGTTACCAAAAAATCAGGAAGCAGGAACCTCAGGCTTGTCCAGAAGCTGAGAAATGTTTTCGGGTTTGAAAAATAGGACGGGCCAGTAAAATTCGCGGGATTTGGGAATGGAACTCAGGAGCAGGTCTACCTGATTTTCCTTGCAGATGTGACGAAGCAGGTAGTCGTCGAAGTCGAGTTTTGGTTCTGCCTGCTGCATTTCCCCCAGGCAGTTTTCCAGATGCACTGCGCTTACTTCAATTAAATTCAGATTCGACTTCCAGTAGCTGAGTTCTTCCAGGACCATGTCGGCGGGTACCAGAAGATCGCCGAGAAGCGCACCAAATCGGGCGAAAATGGCAGTTGTGCAGAGGACTTCGTTGTTTTCATCCCGGCTGAGTCTTTCGAGGCAGAGATGGACCTTTTCACGGTAACCTTCAACCTCAGCTTTCTGAGCCGGATCTGAAATGCGCTGGAAGCCGAAATCGGGATTACGGTAAAAGAAATCGTTGAGCAGAATGTTGGTATCCAATAGAATGCGCATGGTTCAGTCTTTCTTTTCTGTATTGGCTGGCGAGGCAGGCGCAGCCGGTAAAAGCACATTACCCGTGATCTTGAGTTTTTCCTCCGGTGTCCGGGAATTGGTATAAACGGTCACGATTTTATTAATGCGGCCCTGCTTTTTGGCGGAGTTGAAGGTAATCTGAATGCTGTTGCTGTCGCCGGGTGCAAGCGGTGTTTTGGGCCAGTCGGATGCCGTGCAACCGCAGGTAGTTTGCACATTGAGAATCATAAGGGGTTCGCTGCCGGTATTCCGGAATACAAATTTCTTTGCAACCTTGTCGCCCTGGGTGATGTCACCGAAGTCAAACTGCTTTTCGCGGAAGATAATTTCGGCCTGAGAAAGGGGCTTTTTGCTTCCGTCCTGTTGTGCTCTGAGGCTGCCAGACAAAAGACAAATAAGGGCAATTAAAGAAAGGTTTTTCATAAGGCGGCTTCTTTGATGCGGGTATGTGTCCTGCCGGAATTTCCGCTGCTGAATTCCAGCATGGCTTTTACAAAATCCACAAACAGAGGATGCGGGCAGGCTACGGTACTTTTAAGTTCGGGATGAAACTGTACACCTACAAACCAGGGATGTTCTTTGATTTCGATGATCTCCACCAGGCCGGATTCCGGATTGGTGCCTGTGGCCCTCATTCCGGCGGCCTCGAAGGCAGGAAGGTAGGCACTGTTGAATTCATAGCGATGCCGGTGGCGCTCGGAGATTTTTGTACTGTTATATGCGTGAAAGGCGCGGCTTCCTTTTTTCAGGCTGCAGGGCCAGGCACCCAGGCGCATGGTACCGCCTTTTTGGTTGATTTGCTTTTGCTCTTCCATCAAAGCAATGACCGGATGTTGGGTAGCCGGGTTCATTTCAGCCGAAGCGGCCTCCCGGAGATTAAGGACATTCCGGGCAAATTCTACTACGGCACACTGCATTCCAAGGCAGATTCCGAAGAAGGGTATGTTATTTTCCCTGGCATACTGAACCGCATTGATTTTGCCTTCGATACCCCGTTCTCCGAAGCCGGGGGCCACAAGAATTCCGTTTACGCCGGAAAGCTGCTCGCGCAGAAGGTGACTTTCGAGTAGTTCTTCGGCCCTTATCCATTTGATTTTTACGCGGATTTCCAGGCTGGCACCGGCATGAATAAAGGCCTCGGCGATGGATTTATAGCTGTCTTTGAGTTCGACATATTTTCCTACCAATGCCACCTGCACTTCATCCAGCGGGTTTTTCAGGCGGCCCAGGAATTTTTTCCATTCGCTCAGGTCGGGCTTTTGCGGCGGACTCAGTCTTAGTTTGGCGATGGCACGCTCATCCAGTTTTTCCCGGGCCATGAGCAGGGGCACATCGTAGATGCTTTCGGCATCCATGGCTTCAATTACACAGTTCAGTTGTACATTACAAAAGAGGGCCACCTTCCGGCGGATTTCCTGTGGCAGCTTATGTTCGGTGCGGCAGACCAGAATATCCGGCTGTACACCGGCTTCCTGCAGCATTTTTACAGAATGCTGAGTAGGCTTTGTTTTAAGCTCGCCGGCAGAATTGAGATATGGCACAAGCGTCAGATGAACAACCAGTACCTCATGGGCTGCTTTTTCCCAGCGAACCTGTCGCAGGGCCTCGATGAAGGGAAGCGATTCAATGTCTCCCACACAGCCACCAATTTCTGTTATGACCACATCGTACTGGCCCGTTTCACCCAGAAGGTAGAAATTTCGCTTGATTTCATCAGTTATGTGGGGAATTACCTGCACGGTTTTGCCCAGGAATTCACCTTTCCGTTCCCGGCTTATTACATTATTGTAAATACGGCCGGTGGTGATATTGTTGGCCCTGGATGTCGGCAGGTTGAGAAATCGCTCGTAATGACCAAGGTCGAGATCGGTTTCAGCACCATCTTCTGTAACATAACATTCTCCGTGTTCGAACGGATTAAGTGTTCCCGGGTCGATGTTGAGATAGGGGTCGAACTTCTGAATGGTGACGGATAGTCCTCTGGATTGCAGTAATTTAGCCAGAGACGCTCCGATGATTCCTTTGCCAAGGGAAGATGTTACCCCACCCGTAACGAAGATGTATTTGGTCTGATTCATAAATACCTGGTTACGGACTGCAAAGCTAAGCCAGCAGGGGCACAAGCCAAAGGAAGCGGAGCATGTAAATTGAAATTTTTAAGCAGCGGGCATTTCCTTCAGCTTACCCCGGAACATTTTATCCATTTGCTCAAATAATTCCGGGTGGTTTTTGCGGAATCCCTCCGGATTTTCGAAGAAATACTCGGAGGTAATGGAGAGAAATTCTGCCAGATTAAGACCGCCGTAGGGATTGATTTCCGTTTGTCCCTGCCGGGTCAGCTCCATTTTGTACCGGATGAGCTGAATCCATGGCAGGGAGTAGGAGTGGGATATCAAGGATTTAGGAAGACCGTCAATCCTGCCGTCGGCTTTATCCAGAAGATGAACAAATTCGTGAATGCCCACATTATGCATATCCCCCGGGTTTATAAAACCTTCATGCAGTGCTTCTGCAGACAGAATCATTTTGCCTTCCAGTACGCCCGTACCAACCATTCCAAGAATCAGGCTGTCATCTTTGTCTGTTTCAAGGTTGAAATTGAAGGAAGACCTGAGAAGCAAAACTTCGTCCAGTTCATAGCTGTTCCATTCTTCGAAATGGAATATGGGGATAATGGCAGATGCTGCAACCAGGTGTTCGCTCAGCTGGTCTACCTCCCATCCTTCGCCCACAATTCTGGTGTTTGAAAGAAACCAGGCAGCATCCTTCCGGAACTGAATCTGGTGATGATTCGGAAGTCTCACGTAAAATTCAACATACCGGACCAGGAGTTCATGGGAAATATGGTCAAACGGAAGGGCTTCAATGGATTTGCGATGCCTTCTGAATCCCAGACCTTTGGTTTTTTCTGGTCCGTTTTTGTCGAGACGCGCCAGATAGCCATTTAAAAATAGCATCATGAGTATGAGGATAACAACTGTCATTTTTCAAGGGTGGAATCAGTAAACAAATAAGATTCAATTATTTTTAGTTGACAAAAAATCACTCCCTGCATTTATACCCGATGCTTCCTTTTATTTTTACTCCATGTCCGGCTCAGTCTATATTTTCGGCAAATGAATGAGTCGATTCAATCGCCGCTGGCAGACCGCATGCGTCCACGCAATCTGGATGAGGTGCTTGGCCAGGAACATCTGACTGCTGCTGGTAAGCCTCTGCGTAACTGGCTTGATTCCGGCAGGATGCCTTCCCTGATTTTCTGGGGCCCGCCCGGTACTGGAAAAACTACCCTTGCCAGATTACTGGCTTCCGGTTTGGGCATACCCTTTGAGTTTATGTCGGCCATATCAGCGGGAGTTAAGGAAGTTCGGGATTGCATACATCGGGCGAGGGAAGCTGGCCAGATTGTTCTGTTTCTGGACGAAATACACCGTTTTAACAAATCCCAGCAGGATGCCTTGCTCGGAGCAGTGGAAGCGGGGCATATTCTGCTCATCGGGGCAACTACCGAAAATCCATCTTTTGAGGTGAACCGGGCCTTGCTTTCCCGCTGTCAGGTACTTGTGCTGAAAGAACACAGCCGCGAATCACTGGAAGCCATGCTGAAGCGGACACTGGAAAATGATGGCTGGCTTAAGGAGATGAAAGTGGAAATCAGGGAGACCGAAGCCCTCATCCTTCATTCGGGTGGTGACGGCAGGCGCATGCTGAATCTGCTGGAAATGGCGGTTAATTCTTTTCCGGAAAATGAGCCTGTGGTTCTCGATAATGCGGTGCTGGAAAAGTTTTTGCAGAAGCGAATTCTTGCCTATGATAAATCCGGTGAGCAGCATTACGATATCATTTCGGCTTTTATAAAATCCATGCGTGGTTCAGATCCCGATGCCTCCTTGTATTGGCTGGCCAGAATGCTGGCAGGAGGGGAGGATGTGCAGTTTATTGCCCGGCGCATGCTGGTGCTGGCTGCGGAAGACATTGGCCTGGCAAATCCAAATGCTCTTCTTCTGGCTCAGACCTGCTTTCAGGCCTGCTCGGTCATCGGTATGCCGGAGGCGAGGATTATTCTTTCTGAAACGGTTATTTATCTTGCCAATTCTCCAAAAAGTAATTCGGCCTACGTGGCCATTGAGCGGGCGCTTGAAGCGGTTCAGAGATTCCCGGATTTGCCTGTGCCCATGCACCTTCGCAATGCGCCTTCCGGCCTGATGAAAAGTTTGGATTATGGGAAGGGCTATTTATATCCCCATGACTTTCCTGGTGCAAAGGCCGAACAGCAGTATCTGCCGGATGCGCTGAAGCACACAAAGTTCTATCAGCCAAAGGAAGGAGGGAAATAGTGGATAGCGGGTAATTTCCCGATTGCGGATTTATAAGGCTGATTACTTTGTTTTGTTAAACCCAGAAAACGCATTAGAAAATCTATTCCGAGTCTATCCGCCGCGGCGGACAAATCAGAGGCTTAGCCGCCTTTTCTTCTGTATCTGTAGCGCTGCTACGAATTTCGGATAAAAGGCGCTGATTTATTGCATATTAGGCTCTCATAACGAAGTTCTAATGCATTATCCGGGTTAAAGCTGGCTTTTGTATTAATGCATCAAATCCCGGACGGGCTTCCCTTGTTTCGCGCAGAATGGGAATTACAATGCCTTTCAGCAGATGAAAATCTAAAATCAAAGGCTGAGCCTCTGGCGACAGGAAGAGCCGTTTGAAGAAATAATCAGCTAAGTGGAATTCTGAGCAGTACCGAGCTTCCGATTCCCTCTTCTGAGTCAAAGCTGATTTGCCCCCTCATTTCATCTGCCATTATTTTACAGAGATAAAGGCCGAGGCCTTTGCCGCTGATGCCGGGGTGGAAGGTTTTGTATAAATGGAAAATCTGCTTGCCGCTCAGGCTTGTATCCATACCCATTCCCCGGTCGCTTACTTTGATCTGGAGAAAATCGGATTGTACAGATGCCTGAATGGTGACTTTCGGATCGCCGGTTTTCTTTCTGAATTTTAAGGCATTAGTAAGCAGCTGTGTAAGAATTGACTCTACATAGTTCCGGATGGTGCGTGCATGAAGAGTCTCTTCGAAATCCATCCGAATATTTTTCTTCATAGCGGTCATGGTAAACGGAATACGGGAGATGGCGTTTTCTGCAGCATCTTTCAGGCGGAAGTCTTCTTCCTGAATTTCAGTTCTGTCCTTGATGGTCAGGATGGCATTAAGGTCTGAGATAATGCTGTCCAGTTTGGAGGATGTGCCATAAAGCTTTTCGAAAATTTCCTGGTTTTCAGGCGTTAATCCGGAGGCATCCATAGCACCACAAAGCATGGAAATATTGGCAATCTGAGCACGCAGGCTATGGGATGTGATGAAAGTGAATTCTTCAAGGTCCCTGTTTTGTGTCACCAGCTGCTCCATGAGTTTCTTTCTCTCTTCATTCTTCTTGCGGCGCTCGGTTACATTGCGGAAGCAAACAGCCATACCCTCCATAGAAGGATACAGGCTGATGTCGTACCACTGTCCCGTTGGCTGATAATACTCCTCGAACTCAATGGTATTGGCGTTCTTTTTGGCCTTTCGGAAAAACTGGTAATACTTGGTGGCTTCTTCTTCCGGAAAGACCTCCCAGATATTTTTCCCTATCAGTGAAGTCCGTTTTTTGAAAAAAAGTTTTTCAGTGTCTTTGTTGGCGTTGGTAATGGTCCACTTCGTGTCCAGCACGAATAAAGGATCGGTTACACCTTCGAGAATACTGTGCAATTTTAGGGCATACTCCCGGTTTCGTTTTTCTGTGGCCTTTAAAACTGAAATATCATCAGCAATCAGAATAAACCTTGCCTGCTGGTTTTCTTCATCTCCTTCGATGGGAATCAGGGATAAATTTACCCAGAAATCTTTTCCGCCGGGTCCTGCAAACTTCCGCTCTCCTTTCCAGAATTTCTTTCCGCTGATGCAGTCATTTATTTCCAGATTGTGATCATCCCGGTATGAGGTTGATTGCAGACAAGTCCAGAGATGGCCTGTACATTCCATGCCGGAGTCGTTCCTTAATTTCCGTAGATTCTCGTTAACGAAGATGAGGTAGCCGCTGTTGTCAAGCAGTGCCATCAGACTGTTTTTGGAGACAGCATCCCGGAAGCGAATCAGATACTGATTTGCAGCCTCGGTGCTGCTTTCAGCCTTGACCTGAAGGCTGACATCATTTGCCAGAACAACTCTTGCCTTTCTTCCCCGGAAAACAATTTTACCTGAGGATAGCTTCACATAAATGGTTCTTCCGTCTTTATGGGTATGCCTCCAGATTTTTCCTTGCCTTTCTTCAAGGCGATCGCAACGGATGGCATCAATCAACTCCTCCACATCTTCTCTGGGCCGGATTTGCCGGATGGTCATTTTTTCAAATTCATCCTGCGTATATCCGTAAAATTTTATCGCTGAATCGTTTACGGCAAGAAAGTTCAGACTTTCAAGATCGTACACCCACATGGGGTTGGGATTTCGCTGAAACAGTGAACGAAAAGTAGCCTCCGAATCATGCAGCCTTATTTCTTCTTCCTTCGGAATTGTTATTTCCCATGCCAGGAA
>Ga0315900_10004728_pt1 | contig 19041 bp, 17 predicted proteins | sample LakEriMetagenome_FD_203521 | JGI IMG/M metagenome (GOLD analysis project Ga0315900, IMG submission 203521) | Freshwater fungal communities from buoy surface, Lake Erie, Ohio, United States - Buoy 12 MA114 | ecosystem: Environmental > Aquatic > Freshwater > Lake > Lake biofilm | place: USA: Lake...
CGCAGGGCGACCGGCCGCCACGCTCGGCCGTCGGCCATCGATGATGAACACGTGGCCCCCGGTGCCTGGAAGCCCGAGGCGCAAGCCGAGGGAATACGCGTTGCCCGCCACGAGACGACCCGCATACCCTCGGCTCGCGCCTCGGGCTTCAAGGGCACGGAACACGGCCGCCACGCTCGGCCGTTGGCCATCGACGATAAACACGTGGCTCCCGGTGCCTGGAAGCCCGAGGCGTAAGCCGAGGGAATACGCGTTGCCCGCCACGAGACGACCCACATACCCTCGGCTCGCGCCTCGGGCTTCAAGGACATGGGCGACCGCATTCTGAGCGGGGAGAGGCGACGCCTTCGAGAGCGAGCGGAGGCTCGCCGAGCAAAACGGAGCCAGGAGGGTCCGTGGTTGGCTTCGCGGAACAGTTGGCAGCGCGGTTGGCTGCGTCGCTGGAGGCGACGCCTTCGGGAGCGAGCGGAGGCTCGCCGAGCAAAACGGAGCCAGGAGGGTCCGTTTTGCGCTCAATCAAGCCCCCACGCTGCGGTGGAAGTGCACGTGCTTCCAGCCGCCGGCGAACCGCTTCCAGATCCGCGTCTCCTCGCTCGCGACGGTGACGGGGCTGCCGGCGGCGTCGAGCTTCTGCACGAGCCGCACGTAGGCCACGAGGGCGACGTCGTCGGCGAGCATCTTCACCACCGGCGTGGCGATCGTCGTCGTGGCCGGCGTGGATGGCTTGGCCGTGCCGCCGGCGAGCTTGAAGTAGAACTCGTGGAACGGCAGGCCCTGGACCAGGTGCCCCTTGGCCTCGGGCTCGAAGCAGGTGATGTCCGCAGCGACGAGCTCGCGGTAGGCGGGCCAGTCGCCGGCCGCGATCGTGGCGAGCAGTTTGCGGGTCAGGTCGAGGACCTCGTCGGCGGCGGTGGCGGCGGGGGGCATGGCGGGTCTCCGGTCGGGTCAGGGGGTGGCCGGCCGCACGAGGCCGAGGCCCACGAGCTTGTCCAGGCACTCGTCCCGCTCACGGCACCGCTCGAGCCCCTGCCAGGACGGGTCCTGGGCGGCGAGGAAGGCCGCATGCGTCGCGGGCATGCCGCCCGGGGCGGCCGCCAGCCGGCCGATCACCTCGCGGTCGAGCCGCGTCAGCCGCATGGCCTCGACCCGGTAGTCGAGGAACGCCTCCCACACGAGCGGGAACAGCGGCGCCACGATCTCGCGGCCGATCGTCTCGGCGTAGCGGCGGATCTCGAGCTGGGCGTGGGAGTCCATCCGCAGGGCGAGGAAGTGGAGCAGGTTGTGGAGGTCGATCTTCCAGTAGGCCTCGGTATAGGTGGAGAGCGGCAGGTCCTTGCGGGCCTGCTCGCGGGCGATGCCGGCCGCGAGCCGCTCCTCGTAGACCCGGCGGGCGAGGCCCTGCAGATCCCGTTCCGCCTCCGAGAGCCGGTGGCCGGCCGTGGCGGGCACGAGTCCGCCTGAGCCCTGGCGATTGCTGGCCGCCTGCGAACGCCACTCGTCGTCGGCCGTGGCCTGCATCGAGTCGATGGCGAGGGAGTAGCGGGTGGAATATTCGTTGACGCTCGCGGTGCGGTGCCGGATCCACTGCCGCCAGCAGTCCATGGGCACCCGGACCACGAACTTCAGCTCGGCCATCTCGAACGGCGTCGTGTGGGCGTGCCGCATCAGGTAGCGGATCAACTGGCGGTCGTCGCTGACCTGCCGCGTGCCCTCGCCGTAGCTGACCCGGGCCGCCTGCACGACCGATCCGTCGTCGCCCATGCAGTCGACGAGGGCCACGAACCCGTCGTCGAGCACGGGGAACTTCCGCCACCGGAGGGCGTCGAGGCGGGCGGTCCGGTCGCCGGGCTGGGTCGGGGAGGATTCGCTCATCGCCGCGGTGCCTGCTGGGACGGGGGCCACAGCATGGGGCACGGTCGCGGCGCGGTCAATCCTTCGCCAGCAGTTCCTGGAGAAGCTGGGCCAGCTTGCGGGCGTCGTCGGACTTCCGCACATGGTCGATCCGCGTTGCCGGCACGCCGAGCTTGGCGAGCGCGCCGGTCACGGTCGACCACAGCTTCTCGCGCTTCTTGCCCTCGGCGAGGTACAGGTCGGTCACCTGCTCGCCGAGCCGCTGCAAGAGGGCGGTATCGAGGTTCTCGTAATAGTTTTTGACGATCGTCCGCTGGTATTTGGTCAGTTCCGCCATCGCCCGTCGCTCGCTCCGCTGGAAGGGTGACCTCGCGCTGGCTACAGTATCGGACGACCCGCCCCCCGCCGTCGAGAGATTCCCATGCCCACGATCACGTTCGCCAACGAGAAGAAGGAAATCCAGGTTCCCAACGGGGCCAACCTGCGGAAGGAGGCTCTCCGGGCCGGCGTCCAGCTCTATCCGGGCATCCACAAGTTCGCCAACTGCCGTGGCTTCGGCAGCTGCGGCAGCTGCCGGGTGCTGGTCACGAAGGGCATGGAAAACACCAGTCCCAAGGGGATCCTCGAGTCGGCCCGCCTGGCCGTGTCGCTGGCCGCCATCGGCAACGAGCAGAACATGCGGCTGGCCTGTCAGACGCGGGTCGAGGGGGACATCACGGTGACGACCTGCCCGCCGATGAACCTGTTCGGGGAGAACTTCTTCAGCTGACTTCAGTTGACCGAGGGACCATGCATGGCTCCCGCGGTCAACGCCGATCGGGGCAACGAGCGCGTTTCCCGGTTCGGCACGGGCTCGCACCTCCGGGCGAGCCTGGCGCCGCACGGCGGCGGAAAGCGGGGGCCGCGGGCATGAAGGAGGTGATCGCCGTCGTGAAGCCGTTCCTCGCGGAGCGGGTGCTCGAGGCGATCGGCCCGGCGCCGCTCGAGGCCTGCACGGTTCGCGAGGTCAAGGGCTTCGGCCGGCAGAAGAGCTACCTCGACCAGTACGGCGACAGCGAATACTCGCGTGCCTTTTTGCCGAAGGTCGAGATCTGCCTGTGGGTGGACGACGCCCGCGTGGACGACGTGGTGAATCGGATCGTGGCGGCCGCCCGCACCGGCCGCATGGGCGACGGCAAGATCTTCGTGCTGCCTGCCGCCGTCGCCGGCGACGTGTGAGCGGCCGGCGATCTCAACGGCGGAAGATGCCGGTGGCGTACCAGATGCCGTTGGGGCCGCGGCGGATGTCGTAGCCGTAGGCGGCCTGCGGGCTGCGGACGGCGTTCCAATGGCCCGACGACTGCCGCCAGCTGGCGACGCAATCGACGCACGAGTCGAGCAGGTCCTGGTCGGGCCAGCTTTCGGCGCAGACCTCGGCCAGCGATCCCGCTCCCATGCCGCCGGACATCCTCCGCGACCGCGTTTCCCACCCGTGGTGACCCTGGCGGCGGATGCGGGCCTGATGCGCCGAGTGGGAGGTCGCCTCCTCGCAGAGGACCGGGTCGCAGGCACCTTCCGTGCTCCGCGGCCCTTCCGCATGGATGCGGACCGCCAGGATCAACGAACGCTGTGTGAGCGAGCCGGTGGGCAGCGTGGCGAGTTCGTCGATGTGCGCGGGCTGGAAGCGGTAATACTTGCCGGGCGCGCGGGGCAGGATCGAAACGATGCGGCCGGCGTACTCCGGATGCGCGTGGTCCACCACGAACAGCCCGGGCCCGCCGCGCATCTCGACGAGGCCGGGGTCGGCGAGCAGGGCCGCGCCGCCGTCGGCGACCCCGAGCCGGCAGAACACCCATGGCTGGCCGCCGCGGGCGAACCGCTCCTGCACGTCGGGCCGCTGGAGGTGACGGCCGGCGGAATCGTCGGCTGCGGCAGGCTGCGGTTCGATCGAGACCAGCAGCATCGCTCCCGCCTGGCGAGCCGCGTCGGTGGCGGCGGCGTAGTCGTCGATCCGCTGCACCACCGGGGCCGGGGGCGGGGTGAGGTCCGGCGTGGCCGCCCAACCGGCGAGCGGTCCGCAGGCAAGCAGCAGGGCCCAACTTGTGACGACGAAGCGGCGGGTCGCGACCATGCGGTGGAATCCTCGTGGTGATGGACTGCGGCAGGCCGTTGGCCGGCCGGGGAGCGGGCGATTGGATGCGGTCCGCTGGCGGCCGGCAAGGGGCGGTGGCTGGGGAAGAGTTGCCGGAAACGTCGAGTTTGCTGGACTTGTGGCCGAGCCGCTTGCGTGCAACCCCAACGGTGCCTGCGGCTTCGGTCGCCTGCGGAAAAATCGAGAAATTGGCCGGCAAATGGGGGGTCCGACGGCGGCGGGCGAGTGCTGTGGAGGCGAAGCGGACCTCGGGGCTAGACTCTCGGCTCGCTTTCGGGCGGTCACCACCCCATCCCTCCTCCAGGCAAACGACTCCATGGTTTCCAAGCGCTTCGCAACCGGTGGCATGCTCGCGTGGGCGGCCCTGACGGTCGGTCTGGTCGCCGCCGCGGCCCGGGCCGCCGACCTCGCCGATCTGGGCGGCCGGCCACTCGGGGACGGAGAGGCTTTCCGGCCGGTTTCCGCCGATCGCCTGGCCGCCGCCGCTGCCCGCCTGCGCGAGGCGCTCGGGCCCCTCGACCGCCTCCTCACCCGCAGCCCGAGCGGGGCCGACTGGCGGGCTTACCTCGACTGGCCCGCCCTCACGGCCCAAGCCGCGGCGAGATCCGCGGCCGATCCGGCGACGCTCCGCCGGCTGCAGAAGTTGCTCGACGCCGAGGAGAACGGGCTGGAGATGCCCGAGTTCGCCGCCGTCCGGCGGGCGGTGATCGCCTATGCGGAGGCCGCCGACGCCGCCACCGACCCCGGCGCCCAGGCGGTCTACGCACAGCGGCTGGAGAAACTGGCGGCCGCCGTGGCGGCCGGAGCCGCGACCGGCACGCCCGAACCGCTCGATCCCGTGGGGCCGCTGCTCGCGCGGCTCGAGGAGTCGGGCCAGGCGCCGGCGACGGTGGCCCGCGTGCGGTCCGCGGTCAATCGTCCGAACCTGTTTCTCGACGTCGATGAGAGCCTGCTGGCGACCGCGGTGAACCGGCCCGTGGACGAGACGGCGCCGATCAACGATGTCGTCCTCGGCACGCGGATCCGCGGCAGCGGCCGCACGACCGGGCTGGTGCTGCTCGACTTCGTGCCCGCCCTCGAGCGGGCGGTCGTGGACCTGCACCTGGACGCCACGAACCACTCCGACACCCGCGGCTCGCAGGGGCCGGTCACGGTCCACACGCTGGGTACGACCAAGATCGACGCCCGCAAGCGGATCCTGATCGACGACCAGCGGGTCATGGCGCTGCCGGTCGAGGCCCATGCCGACACCGACGCCCGCACGGCGGGCATCGGCGTCTCCAAGCGATTCGGCAAGCGGCTGATCCGCAAGATCGCCACGCGGAAGATCGCGGAGATGCGGCCCCAGGCCGAGGCCGTCTCGGCGGCCAAGGCCAGTGCCCGCGCCCGCCAGCAGTTCGAGGAGCAGACGGCATCGGCCATCGCCCAGGCCTCCCGCGACTATCAGGCCCGGTTCCGCCAGCCGCTCATCGAGCGCGGCTGGTATCCGGAGCTGCTCCACATGAGCACGACCGACTCCCGGCTCTCGGTCACGGCCCGCAAGGCGATCTCCGACCAGATCGGGGCCTTCTCGGCGCCACCGGCCGTCGACTCCGACGCCGTGCTCGCGGCCCGGGTGCACGAGACGCTCGTCAACAACGCGGCCGAGATCACGCTCGGCGGCCGGACGATCACCCAGCAGTTCGTCGAGGACCAGATCAAGAAGAACAACGGCACGCTGCCCGAGGCGCTCGGCAACGACCCCGACCAGCAGCCCTGGTCGATCACGTTCGCCAAGCGCCGGCCGGTCGAGCTCGACGCCGGCGACGACCGGGTGAAGGTCACGGTCCGCGGCAGCCGCTTCACGTCCGGCGAGCGGGAGTTTTCCGCGATGGACATCTGGGCGGCCTACCGCATCGAGCCCGCGCCCGGGGGCGTCCGGCTCGTCCGTGACGGCGACGTGCAGATCTACCCGCCCGGCTTCGTGCCCGGCGGCGGCGAGAAGTTGACGGTGCAGGAGACGTCGCTGCGGCGGATCCTGCAGAAGCGGTTCAACAAGGTGTTCAAGGAGGTGGTGGACGTCGAGCCGCTCCGCCTACCGGGCGACCTGGAGCGGGCCGGGCCGCTGCCGATGGAGCAGCTCGTCGCCCGCAAGGACGGCTGGGTGGCCCTCGGCTGGCGGCGGCGGGATCCCGTGATCCACGACACCGTGGGCGAGGTGATCCTCTCGGAGGCCGTCGTGCCGTCCGCGGCCGCGGCGTTGGCGATGATCGTCGAGTGATCGCGACCACGGCGGTGGCGTCATGAAGCCGGAGGAACTGCTGCGGGCGGTCGACCTGGCCGTGGCCGGCGCGTGGGACGCGGCCCACGGCATCGTGCAGCGGGACGAGGCCGACGCGGCCGCGGCCTGGCTCCACGCCGTGCTCCACAAGATCGAGGGCGACGCGGGCAACGCCCGGTATTGGTACCGCCGCGCCGGACGGCTGGACCGGGTGGACGCCGATCCGGCCGCCGAACTGGCGGCGCTCCGGGAGTCGCTGACGCGGTGACCGCGGCGTGGCCATGGATCTTTCCCTGCTCGTCACCATCGCGCTCATCTTCCTGGCCACGTCGCTGGTGGGCTTCGTGCGGTCGCGGATCGCGGATCGCTGCCTGCGGTCGTTCCACGGCTTCCAGGTCACGCTGCTGCGCACCGACGGCCGGCAGGTGTGGGGGCGGATGGATCTCTCCCCGGGCGGCATCGAGTTCGCCTTCCCGGAGCGGGAAGGCGACGACCCGCGGCTGAAGACGACCTACCTGCTCTACCGGGGTGAGTACGGCCTGATCCAGTCGATCCACCGCTACGCCGACAGGCTCACCGACGCCGAGCGCCGGCGGCGGGATGCCGACATCGCGAAGTCGTTCCAGCCGGGGCCGCTGCGGCGGGCCGGCCGCCGGCTGCGGAACTTTCTCGGCTCGGCCACCGACTCGCTCCGCGAGGTGCTGGCCCTGGTGCTCGGCCGGGTGCAGAAGACGCAGGAGCGGTTCGTGGCGGCCGAGGGGGCCGACGCGCTGACGAAGCTCGGCGGCAACGTGCTCCGGGAGGTGAGCACCACGCACGACCCGTTGCTCGAGCGGCAGGTCGGTCGCCAGGTCGTCCTGGAGGTCGTCGAGGGCGAGGAGATCCACGAGCACGTGGGGATCTTCAAGGAGTATTCGGCCGACTTTCTCCACCTCCTCGACGTGCAGTATCCACAGGAGCGGGTGCTGGAGGTGACGGCGGAGCGGGCCGGGGAGTACGGCCGGGTGTCCGCGTCCCGCGAGGGCGACACGCTCCACGTCTCCAACCGCGGCCCGCGGCCCGTGCTCGTGCTGGCGATGGAGACGGCGGCCGGCGAGCGGTCGATCGACGCCCTGGTCGATCCCGAGGCCATGATCCGCCTGCCGCTGGAGGGCGCGGCGGACAAGGTGCGGCTGCGGATCCAGACGGTGTCGGAACTCGACATGATCGTGCCCCGCTCCCGGGCCGCCGTCCGCAACCGGGCCGAGGATCGGACGGCCGCCGCGGCCGAATCGGTCTGGGACGTCGTCTTCGACCTCGGCCTCGCGCTCCGCGGCGACGCGGCGCGGGAGGAGCGGCTGCGGCGGCGGCTCGAGGAGGTGCCCGACGACGCGGCGGCGGCGGCGGAGCTGGGCGCGCTGGCGCTCAAGCAGCAGGACTTCGCCGCGGCCGGCCGCTGGCTGCGGGCCGCCTACAACGGCCGCGAGCGGCTGCCCGACGGCGGCCGGCGGGTCCGCATGCAACTCCGCGAACTCGCCCGGCGGCTCGCCCAGCGCGGCCACGAGGTGGCCGCAGACGCGACGCCTGCCTGAAGTCGCCGCCGCGAAGGGCATGCGGTTCATGGATCGCCCGCGTGCGGCGGCGGTTCCGGCTGTGTCACCCCGCGGTCGAAGTGCCGCCGCGTGCCCGGCACCGTGCCGTCTGCGGCGCCGCACGATACCCACGCCTTCGTCCACGGACGGATGCTGTCGGTGACTCGGGCGGGCAGCGGTTCCTGCGCCGCGAACTGCTCCACGAACGGCTGTCCGCCCGAGCGCCTCCGCGGTGGCTCAGAACTGGTATTCAAGTCCGATGTTCACGCCCGTGGCCCAGAAGTCGGTCGTGCGGAGCGTGAAGCGGGGGGCCGCGGGGCCGACGAGCGGCCCGGGGGCAAACTGGCTGGGGTTCACCACCGGGTCGATCTGGCCGGCCGCGCGGCCGACCGTCGTCCAGTAGAGGAACGTGAAGCCCAGGGAGAGGCGGCACTGCGACCAGAGGGCGTAGTCGGCATTCACGCCCGCCTCGCCCACGGCCGCGAACAGCGTCGAGCCGTAGCCGCCGATGTTGCTCGACTGCGCGAGCAGGCCGCCAGGCGTGTCGGACACGAGCGCCGTGCCCGCGGCCGTGGTCCGTGTGGTCTGGGTCCGGCCAGAGATCGTGGTCCCGATCCCGCTGGCACCGAGGGCCACCTTGCCCGTCACCGCCAGCGACAGCCGCTGCCGCCACCACCGCTCCGTGATGCCGATCTCCCCGCCGTGGAACTGCGAGACGGAGCGAAACGAGTCGCTGGCCACGACCGTCTCGATAGGCAGGCCGCCGGGGGTGCCCGCCGAGATGCTGGCGGCGTCGCGAATCGTGAGCGAATCGTCGAGCAGCAGGTAGCGGTAGCCGCCGACGAGGTAGCGGCGATGGAACTTGTCGCAGGCCAGCGCGTGCATGAGGAGCAGGTCGAAACCGCTGAAGCGGGTCACCTGCGCGGCCGAGATCTCCTGTGCGAGAAGCGACACGTCGGCGGGGGTCACGGCCGGCGGCGGCACGACGACCGCCGCCGGCAGGCCGGTGGTGGCGTCGACATACGGCCGCGCCAGCCACGGGCTGCCCGCCGCCGCATCGAATTGCCCACGTTCGCTGGCGTTGGTGAGGCCGAAATATTCCGCCCGCACACCGCCGAGTTGCCTGGGGTTCCACCAGTAGCCCATGGCGATCCGGCCGCCGGACCGCATCGGGCCATCGGCCGTCTCGTTGCCGAAGAGGATCTGGGTGCCCGGCCTGCCGAGGATGCCGATGTCGGCCGGCGGCGTGCCCGCCGGGTTCGACGTCACCAGCGGCGGCAGCGCCTGTGGAGACGTCGCCCAGAGGAGATAGTCGGCCGACACCCAGAGTCGTTCGAGGATCTCGGAGCGAAAGGCCCGCGTGTGGTCGCGGGAGCAGTCGCAGCGGGTGTCGGAGAGACGGTAGGCAAGTTCCCCCGGTCCCATCCAGGCGGGATCGACGAGCGTGCGATCGCAGGGAGACGCCGGCGTCGGTTCCTGGAACCAGGCCAACAATCCCTCCGGCGTCTGCGGCTCAGCCGGCGCGCGAAACGGGTCGAGCCCGGCGGGCACCTGCGGCTCGTCGGCCCGGCGCTTGTTGACACCGGCCTGGGGCGGGTCGCCGACCGATTCCGGATAGCCCAGCGGATCGGGCTGACCGCCCGAGGCCGCCGCCCCGCACGCCAGCGCGATGCTCAGCGCGAACAATCTGGCAGGGAACGCCATCGGGGCTGGTCTCGACCTGGGTCGATGTGGGCCCGGGCGGTTTCGCCCAGGCACACCATGCAGGAAGTATCGGTTGCGAGGCTTGTGCCGCCTGAGCAGAGCCTGCGTTCGAATCGCCGAAATCACGCACCTTTCCCAGTCCACACATTCACTAAAGTTGCCGGCAGAGGCGGGTCGATGACTACGGGGCGTTCGTCCAGGCTGCGAGGCCCGGGCTGCGCCGCGCGATGGCTGAACTTCCAGGGGGGCCTGGAACCAGCCCGGATGCGACTGCGCTGCTCCTTCCCGCTGCCGTTGGCGGCCGCGATCGCGGCCGTGGCGGCCTGCGCGTCGAGCGGCTGTACCCGCGGCCGCTTCTATGCGCAGGCCGACCGCGAGGTGAGCACCCTGCTGGCGGAAAAGTCCTGCGACCCGCGCTGGGCCCTGCCGGCGGACTACAACGTCCGGCAGGACGAGCGGAGCCGCTTCTACGACGTCTACAGCCAGATCCTGCCGCCGATGCCGCCGGACGATCCCACCGCCCACCGCTACATGCACTGCGTGGACGGCAAGAAGGGCTGGCCGCGGTGGCACGCCAACGGCGACCGCACCACGCTCGACAATCCCGCCTGGCGGGCGCGACTGCCCGAAGTCGTCGAACTCACGGAGTCGGGAGCCATCGAGCTTTCGCTCGAGTCGGCCCTCCGGCTCGCCTACCTGAACTCGATCGACTGGCAAAACGAACAGGAGGAACTCTACCTCTCGGCTCTCGACGTGAGCACCGAACGCTTCGCGTTCGACGTGCAGTTCTTCGGCGGCAATGCCACGACCTACAAGAACATCGGGCCCCTGGGCACAGGAGGGCCGTCGGCGACCTGGAGCACCGACACGGCCCTCGAGGCGCGGAAATACTTCGCGACGGCTGGCCAGCTCGTCGTCGGGGTCGCGAACTCGATCATGTGGCAGTTCGCGGGACCGGACCGGTATCGAAACGTTTCATTGGTCAACTTCAACCTCGTGCAGCCCCTGCTGCGACGCGCGGGCCGCGCCTGGGCGCTCGAGCCGTTGACGATCGTCGAGCGGACGCTCCTGGCCAACCTGAGGGCCCTGCAGTTCTACCGGCAGGGGTTCTTCCTGCAGGTCGCCTTCGGCCTGTCGCCGGGGCCGGGCGTGCAGCGGCGCGGCGGGTTTTTCGGGGGCACGGGTTTCGAGGGATTCACCGGCACCGGCATCGGCGGTTTTGGCAACGTCGGCGGCACGTTCTTCGGTGGCGGCCTGCTCGGGTTCCCCGGCGCGGGTGGCGGCGGAGGCGGTGTCGGCGTCGCCGGCGGAGACGTCGGCAACCTGGGCGGCTTCTTCGGGCTGCTGCAGTCCCGGCAGCGGATTCGCAATCTGGAGCAACTGCTTGCCGACCAGGAGCGGTCGTTGCTGAAAATGGAGGCCCAGCTCGACGCCGGCCTCATCGACCTGACGCAGGTCGACCAGCTCCGGCAGAACGTCCAGACGAACCGGGCGAACCTGGCGACGGCCAAAACGCAGCTCACCGACCGGGTGGAGGCCTACAAGGTCGCCACGCTCTCCATCCCATCCGACACGCCCGTGGCCCTCGACGAGTCGTTTCTCGCGTCGTTCCAGTTCGTCAGCCCGCAGATGCTGGCCCTGCAGAACGAACTGAGCAGGGTGCTCGCCGGGGAAACTGCCGGTGAAAACGAGCCGCTGGAGGCGACGGAGGATCCGCGGACCGACGATCCGCCCGGGCCGCTCGAACTTCCCGCTCCGGCCGATGACGATCGTGACGCCGATGACACCGAGCCGCGCGAGGAGGCGGTCGATCGGGAGGCGATCCGCACGAGCATCGCCACGCTGGGCGAGCTGCGGGCCCGCATCGAAGCCCAGGCGGCCGCCGTAAACGGCGACCTGGAGCGGGCGGCCACGGAGACCGCGGGGCGGCTGGCCGGCATGCAGCCCGCCGAACGGGAGGCGTTCGACCGCGAGATGCGGATCCTGGCCGGCGACCTGGAGGAGCTGCGGGCCCGCATCCGCAGGTCCGAAGCGGAGATCGTCCGCCTCCAGGAACGGCTGACCGACACCACGCTCCGCGACACGGCCGACAAGGTCGTCGCCCTCGTGTCCGAGATCTCGGGGGCCGTCGACGAGATGTCGCTGATCCAGGCCCGGGTGCGGGTCGAGTTGATCACCGTCACCCCGGAGCGACTCGACCCCGACATGGCGTTCGAGATCGCGCGGGCCAACCGGCTCGACTGGATGAACGCCCGCGCTGCTCTGGTCGACCAGTGGCGGCTCATCCAATACAACGCCGTCAAACTCTTGGCGGGACTGGATCTCAAGCTGGAGGGGGACGTGGCGACGACGGGCAACAACCCGGCCCGGTTCCGGGCCCCGACCGGTTCGCTGTCGGCGGGCGTGCAGTTCGACCCGCCGCTCACGCGGCTGCAGGAGCGCAACAGCTGGCGGCAGGCGATCCTCCAATACCAGCAGCAGCGCCGCCGGCAGATCCGCTTCGAGGATCAGGTGAAGCTGAACCTGCGGCAGTTGCTGCGGCAGTTGGAGCTCGACCGGCTGAATCTCGAAACGCAGCGGCGGGCGGTCATCATCGCCGTGCGCCGCGTCGATGAGACGCGGCTCACGCTCGGCCAGCCGGCGCCGCCGCCGCCCGCGCCCAACGCCGACGGCACGGTCGCAACCGAACCGGCGACCGACCGGCTCGGTCCGACGACGATCATCAACTACGTCACCGCCACCGACGCCCTGCGCAACAGCCAGGATGCCCTGACGAGCGTGTGGCTGCGGTACTACCAGACACGGGCGCTGCTGGCGCGGGAGCTGGGCGTGATGGAACTCTCCGACGATGGTCTGTGGATCGACAGGCCGCTGTGCCTCGCCGAGAAGGGCACGGACGACGACGTGGAGATCCCGCCGCCGGTGCCTCAGGAGTGGCTCGAGCATCTGGAGGAGGTGGCGTCGCCGCCACCGCTCGGCGCCGCCGCCGACGGAAAGCCTGCGGCCGAGCCGCTGCCGGCTCCGGCCGCCTCCGCGGTAGAATGATGCGGTCCAGCGGACTCACCCTGCGAGCACACGCCATGGCAGACGCGATCGCGGAATCGAGGGTGGATGCCCGACCCCCGGCGGCGATCCGCGGCGATGCCATCGCCGCGATCCTCGACGGCCCGCCGGCTGCCGATCCGGCCGAGGCGGGGCGGCGGCTTCCATGGCGGTGGCTGGTGCTCCTGGCCGCGGTCGGCGGGCTGGCGGCGGCGATGCCTTCGATCCTGGCTCTCATCGATCGCGGCGACGCCGCCGACGCGTTCGCCAACCAGCCCTCCCACACCGTGGCCCGCCAGGACCTGACGATCTCCGTCACCGAGAGCGCGACGCTCTCCAGCGACGACAACATCGACATCCGCTGTGAGGTCAAGGGGGGCTCGACGGTCATCTGGCTCGTGACCGACGGCTCCCAGGTGAAGGCGGGCGACAAGCTGGCCGTGCTCGATGCGGCGAAGATTTCGGAGGACCTCACCGCCCAGAAAATCGCCTTCGAGAAGGCGCGGGCGGCACAGATCCAGGCGGAGAAGGACCATGCGGCGGCGGTCATCGCCGTCGAGGAGTATGCCGAGGGCACCTTCCGCAAGGAACAGCACAAGCTGCGGTCCGACCTGACCGGGGCCCGGGAGCGGCTCCAGGCAAACCGCAACCTCCTGGCGCACTTCGAGCGGATGTTCCGCAAGGGCTACATCACGCCGCAGGAGCTCGAAAAGCACAAGTCGGCGGTGGAGCGGTCGAAGCTCGACGAGGACACGGCCGCCATCGCCCTCGACGTGCTCGAGCGGTTCACGAAGCCGAAGATGATGACGGAATTGGAGAGCAAGCGGGATGCCAACGCGGCCAAGAAGGAGAGCGAGACGGCGGCGCTCGCGCTCGAGACGCTGAAGCTCGAGCGGCTGGAGCAGCAGCTCGCGAAGTGCACGATCTTGGCCCCCAAGGATGGGATCGTCATCTATCCACCGACGCCACGCTGGGATCGCGAAGCCGGCATCAAGATCGGGGCCAAGGTGAACGAGGCCCAAACGATCCTGCAGCTGCCGGACCTGAGCAGCATGCGGGCGGATGTCGGCGTGCACGAATCGAAGGTCGAGAAGCTCCGGCTGGGCATGCCCGCCCGCGTCGACGTGCAGGGCGGCCAGTTCACCGGCACCGTGACGAAAGTCGGCAACCGACCCGATTCGAGCGGATATTTCGACACCGCCAAGCGGTATGAAGTCAGGGTCAAGATCGACGGCCAGTCGCCGTTGCTGCGGCCTGGCCTGACGGCGCAGGCGGAGATCGTGGTCGCGGAGCTCCGCGACGTGATCGCCGTGCCGGTCGCGGCCGTCGCGGAGCTGCGTGGCAGCCACATCTGTGCCGTCCGGACGGCCGGGGCGATCGAGCGGCGCGTCGTGACCCTGGGGCAGAGCAACGACACGGCGGTCGAGATCACGTCGGGCCTGGAAGCGGGGGAGACCGTGCTCCTCAATCCCCGGGCGGTGCTCGGCGACGCTCCCCTCGAGGGCGACCGCGACACGGGAGGGGCAACGCCGGGCCCGCGGACGGCGGCCGTCACGCGATCGTGAGCATCTGGCAGCAGCTTCGGGCCGGGTTCCGCAGTCTCCTCCTGCACAAGCTCCGGTCGGCCCTGGCGGTGCTGGGGATCCTCATCGGCGTCACGGCCGTGATCTGGCTGGTGGCGATGGGGGAAGGGGTCGCGATCCAGGCCCAGCGGCAGATCGAGGCGCTCGGCGCCACGAGCATCATCGTGCGGAGCATCAAGCCGCCGGCCGATCCGAATGCGACCACGGACACCAGGCTGGGCGTGGCCTACGGCCTGCTGCGGGCCGACCACGACCGGATTCGCACCAGCGTGCCGGGCCTCGTGCAGGCGGTGCCGATGCGGGAAATCAGCCGGGAGGTGCGGTGCGGCGAGCGGGCCCTCGACGGGGTCGTCATCGGCTGCACGCCCGACTACTTCGCGGCCAACCGGCTGGTGATCGCCCGCGGCCGGGAGCTGTCCGACCACGACCTCGCTCGCCGCGACAACGTGGCCGTCCTGGCCCACGAGGTGGCGGCGCGGTTGTTTCCCATCGACGACCCGCTCGGCGCGGCGGTGCTGGTGGGGGAGGAGTTCTACGTGGTGGTCGGCGTGGCCGCCCCGCGGACCGCCTCGGCTGCGATCGGCGGCAGCCTCGCGGCCCGGCAGTTCGACCGCGATGTCTACCTGCCGCTCACCACGTTCCAGGCCCGGATCGGCGACCGTATCGTGACCCGGCAGCAGGGCTCCTGGAGTTCGGAGACGGTGGAACTGGACCAGATCACGGTCGTCCTCGACGACCTGGGGCGGGTTGCGGCGACCGCCGACATGATTCGCGACCTGCTCGAGCGGTATCACAAGACCGAAGACTACGCCGTCGTCGTGCCCCAGGAACTGCTCGAACAGGCGAAGACGGTGCGGATGATGTTCAACGTGCTGCTTCTCATCATCGCCGGCATCTCGCTGCTCGTGGGAGGCATCGGGATCATGAACATCATGCTCGCCACGGTCACCGAGCGGACGCGGGAGATCGGGATCCGCCGGGCCCTGGGGGCCACGCAGGGGGAGATCATCCGGCAGTTTCTCTGCGAGACGGTGGTGCTCTCCGGGACCGGCGGCCTGCTGGGCGTGGCGGCGGGGTTTCTCTGCCGCCCGGCGGTGGCGCTGGCGCGGCGGGGCGTGGAGTCGTTCCTGCCCGGCGTCTGGGCCGCCCTGCCGGCCGACATCCGCGGCCTGGACCCGCCGCTCGTGCCCTGGTCGATCGCGGTCGCGTTTGCGATCTCGGTCGCGGTGGGGATCGTGTTCGGCCTCTACCCCGCCCGGCGGGCGGCCGCCCTGGACCCGATCGAGGCCCTCCGCCATGAGTGACCCGGCCGCCGTCGCCCGTCGCGCGGATGTCGTGGCCAGCGTCCGCGACGTCTCCAAGCTCTACCGGCTCGGCGGGCAGGAGGTGTGGGCCCTGGATCGCGTGTCGCTCGATCTGCGGCGGGGCGACTTCGTGGCCATCATGGGGTCGTCGGGTTCCGGCAAGAGCACGCTCCTCAACGTGCTGGGCTGCCTCGACCGGCCCACCTCCGGCCGCTACGTGCTGGCGGGTCACGACGTGGCGGCGCTCGACGACGCGGCGTTGTCCCGCATCCGTGGGCGTTCGCTGGGCTTCGTCTTCCAGTCCTTCAACCTGATCCCGCAGTTGAGCGTGGTGGAGAACATCGAATTGCCGCTCGCCTACCGGCCACGGCAACCGGGCGACCGCGACCGCTGCCTGGCGCTCGCCCGGCTGGTGGGGCTGGCGGATCGTCTCGGCCACCGGCCGAGCCAATTGTCCGGCGGTCAGCAGCAGCGGGTCGCGATCGCCCGGGCGCTGGTCAACAACCCCCAGCTCATCCTCGCCGACGAGCCCACGGGCAATCTCGACACCACGACCAGCCACGAGATCATGGACATGCTCGACGCCCTGAACCGCGCCGGCCGCACGATCGTGCTGGTGACCCACGAGCCCGACATCGCCGCCCGGGCCCAGCGGGTGGTGCGGCTGCGGGACGGCCGGATCGAGAGCGTGACCGAGAATCCCGTCGCGGGCGGGTAGCGGTAGCGGGAGCAGGTTCTTCGGCTTCACTCCAGCATGAACACCACGTCCACCCGCGCCGTGACGCTGATCATGCCGGTGGCGAGTTTCTGCTCGGCGTCGCCTTCGGCCGCCGCGCCGCCGCGGTTCGCTTCTTGCACGCTGTTTTGCGTCGCGGCCCAGCGGTCGCGGAAGCCGCTGGAGCCGTTCCGCACGCCGCCGCCCGACGTCTCCTGGATCGAGAAGGGCTTGCCGACCTTGGCGCCGAGTTCGCCCGCCAGGGCCACCGCCTTCTCGCGGGCCGCGCGGATCGCCTGCTGGCGGGCCAGGTCGCGATGCTTGCGCAGCGCGGTCGTGCGGAACTCCACGTCCTCCACGCGATTGGCTCCGGCCTTGAGGATGCCCTCCAGCAGGGCGTCGAACTTCGCCACGTCGCGCAGCCGCACGGCGAAGCCCCGGCTGGACCGGAAGAACTGGGGCGTGAGGGACTCCTGGCCGTTCGGCCGCTCGAAGACGGGCTCGATCGCGATGAAGTCGCTCTGCACGTCCTTGTCCTCGATGCCGGCCGCCTTCACGAAGGCGATCACCGCCGCGGTGCTCGTGTCGCAGGCCTTGACTGCGTCGCCGAGCTTCGGCTCACGGCCCTCGACGGCGAACCGCAACAGCACCTCGTCCGGGACGACGCGGATTTCGGCCGCGCCCGCGACGGCGATCGAAGGTTCCGCCGGCTCCAGGTGGAGGCCCCGCGGGATCTGGGCGTGGACGAGCGTGGGCACGAACATGGCGACGAGCACGAGCGGCAGGCGAAGCGAAGTCATGGGAGACCTCCTGGGAAGGTGGGTGGATCGAACGGGTGCACGATAGCGTCCGCCGGCCGCCGGCCGTGTCACGGCCGCGCAACGTCGTCCGCGGCCAGCGGCAGCGTGAGCACGAACCGACCGCCGCCGTCCGCCGGAGGTTCGCACGCAAGATCGCCTCCCATCTGCCGCGCGAGCCGCCGCGAGAGGGCGAGGCCGAGGCCGACGCCGGCCGCCCCCTCCGCCGCGTCGCGGGCGCTCTTGCGAAACGGTTCGAAGAGCCGAGCGGCTTCATGGGCGGCGACGCCGGGCCCGTGATCCCGCACGGCGATCGCGAGGCTGCGGCTGCGCGGGGCTGCCGCCAATTCGATCACGGCCGGCGTGGCACCGCGGGCGTACTTGCAGGCGTTGTCCACGAGATTGAAGAGCACCTGCTCCACGGCCGCCGGGTCGGTCGTCACCGCGAGGCGGCAGGTCGCGTCATCCGCCTGCAGTCGCCACTCGAACCCCGCCTGCGTGGCCCGCTCGGCCGGCCGGGCCGTGGCCTGCTGGAGCAGGTCGCCCACGGCCACCGGCCCGAGGCGGGCGGCGTGGCGGCCCCGCTCGAGGCGGGCATAGGCGAGGACGTTTTCCACGAGGTGCGTGAGCCGGTCGGCCTCCCGGCGGAGCGTGGCGTGGTAGCCGGGCACCTCCGCCGCCGGCACCATGCCCTCCTCCAGGAGGCCGGAGTAGAGCCGGAACGTGGTCAGCGGCGTCCGCAGTTCGTGCGTGACGCTCGACACGAAGGCCGCCCGCCTTTCGCTGAGCGCCAGCACGCTCGCCAGCAAGGCCCCGACCGCCGCGGCGGCCACGGCCATCGCTGACCAGGCGGTGGCCAGCGCGCTGCGCAGCGGCGACCAGACGGCGGCGGTGGCGGCGGGCGGTGACAGCGGCCCCGGCACGAGCCGGGCAGGAATCGCCGCCAGGAGCCGCTGGTCGGCGGTCGTCGGCGAACCCTCCGCCGGCTCGAGCGTCGCCTCCGGCAGGAGGTCGGCGATCGCGGCGAGCAGTTCGGACCGCAGCCGCGGCCAGTCAAGGACGCAGCCTTCGACCGCATCGCCGGCGGCCCCGGGGGTCACACGGCGGGCGAGCACGAGCGCGTCGTCGGCCCACACGGCCGAGAGCGCGGCGAGCGGAGCGGCGGCGAGGCCCACGGGCTGCTCGACCGTCTGAGCGAGCGAGTTTTGCATCACGGCCTGCTGTCGGGCCTTGAACTCGTTGGCGTTGAGCCTCTGTTGCACCGGCAGATCGGCCAGCAGATCCGCGAGTGGCGGGGCATCGCCACCCTCGGCCTGCAGGTCGCCAGCCGCCGACTCGGGCAGCCGGGCGACGAGCGCCGTGGCGTCGAACGGCACCGGGCTGCGGTCGGCCGTGGCGGCGAGCGTTCGCCGCCGGCCGGCCGCGTCGATGACGAACGTCTCCACGACGGGCGGCATGACCCGCGTGGCCCGCACGTTCGCCGTCTCCCGGGCCACGACCGCCGCCAGCGCCGAGTCGATCCGCCACAGCGCCAGCCGCACGTTCTCCTCGACCGCCGCCTCCTGCCGGGCCGCGGCCTCGGTCCGGTCGGCCTCCAGCGTGCGGTGCGTGAGCGCCGCCAGGCCCGCGGCGGCGATCGCCAGGCAGGTCGCATACGCCGCCCAGGCCCGCCGTGGGGTCATCGGCTGGCCTCCGCGGCGGCCCAGGCGTAGCCCTGGCCGCGGACGGTGAGCACCCGCCGCGGGGCTGCCGTGTCGTCGCGGAGCTTCTCCCGCAGCCGCATCACGTGCATGTCGATCGTGCGGGTGGTCACGCCCCGGGGGTCGAGCCGCCACACGCGGCGGAGCAACTCCTCGCGGCTGATCGCGCGGCCGGCGTGGGCCGCGAGGTAGGCCGCCAGCTCCGCCTCCTTCTCCGAGAGCTCGACGCGGTCGCCGTTCGCGTGGCGCACCTCGCGGCGGGCGAGATCGACGACGAGGCCGTCGCACTCGATGAGTTCCACGGGCCGCGGCCGCTCCGGCGACCGCCGCAGCACCGCCTCGACCCGCGCCAGGAGCTCCTTGACGCTGAACGGCTTGACCAC
>Ga0315900_10004729_pt1 | contig 19041 bp, 13 predicted proteins | sample LakEriMetagenome_FD_203521 | JGI IMG/M metagenome (GOLD analysis project Ga0315900, IMG submission 203521) | Freshwater fungal communities from buoy surface, Lake Erie, Ohio, United States - Buoy 12 MA114 | ecosystem: Environmental > Aquatic > Freshwater > Lake > Lake biofilm | place: USA: Lake...
CGGACGTCAAGCAACTCGATCTTGTGGCGGCTGGCCTTTTTGCCAAGTTTCCGCAGATCAACAAAGTGAAGTCGGCTTTGATCTTTGTGGTGAGTAAAGAGTTTGTGAAGGCCACCCACTACCGGGAGATGATGCCCAAGTACGTGGAGAAGCCAGCGCAAGATGTTGCCCGTATAGAGGCGGCACTGAAAAACGGGGTGTGGAACCCCATTCAAGGACCACTGTGCAAATTCTGTTCAGTGAAGCAATGTGAGTACAACAGGAGTTGACATGACGCAGATGACAAACGAAGAAACTGACACCGCCCTGATTCTTGAGGGCGAACTGAAACGCCGAGTGACCGAGGTACTGGGCCAAATCGTACACAACGTTGTACGCAGAGAAATGCAGACGCAGTTTGCCGAACAGAAATCCAACATGCTGATGGAGATCAGCATCGCAGTTGGTAAGATGATGAGGGTCATGGAAGAGGAGGGGCGCAACCCTTTATGGGAAGCAACCCCCGCAGAGTTTGGCTTGACCCGTGAAGACCTCAACACCCACAGCATAGGAAACCCAAATGCCATACGTGAACAAACCCCGACCCTATAAAAAGGAATACGAGCAACAGCTTGCCCGAGGTGAGGGCAAGTCAAGGCTGGAGCGCCAACGCGCTAGAGAAAAAATCGACAACAAGAGCACTGACGCCAATGGCGACGGACGTGCAGATATCAGAGAAGGCAAAGACGTTGCGCACCGCGTGGCTCTGTCTAAAGGCGGCTCCAATAAAAATGGTGTACGCTTGGAAGCCCCGAGCACGAATAGATCATTCAAGCGCGGGTCAAACCACAAAGTCGTATCAGAAGTCAGTACGAAGGAACGTAAGAAAAAATGACGGATGAGCATATTTGGCTTTTGAAGTATGGCAGTGGTTGGGTGCCGTGGTATGAGTTGATAAGCGGCCCTGTGGGGGAACAAGAAGTTGACTCCACCCATTCACGTCTTTTAGACGCAGAAAAACTAGAAATCGACAAGAACACAATGCGAGTTAGATTGAAGAGAGAAAAAAATGAACTTATCAGAGTATGAGTGGCCCCGGCCTCCGGGGTTCACACCGTTCGCGCATCAGAAGGTCACAGCAGAGTTTTTAGCGAATCAGCGTAAAGCGTTTTGTTTCAACGAGCAGGGCACGGGTAAGACAGCATCCGTGATCTGGGCTGTAGATTATTTGATGAAGTTGGGTTTGGTCAAACGAGTGTTAGTGATTTGTCCACTGTCCATCATGAAGTCAGCATGGCAAGCCGACTTGTTCAAGTTTGCCATCCACCGTACAGTGGCCGTTGCGCATGGCTCAGCCAAGAAGCGCAAAGAGATTGTTGAGGCTGGGGCCGAGTTCGTTGTCGTTAACTTCGATGGTGTCGGCATCATCAAGAAGCAGATCATGGATGGCGGGTTCGACCTCATCGTGGTGGACGAGGCATCGGCGTACAAGAACGCCCAGACTGTGCGGTGGAAAGACCTGCGCGATTTAACACGGGCCGTCAAAGGACTGTGGATGCTCACGGGTACGCCTGCTGCGCAGTCCCCTGTGGATGCTTACGGACTGGCAAAGCTGGTCAACCCCAGCGGCGTGCCGATGTTCTTCGGGCAGTTCCGCGATAAGGTCATGAACAAGGTCAGCATGTATCGATGGCTCCCAAAGCCGGATGCGTCCCAGATTGTCCATACCATCCTACAGCCAGCCATACGCTTCGAGAAAAAGCAGTGTTTGGACCTGCCCCCGGTGACTTTTACCGAGCGCGAAGCCCCGATGACGCTCCAGCAAAAGGGGTTCTACAAACTGCTCAGGTCCGAGATGCTGATCGAAGCGGCAGGGGAAGAAATCTCCGCAGTCAATGCGGCTGTGAAGATCAATAAACTACTCCAGATCGCTTGCGGCTCCATCTACACCGACAACGGCGAGGTGGTGGACTTTGATGTATCCAACCGACTGAATGTGGTACAGGAAGTCGTTGACGAGTCGAGCAACAAGGTGCTGATCTTTGTGCCGTTCACTCACTCCATCGAAGTGTTGGCCAAGCATCTAACCAAGAACGGCATAACGTGTGACGTTATCAACGGCGAGGTGTCGGTTAATCGGCGCTCGGATATTGTCCAGCGGTTCCAGAGTCAGCCCGACCCAAAGGTGCTTGTCATTCAACCGATGGCCGCATCCCACGGGCTTACCCTAACCGCCGCCGACACAATTATTTGGTACGCTCCCTGCACCAGCGTAGAGACGTACCTGCAAGCCAATGCCCGTATTGACCGCCCCGGTCAGGTCAACCCAATGACCATCGTGCATATCACTGGCAGTCAGGTGGAGACCCGGATGTACTCGCTACTGCGAGGCAACATTGCCAACCACCAGCAAGTGATTGATTTGTACCGTCAAGAAATTTCTTCACAAGAGACTTGACAATGTACAATCTTGTGCTAAACTAATCCCCACAACAACAGGAGTTAAACATGGACGAAGAAGTTCAGGAGGAAGTCACCTCCGCACCAGACCTCAATAACCTGACAAAGGTTTACTTGAGGATACGAGATGCCCGTGATGCACTCACGGCTCAGTACAAAAAAGAACACGCAGAACTCGAAGCGCAAATGGACTTGATCGAAACAGAAATGCTCGATACATGCAAGTCTATGGGCGTCGAGAGTATGCGCACCCCGCACGGCACAATTATTCGATCGGTTAAGTCACGGTACTGGACGAATGATTGGGATTCAATGTACGCCTTCATAGAGGAGACCAGTGCATTCGGCCTGCTAGAGAAGCGCCTTCATCAAACACACATGAAGGAATTTCTTGAAGAGAATCCAGACCTTTACCCGAAAGGGATGAATGTCGAAAACACATACACCGTGGTCGTTAGACGAGCAAAGGAAAATTGAAATGAGCAACATCGCTTTATTGAACCAAGACCTCCCCGACTTCCTGCAAACCGCTGGAGTCAGTGAACTCACCAAACAACTCGCTGGTCGTACTGGCACTAAGCGCATCGTCCCCAAGAACGGCATCTTCCGCAAGGTTGTTGGCGGCGAGGAGATGGGCAAAGTAAAAGGCACGATGGACGTTATTGTCGTCAGCGCCTCCCCCAAAGTGGGCCGCATCTTCTACGTAAAGCAGTGGACCCCCGATGCCGAGCCGACTGCACCTGATTGCTTCTCCAATGACGGCAATACGCCTGATGCGGGGTCTGCCAACAAGCAGTCTGATCGCTGCGACTCCTGTTCGCAAAACATCAAGGGTTCGGGCATGGGCAACTCCAAGGCTTGCCGCTACACCCGCCGCATTGCTGTGGCGTTGGTTGAGGACTTCGGCACTTCGCTCGAAGGTGAGGTGTATCAGATGAACTTGGCTTCCAAGTCTTTGTTTGGTGAAGGTGTCGGTGACAACACTCACACGTTTGAGAACTACACCAAGTATCTGGCCAACAACGGCAAAAGCTTGGACTACGTGGTTACCCAGATGAGCTTCAACGAGGACAACGACAACCAGTCCATTCTGTTCACCCCCGTGCGCTTCATTGACAAAGCTCAATACGAAGTGACCAGCAAGGTTGCCGCCAAGCCCGAGGTGCAGAAGATGGTGACGATGACCCCGTATCAGGCTGACATGTCTGGTCGTGCGCATAAGTTAGCCGCCCCTGCTCCCGCTCCTACCCCCGCTCCACAAGCCGCCGCCGAACCCGAGGTTGACGAGCCCAAGAAACGGGAGTCGAAGAAAACTGAAACCCCTGCACCCACTGCCAAGAAAAACTTGGACTCTGTGGTTGCGGCATGGACTGACGAGGACTGAGTATGAGCTATGGTTACAGCCAGAACTTGGTGGAGGCCAACAAAAAGGCTGACGCTGGGTCTCTGGGCGTAGCCTTGGGCCGTCTGTGTATCGAGAACGGGATTCCCGTGGGCATCATTGCGGAAACACTGGGGGTAAGTCGCTCCACGATTTACAACTGGTTTTGGGGCGTCACCGTCCCAATCCGCGCCCACAACGAACAGATCGAACGATTCATAGCACGACACAAGAAGCGCAAATAACATGTCCGACTTCGATCTACTTGACACCGTGCTGCCTACGGATGGGCGGTACTGCGTGGTTGGGATTGGGGACTATGTAGACCAACGCTTTGCAGATACAAGGGAACAAGCCGAAGAACTCATTGAGGAATTCAAACAGCAACAGGTCAACGTGTATTTTGGGTGCGCCAAGTTTGGCCCACTGAACAACAGAACGCACGAAAACGTCGCCTTTGTCCGCGCCCTATGGCTGGATATCGACTGCGGCCCGACCAAAGGTGTGCCCAATTCCAAAGGAAAGATCGAAGGCTACATCGACCAGCAAACAGGGCTGGACGAGTTCAAGAAGTTTTGCAAGACAGTCGGCTTACCTAGACCGATACTGGTGAATTCTGGGAACGGCATTCACGCTTACTGGTTGCTTGAAGAGACACTGACCCGCACCAAGTGGGAGCCTCTGGCCAAGCGCCTGAAACAACTGTGTAAAGAGCACGGGCTGATTGTTGATGAGAAGGTGTTTGAGGCGTCGCGCATTCTGCGCCCGCCCGGAACACTGAACTACAAAAAAGGTTTGGAGACCAAGCCGATCAGCATGTGGAATGAAGTCTCGCCGAGGATGACGCTGGCGCAAGTACGGGAGTTGCTGGGAGCACCCGAACCTGAACCCGAAGAAGAAAAGCCCGACTTCATCCCAAGCTCGATCAGTCCGATGATGGAAGCACTGATGGCCAACAAGGTCAAGCGGTTCAAAACCATCATGCTCAAAGCAGAGAACGGTTGCCCGCAACTCAATTATTGTTTTGAAAACCAAGCGGAGCTTGACGAGCCACTGTGGCAGTCGGCGCTTTCGATTACTGCGTTCTGTGTAGATGGCGACAAGGCTGCGCACAAAATGTCAGATCAGTATCCAGACTACGACCCGACAGAGGTTGACCTGAAACTGATGAACATCAGAAAGCGTGGTGGGCCGCATCACTGCACGACATTTGAAGAGCGCAATCCGACCGGGTGCGATGGGTGCATCCACAAAGGCAAGATCAAATCGCCCATTGTTTTGGGCATAGAAATAGAAGAAGCCGACGAGGCCGACAACGAAGTAACCGTCGAAGAAGAGGACGGTGGGGAACAGAAATACACGATTCCAGAGTATCCATTTCCATTCTTTCGGGGCAAGAAAGGCGGCATCTATGTGCGCCCAGTCCAAGAAGATGAAGAGGCGGAGCCAAAGCTGGTGTACGAGCATGACCTGTATGTGGTCAAGCGTATGCGGGACAAGGAGTTGGGTGAGGTTGCGTTGTTCAGACTGCACCTGCCCCACGATGGAGTCAAAGAATTCTCAGTCACCACCGCCGCTATTTCATCGAAGGATGAGTTGCGCAAACAGCTTGCTCAACAAGGCGTGATGGCACACCACAAACAATACGAAAACTTGGCGACGTTTGTCATCACATCAGTAAAAAATTTGCAGTACGCAAAGAAAGCAGACATCATGAGAACACAATTTGGATGGGTAGAGGGAGACAGCAAATTCATTATGGGCGACCGGGAGATCACAAAGGACGGCACGTTCTACAGCCCGCCGTCATCGACAACCGAGTTTTTCGCCAGCAAGATTCACCCCAAGGGCGATCTTGACAAATGGAAAGAGGTCTTCAATCTGTACGGCCTCCCCGGCATGGAGCCGCATGCTTTTGGAGCGTTAACTGCGTTTGGCGCTCCACTAATGGGATTCACTGGGCTGGATGGCGCGATCATCAACGTGATCTACGAACACGCCGGGTCAGGGAAGTCCACCATTCTGCGTATGTGCAACAGCGTCTATGGCCAGCCCAAAGAGTTGATGGCAATCGAGAAGGACACGCTCAACGCCAAGATGCAGCAACTGGGGGTGATGAACAACATACCCAATACGATCGACGAGATCACCAACATGTCGCCGAAAGACTTTTCGGACTTGGCATACGGCATCAGCCACGGACGGGGCAAGAACAGGCAAATGTCCCAGACCAACGCACTGCGGATCAACAACACGTCGTGGAAGAACATGACGCTGTGCTCGTCCAATGCCAGCTTCTACGAGAAATTGGGGTCATTGAAGAACACCCCAGACGGCGAGTCAGTGCGGTTGCTTGAGTACAAGATAGAGCCCAATGATGTGATCGGTGTGGCCCGAGGCAAGGAGATGTTTGACCATCAATTGAACGACAACTACGGCCACGCCGGGGAAATCTACCTGTCATGGCTGGTCAACAATTTGGAAGAAGCCAAGGCGCTGGTCAAGAAAGTTCAAGCCCGTATCGACCGAGAGGTTCAGTTCACCGCACGGGAGCGGTTCTGGTCGGCGGTAGCCGCTTGTAACATTGCTGGTGGCCTGATTGCCAAGGGTCTTGAACTGCACAACTACGACATTGCCAGGGTCTACGAGTGGTTGAAGGGCATGTTGGGTGAGATGCGCGTCGATGTGAAGCCACCCCAGACCTCCCCTGTCACCGCGCTTGGCGAGTTCATCAACAGCCACATCAACAACGCTTTGGTGGTCAACGGCGAGGTGGATGCCCGGAGCAGCATGGTGCCGCTACCTTTGTGGGAGCCCCGTGGAGAGTTGCTGATACGCTACGAGCCAGACACAAAACATCTGTTCGTTGCGGCCAAACAGTTTAAAGACTTCTGCGTCAAGAACCAGACCAACTACAAGAACCTGCTCAAGCAACTGGGCGACCTGAAAATTTTCCTCGAAGCCACCAACAAGCGCATGTCCAAAGGGATGAAAGTTGTGTCACCGCCCGTGCGGGTGTTGAAGTTCGACGCTTCGGCCTCAGAATTCCTGCAAATGGATGTAATGCTGAACGCCAATGAAGATCGAGACAGTAACGTACAGGATTAACTGGGCGAAGTTTCGGGTCGGCCATTCCTTTTTTGTACCCTGCATCGACCACAAAGCCGCCAAACGAGCGGTGAAGGAAGTTACGGGCCGACTGAAAATTCGCATTGTTATGAAAGTTGTGATCGTGGAAGGCATCAAAGGTTTGCGCGTGTGGCGTGTATGAGCTACACTGGCGGTGCTGGGAATGCAGTTGCCAGCGTCATGTTTGCTCCTTGAAGGTTTTCCCTTCCTCCCTTTCCCCCGCCTTAGTGCGGGGGTTTTTATTGCCGGGCCGCTTGCGCTTCTCGCTCCAATTTGCGAACAGAGGGCTCCAGAATCTCCATGACCTGCGGGTAGTATTTCTTGTCAATTGGCATACCCCGGTCGGACTTCATTTTGCGCTCAAGTTGTTTCTTCAATGAAGCTTTGATATTCTCATACTTGATAGCATCGAACGGGTTACTGGCATTAAACTTGGCCATTTTGGTCAGCACTTTTTCCACATCCTCATCATCCCCTTTATCCAACTCAAGCTCCAACCGATCAAGCAACGCAGTGCGCTCCCGCTTGACTTTGAGAATTTCGCCTTGGAGATGGAAGATTGCTTCACGCTGAGCCACAAGCCCTTCGGTAGCGAATCCAAACCGCTGTGCCCACAGTTGGCCTTTGGTAAATTCGTCGGCATCTTTGATGACTGCACCTGACGCAGTAGTAGCACCCTCTCGCTCATATCGCGCAGCGGTAAACGCCCCACGAGCAAACGCAGGAGACAACTGCTCAAGCCCCCGCAGGATATCGCCCTTGTAGAAATAATCAATCGCCTTGGGTATCTGCTTAAATGTCAAAGATAGTCCTGGGCCAGCCAAAGACGCAAGGTATTCCAGCATTGCAGCCGACGCCGTGGCCGACTCCTTAACTTCAGGCACCCACATATTGTTCAGTGACAAGCTGCCAGAAATGTCGTACCCAGTCATGGTTGCAAGCAAGCCGCGATCAAGAACTTCATCCAGAGTGTGATCGCCAATCTTTATGCTGCCAAAAGTTTCAGGCAACCACTTGTTGCGGAACCAGAATTCCAAATCGCGCCCGTCAAGCGGGTCATCTTCGTCCTCGTCTTTTGACTTGCTCATGGCTTGAAGCACACCCATCATCATGGACGCACCGGGAACACCAGCATAACCAGCAAGTGTTCCAGACATAGCAAGTGTGCCGAATAGCTGCGCCATAGCCTTTGCCCGATCCTTGGCATCCAATCCGGCAACCATACGGTAAGCGTTACGGACGAAGAACGTAGTCACAAACGCCGGGAACATTTTGAACTGCAACAGCGACCGACCAACTGGTTTATGGGCATTGAGCAGAACGCCCCGCTCTGCGGTGGCAACTATGCCACGAGGGCGCTCCGATGCGTGGTAGTTACCCAATGCCTGATACGTCTCGGCTTCAGCCAACGGCAATGCTTCTTCGTGGGTGTACTTTTTCTTTGTGTCGGGGTTTATTTCACTCCGGTATAAACTATAAGAGGTCATGAACGTGACTTCCCGCACCATGCGCTCAGTGTGATGGAACAACGCCGTCATGGTATTGGCACTGATTCGGAGCACTCGGCGGGCTGCGTTTTGAGCTTCTTGCGTAGGTGTTGCTCTACGGTCACCCAAGTCATAAGCCAAAGTTGTATCGCTAAGCCCCCGGTCCACCATGTACTGAGCCGCGAGCTTTTCATCCCCCGTCAACTTTACCAATTGGTTGTTGAGCATAGAGGGGAACTCGTAGGTAGATGTGCCGTCCGCAGCAGTGCGCTTGACCCCTGTGGAACCAAAGATGGCCAGGGATTTTGTCAAGGATATGGCGACTTTGGCAGGGTTGAACCCGTGGTTGGAAGTGAGCACAGGGCCGACAAAAATCGGGATAGCCGTCAATTGCGCCACGGCGGTCTTTACCGAAGTCATTAGCCACAGATACGCCGATTGGTTTAGCAAGTTGGAAATTACATATCCAAAGCTGTCTTCGGGGTCGGGGCGCACTTGCTGCTCCGCACGTATACGCATCTCAGACACGAATTCACCAAGTCTGGCTTTGTTTGGGTTGCCCTTGAGAGAATCATTGGCGCGATCAATTTGACCCATGATCTTTGCGCCGTATTTGATCCGGGCTAATTGGTTAGCCATATTTGTGCCTGTCACAGCAAAATTGCGAGCAATGTCCCCAGTAAAGCCTGTCGTGCCTTGGCGGTGCATAAACTGTCTGCGGAAGTTGCGATCGGGCAACGTCTGCAAATACATCTGGTAAATTTCATCCTTGAGGCGTTCAACATCGACTTCAGCCATGCCCGTCAAGATCAAATTACCTTGATCGTCCGTGACAGATCGTTCTACCGCGCCGCTGTCGATGGCCTCAAACATCTTTTTCAACATGCTGCTGGGTTCTTTGTCGTTTTTGCGTGCATCGGACAAATCGTTGCCAGCGTCCATTTCTTCGCGGCTCATTAAATCTTCAAAACTCTCGCCCAACTGTTTTGCCCGAGCCTCTGCAAACGCATCTCGATCGGCTTCGCTCTCAAACATGTAAAACTCGCGGTTCTTGCCGTTGCCGACGCGCAACCAGAACTGCCCATAGCGCATGAGGGGGAAGTACGGATAGAGCTTTTTGCCATCCTCGTACATTTTTTTGAGTTCGGCAATGACTTTCTTTTGCGCCGTAGGGTCGAGCTTGGACGCATTGATCTGATCTTGCAGCAAGTCTTGGTACAGCGCATGGTTGTCTGCGTAGAAGTCACGGACTTCTGAGTAGAGCTTTTTAACATCGGGGGTCAGCCCACTCCACAATCGCTCCAAAGTAGAGTCGGTGAACTCACGACCGCCACCCAAATCTTGCAGCTTCTGAGTATTGGCTTTTACGTATGCGTCCCGCTCGGCGGCAGTGGTGAAAGACATTGAGATACGGTCTTTGCCCGTACCAGCAAGCAGATAAAACGGCTTGGTGGGGTCTCGTGACAGCAACGTGGAGTAGTGCATCACGTTAGCCAAAGCCTTAAACTGCTGGATGTTTTTGCGATGCAGCTTTGCCAGCGCGTTGGATATGGGAACCAAATTGTTGGTCAGTTTGTTGCGCATTGCAACCATATCGCCAATGTACTGCCAAGCCTCCTTGATGCCTTTGATACCGTTTCGGTCGGCCCACTGCACAACCGCACTGGTTTGCAACATAGGCAGAAGCTGGCGCAACGCTGCGTTTTTGATTGCCTTACCGTTAGACAGCACATTCACAAGGTCAGACATGCTGCGCAGGTTGGTCAGCGTACCCAGATCACGGAACGTGTCGGCAGCATCACTCTTCGCAAGCTTGGTTTCAGTTGCGTTGGCCTTCTTCTTTTTGGTCTTGAGTTGAGACGAAACTTCAGCTTCTCTTGCTGTCAACTGCTCGTTCTTAACCTCGGCTTGCATCAAAGGCGTCATACGAGACGTCAGCATCTTGTCGGTGAGGTTGATTACATCTGACAGGGCACTTGTGTGCATCGGCCCCATGTTGAAGAACTGCCGCACATTGTTGACGAAGCGAGTGAACAATGACTGCTTCAACAGCCCCGGAGTTTCCATTAAAAACTTTTGGAAGTTGGGGTCCGACATTGCGTAAGCAACAAACTCGCGGGGGTCTCCAAAAATGTTGGAGGCAATTAAATCTTCCATGAAGTCAGGCAGAGTGCCCGCTTCGCGCATTTCATTTACTCGATTGACCGTCAAGTTCATCGTATCCAACAAGGCGTTATAAGCTTGGGCCAAATCAGAGCGACGGTCAAATCCGGTTTGCAGCGCATTGAGCGCCATATCCATCTTTTTGTTCAGGGCAGCGTGCAGCATTTCGTGCAGCACAGTGACGTTATTTACGCCTTGACTTGGGCCTCCAGTTGCACCCCGCACAAACACAAACCGTTCACCAGTAGAGACAACGCGCAGGAACAAACCACGGGACGCATCCCAGTCCTCAACAGCCCCGCCCTCAGTAATTTGCGCGGGTAACGGGTCGTTTTCCTCAACAACTTGGAAGCGAACGTCTTTTACAAACGGCAGCAGGCGTTGGGCCAAGAACTTCTGGAACGGATTACCTGTCTTGATAACGTGCCGCAGTGCTTGCTGGCCAGTGGTCATGCCGCTAAATCTGGTGTCGGCTCGGCCCGTTTTGACTTGGGCAGCAGACTTAGATACTTGGGCAGCAATACCCGCTTTGATATCAGCAAGTTCCTTGGCGGTGATTGCCGGATTTTTAAGCAGTGTTTCAACTCTAGCGCCTAGCTCAGTACCTTTAAGCGCACGGCCCAGCAGCATCAATGACTTGACCGCTTGAATTTTGCCGATTCGTTGGCTTTCAACTGCTTCTTGCGCAGCTTCAAGGCTGTCGTAACCGCTGGGGTCCAAGGGCGTCAGTGCGTCAGTGAGCGCCGCATCCGCAGCATCCACGGCCTTCTTATTGGACTTCCAATCTTTGCGCTGTTGCTCACGCCTTTGATCTGACGCGGCCCTTTGCTCTGGTGTTAGCCGAGCGCCTTTCGGTCCGCGTTTGCCTTTGGGTGCGGCTTCAGTTTCAGCTTGAGTCTCGGCCTCAATCTCAGGCGCAAGGTCAGCCAGATCGCCAACCACGTTGGCAACTGAGTCAGGGATGGGAGCTTCCTCGGCGTAGTCAACATCCGTCTTGGCTTGTTCTGCGGCAAGTTCTTCTTGCAGCGCAGCTTGTTCTTCGACAGGCGGGATGCCTTCTTCGACTGCGGGAGCGGTCGTGAGTTGTTTTCTTGCGGTGTCAAGTGCATCAACTTGGGCAATAATTTTGTCGTGTTGCGCGTTAAGATCATCCAGTTTTTGACGCAACGGCGAGTCGTACTGTTGTGATAAGGGCAAACTATAAAGCTCGTCAGAAATTTTTTCTGATTCTTTTCCAAGCGCATCAGCTTCATCAAGCAACTCTTGGCGAGCTAAAAAATTTTTTGTCCAAGCTTCGTTGAGTACCGCACCGGAAGTTTTGGTTTCGGCCTCTGTTAATGCAGGCTGCTGAACCGCTTCTCCAACAGGAGTTCCTGCAACATCTTGTCCAGCAGGTACCACTCCACTTGGCTCAACTGCTCCAACTCCTGCGGGGGCGCTGACTGCACCGGGCTGTCCAACCACTGGAGCGCCTGCTCCACCTGCTGTAGTGTCAACTCCTGCAACATTTTCTGCTCCTTGCGCTGTTCCTTCGTAAGCCGCATCATCTTCTGCCTCTTCAGTAGCTTTTTCTATTGCTGCAATTCTGGCCTCGGCGGGCGGCAGATAACTAAAATCATCGGCCATCAGTTGCTCTACACGAGCAGAATCAATTTGTGGCACACCGGGCATTGGCGCAGCAGCAGCTTCTTCTACGCTAGGGGCAGTTGTTGGTTGCCCGGCAACTGTTTGTGCAGGTGCCTCCGGGGGAGCCTCTGGGGCGGCTTCGGTTTTGCGGTTGAGGTACTCTTTTGTGCCCTGCACGCCAGCGCCAAGGCCACCGCCAACAATTGCAGCCTCCAAGCCACGATTCAACGCCTCTTCTGCGCTGAGACCTTTCTTGGTCCCCGCAGCTTCACCAAGGTACGCCGCTTCTTCTTCCAGCGTTTCAGTACCAGCTTGGATGGCCGTCTCTTTCCCAATGCGGCCAGCGCCCGTCTTGCCGGGAGTAGGCTTCAAAAGCCCTTTGGTTGCAAAGCGTTCAAGCGTAGACTCCACCACAGCCGCAGTGGCCGCAGCAGTCACATCACCGACAGTGGCTTCGTCGAGTGTCTTCTCGTCGTTCTTAACCCGCTCGTCCAAAATCTCTTTGGTACGGGCCATGACGTAGGCAGGGAAAACTCCTACCGCTGCCACCATATCTGGAGAAGAAGTCAGCACGCGCTCGGCAATGAACGGCACAGCTTTGAGGGGGTTGCTGCCCAACTCTTTGAGTTGCGTGCTGGGTTGATAGCCAATGCTCTCGTCAAAATCTTTAAGCGACTTGGCCCAATCGAACAGGGGCTGAAGCTGCTTCTTGTTCTTTATGTCTTCTTCGCTTATGCCAGACAGCGGCACAGCCAATTCCAACTTGTCGCCAAGCCGCTCGGCAACTTCTGCCACGGCCCCCACACCCGCACCAGTCAAAGATGCGGCACGACCGAGTATCCCCATAAACGGGTTTGATGTGGTTTCCTGCGAAAGTTTTCCTTCGGCAAACGGGTCAACAATCTGTGGGGCGGGCTGCGCCCCAAACGGGTCAATAATGCCTCTCCGTTGTGGCGTTTGAACCTCAAACGGATCAATGATGGCCATGCCGAACCCCTTTATTTACCGTATTTTTGATTGTAGTATGCGGCCAACTCCGCATCGGAAACGCCGGGGTTTGCTTTCTTCGCTGCACTCATCCATGTATTAAGTGGCGGTACAGCAGTTGGAGCGACTCCCTGCGCCGCAGGTGCTCCCCGTACTGGCGCTGATGTTGGGGCTCCTTGAGCCGGGGCACTTTGTTCGGGAGCACCTATAGCCATGTGATTGAGCATCCATTCATTCTTAAATGCTTCGGCCCTTGCGCCACTAGAATCAGCTTTTTGCAAATCTCTGTACTGCTTAGCAATTGGATTGCTAGGCTTCATAGTGGTGTTTCCCCACGCTTCTTCAGCTTTCTCTAGTTTTTTAACTCTTAAAGCTTCTTGCGCGGCACTAGCACGGGTGTCGCCCGAATACCGCCCACTTAAGTTCAAGTAGTCTTTTGTGGCGCGTGCGTTGACTTCCGCAGGAGACAAGCTTGGGTCTTTCTCTCGAATCTGTGCGGCCAATGCTGCAATTTGTCGGTCTGCTGTTGCGCCAGCTTCCTTGTTAATTTTTGCAGCTTCTAAATGGCTTCGAGAAGTCATTTCGGACTGAGCCAGACCGCCCAACAACTTGGCGGCATCGCCTTCCACGTTGGCTTTGAGTTTCTGGGCTTCCATAGCTTGGCCGTCGGCTTTGTCTTGCGCAGTCATGGCTTTACCAGTCAGACCTTCTTTACGGGCTTGTGCGGCAGTGGCCAATTGAATTTCAGAAGCACGCAGCAGACGCTCAGCTTCTTTGTTGTCTTTCTTGACCCGGTTGACTTCGCCAGCAAACGCTTCTATTGCACCTTCTGCACCTTTGTATAGGTTAGGAGCACCAATCATTTTGGCAGCGGCCAACAATGCGCCCAAGCCTTGGGCTTGATCCATGTCTTTACCACTTTTTAATTTTTGCCGTTCGGCTTTGGTTTCCTCCAAATACGGAGCCAGAGTGTCCGCACCGTACATCTTTTCAATGAACGGCATACGGGCATTGACGCCCTTTTCGTAGTCTTCAGGTGTTGGGGCAGCAAACGACAAGCCGCGCAACCCAGAAATAGCTTCTTGAGCTTGGTCGGCATAAGACCCGCCTTTAGCAAGAGCCACGATGCCGCCGTTTGCGGCCTTGTACATATCCTCCTGCGCATTGGGGGGAAGCTGATTGAACGCAGCCGACATGCCGCCGCGCTCGGAAGCCCTTTGCGCCAGTTCCTCGTCGATGAGTTCAAGCGTGCCCACGTCTTTGCGGGCCTGCGCATTTTGTCGGGCTGCTTGCAACTGCTGATCGCTCAACTTGTCGATGATGTCGGAGGTGTTGTAGTCACTCGTAACCGAGCCACCGTCAGCAAACATTTTAGATAAGCCATAAGCACCGAGGCCCAGGCCCGCCATTGTTTGCAACCCACCGGGTTGAGCTTGATACATCTGTGTAACGGATGATGAACCCGTAGGCGTACCGCGCAAAATGTCGGACATAAAGCCCAACTGTTTGTACGGGTAGTTCTGCTGATTCAAGAAGTCCTGATACGACTGGCTCAAACCTTGTTGCTCCAACGCCTGCTGTTGTGCGCCATAGGTTCCTTGGAGCTTGTTGATATCCAGACCTTGGGCAAACTGTTGTCCACCTAAAGTGCCAAGCTGACCCGCAGCTTGCAAGCCAGTTTGAAGCCCTTGCATACCCAGACCAGCGCCGTACTGACGTGACTGTTCACGGGCTTGTTGAGCCTGTTGGAACGCCTGTTGATTAGCCAACTGTGCTTGAAGATTCTGCCCCGCGCCAAGCTGCTGCACACCCAGCATAGCGTTGAGGTTTTGTTGCCCCACGTTGAAGCCCATGCCTTGGTTGGCCAATTGAGCTTGCAAGTCCCGTCCCTGCTGGGTATTGAACTGTTGCTGCGCGTTTTGGAACGCGGCGTTCTGCCCTTGGGCCTGAATATCGCCCTTCTGCAATGCCAAGTTACGAGCAGCCTCGGCCTCCATCAAACCCGCACGGGAGCCACCAAACGCGCCAGAGCGCACAGCTTGACCAGCACGTTGGGTTCCAGCAATGTCCCCTTGACGCTGTGCTTCACGCTGCTGAATGTCTACTACATTCTGCATGTAGGGGTTCATGTACTGGCTGACGTTTTGGCCCGTGTAGTCTTGAGTGCCAACCTGCTGGGCTGGCCCCATCTGATACTGTTGCAGACTTGGCCCCCGAGCTTGCATCATGCCAAACTGACCGGGGGTGTATTGCGTACCCAGAGCACGCTCTCCTGCGGCACCTGCTAACCCTGTAGCCGCGCCAAGTTGTCCAGCCGGAGCCATATTCCCCGCCCCGGTCATAGCCTGCTGCTGCAAAGGAGAAAACCCAGCAATGCGGTTTGCATCGTAGGTTTGATATGGGTTCTGGTTAATGTCCGTTAACGCTGACGCTTTAGACAGTGTGTCTTTGGCGTAGGGTCTGGCCCACTCAGGCAACTCAGTAATCTGGGTTTGTTGCGAAGGTTGACCGCCACCGCCACCGGAACCACCACCACCGTAAACAACACGACCGCCTTCTTTGCGAGTTACGCACTCGCCCAAAGGTTCACCCATTGCATAAAGCTGACGACGAGAGTAGTTCATATGCTGACCCCAACAATTTTGTATTTTTCCGAAAACCCGTAGCGTGTCCACAAACGAGCAATCGAATCACGGGCTGCGCCTTCAATGCAAGTTGCCCCATACCGGGACAAGATTTGCTTTAGTTGCGCAAAAGTTTCTGGGCTGCTGATTAGTTTGCCGCCAATAGCAGTGATGAAAGCAACCCGATCATTCGGGCGGTTATAAAAAGATACGGTTGCCGCGCCTTGTACGCCTTCGTCATCTACAGCAACAAGCAACGACCACTGGCCGGTAGATACAAGTACTTTAGCAGCTTGAGTGTCGTAGTCCCCTTTGGAGAACTTGAGCGCAGAGTCAATGAACTTCTCGGCCATCGGCCAAACCTGATGGACGTGCCCAATGTCTACGGCTTCAACTCTCATGCTGGCAAATGGCGTTCGGCTCGGCTGTTTTTGGCAACCTTACCTTTACCCACGGTTTTGCCACGGGCTGATTGAATTCTGTTCATCATCGCGTACAGCTTACGCGCACCTGCTTCGGTTGAGCCATTGCCCAACTCGGACACGATACGTGCAGGCACCACAAATTCACCGTCGGCTAAACGAGCAGGTTGCTTCTTGCCAATCGTAGCGGGAATGGAATCGGACACGCCGTCTCCAGGGCCACGAAGCAGTCGGCCCCCATCAGAGTAATCCCCAAGGTTGTAGCCACCGCCAGCGGCGTAAGCGTGCATCAAACCACCATTGGCTTCGCCGCCACCACCGTCTCCACCGCCTCCGCCTCCGCCGCCGCCATCACCGCCGCCGCCATCACCGCCGCCGCCGTCTCCACCGTAACCCCCAGCGTCGCCACCCCAACCACCTTGGTCTCCTGCGCCCCATCCAGCATCGCCGCCATAACCAAAGCTACCAGCGTCCATTCCTGCGTGGCCAGCAAAATCTCCGCCCATAGAGTGTGCGCCAGCCTCTGCTTCACTTAGAGAATTGATACCAGAAGCCAGCATTCCAGCGCCAATCATTCCAGCCAACATACCGCCCGGCATCATGCCACCCAGCATATCGCCGTAGCCGGACAAAGCTTGGCCCGCACTGATTGCTCCAATTCCGTGGCCAAGTCCCATACTAGAACCAGAAGAACCAGCAGTACCGCCTTGTCCGCCGTCACCGCCACCACTGTCAACCCTACCACTCCCAACAGAAGCATTTACCAACTCCTGAGTGGTTGGGCTACGACTCTGACCTTGTTTGATGGCCTCGTACTGTTGTTTGCCCGGATCGTATTTGATTGTGGTTTCTCCACCTTCAGCAAACCCGTATAGCGATTTGGCTTGATCTGCACCAATCTTGGTGTATCCGGGCGTAAAGTAACGTTGTTCCCTACCAAAGCTTTGGAACTGTTCTGGAGACCCAGCCCGTGGTACGTTGGGTTGCGGCAGCGGCATAGTTGGCCCTGCGCTGTAAGAATACCGCTGGCCCATATCTTTGTCGGGAGTTATAGGTGGTGGGTCTTCTGGTTCAGCCATCAGCATGGGCGCTGCGGCTGCTAGTCCAGTTTTTGCAAGACCCGAAATACCGCCCATAGCATCGACTACTTTGCCGGGGTTTTGGAACATCTGGGACGCGCCTGTAGACAAACTGCCAAACGGGGTAGCCTTTTCTGCCATTTGTTGCGCAACGGTATTCTGCACTGCTTTGTTATACGCTTCACCTGTCAAGCCTTGTTGTGTGGCTTGCTGCACACCCATATCTCTTGCGCCCATGCCAATCTCTGCGGCACCAGCACCCATCAACCCGCCAGCCAAACCTGCGCCGCCATAAGCGCCTAGACCTGCTTTAACGCCATCCATCAAGTTGCCAGTACGCAGTGCTTGGATACCGCCAACCCCAAGACCAATCATGCCGGGGGTCAAACCCGCCAAAGCAGGAGCCGCAGCCCCTCCGGTCATCGCCATCAATCCGCCACCAATAATCATGGGCAGCATGTCTTCGAGGAACCCAGCCTCGGGTAAACCCGTAGAAGGGTTAAGGGTCAAGGAGCCCCCAGCGGCCATAGCAATTTGTTGCAACCCACGAACCTCGTTGGGGGTCATGTGGACCAGGGTCGTGTCTTTACCTCGCCCTTGGGCGGCGAGATGCTGTGCGGCTTGTTGAAGGCTCATTTTTGCCTCGTAAATGGGGGGTTGGGGGATCGTATCATGTTGAGAGCGCCGAGACAAATGAAAGAGTTGCCACGACAGACTGGGTTGAAGGCTTGGTTGGCGTGCCTGAAGCGGCGAGATGCTGGATACTTACAGCGGTATTAGTTACAGACCAGTAAATCTCAACGTAGTCGCTTGCCTGCATCTCGACAAAATAATTCCAGCCAACAATTGAATGCCCGTCTGTTCCAGCGTGCCTGTTTGGAATAGAAACAAAGCCAGTCGAACCCGGTATATCTACCCCGTCTTGCTTTAACCAAATGTAGACATCTTGGAAAGCGGTGTCGGTATTTTGAAACTGCACACTGAACTGAAGGTTGTAGAGTCCTGCGTTCACCACCGTGATCTTTGACGAACTGATGCTCACCTGATTGGCAAAGTCTGTGGTGTTGAGCGTCATCAGCGTGGCTGTATTTGCTGTGGTGGTCTGATCTTGGTCGCTGGAGAAAGCCCCGTAAGGGAACCGAATAAACCTACCACCAGACTCGCCCAGCACAATTCCCGTCAAATTATCAAGCTGGTTGAAGTACAACCGCAAGATGTTCATGAACTGCTCTTGATACTGGGCGTTGTACTCCATTGGAGCCGAAGGCAGGCGCGGCGCAACAACAGGCCGATAGCGGTTGGTGATTACGGTCGTTGCCATTAACGTCTGCCGTCCGGGCGAATGTCAATGCGAGGAGCGCCCAGTTGCCACTGCACCCCTAGCCCATCTAAGGCATTACCCATAGTCCCAGAGCTAACCTTGAATGCCATCTGACGCCCACGAATCCGAACGTAGACCTGCTGAGTGAACTGCTGTATGTTGTACGTGATCTGGTTCTGGTAGTTCTGGGCGCTGGTTACAGCCGGGTTGTTTGAGGGGCTGTATGCTGCGCCGGGGAAAGTCCTGGGTATGGCTGTGAAATACGCAGTTGGTTGGTTTACAGCGGACCCGTCAAACGTCAGGTCAGGAATCAAACGCCACACAAACCCAAAGTTATTGCCATCCCCGATATCAAAGTCGGATGATTGCACGTTGGCCACAAT
>Ga0315900_10004730_pt1 | contig 19041 bp, 9 predicted proteins | sample LakEriMetagenome_FD_203521 | JGI IMG/M metagenome (GOLD analysis project Ga0315900, IMG submission 203521) | Freshwater fungal communities from buoy surface, Lake Erie, Ohio, United States - Buoy 12 MA114 | ecosystem: Environmental > Aquatic > Freshwater > Lake > Lake biofilm | place: USA: Lake...
GGTCTCGCCCTGGAAGCCGGCGAGCATGACGATGTTGCCTTCGTCGAGCATCTTGCGGACGGCGTCCGGAGTGATGTTGACGATGCGCGCCTTGGTGTGGACGCGGTCGGTGGAGATGCCGGCCTGGGCTCCGGTGAGGGACACGGCCTTGCCGCCGAGGGCATTGATGGCCATGGCGGTGAGGGCGATGGTGGTCTGCTCGCCCGTGGCCAGCAGCACGTCCATCTCGCGCTCGCTGGGGTCCTGCTCAGGGGAGACCTCGCGCGCCAGCTTGATGAGGCTGTCGGTCACGCCGGACATGGCGGAAACCACGGCGACGACCTGGTTTCCGGCGCGCTGGGTTTCCAGGATGCGGCGGGCGCAGTTGCGGATGCGCTCGGGGTTGCCGACGGAGGTGCCGCCATATTTCTGGACGATGAGGGCCATGGGGGTTGGGGGAAAGGGGCCGCGACAGTGGCACGCGAGTCCTTTCCTGCAACGGGAAATGCAGGTCGTGAAATCTCAGGGCCGGGCCTTGCCTGCCGCCTTCTTTTTGGGCCGCTGCCCGGTCTTTCCAGCCGCCGGGGCGGCGCGTCCGTCGGGCTGGGCGGGGTCAAAGGCGGGGTTGGCGGAGGGCATGAGGGCGCCGACGTCCTTTTGCCATGCTTCAAGTTCGGCACGCAGTCCCTTGACCCTGCCGGGTTCCTGGCCGGCGAGGTTGCGGGTTTCCCCAAGATCCTGGGCGAGGTTGTAGAGCTCCGGGGCGTCGGGTTTTTCAAACCAGACGACCAGCTTCCAGTCGCCCTTGCGGATGGCGGCTCCGGGTGCGCCGCCCTGGTTGCCGTAATGCGGGTAGTGCCAGAAAAGCGGTCGGTCGGCGGGCAGGAAGCCGCTGCCCTCAAGCACGGGCCTGAGGCTGCGGCCGTCGATTTTGGCCGTTGTCGGGGCGGAGGCCAGGTCCTTGAAGGTGGCGAAGTAGTCCACGCTGCAAACCGGGGTGTCGAGCTTCTGGCCGGGCTTCACCATGGCGGGCCAGCGGATCAGCAGCGGTTCGCGGATGCCACCTTCGTAAAGCCAGCCCTTGCCGCCACGCAGAGGAAGGTTGGAGGTGGGGGATCCTTCGCTGGTGCTCAGGCCGCCGTTGTCGGAGGTGAACAGGACCAGCGTGTTGTCCGCCAGCTTCAGTTCGTCGAGCTTGGCGAGCACCTTGCCAACCGCCTGGTCCATGGCCTCGACCATGCCTGCATAAACGGCGTGCTCCTGAACCAGTCGCACATCGCGGGGTTCCTCGCGACCCCACTGGGCGGACAGGCCGAGCTTCTGGCGCTTGGCCTCATACTTGGCCTGGAGGTCCGGACGCGCCTGGAGCGGCGTGTGAACATCGTAGAAGGAGAAGAAGGCAAAGAAGGGGCGGTGGCGTTTGGATTCGATGAACTTGCAGGCTTCCGTGGCGAGCCGGTCCGGCAGGTGCTCGCCGGGCGGGCCGTCTGGCAGGCGCGGGTTGTCATAGGGCGTGAAGTATTTGCCGCGTCCATAGGGACCGCCGCGATCCACGCCGCCGAGGTTGAAATCGTAGCCCTGGTCCTCCGGCCAGAAGCCTTCGGGGCCGAGATGCCATTTGCCGGCGAAGAAGGTGGCGTAGCCCGCGCCCTTCAGAAGTTCAGCCAGGGTCACCTCCTCATGGGCAAGGCGATCCTGATAGGGCGCGGGCAGCAGACGCGTGTTGCGTTTCCACAACCCGGGCTTCAGCGGCGCCCCGATGTAGTCGGTGACGCCGGTGCGCTGAGGCCAGCGTCCGGTCTGCACGGCGGCGCGGGTGGGCGAGCAGACCGGGCAGGCGGCGTAGGCGTTGGTGAAAAGAGCACCTTCACGGGCCAGGCGGTCCACGTTCGGCGTCTCGTGAAAGGTGCTGCCGTAGCAGCCGAGGTCGCGCTGGCCGAGGTCGTCGACGAGGAAGAAAACGATGTTAGGCGGCGCGGCGGCGGAAACGGCCTGAAACGAAAGGGAGAAGCATGCGGACAGGAGAATGGACAGCCGGATCATGATTCACATGAACGCGGCAGCCTTTTTCAACTTGCCTGAGTTGACGGAATTACTCTGCGGTGACCTTGAAGAAGGCTGCGTTGTCGGACACGGTGAACTCGAATTCCAGCTGTCCCTGGGCATTGATCACACACTGGGGTGCGAGCATTGGAAATGCGGTGAAGTTTCCAGTTCCAAGGTTGGTGGCTTTTTGGACTCCGATTTTCAAGGTGAAGCTGCCCGCGCCTGCATTCTTCTGGATCAGGGGGGTGCCGACATGCAGCTGCTGAACCTGGGAAAGCGTGTAGAGACCATGGTTGTTCGGAGCCAGCAGCACGGAATCCCGTCCGGCGCCGTAGCTCGCGTCATACTGGCCCTGGGTGTAGAGGCCGGAACTGCTTGCTCCGCTGTTGAATGTCGAGACCAAATCTGGCTGGGAGGCCTGCCAGTTGAAACCAAGGCTTGCCATCTGGCTTTCGGCCCAGTCACGCAGCCCGTCGCCATCGGTGTCGGCGGTCGGGTGAAACCCGGTTCCTGAAAGCAGGATGTCATACGGGTTCTCATTGGCATCATTGCTGGCCACATGAACGACGGCGCTGCGCGTGGATGTAAGGGGGCCGGAAGGACTGAAGGTGACGGAAAAAGTGGTGCTGCCGCCGGGTGGCAGGGATTCTTCCGTGTCCTGGGTGTGGATGATGAACTGGGCGGAGTCAGGGCCGCCTGAACCGACCTGCAGACCGGTAAGATCGGCGGTGCCCAGGTTCCGAATCACAAACATCCTTTGGCTGCTGACGGATCCATGAAGCACATTTCCGAAGCCTGCCGCGGCGCCTCCGTCGGGGATGAGGCTGCCGCCGAATGCCTCAATCGCGATCTCTGGCGCTGAATAATCAAGCGTGAGGCGTGCCAGGTGCACGGACTGCTTGTTTCCGGCAAGCTCAAAAAAGCCTCCGACATAAAGGTGGCTGGCATTTGCCTTCAGGCATGATATCTTGCCAACGTTAGGGCCAAATGAGCCAGAGTCAATTCCCGATCCCACGGGCAGCCAGGAACTGCCGTCCCATTGCGCGATGTTGCTGGCAGCTGTTCCTCCTGCAATGTTAAAGGCACCCGCAACGAAAAGGGTCCCATCGGCAACCGCGACGGCATTGACCATTGAATCACCATCATAGATGCCGATGCCGCCGCCAAGGGCGTTCCATGCACTGCCGTTCCATCGTGCGATGTTACGTGCGCTGACGCCTCCTGCGTTGTTAAAATAACCACCGACGTAGAGATCATTGCCAGACACAGCCATGCCAAAGGCCTGGGGACTGGCAACAGACAGGCCGAACCCAGTTCCCAATGGGTTCCAGGTGGTGCCGTCCCAGCGGGCGATGGAGTTCACCTGCTGCCCTCCGGCGTGGGTGAAGTGACCGCCGACGTAAACACCTCCTCCCGGAGCAGGTTCCAGGCATTCGACGACAGGATATTCATTGTTGTCTGAGATACCAGCGCCCAGGGCGGACCAGGAAGTGCCGTTCCATCTGGCAATCCTGCTGGCTGCTGTTCCGCCCGCCTCGGTGAAAGTGCCTCCCACATAAAGGTCACCGCCAGAAATCGCCAGGGCATTGACCACTCCGTTCACACCAGATCCGAGGGCTGACCAGATGCTGCCATTCCATTTGGCTACTCCACTGCCGCTGGCGCTGTCATCCATGGTGGTCCAGTTTGAGGAATTTGCATCGCCAACACCGACATAAAGATCGTTTCCGGAAACGCAAATCGCCCTCACCGTGCCAATGAATCCGAGTGAACTCCAGCCACTGCCATCCCAGCGTACGATGTCACCGTTGTAGATGCCGCCAGCGGAGACGAATTTTCCTCCTACATACAAGTTGTTGCCTGCTATGGCGATGTCCCAAACACCTTCAGCATCCGCCGATTCGATGGCTCCAGCAATGCCTGACCACTTTGCGCCATCCCATCGAGCCACGCTGCCTCCAAGCCCGAAATTACCGCCCACAAACAATGTGGGGCCGATTTTGGTCAGTGAAATCCAGCCAATCTGGGAAAAAAATGGGGATAAAATCTCCGATCCCATGCCAGTCCAGGTACTGCCATCCCAGTGCGCCAAAAAGTTTGAATCACCATTTAGATCCAGGTCGCCAGTGATATATATTTCATTGTCCGAAATCAACAGCAGAGATGTGATGTAATTGAATGCTCTCGGAGGAGATGAACCAATTAGCTCCCAAGTGGAGCCATTCCACCTGGCCACCGCTGACTGTCTGACTCCACCTGCGGTCTCGACCGTGAGAATTCCGGCGGCATACAGGTGGGTGCCGTTGGATGCGAGCTGATGGACCCTGCCGTTTGCGGTGTTCAGGCCTGTTCCTCCCCAGCCCGCAAGGTCGTTCCAGGTTGTGCCGTTCCAACGGCGGAGTGCCGTTACAAAATTCACTTCGATCGAAATGACCAGGGAGCCTGAATGAACAGTCATTGCAGAAACCATACTGCCCTCATGTCCGAGCGCATGCCACTGGACGCCGTCCCAACGCGCCACATTGGCGGTGCTCACGCCTCCTGCATGAGTGAAAAATCCGCCAACATAAAGATCTCCTCCAGAGACTGCCATGCAGCTGATATTGGAGGATGTGCCAGTGATGCCTGATCCGAGGGGATGCCAGGCGGTGCCGTCCCAACGGGCGATCTTGTTGGCCGGGTTGCCTCCCGCCTCGTTGAACGACCCACCGACAAACAAGCTGCCCCCTGAGAAAACCATTGCCAAGACTTCGACGCCCCCCCCGCCTAGACCGGAGCCGAGGGGGCTCCAGGTGCTGCCATTCCAGACAGCAACCCCGCCTGCCTGGACACCATTAAAGGTAGTAAAATTGCCCCCAACATACAGGTTTCCGCTATGATCCGTAGCCGTCGCAAAAATGTCTCCTGACCCATTAAGACTGCTCATGGTCCAGCCTCCCATGCTGGTCCAGTCCGCATCGCTGTAAGTGGGGTCGATCCGGATCGGATATGCCGCAGCCATGTCGTCCACCTGCACTCGAATCCTATGCTCTGCAGTCGCCTCAAGACGGGCGGCAAGTTCCCTGCCTCTGGCATCCAGGACCTTGAGACGGCTGTATCTTAGCTGACGGCCTCCGGACGTCAGTTTCAGGCTGACTCCTTCTTTGGCATTGTCCACTGTGGCCCCAACGACATTCAGATGGACTTCCAGCAGGCCGCTGCCTTCCGGCTTTTTCTGAACCATGAAATCCTGCCTGATGCCGTCAACGCTGGTGCGATATTCCTCCACCAGCATGGGGCGTGTCCATTTGACGACATCCCCGCAGACTGTCGCCACACCGGTCCCCTCGAGGCACAGGTCGGAGCCATTGCGGCTGATCTTGGTTGCATGCACCCGGAACCGGTCTGCCTGGGCTTTGCCTTCTGTGGAGGTGATCCAGAGGCCTTCGCTTGTTGCCAGACCTTCCAATTTTTGAAAGGCGGACCTTATCAGCGCACCGCCGGGGGCTGGCACGACGGAGATTCCCTCCCCCTCATAACGAGCCTGGACGGTCTCACCTAGTCGGCTCATGGGTATTGCGGCGCCATCTTGGGATGCTTTGGCGTCTTGCACCTGCATGAGCATCCATAGCAGGAGGGCGAACGACGTCAGGAGGGGCAGGGATCCTGTTTTCATGACGGCGCGCCTTATGCGCTACTAACAATGGGCTTGTCAAAAAAAATCACGTCCTTTTTCTGTGACGGAGACCCCAGGGCGGCCGTTGCCTGTTGGTACACGGAGAGGGATTCGAACCCCCGACCAACTCGGTGTAAGCGAGCCGCTCTACCACTGAGCTATCCGTGCGTGGTTGCGAGGCATCGAGATGAAGGGAAATCGACGGCAAGGCAACCGGTTTCATGCGGGTGGCGGCATTTTTGCAGCCTTCCTGGCGGCGGATTATTCACAGAGAAACTGAGTTGCTCGCATTGTATCCACAATCATTCGCGGCACTACTCCCGGGCCCATGGCAGAGTCCGCTTCCAACCTCGTTCAAGCCGCCGCCGCACCGGGCGAACTGCCCGCACGCGACGCGGCCAAGCCAGCCCAGGCCAACCCCTTCGGCCGCAAGAAGGGCGAGCCTACGGCGGAGGAGCTGCTGGCCAACATCAACCGGGCGCTGCCGTTTTCCGATGACGCTGAAAAGGGCGTGCTGTCGAGCCTGCTGCAGGACCCGAACGAGCGGTTGAGCGAAAGCCGAGTGAACCTGCCGGCGCCGGCCTTTTATCATGAGGCCAACCGCACCATCTACGAGAAGCTGCTGGAGTTCTACGACAAGAACCTGCCGATCGACCCGGTGATGGTGACGAACGTGCTGCGCGACCAGAACCTGCTCGACAAGGTCGGCGGCCCGGCGGCGATCACCGAGCTGTTCACCTTCGTGCCCAGCCCGGCGCACTACCAGCACTACAAGAAGATCGTCCTCGACAAGTACCTGCTGCGCCAGCTCATCCACGCCTGCTCGATCAACATCCACGACGCCTACGAGTTCGGGAAGGAGGAGGTGGACGGCGACGTGAACACGGTCGTGGACCACGCCGAGCAAAGGATGCTGGCGGTTCGTGAATCCACGGGCAAGGAGGACAACATGAAGAGCCTGTCCTCGCATGTCGCGGAGGCCATCGACTCGATCCAGTACATGCTGGAGCATCCCGGTCAGCTGCGCGGCCTGTCCACCGGCTACAGCGTCCTCGACAAGCTCAGCTCCGGCCTGCAGGGCGCGGAAATGTTTGTCATCGCGGCCCGTCCCTCGATGGGCAAGACTTCGCTCGCCATGAACCTGGTCGAGCATGTGTCCGTGGACTGCGGTCATGCGTCGGCTGTTTTCAGCCTGGAAATGAGCGCGACGATGCTGGTGCGACGCCTGCTCGTCTCCCGCGCCCAGCTCTCCATGCAGGACCTTTCCCGCGGCCTGCTTTCCCGCGCCCAGCAGGAGGCGCTGGCCAAGGCGACGCGCGAGCTGCAGAAGGCGCAGATCTTCATCGATGACACGCCCGGCCTGGACATCATGGAGATGCGCGCCAAGGCGCGTCGGCTGAAGAAGCAGCACAACATCCAGATGATCATGATCGACTACCTGCAGCTCGTCACGAGCGGCAGCCGTCGGGCCAAGGACAACCGCCAGATTGAGATCGCGGAGATCTCCGCCGGCATCAAGGGGATCGCCAAGGAGCTGAACATCCCGATCATCGTGCTGGCCCAGCTCAACCGTGCGGTGGAAAGCCGCAAGGGCCAGCGCCCGGTGCTGTCCGACCTGCGTGAGTCGGGCTCCATCGAGCAGGACGCCGACATGGTGGGCCTGCTGACGCGTGAGGATTACGCCGGTGCGAAGATGGAGGTCGGCGACGAGGAGACGGAGGCGAGGAAGAAAGGGCAGGCGGTGCTGATCCTGGCGAAGAACCGCAACGGTCCGACGGATGACGTGCCGCTGCGCTTCATTGACTACGCCATGCGTTTCGTCGAGCGCGCCCCGGATGAAGAGGCGGAGTCGCCCTAGCGGGCTGATCCAACTGGTGCTGTCGATTTTTATTCATCCGGCACTCGGAGAGCGAATCCACCTCACACATTGAACGGGTTGAGTCGGTGTTCTCTCGTGATGCCGGATTCCTATTTCAGACGCGGCGACAGCTTCTGCTTCAAGGCCGCTGTTTTTTGCCGCCGGTCAGTCGCCTGACTTCGGATCGAGGGCGTCGCGCAGGCCGTCGCCGATGAGGTTGAGGCCGAGCAGGGTCAGCATGAAGAAGACGCCGGGGCCGATGAGCATCCAGGGATGAACCGCCATGTTTGACGCACCCTCGCTGATGAGCACGCCCCAGCTGGCGTCGGGCGGCTGGATGCCAAGGCCGAGGAAGCTGAGCGTGGCCTCCAGCAGCATGACGCCGGGAACCGTGAGGCTGGCGTAGATGATGACGGGGCCCATGACGTTGGGCAGCATGTGACGGAACAGGATGCGGCTGAAGCCGGCGCCCGCAGCCCGTGCCGCCTGAACGTATTCCAGCTTTTTGAGAGAGAGCACCTGGCCGCGGACCACACGCGCCATGGTCAGCCATTCCACCGCGCCGATGGCGATGAAAATGAGCACGAACTGACGGCCGAAGATGACGACCAGAAGGATGACAAACGTGATGAAGGGAAAGGCGTAGAGCACGTCCACGATGCGCATCATCAGGGCGTCCGTGCGGCGTCCGGCCAGGCCCGCCACGAGTCCGTAACCGACGCCGATGACGGCGGCGACGGCGGTGGCGAGCACGCCTACCAGCAGGGAGATGCGGCCGCCGTGCAGGATACGTGTGGCGAGGTCACGGCCGAGGGGGTCGGTGCCGAGCCAGTGGGAGGCGCCGGGCGTGGTGGCGCGCAGGTCGAGGTTCTGGTCGTTCGGGCCGTAGGGGGAGAACCAGGGACCGGCGACGCAGGCCAGCACCATCAGGGCCAGGAGAAGCATCGCCGCCACGGTGACGCGGGAGCGCACGAGCCTTCGCCACGCGAGACGCCAGGGTGATGGATGGCCGCAGCTCATGAGTCCTCCTTGAAGCCGATGCGCGGGTTGAGCAGAGCCTGGACGATGTCCACCAGCAGGTTGAAGCCGACGATGAGCAGCGCGTAGAAGGCGGCGGTGGCCATGGCCAGCTCATAGTTCCTGTTCACCGCCGCCCCAACAAAATGTTGTCCAAGGCCGGGCAGCTGGAAGACGCTTTCGGTGACGATGGAGCCTGTCATCAGGCCCGCGGCCGTCGGGCCGAGGAAGTTCAGCACCGGCAGGCAGGCGAGCTTGAAGGCGTGACGGAAGACGACGGCGCTCTCCGTGGCGCCCTTGGCGCGTGCCGTGCGGATGAAATCCTGGGCCAGCGTCTCCCGAAGCCCGCCGCGGGTGAGCCGGGCGATGTAGGCGCTGTAGATGATGCCGAGGGTGACGGCGGGCAGCACCCAGTCGTCGGCGTCATACCATCCCGAGGCGTTGAACCAGCGAAGCTTCAGGCCGAAGACGAGGGCGATGACGGGACCGAGCACCAGGCTGGGCGTGCAGATGCCCAGGGTGGCCGCCAGCGTGCTGGCGCGATCCTCCAGGCTGTTGGGCCGCAGGGCGGCCAGGGCGCCCGTCGGAATGCCGATGGCCAGGGCGATGCAAAGGGCGGCAAGCCCGACCTGGGCCGAGACCGGAAAACCCTGGCTGATGATCTCCTCCACGCCACGACCCGGGGTCTTGGGCGAGGGCGGGAAGCGGAAGGTGGCGAAGTTGACGATGTGGTTCCAGAGCTGGACAGGCAGGGGCTTGTCGAGGCCGTACATCGCCGCCTGCTGCATCCGGATGTGCTCAGGCACGTCGCGCTCACCCTGGAAGGGGCCGCCCGGCGCCTGCTTCAGCAGCAGGAACGTGATGCAGAGCACGCCGAGAATGACGACGATGCCCTGGATGACGCGGCTGATGAAAAAACGCAGCATGGGATGACGGCGATGGTTAGGCACTCAGGCGGGCGACGCAGGCCACCGCCATGGCGGCGATGCCCTCCTCGCGGCCGACAAAGCCGAGCCGTTCGTTGGTGGTGGCCTTCACGCCGACCTGTCCGGGCTGGATGTTGAGCGCGGCGGCGATTTTCTCCTTCATGGCCTGCGCGTGTTTCATCACGCGGGGAGCCTCGGCAATCAGCGAGGAGTCCACGTTTTGAATCTGGTAACCCTGTTCGGCGGCGAGGGCGGCGCATTTTTCCAGGATGCGCAGGCTGCAGATCCCCTCGATGCTCATGTCCGAGGGGGGGAAGTAGAAGCCGATGTCAGGGAGTCCGAGCGCGCCAAGCACGGCGTCGGCGATCGCGTGGCAGAGGACGTCGGCGTCGGAATGTCCCTTGAGGCCGCGGGTGTGGGGGATCTCAACGCCGCCCAGGATGAGCGGGCGGCCTTCCTGGAAGGGATGCACGTCGTAACCAATGCCAGTTCGAATCATGCGGCCTTCATAGGTTGGCGGATGAAGGGATGCAATCGTTTCATCCCTTCGGTTCAGCGCCAGGCGGGGATGAGCCAGACGCCCAGCAGATCCATGAGGTTGTCCTTGAGCAGGGTGCTGGCGGAGAGGCTGATCGTTCCTGAGCCGTCGGTGACCTTCAGCGTGCCGAGGTTTTTTTCCCGGGGGCCTTTGAGGGTGGTTTCGATCGGGCTGGACAGATGAAAGCGGGCCTCCCTGACGTCCAGCACGCCGCCGTCGAGGGCGCCACAGCGGTAGCGGATGACCACTTCGTAACCGCCCGGAGGAAGCGCGGGGAGCTTCCAGGCGGCCCCGGTTCCGGTTCGGCTCCAGCCGGTGATCTCCCCTCCTTCGCGGCGCACGCCGTTAAGCACGGCCTGCTCCAGGGGCAGGGAAATGCGGTCGGGCAGGGCGGCGGAGCGCAGGGACTGCTCACGGGTCTGTATCAGCAGCAGCTGCTTGTCGAGCCGCTCCAGTTCGCCTTCAAGCCGCCGGCGTTCGGTGCGAACGGCGATGGCTCCGTCATAGTCACGCGCCGAAGCCTTTTGCTTCTCAATGGCGTCCAGCTCGATGACTTGTTTTTTCAGCGGTTCAAGGCTGGCCTCGATGAGAGAGCGTTCAAATTCAAGCCGGGCGTTGGTCAGTGTCTGTTCCGTCGTCGCGTCCACGGCATGCAGGCGCGCCGCCAGGCCCAGGAGGGCGAAGAGGGTGAGCAGTGGATGGCGGAGACCAGGGATCAAAACGACAGCAGGGGGAATGCTAGCCGCCACCTGTCCGCAGACAAGACTTTTGCAGGTGAAATGGCCGCCTTTGAAAGGCGGCGATCATTCGGTGATCAGCGCCTTCCACTCGCTGGAGTTGCCTTTCAACTCGGGTGCATACATGGCCTCGATCCTGGTCGGCAGGGCGCTGAAGCGCCCGGGGATCTCGGCCTTGACTCGGTAGCGCAGGTTGTGAGTGCCCTGGGGCAGGCGTTCGGCAAAGAAGGCCACCTTTTCATCCCTGTATTCCTGATAGCTCGGCAGGCCTTCCTGACTCCAGCCGCTGCGCACTTCCACGGGCTCGAAGCCGGCCGGCTTGAGGTCCTCGATCAGGACGTATTCATAATCGTTCTTGCTCTCGATGCTGAGCTCCACCTCGATCAGGTCGCCGCTCTTCACCGGCGCATCGCTGTGAATTTCCTCGCGGCGATGCTTGCTGCCGGTCTGGGTCAGCACCTGGCCACGCGAGCCCGCCACCTGTTGTTGAGGCTTCTCTTCAATGAGGCGGTAAAATTTCCGCAGCGCCTTCACCTCCAGGCCTGCGGCGGGGATGTTGTCCTCCTGGGTGAACACGGTCAGGAAGGCGTTCGCATACAGGGGCGACGTGCCAAGCTTGCGCAGTTCAATCGTATGTTCGCCGGCGCCGAGGGCTTCACCCTTGAGGACCAGGGTGCCGTTGAAGGTGAACAGGTTGTCGCGGGTGATTTCCACCTTCGACAGCGACCTGCCGTCCACGAGCAGTTCGACGGTCTGCCGGGGCTCCGACTCGCCGCTGGCCTTGACGAAGCCGGCGAGCGCCTCGATCACGGCAGCGGTGTCCTTGGTGCTGTTCCAGTAGGTGCCGTTGCGGCGGTTGTTCAGCAGGTGCTTGGCGATGCGCGCGGCGGTTTCACCCCGGGGTTCGGTGACGCTCAGCAGATTCAGGAAGGCGGCCTGGGTTTCGATGGCGTCATCCCACCAGAACCACCAACCCTGCTGGGGCAGATCAAGCCATGCGGTCTGGTTTTCATCATCCTGCTTCAGAAACTGGCGCAGGTTGCGCAGGCACATGTCGCGGCGCTCAGCTTCACCCATGGCGTGGCAGGCCAGGCCGAGCAGGGCGACGTTGTAGCGCGAGAGATGCTCGCGTTTTTCATAAAGCTGGTTGCGCATCGCCTTGTCGCCCGCGCCATGCTCCACCAGCGTGCAATGAACGAGGGCGTCGAGCTGATCCGGGGCGGACTTGTGGTCCCTGGCCTTTTCAGGCAGCCGCAGTCGCTGCAGCTGTGCGGCTTCGTGTCGGCTGAGGAATTCGATGCCGTTGCGGACATGGCCGTCGTTCAGATCCATGCCGGCCTTCTCCGCGGCCTTCAATCCATGCAGCACCAGGGCGGTGATGTGCGGTGAGGATTCGCCGCTCCCCGGGAACCAGCCCCAGCCTCCGTCGCTGCCACGCATGGCCTCGAGTTTGTTCAGGCCCGCCCTGGCCATCTTCAAAACCTCGTCCTCGTCGAACACGGGCTCCTTCCGGCGTCCCTGGCCGTCCTTGCCCTGCCAGCGTCGCGCGCGTTCATCCGCCTTGCCGATCTCCTGGGCGTTGAGGTTCGTGCGCTTTTCCCGCACGGCCTGAAGATCGACCCCCAGGCCCTTGATCACATTCAGCGTGATGACCGTTGGAACAAAGCGATTCAGGGTCTGTTCGGTGCAGCCGTAGGGATAATCGACGAGGTAGGGCAGGGCATCGACAAGCGCCATGGCGAGGGTGGGGGAATAACGAATTTCGAGCCGCGTCTGCTCCGCCTTGCGTTCGGCGGGAACCTTGACGGTCAGCTTGGCGGCGGCCTGGTCGGGGCGCATGGACAGGCTCCAGGAGTCTGTCTTCAGCATGCCATGGGTGTAGGCCGGGAAGGTCATCTCCACGGCGTCGCTGTCTGTGGCCGCCAGGGCCTTGACGCGGATCCGCGCCTCGCCTTCGCCGGTGACCTTCACGCGCCAGTCGAAGCGGTGTTCGGAGTGGGCAGGGATGGAGGCGGCGAATGGCGTGGAAGCTTCAACAGGTGCGAGCACGCCACCTTCCAGCTCGAGCAGGGCCCTCACCTGTTGTTCGACCTCCATTTCGTTATGCACGTTGGCGGAGATCACCACCTCGTCCTTCTCCACAAAGAAGCGCGGCGCCTGGAGTCGGACCATGAGATTCTTGCGCGTGACGACCTCCACGGCCGCCTCGCCCACCTGGGCCTGCGGACCCATGACCCAGGAGCGCAGCTTCCAGGTCGTGAGGTTTTCCGGCAGCTTGAAGTTCAGCTCGCCCTCTCCGCGTGCGTCCGTGGCAAAGTCCGCCACCCAGACGGCGCTGTCGGCGAGGTGGGTCCGGATCATGGGCTGCGGGCCTTCTTCCTGCCCGCCGCCGCCGGCTTCCATGGGAAGGGCGCCCAGGCCATCCGCCGGTGCGGCGGCCGGTGCCGGAGCCGCCATGGCGGCCATCGGTGCGGCAGACCTCTTGAGCATGGTGCCATAGTTTGACCTGCCTCCTGCTTCTGCTCCCATGGCGAAGCGCTCCTCCTGGTCCGCCACACTCCCGCCGAAGGTGCCCAGTGGCTGCATCGCTCGCTCGTTCTCCCTCACCAGGTCTGTCTCCACTTCACGCAGTGAATCCTCCACCCTGGATTGATGGCTCCGCTTCCAGCCCCAGAAGAACGGACGGATGTCCACCTGGTTGCTGCCGCCGGAGATGTATTCCAGCGCCTTGTCATAGGCGGTGAGCACCACCTGGCCGCTGAAGGGCCTGCCCTCGGCATCCTTGACCCGCACCCTGACCTTGGAGCCCTGGCCCGGAAGGTAGGTTTCGGCATCCGGCAGAAGCGCGACCGTGGCGATGCGTTTCCTGGGCGGAACGATGATCTGGCGGGTCACACGATGCACGCGCGCCTCCCGGACCGTGAAGGCTTCGATGAACAGGTTGGGCTGGTCCGCCTCGGCCAGCCTGAAGCGGTGCGTGCTGCTCTTGCCCTCCATTCTGAGCCACACAGGGTCCGGATAGACGCCGTTCTGGGCCCGAACAAAAAGCGCGACCGTGCTGCCGGCCTGGTTGGTGTTGATCGTGACCGCCACCTCCTCGCCGGGGGCGTGTTCCTCCTTTTCCGTGATCAGCTCGAGATCATCAAAGCGGAAGTCCCTGCCGTCCTCGAATCCTGCTCCGCGCACGGTGAAGAAGGTCGTGCCTTCGACCTCATGCCCGGCCTCGTCCTTGAGCCTGGCGGCAAGGCGATACTGGCCTCCCCGTGCCAGGGTGATCTTGTGAGGCGCTGCTTCATCCTTGTGAGGCAGCCTGATCACCGTCTCTTCGGCGGGCTTGCCATCCCTGCCATAGGTGATGCGATGCAGCACGAGCTCGCCGGTGGCCTTGACTTCGCGGCCGTCGAGCGTGCGGGCGTGGATGCTGGCGATGCCGGAGTCGCCGGCATTGTACCAGCCGCGGTCCATGGAGACATAGACTTCAAACGGACGGCGTGAGGCGAGCACGCTGCCTTTGCCAAAGAGGGTCCGGCGGCTCGGGTCGGTGACCTCGGCCTCGATCTCGTAGCGGTGATCCTCGTTGCCATGCAGCTCCAGGGCCAGGCTGGTGTCGATCTTCACGCTGAAATTGCCGTCGGCGTTTAGCGCCGCCTCGCCTTCGGCCACCAGCTCGGGGGGATCGTTGCGCCATTGCATCCAGGGCCAGCGGGGGATGCAGAAGCACCAGTTCCGTGCCCCTGGATACCACTCGTAGTAGCTGCCGCGCCAGCCGTAGCCGCTGCCAAACAGCCAGTCCCATCGGCCCATGGGAAACCAGCGGTCGGTGTGGGCGCTGCGCCGCACCTTGTACTTCAACCTGCCCTGCTTCACCGGCCCGCCGAAATAATAATCGGCCTGCACCTTAACCTCAAAGCTGTCGCCCAGGGCCACGGGCTTGTCCGGCGCCTCGACCTTCACCTCGAACTCTGGCTTTTTGTATTCTTCGACGCGAAAGCTGTGGTGGCCGAGGTGGATGTCGTCCCTGGCCGCGCGGTTCCAGACAAATTGCATCTGGTACTGTCCGAGCACCGCGTCTTCATCGAGGACGAGTGAGTCACTGATCGCGCCGTTTTCATCCGCCTTGAAGGTTTTCTCCAGCAGCTTTTCGCCGCGTGGGTCGTGGAAGATCACCTTGAGGGATGCTCCTGCGAACTTGTTCGTGTCCAGCCTTGGGTCGTAACCCACGATTCTGGCCCAGGCCTTCCACTTCACCTCCTGGCCGGGGCGGTACACCGGCCGGTCGGTGATGGCGTAAAGGCGATGCTGATCGTTGAAGCGTTCACGGTCGTCATTGAAATAGAAACCGTCGAAGCCCTGGAAGGCGAGGCGGCCGTCATCCGTGCTGGCGCGGATCAGCCATTGATACTCGATGAAGCTGCGGTCCTTCACCTTCACGACGCCTTGCTTGTCGGACGTGGCCTGGAAGTCCTTGAACTTGTAAACGTTGCGCTCGCGGTTCAGCAGGCCCGGACGCCCCCATTGCATTTGAAAGCCAAAGAAACGCACCTGGGCGCCGGGCACGGGCTCTCCCGTCAGGGCATCAGCGACAAAGTACTGCAGGCCGTCCGCCTGCGGCGCCTTCACCAGGGCCAGTCCTTCCAGCCAGACCAGGGAGCGCGCCTTGCCGCCACCTTCAAAGCTGCCTTCGACGAGATAGGCGCCGGCATTCTGAACCGGGACGGGCACCTGCACCCGCCGGTCCCAATGGTTCGGGCGCGGTTCAAGGTCCTGGGACCATTCGGCGACGGGTTTGCCAAGGTATTGGCCGCCGTTGCTTTCCAGCAGGCGCTGACCGATGGAGCTGAGGTTGGTGCGCTGCCACTGCTGTTCCTGGGGCTCTGTGCGCAGGTAGGCCTCGGTGTCGGCCAGCAGTTTGGAGACATCGACCTTTCTGGCGGTGAAGCTGACCTTTCGGGCGTTGCGAAAGACCAGCTGGAGACTGGGGCCGGCGGGTGCGGCTGCCGCCTCTTCTTTCTTGGGTGCGGCGAAGGGAGCCTGGGGTTCAAAGCGGCCCCAGTTGCCGGTGATCTGGTCGAGCCGGGTCTTGAATTCTTTTTTTTGTTCGGCGTCGCGACTGAGTTCGACGGCCTTTTGCAAGGCCTCGGCGGCCCTTGGAAACTGGCGACGATTCTGGAGTTCGTCCGCCACTTCCTGCCAGGCCGCCACCCGGGTGTTCACCTCCGCTCCAGCGTCATCGGCCAGCATGTGATAAAGGCGCAGAAAGTCGGCCTCAAACGGCAGCTTGAAGCGTTTGGGGCCTGTGGCGAGTTGTGCGACGGTTTCATCATCCTTCAGCGTGTGCAGGGTGGCAATGCTGCTCTTCCTGCCGGCTTCGCCCTCTTCGGCGTCAAAACGGAAGCCGTGATGAGCGAGGGTTTGCACGGAAAACCAGCCCTTTGCCAGGCCTGCCATATTTTGCCGGGCTTCACGGGTTTCTGCGGGGCCAAGCCTCGCCATCTCCTCCAGAGTCCAGAGCAGGCGTTCGCCGTCGTTCTGCGCCTTGTCCCAGCTTTCCGGCGCCTTGAAGAACACCGGGTTGCCCTCGGCATTCACGGGGTAGCCTTGGGCGGGTTCATCCAGGCCGCTTTGTTCATCGAAGTCCGGCAGGGTGGAAAGGTCGGTGAGATGAAGAAGCGCCCAGGCTTGGGCGGAGGCCCGGGCCTCGGAACCGAGAGTCTGTCCGAGCGCGCTGAGCACGTCTTTTTTGTCACTGGAGGAGGCGTCGGCCGGCAGCAGCTTCCAGGCGGCGCTGAACAGCTGCATCGAGCGCACGCGATCCTTCAGTTCGGTGGTCCGGCGGCTGTTCCAGTCGCGGATTGGGCCTCTCTGGAACCTGCCGTCAAGCATCATGCCCGAGTGGGGAAGGGCTGAGTAAGCCCTGCCTGCGTGATAAAGGAGGTTCCAGTTCGCAGGATGAGATTGGACGGCCGACTCGATGACCTGCTCCTGCTCTTCATGCGAGCCGAGCCGGCCCAGGGCCTGGGTGGTGACCTCAAGCAGTTCGCCGGTTGCGTCGGGCCTTGCCAGGGCCGCCTTGCCCGCATCGGCGGCCTCGCGGTGATTGCCCTCTGCAGCGAGCTTTTTCACCCGGGTCAGGGATTCCGCGGCGGTTTGGGCCGAGAGGGCGGATGACACAAGAACCGTGAGAAGAAGGAGGGGGAGAAAGTGCATGGCCGCGTAACAGGATGTTTATCAAAGGGCAGGACGGCAGACAAGGCGGGCCCTTGGGATGTTGAGAGTCTTTCCCTGAAGTTTGCTGAAGGAGGCCAGCGCCTTGCGGGTGCATTTGCGCGGTCACCTTCAGAAATTTCCAAGAACCCGGGGCGATCCTTCGATTTGTTCTCCCCATGCGTTTTCTTCTGCCGGCCTGCCTTCTTCTGATCCTTTCGCTGAACTGCCTGGCCCATCCGGTGCCTGACATTCCCGTGCGAAGCTATTTTGACCGGGACGGCGGCTGCCGGGTGACGGTGGAGATCGATCCGCGCTGCTTTGCCAAGGATCCAAACGCCGAACCATCCCTGCTGAACGCGGTGCTTCCCGGCATGGCGGAGGCCCAGCGGACGGAGCTCAGGAACAAGGCCGCCGAGATGGCGGCCCGCTATGTGGAGTTTCTGTTTGATCCCTCCGGCCCTGTGAAACCGGAGTTCAGCTTCGAATTCACCGGGCATGCCGAGGCTCCGCTGACGAGCGAGGAGGACATCGTCGTGCTGACCGGCGTCTGGCAGACTCGGGTTCCCGCAGGCAGCACGGCCTGGAAGATCCGGGCGACGAAGGAGACGCCGCTGGCCGTGGTTTTTCGCAACTACACGGACGGCCTGGAAAGCCCGAAGTTCTCCGTGCTGTTCCCCGGCGAAACGAGCTTTCCGTTTGAGCTCAACCAGAAGCCGGAACCGCTGCGCGACGTCGTGTTCGGCTCCTGCCTGAACGTGACCGAGCATCCGTTGCTCGACAGGGCGGCGTCTCTGCCGATGGAGCTGTTCCTGTTCATGGGTGACAACATCTATGCGGACACCACCGACATGGCGGTGATGCGGGCCAAGTACCAGGCGCTGGGGGCGAGCAGCTTTTACCAGGCCGTGCGCTCCAAGGCCGTCATCCTGGCCACCTGGGACGATCACGACCTCGGGCAGAATGACGGCGGCGCCGACTATCCGAAGCGTCGTGAGTCCGAGAAGGAGTTTTGGGACTGGCTAAATGAGCCTTATGGATCGCCGCTGCGGAAGCAGGAGGGCGTGTATCAGGCCCGGGTGTTTGGCCCTGAGGGCAGACGCGTTCAGGTCATCATGCTCGACACCCGTTATTTCCGCAGCCCGCTGAACAAGGTGCCCAAGGAGAAGGGGACGGCCGGCGGATCGAGCGTGCCGCACACGGACACAAGCACGACCATCCTGGGTGACGCTCAGTGGCGCTGGCTGGAAGGCGTGCTGAAGCAGCCGGCGGAACTGCGGCTGGTGGTCAGCAGCATCCAGTTTGCCGCCGAGGCCAGCGGCAGCGAGAGCTGGGCGAACTTCCCGCATGAACAGAAGCGCATGGTGAAGCTGATTCGCGACGCGAAGGCGGAGGGTGTGCTGTTCCTGAGCGGCGACCGCCACTGGTGCGAATTTTCAGCGCTGACCGAGGACGTGCCCTACCCGCTCCATGATCTGACCGCCAGCTCGATGACCCAGGTGCACGGCCGCGGCAGCCCGACGCCTAACAAAAATCGTGTTCTTCCGCAGACCTGGCACCAGCCCAACGTCGGCACGCTTCACATTGACTGGGAGCAGGCTGACCCTGTCCTCAGCCTGCGCATCCTGGACGTGGAGGGCAGGGCGCGGATCGAGAAGACCCTGCGCCTGGGTGAGCTGCGGGAGAGGTGAGGGGAACTGCCCAGGCTGATGAGTGACGGACAATGTCCCTCTCGTTCAGCTAAAAGTCGTGTGCCATTTCGCTATGACCAAAGTTCTGATCTTCAGAACCATTTCAGGACCCGGACAGAGAAAAGTTGCAGGCGACAAGCACTTTTAATCAAGTCCAAAGCCAGGTGATGTCCTTCAGATCCAGTCGGGTTTTGTTGGTAACCAATCGGACATCATCCCCATCAGTTCAGGGAGTTTGATGTCGTCAATATGCGCGCGCGGCCATCCCTTTATGCTAAGCTCAGCATCTGTGTAGGCCATGAACTTCAAGAAATTCGAGTAAATGACTGCGGCAGGTTGATTTTCCGCGCCGCATTCTTGAACCATCCAGTCGCGCACGACCTTGATTAA
>Ga0315900_10004731_pt1 | contig 19037 bp, 14 predicted proteins | sample LakEriMetagenome_FD_203521 | JGI IMG/M metagenome (GOLD analysis project Ga0315900, IMG submission 203521) | Freshwater fungal communities from buoy surface, Lake Erie, Ohio, United States - Buoy 12 MA114 | ecosystem: Environmental > Aquatic > Freshwater > Lake > Lake biofilm | place: USA: Lake...
TTGCCGCCGACGGCGAGTGGGCGCTCGCCGTCGGTGCCGAGGCGGAGTACAGCGTCGACTACGACGGCTCCGACGACTACGAGACCGAACTGCAACCCGGGCTGATTGCGCACCTGCGCCGCGGCGACCTCCGCTATTATCTGGAGGGGAATTCACTGGGCGTGCGGTGGACGCCGTCGCCCGACTGGCTGCTCGGCCTCGGCCTGCAGTACGAGTTCGGCCGGTCGGAGGACGACAACCCGGCGCTCCGCGGGCTCGGCGACACCGACGACGAACCCGCCCTGACCCTCGACGTTCGCCGCGGCTTCGGCGCCGGGTGGCCGTGGTGGTTGGCGGCGCGCGTGCTCGCCGGCGACTCCGATCTCGGTGCGCTCGCCGTGGTGGGGCTGGGCCGCGAGATCCCCGTACCGTCGCCTCGCTGGACCGCCGACGTGGTGCTGTACGCGACGTTCGCCACGAGCGAGTTCCAGCGCAAGGACTTCGGCGTCACCCGCGCGCAGTCGGTGACGTCCGGCTATGCAGCGTTCGAGCCGTCGGGAGGTTATCGCGCGCTCGGCCTGCAGAGCTACCTCCAATATGTCGCGAGCAAGCGGTTGCTGGTGCGCGCCGAGGCGGGCTATGAGGGATATTCCTCGTCGGTGCGCGACAGCCCGATCGTCCGCGCGGGCAGCGACGGCGAGTTCGAGGTCAGCCTGACGCTGCTCTACCGCGTCTGGTGATGCGCTGGAGCCGCGGGCGCGACCCGCGCCCGCGGCCCGTCGCACCCGACGCGCGCGGCGCCGCGAAGCCCTGCGGGAGCGCGCCGCTTGACGCTGGAACCGCGATGACACCAAGCTGACCGCGGTCGAAGTAAGCGCGATGCCGTCGAGCGTGGCCCTGAAACATGTTCCCTAGCGGGCTTCGTCCACTTCGGCACGAAGCGCACGCGACTCTCCACCGCACGGCACCGGCCAATCGACGCGTTCGGCGAGACGGAGTCAGGCCTGGCGCGGGCGGCGAGGGTCCGCGCGTGCCGCGTCCGGTGCCGGCCGCGTGACGCTGGCCCGACCGCTCGCGCTGGTGGCGCTGCTGCAGGCCGCGAACTTCTGCTCGGGCCTCGGCAACGCCATGGTGACCATCGCGATCCCATGGCTGGTGATGGAGCGGCTCGGCTCCGCCACGCTCGCCGGCGTCGTGCTCGCCTTGGCATCGTTGCCGCCGCTGCTGATCGCGCCGGTCAGCGGCTGGATGGTCGATCACGTCGGGCGGCGCTTCGTGAGCGTGGGCGCGGACATCCTCTCGGCGCTGTCTGTGCTCGCGATTCCGCTGGTCGCGCTGCTGCACGGACTGACGCCGACCACCGTGATGCTGCTGGCGGTGATCGGCGCGCTGTTCGACCCGGCCGGCTACACGGCGCGCAAGGCGCTGCTCACCGACACCGCGCGCGCCACCGGAATGGGGCAGGAGCGGCTGAACGGCATCCACGAGGGGGTTTTCGGCGTCGCCTGGATCGCAGGGCCGGCACTCGGGGCGTGGCTGATTGCCGGCTTCGGGTCGGTGAGCCCCTTCTGGGGCGCGGCCGCGCTGTTCCTCGTCTCGGCGGGCTGCATTGCGCTCCTGCGCGTGGGCGACCTCGGCATCGAGGCGCGTGCGAGGGGCGCGGCCGACGCGGTCGGCGGCTGGCCGAGCGTGCTGCGTGGTTTCGTGGTGCTGTGGCAGGACCGGTTGCTGCGCACGATGACCGTCGCGCTGGTCGTCATCGCGACCATCTACCTGCCCACCGAGTCGATCGTGCTGACCGCGTACTTTGAGGAACTCGGCGAGCCCGCAGGCCTCGGCACGGTGGTTTCGGCGATGGCGGCCGGCGCGACGCTCGGGGCATTCGGCTACGGTTGGCTCAGCGCGCGGCTGTCGCAGCCGACGCTCCTGCGGCTGACGCTGGCGGGGACCGCGTTCAGCATCCTGCCGATGGCGCTGCTGCCGCCGCTGCCGTGGCTCACCGCCGCCGCGTTCTTCCTCGGCTTCTGCTGGGGACCCCTCAACCCGCTGGTGACCACGCTGATCCAGAAGCGCGTGCCGCCCGACCAGCACGGACGCGTGTACAGCGCGCAGATGTCGCTCTTCTACGCGGCGCCGCCGCTCGGCATGGTCCTCGCCGGCGCGGCGGTCGAACGTTGGGGCGTGGCCGACACCTACCTCGCACTCGGCGCCGCCCTCACCGTGACCGCGCTCGCGGTTTGCCTCTCGCGGCCACTGCGGACCCGCTTCTAGCCGCGTGCCCACCGTGCCGCGCGGCCGCCTTCGGCAAACAGGCCGTTCTTTGAGGCTTTCGGGTGTCGGCGCTGCGCACGCGCGGGACGCGGCGGCATATTCGGGCGGGAGAGGCGGCTGGGCGGGGAGGCGGGATGCTCGGTAGATGGTCGCCAGCGGTCACCTGATCCACGTCGGCGTCGGCTGCGAGGGAGCGCCGCCGCGGACCGAGCCGCGGTGGACGCGGTCGCAGGCGGCGGTCCGCCGCGGCCCCGGGACCGAACCGCCACTTCGTCGGCGATGGACGCAAGGCCCGCGACGCCGTGCGTGCCGGGCAGGCCGGCGATTCGCGCGAATCCCCGGGCGGGCGGGCGTGTCGGACCGCGTGCCGCTCGCGGGCGGCGCGTGTCGTCCCGCCGATTGCGTCGTCGCTGCGCGCCACCGAATAGCGCGCGACGGGCGCCGGAACTCGCGCCAGCACTTCAACGCCGGCGTGGCGGCGCCTCGATGGCGACCGTCGAGCGTCTCGTGATTCCGGACTACACAGCGGAGAAGCGCACATGACGAGCATTCCGAGCGAGGGCCCCCTCGACCGTCGTGCGGCGAGCGCGACGCGACCCCGGCCCGGTGGCGTGCCCGGGCTTCGGGCGCAGACCGTGCTGGCGGCGGCGATCGGCGGCATCCTCGCGTCGGCCGCAGCGGGCCAGGAGCGGTCCGCTTCGCCGGCGCTGGAGGAAGTGGTCGTGACCGCGACGCGGCGCGCGGAATCGGTGCTGGAGATCCCGCTGAACATCTCGGTGGCGACCGGCGAGACCCTCGAGCGCCTCGCGGTGCGCGATCTCACCGGAATCGCCACGGCCGTGCCGGGCCTGGTGGCGACGGACCAGGGCGTGCGCAACAACGGCACCAACAACTCGTTCATCATTCGCGGGGTAAACGCCACCAGCATCGGTCTCGGTTCGTTCCAGAACCTGATCGCCCCGGCCGTGTCGACCTACGTCGACGAGACGCCGTTGTTCGCGAACCTGCGGCTCACCGACATCGACCGCGTCGAGGTGCTGCGGGGACCGCAGGGCACGCTGTACGGCGCCGGTTCCGTCGGCGGAACCATCCGGCTCATCCAGGCGGCGCCCAGCACCGAGGCCACCGAGTTCCGCGTGACGGCCGAGGGCGGCACCGTCGAGGAATCCGACGATTACGACTACCGCGCCGACTTCGTCGCCAACGTGCCGATCAGCGAGCGCTTCGCGGTCCGGGTGTCGGGCGGCTACGAGCAGTTGGCGGGATTCATCGACGCGACCCGCGCGGTGGCCGTGGACGGCAACGGCGTCCCGCTGCTCGCGAACCCGGCGGATCCCGTCGGGAGCACGTTCGTCACCCGGAGCCTCGAGGACGTCGATTCCTCGTCGACGTGGTTCGTGCGGGCCTCCGCGCGCTACGACTTCAACGACCGCGCGAAGCTGGTGCTGGCCTACCAGCACCAGGACGAGAAGGCGGAAGCCTTCTCCGCGCGGCAGCTGGGCACCCGCGGCTACACCATCGGCAAGAGAATCGTCGACGAACCCTCGGATCGAAAGGTCGACTTCGTGTCGGCCACGGCGACGGTAGACCTGGGCTTCGCCACCCTCACCTCCGCGACCGGGTACTTCGAGCAGGGGGAAGCGTCGGTCACCGACGCCAGCACCTTCCCGATCGCCTTTGCCCAGTACTACGGCTACTACCCGCGCATCGCGCTGCTCTCGACGCAAGACTTCGACGTCGAGTCGCTCACCCAGGAGTTCCGACTGGTGTCGTCGGGCGACGGTGCGTGGCAGTGGACGGCCGGTGCGTTCATCCAGGATCTGCGGTCGCGCGTCTTCCAGGTGCAGCAGCTGAAGGGCATCGCCGACTGGTCGGAGCTCCCGGGCACCGGTTTCGGTCCGTTCCCGAGGTTCGGCGACGTGCAGGAGTACTTCGGCTTCCTGCGTCCGAGCCAGATCCAGCCCAGGGACATGACCTACCTGACGGAGCGCGACGTCAAGTTCGAGGACAAGTCGCTGTTCGGAGAAGTGACGTACAACATCACCGAGGCGTGGACGGTCACCGGCGGCGTGCGCGTGTTCTGGCAGGACACCTCGCAGGATCTGCTGGCCGAGCTGCCGTATTTCGGTCCCATCGTGGCGGCGGACGGCAACATCTTCGGGCGGAATCGCGACTTCAGCGAGGCGAAGTTCGACGACCAGATCTTCAAGTTCAACACCGCCTACCGCCTCTCCGACCAGGCCCTGCTGTACGCCACCGTTTCGGAGGGGTTCCGCGCCGGCGGTGCCAACTCCTACCCGGTCGGCACCTGCGCGTTCTGCGATCCTCCGGACTTCCTCACGTACCTGCCTGACACGGCGACGAACTACGAGGTCGGGATCAAGGGCCGTGTTGGAGGTTCGCTCCAGTACTCCGTGGGCGTGTTCCGGATCGACTGGAAGGACATCCAGCTCGAGGCCTCGTCCGCATCGGCCAACGCGATCATCGTCAACGGCAGCAAGGCCCAGTCCGAGGGTCTCGAACTCGAGGCCACCTGGGTCCCGCTGGATGACCTGCGGTTCACGGCCGGCTACAGCTACGTCGACGCGAAGCTGGCGGCGGACGTGTTCCTGCCGGTCGGTGGCCAGTTGGGGCCCGGTGGAGGCTCCAAGGGCGACCCGCTGCCAGGCGTGTCGGAACACCAGTTCGCCGGAGCGATCGACTACCGCTGGCCGCTGGGCGATTCGCGCGCGCTGGTGCTGCACCTGAACGGGGCGTACCGGAGCGAGTTCGCAAATCGCCTGGCTGCCGACGCCGCCAACTACCGGACCTTCGACGGGTTCTGGCTCTTCAACGCCTCGATCGGGCTCGAACTGAGCGACAACCTTCAGGTCATGCTGTACGGTCGCAATCTCTCCAACGAGGAGGGTGTTACCGCGTACGCCCGGCCCACGTTCTCGGGCAATGCGGGTTCGCCGCCGCCGGAGTATTCCTTCGAGTTCCTGCAGCGTCCACGCGCGCTGGGCCTGCGGGTGGTCTGGAGCTACTGATCGCGAGTACGACGGACATTCGGCAGCACGCGGTCGAGCAACTCTCCCGGCGCCGGACGTCGCGCCCGAGGCACGCTCGTGCCCGGGGCTGGCGCCTGGCGGCGACGGCGTCGAAGCGGCCGTAGGACATGCGCGCGGATCCAAACGCAGAAGCAGCCCGTGCGCATCGTTCGGTGCTGGAGCACCTGCGGCGCGGCGAGGTGCGCCGCGCGGCGGAGACGTGCGCGTCGCTCACGGAGCGCTGGCCGGAGTTCCTGCCCGGGTGGACCCTCGCTGCCGGCATCGCGCTGCGAGGCGGCGACGCGCCCAGCGCGCTCGCGCACGTGACCCGCGCACTCCGGCTCGAGCCCGGGCGGGCCGACCTGCTGTTCCTGCGCGCGCAGGCCCTGCAACTCGGCGGCGATTCGGAGCAGGCGCGCGCGGTGCTCGACGGCCTGGCCCGGACGGCGGCCGACGACGCCCGGCTCCAGCACGCGATCGGCTCGCTCTACAGCGCGATGGGCTTCCATCAGCAGGCGCTCGAGGCCGCCTCGCGAGCCGTCGAACTGGATCCCGCCCGGGCGCAGTACCAGTTCAACCGCGCCGCGCTGCTGCGCTTCGTCGGCCGGCTGGAGGAGGCGGAGGCGACCTACGACCGCGCGCTCGCGATCGAGCCGGACGACCACGAAGCGTGGCTGAACCGCGCCGAACTCCGCCGCCAGACTCCGGAGCGCAACCACATCGCGGCGCTCGAGGCGCGGGTCACGCGCAGGTTCGCGCATCCGCGCGACGAAGTCTTCATCCGCTATGCGCTCGCCAAGGAACTCGAGGACGTCGGCCGGTACCGCGAGTCGTTCGTGCACCTCCTCGCGGGCGCCACGCTGCGCCGCCGGCACATCGACTACGACCTGCAGCGCGACCTTCGAACCGTGGACCTGGTCGTCGGCGCATTCCCGGCGTCGCGCCTCGGCGCGCTGCCGCGGGCCGCAGCCGCCGGGCCCATCTTCGTGCTCGGACTGCCGCGTTCGGGCACGACGCTCGTCGAAAGGATCCTCGGCAGCCACCCCGCCGTGCACGGTGCGGGCGAACTGCTCACGTTCCCGGAAGCCCTCGTCGCGGCGGTGGAGCGGGCCGCCGGGCGCAGCGGAGTCCCGCGGGAGGACATGGTGCGTACCGCCGCCAGCATCGACCTGCGCGCGGTGGGCGAGGACTACCTGGCGCGCTCGCGTCGCCACGCCGGCTCGCGCCCCCGCTTCGTCGACAAGCTGCCGCACAACTATCTGTACTGCGGCCTGATCCACGAGGCCCTGCCCGGTGCCCGCATCGTGCACGTGCTCCGGCATCCCATGGCGTCGTGCCACGCGATGTTCAAGGCGCTGTTCCGGCAGGGCTACCCGTTCTCCTACGACCTCGACGAGCTGGCGCAGTTCTATGCAGGCTACCGTCGATTGATGGACCACTGGCGGCGGGCGATGCCCGGCGTGATCCACGACGTCCGTTACGAGGAACTGGTGCGGTCGCCGCGCGAGGTGACTTGCTCGCTGCTGGAGTTCTGCGGCCTCGACTGGCACGAGGGCTGCCTCGAGTTCCACACCAACCCGGCGCCCAGCACGACGGCGAGCGCGGCGCAGGTGCGACGACCGCTGTATGCCAGCTCGGTCGAGCTCTGGAAGAACTACCGCACCGAACTCGCACCGCTGGAGGCCCGGCTGCGCGCCTGCGGCATCGACCTCGACGAGGCGTGACGCATGGGGCGCGTCGTGACCGGGCGCTTGAGCCGCTCCGCGCCCTCGTCGACAATCCGTGTCACCGGCCGGCGGCCGGCGACGGCTGGTACGCGTCCGACCGAACCGCGACTCACGACCCGCAAACCGCGTCCCGGCGCGCTGCCGTGCCGCGGCACGGCGGCGCGCACAGGGGCCGCGGGAGATCGGTCGACGCGTGCGTTCGCGTGTTCCCGGGAGAGTCCACCACCGTGAAGGAAGCCGTCCTGCCGAAACCGCTCCGCCGCCCGGAAGCGCCGCAGTACCCCGCCTACGACACGGCTCAGGTGGCCGCGGTCCTCGCGCGCTGGGCGGACACGTCGGGCAACCTGCTACCGATACTCCACGACATCCAGCGCGCTCTTGGGCACGTGCCGCCCGGCGCGGTCGGGCAGATCGCCAGGGCGCTGAATCGCTCGCGCGCCGAGGTGCACGGCGTGATCACGTTCTATCACGACTTCCGGCAGGCGCCGGCGGGCCGGCACGTACTCAAGCTCTGCCAGGCCGAGAGCTGCCAGGCGATGGGCAGCCGCCAGCTCACCGCCGAGGTCGAGGCGCTGCTCGGCTGCCGGCTCGGCGAGACCACTGCCGACGGGGCGGTGACGCTCGAGCCCGTTTACTGCCTCGGCAACTGCGCCTGCTCGCCGGCCGCGATGCTCGATGGCCGCGTGCTCGGCCGCGTCACGCGCGCGAAGCTCGAGCGGCTGCTCGACGCCGTGGGACGCGGGTGATGGTCAAGGTCTGCGTGCCGAGGGATTCCAGCGCGCTGAGCCTCGGCGCCGACGAGGTGGCCGCCGCCATCGCCGTCGAGGCCGTGCGCCGCGGCGCGGCGGTGCGCGTGGTGCGCACCAGCAGCCGCGGCCTGTTCTGGCTGGAGCCGCTGGTCGAGGTCGAGACGCCGGCCGGCCGCATCGGCTTCGGGCCGGTGGACGCGGCCGACGTGCCCGGGCTGTTCGCGGCCGGTTTCCTCGGGGGCGGCGAGCACGCCCTCGGCGTCGGGCCGGTCGCCGAGATCCCTTTCCTCAAGCGGCAGGAACGACTGACCTTCGCCCGCGCAGGGGTCACCGAGCCGACCTCGCTCGTCGACTACGAGGCCCACGGCGGCCTCCGCGGCCTGCGACGCGCGCTGTCGATGGCGCCGGCCGCGGTGGTGGAAGAGGTGGTGGCCTCCGGCCTGCGCGGCCGCGGCGGCGCAGCCTTTCCGACCGGCATCAAGTGGCGCACCGTCGCTGCGGCCGAGGCGCCGCGCAAGTACGTGGCGGTCAACGCCGACGAGGGCGACTCGGGCACCTACAGCGACCGCATGGTCATGGAGGGCGACCCGTTCGTACTGCTCGAGGGCATGGCGATTGCCGGCTACGCCACCGGCGCCAGCCACGGCTACGTCTACGTGCGCTCGGAGTACCCGCACGCGATCGCGGCGCTGGAGGAAGCGCTCGCGGTGCTGCGGGCAGCCGGCTGGTACGGCGCCGACATCCAGGGCTCGGGCTTCGGCTTCGACGCCGAGGTGCGCGTCGGGGCCGGTGCGTACATCTGCGGCGAAGAGACGGCCATGCTCGAGTCGATCGAGGGCAGGCGCGGCATGGTCCGCTTCAAGCCGCCGCTGCCCGCGATCAAGGGCCTGTTCGGCATGCCCACGGTGGTCAACAACGTGGTCTCGCTGGCCTCGGTGCCGGTGATCCTCGACCGGGGGGCGCGTTTCTACGCCGATTTCGGTCTCGGCAGCTCGCGCGGCACGCTGCCGATCCAGCTCGCGGGGAACGTGCGCAGGGCAGGGCTGGTCGAGAAGGCCTTCGGCGTGACGTTGCGCGAACTGGTCGAGGAGTACGGCGGCGGCACGCGCTCCGGACGCCCACTGCGCGCGCTGCAGGTCGGCGGCCCGCTCGGGGCCTACTTCGACTCGAGCCTGCTCGACCTGCCACTCGACTACGAGGCGCTCGCGCGGCACCGGGGCATGGTCGGCCACGGCGGCATCGTGGTGTTCGACGATACCGTCGACATGGCGGCACAGGCCCGCTACGCGATGGAGTTCTGCGCGGTCGAGTCCTGCGGCAAGTGCACCCCGTGCCGCATCGGCAGCACGCGTGCCCAGGAGTTGATCGACCGCATCCTGCGGGGCGAGGATGCGCCGGCGAATCACGCGCAGCTCCTGAAGCTGTGCGACGTGATGGAAAGCGCCTCGCTGTGCGCGCTCGGCGGCATGGCTCCGTGGCCGGTGTTGTCGGCGCTGCGGTACTTCCCGGGCGACTTCGGCCTGCCGCCCGCCACGGAGGCTGCTCGTGTGGTCTGAACTGCGCGCCCTGCGGGACGAGATCGACTACGGCACGCCGCCGCGCGACGGCGCGCCGGTGACGCTGACCATCGACGGCGTCGCCGTTACCGTCCCGGCCGGCAGCAGCGTGATGCTGGCGGCCGCCGAAGCCCGCCGCGCTGTGCCGAAGCTGTGTGCGACCGACATGCTCGAGGCCTTCGGCAGCTGCCGCGTGTGCCTCGTCGAGATCGAGGGTCGCCGCGGCTACCCGGCCTCCTGCACGACGCCGGTCGAGCCGGGCATGGCCGTGCGCACCCGGTCCGACCGGCTGCAGGCGCTGCGCGCCGGCGTGATGGAGCTGTATCTGAGCGACTTCCCGGCCGCGGACATCCCCGGCGGCTGGAGCGAGCTGCACGAGGTGATCCAGGCCACCGGCGTCGCCCAGCACCCCTATGGCCGCGGCGAGAACCACCTCGACGCGCCGGTGGACGAGTCCAACCCCTACTTCCTGTTCGATCCCGCGAAGTGCATCGTCTGCAGCCGCTGCGTGCGCGCCTGCGAGGAGGTGCAGGGAACCTTCGCGCTGACGATCGAGGGCCGCGGCTTCGCGTCGAAGGTGGCCGCGAGCCAGGGGCAGCCGTTCCTGGACAGCGAGTGCGTCAGCTGCGGGGCGTGCGTGCAGGCCTGCCCCACGCAGTCGCTGGTCGAGAAGAGCCTGTTCGTCGGAGGGTACCGCCGTGCCGATTCCCCGTAAGCCCGAGCGCAGCGTCGTCACGACCTGCGCTTACTGCGGCGTGGGCTGCGGCTTCAGGGCCGAGACCATCGGCGGGCGCGTCGTCCGCATGGTCCCCTGGAAGGAGGGCAAGGCGAACCACGGCCACGGCTGCGTGAAGGGTCGCTTCGCTTTCGACTATTACGACCACCCCGACCGGGTCAAGGTGCCGATGATCCGCGGCAGCATCGAGGAGCCGTGGCGCGAGGTCGGCTGGGACGAGGCGATCGCGCACGCGGCGACCGAGCTCAAGCGGATCCAGGGCACCTACGGGCGCGGCTCGGTCGGGGCGGTGTCGTCCTCGCGCTGCACGAACGAGGAGATCTTCCTCATGCAGAAGTTCGCGCGCGTCGGACTGCGCAACAACAACATCGACAACTGCTCGCGCATCTGCCACTCGCCGACGCAGTTCGGCCTGCAGGCCACGCTGGGGGCCGGCGCCGCGAGCCAGCACTTCGACTCGATCCTGCAGGCCGACGTGATCCTCGTCGTCGGCGCCAACCCCACCGAGGGACACCCGGTTTTCGGCTCCATGCTCAAGCGCCGCGTGCGCGAAGGCGCGAAGCTGCTCGTGATCGACCCGCGGCGCACCGAGACGGTTGAGTCCGCGCACTGCCTCGCCGACGTGCACCTGGCGCTGCGCCCCGGCACCAACGTGCTGGTGCTCGACAGCCTCGCGCACGTGATCGTGACGGAGCGCCTCCACGACGAGTCGTTCATCCGCGAACGCTGCCACTGGAACGAGTTCGAGCAGTGGGCGGCGCTGGTCGGCCACGCGCGCTACAGCCCCGACGTCGTCGGGCCCGAGGCTGGGCTCGACCCGGAGCACATTCGCCGCGCCGCGCGCCTCTACGCCGCCGGGCCGCGCAGCACGATCTACTACGGCCTCGGCGTCACCGAGCACAGCCAGGGTTCCACCGGCGTGATGTGCCTCGGCAACCTCGCGCTGGCGTGCGGCCACCTCGGGCGGGAGGGCGTCGGCGTGAACCCGCTGCGCGGCCAGGGCAACGTGCAGGGCGGCAGCTGCCTCGGCAGCTGGCCTCACATGCTCACCGGCTACCGATTCGTCACCGACGATGCGGTCCGCGGGAGCTTCGAGCGCGACTGGGGAATCGAGCTCGATCCGGAGCCGGGACTGCGCCTGCCGAACATGTTCGACGCCGCGCTCGCCGGCACCTTCAAGGCGATGTACATCCAGGGCGAAGACCCGGTTCAGAGCGACCCCAACCAGAACCACGTGGTCGCGGCGATGCGCAGCATGGAGTGCGTCATCCTGCAGGACCTGTTCCTCACCGAGACCGCGAAGTTCGCGCACGTGTTCCTGCCGGGCTCCAGCGCGCTGGAGAAGAACGGCACCTTCACCAACGCCGAGCGGCGCGTGAGCATGGTCCGCAAGGTCTGCGAGCCGCTGGCCGGCCTAGAGGACTGGCAGATCACCGTCCGCCTGATGAATGCGATGGGCTACCCGGTGCACTACGACCACCCGTCGCAGATCCTCGACGAGATCGCGCGGCTGTCGCCTGCCTACGAGGGCATGAGCTTCGAACTGATCGAGCGCAACGGTTCCGTGCAGTGGCCCTGCAACCGCAAGGACGCGCCGGACGGCACCGAGGTGCTGCATACCAGGAGCTTTCCGCGCGGCCGGGCGAACTTCATGCTCACCGCCTACGTGCCGACGCAGGAGCGCACCAGCGACCGCTATCCGCTGCTGCTGACCACCGGCCGCATCCTGTCCCAGTACAACGTCGGCACGCAGACCCGCCGCACCGGAAACCTCGCGTGGTATGCCGAGGACGTGCTGGACATCCACGAGGCGGACGCCCGCCAGCGCGGCATCGTCGACGGGGACTGGGTGTCCATCGCCAGCCGCTACGGCAGCACGCGTCTGCGTGCGCGCATCAGCGAGCGCGTGAGCCAGGGCACCGTCTACACGACCTTCCACTTCGCGCAGTCCAAGGCCAACGCGATCACCAGCGACCTGTCGGACTGGGCCACGAACTGCCCCGAATACAAGGTCACGGCGGTCGAGGTGGTCAGGATGCAGGCCAGGCAGGCCGCCGACCGGGCGGTCGCCGCCGAGGTGTCGGCGTGAGCGGACCCGCGAAGGCGCCCGGCGGCGAGCAGGCGGTCATCGACGTCGAGCGCCTGGTGGCGATGGCGAACCAGATCGGGGACTTCTTCGCGCCGTACCCGCGCGGCCAGCGCGAGGAGGGGGTCCGCAACCACCTGAGAAACTACTGGGACCCGCGGATGCGCGAGGCGCTGCTGGCCTACGTGGCCGCGAGCGGCGGCACCGGACTGCACGCGCACGTATTGGACGGACTGCGACTGCTGGCGACGCCCGGCGTCGAGCGCAAGGCCTACGCAGGGCCGCCGCAGTAAGGCCCGTCGCCCGGGAGCGCCACCGCGGGCTGAGCGCGTCCGCGTCTGCCGGCGCGCGCCGCTGGTGCGCCCGCGGGTTTGCATGAGTCGCTCAGGACTTCTTCCTGAACTTGAGCGTCATCCGGTCGGATTCTCCGCTCGCCGTCATCTGTGCCCGGAGCGCCGGATCGTTCTCGCTCGTCGCCAGGCCCGGCGGCAGCCGCCATACCGAGTACTGCTCCGTCGGCCACCGGGCGGTTTCCGTGGGGTCGGGGGAGAACTCGCCGCACAGTTTCCACATCTCGGTGGAGTGGTCGACGCCGATGACCTCGCCCCATGGTCCGAGATAGTCGAGCAGGATGCCCGTGTACCAGACCTCGCCGGGCAGCGTGTCCACCACCGTCATCCCCGGAGCGACGCCGAAGAACTCGAGCGTCAGCCGTAGTCCCATGATGTGGTCCTTCGCCTGGGTGAACGCGGGCCGTCAGCTACCCCGAGCGTGATCGTCCGCGCATGAGCGTGGCGGTCGCGTCCTGCTGCACGGTGGGAGTGGGGTCCGGGCGTTGCGCCGCCCTTGCAGCCTGACGCCCCGTGGACGGCTGTCGATGTCACCCTAGGTCAAGCCTCGCTCGATGCGCTCCGCGCTGCCGCGGGTGACGGAGTCGAATTCCCCTGCGTCTCGTGCGGGAAGCCTGTCGCCGACACGCCACCGCCGTCGGGGTCGGCAATGCGGCCGGATCGCGCCGTCCGCACCGCCGCCTTGTGTCGTCGCGCCTGACGTTACAAGATAACGCGCACCTCCTGTGCAAGAGCGCCCTCATGGCACCCGGGATCGGAACGCCCGCCGGCTCTTCGGCCGCGGTGGCCCTCGACGACGTCCACAAGAGCTACGGTGCGGTGCCGGCCCTGCGCGGCCTCTCGCTGCAGGTGCAGCCGAGCGAGATCGTGGCGCTGCTGGGGCCGAACGGCGCGGGCAAGTCGACCACGATCCGGCTGCTGCTCGGGTTCGAGCGCGCCGACCGCGGCCGCGTCCAGTCCGCGGGCCTCGATGCGGCCGTCGATCCGGTGGGCGTGCGGCAGCGCACGGCCTACATCCCCGAACTCGTGAACCTGTATCCGACGTTGTCGGGCCTCGAGAATCTCGAGTACTTCTGCGCGCTCGGCGGCCAGCAGCCCGCTCGCGAGCGGCTGCGCGAGCAGCTCCTCGCCGCGGGCCTGCCCGCCGAGGCCATCGACCGTCGCGCGGCCGAGTACTCGAAGGGCATGCGGCAGAAGGTCGGCATCGCGGTGGCGCTCGCCAAGGAGGCCGCAGTGCTGCTGCTCGACGAGCCGACCAGCGGCCTCGATCCGAGCGCCGCGGCGGACTTCCATCGCACCCTCGTCACCGTCGCCGAGCGTGGCGTCGCCGTCCTCATGGCCACCCACGACCTGTTCGCCGCGCAGCAGGCGGCGAATCGCGTCGCCATCCTGAGCGCGGGCGAACTGGTCGACCAGCGCGAGGTCAGCGGCCTGACGACCCGCGCACTCGAGAGCGTCTACCTCGACGTCATCCAGCAGCGGGTGGCATGAGCGCGCTGCTGCTGAAGGAGTGGCGCGAGCTGGCTCGCGACGGGCGAGCGGGCATCGCGCTGGCGCTGCTGGCGGTCACGCTGCTGTTCAGCGCCTGGAGCAACCATCGCGACGCTGCCGCGCTGGTCGCCGCCGAGCGTGCCGCAGCCGCGGCCGAGCAGGCACGCTGGGTGGGGCAGGGTGAAAAGTGGTTCCACTCGGCCGCGCACTACGGCGTCTGGGCGTTCCGGCCGCCGGGTTCGCTGCCGGCGGTCGATCCCGGTATCCGCCCGTACGTGGGCACCGCCGTCTGGATGGAGGCGCACTGGCAGAACGAGGTGATGCACCGGCCCGCCCAGGACGCGACCGTCATCGAGCGCTTCGGGCCGTTCTCGCCGGCGATACTCGTAGGCGTGCTGGCGCCGCTGGTCATCGTGCTGCTGGCCTTCGGCAGCGTCGCCAGCGAGCGCGAGCGCGGCACCTGGACGCTGGTGCTGGCGCAGGGCGCCGCGCCGCTGCGCGTGCTGCTCGCGAAGGCGCTGGTGGTCTGGCTTGCCGTGGCCGCTGCGCTCGTGCCGGGGCTCGTCGCGCTGGCCTGGAGCACGCAGCGGCTCGACGCAGACCTCGTCCGCTTCGCGGCCTGGACGGGCCTCGCCGCGCTGCACCTGGCGATGGTCGCGGCCTTCGCGGTGGCGGTCTCGGCCCGTGCCGCCTCGGCATCGCGCGCGCTCGTGTTCTGCCTGTGCGCCTGGGTGTTCGCGTCGGTGCTCTGGCCGCGACTGCTGGTCGGCCTCGCATCGAGCGCCGAGCCGCTGCCGACGCGCGCCGAGATGCGCGCCGCCTACGACGAATTCCGGGCAGCCGAGTTCGCCCGTTCGCCGCGCGCCCTGCAGCACGAACTGATGCGCCGGCACGGCGTCGAGCGCGTCGAGGACCTGCCGGTGAACTGGATGGCGATCGGCTTCCAGCGCAGCGAGGAGCGCGGCAACGCGTTCTTCGACCGGCTGTGGGGCGACGTGTTCGAGCGGATGCGGTCGCAGCAGCGTCGGGTCCACTGGGGATCGGCGCTCTCTCCGGTCGTCGCCTTCGGCACCCTGTCGAAGGCGCTGGCTGGCAACGATCTGCAGCACTACCTCGCCTTCGTGGCGCAGGCCGAGGCGCACCGGCGCGAGATCCAGCGCGTGCTCAACGCCGGCAACGAGCGCCGTCCGGACGTGGGCGGGCAGCGCCACTTGAGCGGCCCGGAGCTGTGGAGCCGCGTCGATGCGTTCCGATTCCGCGCGCCGTCCCTCGGCGCGGCGCTGGCAGGCGTGTGGCCGGCGCTGCTCGCCGCGCTGGCCTGGTCCGTTGCCGCGCTGCTCGCGCTGCTCGCCGCGTCGCGGAGGCTGCGATGACCGCGTCTGTGCTGCGGCTGGAGGCCCGGCTGCTGTGGCGCGAGCCGGCGATGCGCGCCGCCCTGCTCGCCCTCGTGACCGCGTTCGCGTTCGCGCTGTGGCAGGGCCGCGCCGTGGTGCTCGAACAGCGCGCGGCGGCCGTCGCCGCGGAGGAGGCCGCGGCGGCGGCCCTGCAGGGCTCGCGCACCGCGTGGGAACGTCTGCAGGCCGAGCCAACCCTCACGGTGCCCGCGCGCAGCGATCCACGCGACGTTGCGGCGTTCGCGACCGGCCAGATCGTCACCCACGCGATCAAGCCGGCGCGCGGCGAGGCCGCGTTCAGCATTGGCCAGAGCGACCTTTACCCGTACCTGGTGCGACTCGATCTCGGGCCGCGTGACAAGGCGATGGTCGGCGAGGTGGAGAACCCTCACCAGCTGCTCGTCGGACACTTCGACCCGGCGTTCGTCGTGGTCTTCCTGCTGCCGCTGCTGCTGATAGGGGCGGCGCACCCGATCGGCGCGTTCGAGCGCTCGGGCGGCGGCAGCCTCGATGCCATGTTGTCGATCGCCAGCGCCAGCGCCCGCGACGGACGCCGCTACGCGCGCCGCGTCGTGCTGGCGGCGTTCGCGCTGTGGCTGCCGCTGGTGGCGCTGACGCTGCTCGCGGTCGCGACGGGCCTGCTGCCGGATCGGCCGTGGCGGGCCGGCCTCGCGTTCCTCGGGCTCACCGTCGCGTACCTCGCGTTCTGGGCGGGTGTGATGGCGGTGCTGGCAGGACGCGGCGCCACGCCGGCCCGGACCGCGCTGCATCTGGTGGCACTGTGGGCGGTGCTGGTGATGGTCGTGCCGGGCATCGCGAACTTCACGGCGCGGCAGCTGTCCCCCGTGCCGCCGCGCGCGGAGTTCGTGCAGGCGATGCGCGATGCCACCGACGTGGCCGAGCGCGAGCGGGCGCGCCTGCTCGACCGCTACTTCGGCGACCATCCTGAGCTGATGCCCGCGGGCGCGCAGGCGCAGAAGCTGCCCGCCGCCGTCGCCCGGCTCGTCACGCAGCGCGAGATCGAAACTCGCATGGCCGAGGTCGAGGCCCGCTACTCCGCCGCGCTGGAGGCGCAGCAGCGCGTGCTCGCGCGCTTCGAATGGCTGTCGCCGCCGCTGTGGCTGCAGTCGGCTCTGAATCGCATCGCGGGAACCGACCTTGCCCGCCAGCGCGACTTCGAGTCGCAGGTCGTCGCGCATCACGAGGCGCTGCGCGATCACTTCGAGCCGCTTATCCTGCGGGGCCGCGCCGCGCTGGCGGCCGGGCCGGTGCACTTCGACTTCCCGCGCTTCGAATACCGGCCGGTGCGGGCGCCGTTCCCGGGCGAGCCGGTCGGTTTCGCCGTGCTGCTGCTCGCCGTGGCGGCCACCTGGGGCTACGCGCTGCGGGCCGCGCCGCGGGGTGCGCCGGCGACGCGCCAGCTGGCTAGACGCGCCCGCCCGTAGCGCGCGAGCGCCCGGGCCGCCGCGTTCCCGCACCGGCTCGACGCGTCGGCGATGACCTGACGTCGCCGTACGAGCGGGCCCTCCTGGACGGCCCTCTACCTGCAGGGAGTGCGCGAGACCCCGCGCTGGCGACGAGCACCCGAGCCGCGCGGCCGCGGGCTCACACCGGCTCCCAAGGGAAGCTGTCCAGCCGCTCGGCGCCCCGGCCGGTCACCAGCACCTGGGTCTCGAGCTTGACGCTCTCCCGACCGCCGGGCTCGCCGATCAGGCTCTCCACGCACAGCACCATGCCTTCCTCGAAGCGGCCCGGCAGCAGGTCGGCGGCGTCGGGCGCGTAGGGCACGCCGGGGTACTCGTCGGCCATGCCGACCCCGTGCAGCGCGCACGAGTACCGGTTGGCGCGGTAGCGGTCGGGGATCGGCCAGGTCTTCTCCATGTACTCGCGAAAATCCATGCCCGGACGGATCAGTTCGGTGTTGTGCACGACCTGCTCGAGCGCGGCCGCGTACAGGGTGGCCTGCTCGTCGCTCATGCGGGTGTGTCCGACGGGCCACGAGCGCGAGAGATCCGCGCAGTAGCCGTAGGGCCCGATCATGTCGGTGTCGAAGGCCAGCATGTCGCCGGCCTGCGCGACGTGGGCCGAGCACTCCTGGAACCAGGGGTTGGTGCGCTCGCCGACCGTCAGCAGGCGCGTCTCCAGCCACTCGCCGCCCGAGCGGATGTTCTCGAAGTGCAGCTCCGCCCAGATTTCCTGTTCGGTCCTGCCGGGCAGCGAGTGCTCGTAGACGCGCGCCATGCCGGCCTCGCAGACGCGGATGGTCCAGCGCATCAGCTCGATCTCGTCCGGGCTCTTGATGAGCCGCGCCCGCTCGGTCATCGCCTGCCCCTCGACCAGCGTCAGCCCGTGCCGACGCAGCGCGTCGGCTCCCGGCAGTTCGAGCTTGTCGGTGCCGAGCCTGAGGTTGCCGCCGCCGCGCTCGCGCACGGCCGCGGCGATCTCCCCGGCCCACAGGTCGGCGCGCTCCTCGAGGTACGGGCCGCTGTACATGTAGAAGAACGGTCTGGCGGTGCGGATCTCGTCGACCGTCTCGAGGCCCCTCGCCAGGTGCTCCGCGCCCGCGTACTGGAAATCGATGGCGTGCCCGTCGGCGAACACCAGCGCGTAGTGGAACGCGTTGTGGGTCGCCCACAGCTGCATGTTCGACACGTCGAGGGCGTAGCGGATGTTCACCGGGTCGAACAGCAGGATGGCCGCGCAGTCGTGCTCGACGACCTGCTCGACCAGCCGCCTCTTGCGGTAAGCGCGCGCCGACTGCAGCGTGGCAGCCGACACCGGGCTGCGCAGCGGCCTGTCGGTGCCCTCGGGGTTCAGGTAGGCCGCCTTGCGAAGGTCCTTGAATGCGCGTGCCATGGTGTAGTGCCGGTCGCCCCGTGGGGAAGCCGATCGTACTGTCGCAGGCGTGGGGGCCTCAACCGCAGCCCGCGGTCGAACGCGGCGCACGACCCCGGCGCACGAGCACCGCGGTTGCGGGGCCTCGTCCGTTTCCCACTGCTCCTGTGGTGGGGTCCCGATTCCGTCTCCACCTACACCGACGCCTATCGCCCGATTCTCGGCGCGAAGCACCCGTGGGCGCTCGGCACGCGCGTGAGGGACTGCTGGAGCGAGGTCTGGTCGCTGCTGAGGCCGCTGATCGACACGCCCTTTCGCGGCGGTCCCTCGACCTGGAACGAGGAAGGGTGCCTCGAACTGAACGATACGGGCCAGTTCGAGGAGACGCACTTCACGGTCGCCCACAGCCCCGTGCCCGACGAGACCGCCTCCGGCGGCATCGGCGGTGTGCTGGCGACCGTCCATGAGGTCACGGGCAAGGTCATCGGCGACCGGCGAGCGGTCTTGCCGAGGGATCTGGGCGCCAAGTCGGCCGAGCCGAAGACCGCCGAGGAGGACTGCGAGATCGCCGCCCGGATCCTGTCGATGCATCCCCGCGACATCCCGTTCGCGCTGATCTACATCTTTGAGCCGGGTCGCCGGAGCGCTGGAAAGAAATGCATCGCCGCTGCCTCGCCGGAGCCGTCGAGAAGTGCGAGGCCGACGAGTTCGTGCGCACCGACGGGACGATCGACTACCTGAAGTGGGAAGTCGTGCCCTGGCGCAGGGCCGGCGGGGAGATCGGCGGCCTGGCGATGCTCGCCGAATTCCTCAACGAGCGCAGGCGGCTGGAAG
>Ga0315900_10004733_pt1 | contig 19035 bp, 15 predicted proteins | sample LakEriMetagenome_FD_203521 | JGI IMG/M metagenome (GOLD analysis project Ga0315900, IMG submission 203521) | Freshwater fungal communities from buoy surface, Lake Erie, Ohio, United States - Buoy 12 MA114 | ecosystem: Environmental > Aquatic > Freshwater > Lake > Lake biofilm | place: USA: Lake...
GCGTGTGCGCGTACGCGACCTGATGTGGCTCTACTTCAGCAACGGTGTTGCGGTGCTGCTTTCCCTCGGCCTGCTCATTCCCTGGGTCATGGTGCGAATGGCGCGCTACCGCGCCTCGAAGACGGTCCTGGTCGCCGGAGGCAGCCTGGATTCCGTGGCTGCCTCCGCAGGCTCCATGGACTCCGCCCTGGGCGACGCCGGCGCGGACATCTTTGACTTCGACATCGGCTTCTGATCCCACGTGATTCTTGCTGGCACCTATTACCCGCCGGATTCCTCGCGCGCCGTGGTGGTGTCGCTGACGCTGGATGACAACCGCACCCTGACGCTGAACGGCGAGGGGGTCTTCCGGGTGGATTCGCTGCGTGAATGCCTGCTTTCCGAACCGTTGGGGCGCATGGTCAGGCACTTCATGCTGCCGGACGGTGCGCGGGTCGAGGTGGAGGATCTTGACGCACTCGCCCTCTGGGAACGTCAGCATGGTCGCCGCACCGGCCTGCACCTGGTGCATTTTCTGGAGAGCCGCTGGCGCTGGGTCACCACGGCGGCGGTGTTCCTGCTGCTCTTCATGCTGGCCGGCTACATCTGGGGGCTGCCTATTGCCGCAAGGCACCTGGCCTTCAAGCTGCCGCCCAAGGTGGGGCAGGTGGCGTCCGAGCAGACGGTGGAGCTTTTCACGAAGCTGCTTTCCTTCAAAGAATCCGAAGTGCCGGAAAAACGCCGGGCCGTCATCACGGCCGAGTTCCAAAAGATGGCGGCCATCATGCACCCGAAGTCCCCCTGGAACTACCGGTTGAAGTTCTTCAAGGCGAGCCTGCCCAACGCCTTCGCGCTTCCTGACGGACTGGTCTGCATCACGGATGAGCTGGTTGAGCAGGCGAAGGACGACAAGGAGATCTACGGTGTGCTGGCCCATGAGATCATGCATGTGCGTGAGCAGCACGGCATGCGCAGCGTGCTGCAGAACTCGGCCGTCTTTTTGATCTGGACGCTGATGACCGGCGATGTCTCCACCCTGGCGGGAATGGGCTCCGCCCTGCCGGCCGCGCTGGCCCAGGCAGGCTACTCACGAGGCTTTGAACAGGAGGCGGACATCGGCGCGGCCGACTACATGATCCGACGGGGCTGGGGGGTGAAGCCTCTCTGCGACATTCTGGACCGGATCGACCCTGAGCACATGCACCTGGGAGGTGCCGAGGAGGCCATCTCGAGCCACCCCCTCACCAAGAAGCGGATTGCCTTTCTTCAGGAGCGCGAGGCGGCGGCGAAGGCTTCGGCCGGCGCGCCTTGAGACGGGGCAGAATGTCTGAAGCGGGTCGGCCTGTTCACCAGCCGTAGGGATTGCAGCCCCAGCCGCCGCCCGGGCCGAAGGCCGGACGTCCATAGCTGGAGACAAAAAGCCCGGAGCGTGCCGGCGCACCCCAGCCCCCATAACCCAGGGGCGAATAAACATGGCGCCACGGTGAGCAGCCCCAGCCTCCATGATGGTAGGGCGTGAAGGTGCGATGCAGATGGACCGACCTGCCCCGCACAGGGTAGGGGCTGCCGTAGTGGCGGTTGTAGCTGCCGTAATCATATCGCAGGTCGCGGCTGGCGCCGACCTGGGAGCCGGCCAGCGAGCCCAGGAGCCCGCCGATGGCCGCGCCCTCAAGCGGGCGGCCGCTTTGATTGCCGATAATGGCGCCGAGTAGCCCGCCGCCGACGGCGCCCACCACGGCGCCGTTTTGTTCGTTAGGCCCGGCGTAGGGGTTCACGCAGGAGCTGAGCGTCAGGGCGAGGGCAAGAACGCCCGCAGTGACCCCGGGATGAATCTGGGTTTTCATGACGTGGAGTGGATCGCCCGGCATTACGGCCGGGTGCGAGGCTTCAGACTCCGGCGACGACGGCTTCATTCAACGGGAGCGCGAAAATCCCGCCGAAAAGCCAGCCAGTCTAACAATCTTTGAAATTTTAGGATCTGCGCACGAAACCGGGGATCCCAAGCCGCTCCGCCATGCGCAGCGGCCGCCTCATGGCCTCCTCCATCCGAACCGCCTCGTCGTTCCCCCGCAGGTCCCGGCAGACCGGGTGCGACTCCGGGGAGCCGATCAGGCCCAGTTGGTGAAGAACGTGGGCGGTGCTGTGCTTGTAGGGTGCCGCGCTCAGCTTGTCGTTCAGCCGGAAGACCAGGTCCTCAAAGGACTGGAAGGCCTCGAAGAGCTTGTAAACGCGGGTGTCGAAGCGGCCAGTGCCGGTCTTGAACTTCTTGTCGGCCACGCTGTCGAGCAGCCACATGTCGCGTGCGGCGCAGATGAGCGGGCAGGCGCTGACTCCGGCGCCGATGAGCAGCGGCAGGCCGAGCCGGATGGCGGTGGCAATGCCGTAGTCATCACCGCTGTGCGGGGCGAAGGGCAGCTTCAGGCTCCTGCACATCGAGGCCCAGTAAAGGAAATGCGGTTCATCAAGCGTGCTGATCTTGCCTCCGACATACTTCGGGTGATTGGCGATCTCATGCAGCAGCCAGGGTTCATAAGGCGTGGCCCATGGCACGAAGGAAGGCTCCAGGGCGTGGGCGATGGCCGGATGCGTGATGTGATCGGCGATCTCGAAGTAGGCGTCGCGCCTGGCCTCGGTCTCCAGAAGATTCAGGAGGCGAGAGGTCATGATCATCACCTCGCAGTTGTCGTGTGACTGGGCGATGTCGAGCAGGGGCAGGTAACGCTCCGTCTTGAACGACTCGTCCTTTTCGGCCCCGCGTGCCGTGACGCCGGCGATGAAGCGCGTGGTGGGAAACTCCGCACGGAAGCGGCGCAGCACCTCGGCGTAAAGTTCGTTGCTGAGGTCGAAGATGTAGCCGGTGTCGGCATTCAGCACGAAGACCATCTCGACGCCGTAGTGATCACCGCACTGCTGCATCCAGCGCACGCTCCTGGTGAACCCCTCCCAGTCGGGCTTGCGGTCCTTGAAGGGAAGCAGCGTGGCCACGCACAGGCGTGCCCGGGTTGTGTGATCCACCAGCTCCTCCTCGGAAGTGTGAGCCCAGACGGTTTCCTGCCAGCGAGTGGCGGGCTTCAGGTCGGCGGGATTGGAAATGAGGTCGATCATATATGATTTGTTTTAAAGGGGGCGGCCCTGGTTGGCAAGTCCCGGATGTTCGAGTTTTGCGGCGACGGGGGAGGGGATTTGCGGCACTGGCGTTTGCGAGGTTGTCATGAGCATCGGCTCGTGACAGCCAGGCAGGAGGAGGGAGTGCGTGGTTTTGGGGGCGGAGGTGAGTTGAGGCGGGCTGAAGCCCGGTGCTGCATGGCCCGTCAATGCACCTTGAGCACGCCGTTCATGACCATCCAGTGACCGGGGAAGGTGCAAAGGTAGGGATAGTCACCTTTGTCCCTTGGCGCGGTGATGTGGATGACGAAATCGGCCTTCGGATTGGTCATGTCGGTGTAGGCGATGACGTCGTCGCTGTCGGGCACGTAATGCTTCGCGAGGCCTTGCGGATCGGTGATCATCAGATTGACCTTCTCACCAAGCCTTTGCAACGAGCCGGGCTTTGCGAGCAGCCAGTTGTGCGGCACGACGTCGGGGTTCTTGAAGCGAATCGTGAGTTTTTCACCCGCTTTGGCCAAAAGCTGCTTTTGGATGAACTGCAGGCCCAAAGCGGCTTCGACGATGATTTCGCGCCCGGGCTCGCCTTTGGCCCACGGGTTCGGTTTGGCCGGTTTCGGGGCTTCGAGGCCGATTTGCGCCGCGTGGTTCGTTTTGGCGATTTTCGTGAAGCCGGAGAACTCTGTGAAGGGTTCTGCCAAGGCATGAGCAGTGATGAAGACATCGTGCCCGGTGCTCAGATGCAGGTGAATCTGGCCCGCAGGCACAATCTGGGGGATCTCGATGAAGAGTGATTTGCCACCATCGAGCTTCTGCACGCTGCGCACCTCCAGCGGATCGTGACCGGGGGTGTCAGCATACTTCACGGAATACTCCGGCGAGCCGTATTGCGGCCCGTATTTGTAATTCCAGCACTGGGCAAAGCACGTCTTGGCATCGGCGTCCTGCACAGGCTGGTTGAAACGAATGATCACGCCGTTGTCGCGGGCTTCAAAGCCCATCGGAACAGGTTGGCCGCCACCGGTGAGGCGTACGCGCTGGAAGCAGCCGTCCTTCGGCGTGTAGCTGCCCCAGCCCTGCATGCCGTTCACATAGAGGTGGCCGTCGTTCGGATTGAAACGCGCGCACTGGGGGCCCGAATCAAAATTGCCGCTGATCTTCACCGCCGCAGCCTGCCAGCGGCCCTTGACGTTGTGACGCATGACCAGCCAGGCGCTGCCGCCACCGGAGGAGAGGTGGATGAAGTTGTTGTCGCCCTTCAACGCGGCCCAGGAGTGTGGCGCAGCCGTCCCGGCTGCGTCTGGAATAAAGACCTGTGAGCTTGCCGAATTGTCCTCGCCACGCGGCAGATACATCAGCACCGGCTCAGGCACCTTCCCATCCTTCGGTCCTCCCGCTCCAAAGTGTGCGCCAAGGTTCTGATCGAGTTCGACCTGGAAAATCGATGTCGCCGGCGTCCAGTCGCCCTCCTGGCCGCTTGTGGTGATAAATCGACCGTCTGGCGAGAGGGCGAGGCCGTTGGGATTGCGGAAGCCTGTGGCAAGAACTTCCAGCTTGTCGCGGCCCGTGATACGGCACACTCCCTGATTTCCCGAGGCGAAATGCCAGCGGCCCTCCTTGTCGGTTTCAAGTCCTACGATGAAGTCATGGCCTCCTGGCGAGGTCTGCATGGCGTTCGTCACGCATTCGTAGAAATCAGCCTCGTCATCTCCATTCAGATCGTGAAGGCAGGTGATTTGATCGCGACCAAGCACGTGGATCTTGTCATTCACGATCTTCATGCCAAGAGGCTGGTGCAGGCCGGTGGCGAAGCGCTTCCAGCGCAGTTTCTCCATCTTCTCATCGATGCCCTTCACGAGCCAGACCTCGCCGGTCATCGTCGCGATGGCCGCTGTGCCGTTGCTGAAGAAATCATGGGCGCTGATGAAGAACAGCGTGCCGTAGGGATTGTCGAACGGGATCGTGAGGCGGTCTGTGGCAAAGGGCGACTGCGTGCCAAGCTCGCCCTGGGTTTCGAGCCATTGCGGCCACTGGGCGGCTCCAGGCGCGGGCAGGGGGCTGTCGTCCGTGATGAAGGTGACTTCACGGCCTCGACGGAAGAATCCACGATAGGTTCCGGCCAGCTTCCGTTCCTCCTTGGAAGTCACCTTGCCATCCATGGCGGCGCCTCCCATGAAGCCGTGCCTGTTGTCATTGAGCTTCACGAAGCCACCGGTCCATTCGAGGCGCCAGGAAAGCGTCTCCGGGTCAAAGACGACCGCCTTGTCATCAAGCCGCACGCAAACCGCCTTCGGGATCGTCAGTCCGGCTCCTTTGAAAACCCCGCTGAACACGCTGCCCAGATCGCTGGAGGAAAAACGCCCGTCCTTCCAGGTGACCTGGTCGTTCTGGTTGCCCCAGTGTCCCTGCTGACCGCCGTCGAGTCCGGGGAACTGCGGAATGAGCGCAGGCGGCGGCTTCTGTTTCATGAAGTGCAGCGCCTGCTTGCCGTAGAAGTCGAACACACGCTCGCGGTTCACGAACTCTTGCCAGTGGATGTTTTGCGACTTGTCGAGGGGCTCGCGGTCTGGTGTGAATTCGGCGGGCTTGGGCGCCGGGGGCGGCAGGATGTCATCCAGGTTGTCGAAGCTCCACAGGCCGAGCGTGTTGTCCATGCGCTGGCGTGGTGCGCCGCCCTTGCGCGGCTTCATGGCCCCGCGGGAGATGCGGACATCGTCGAGGATGCCATCGCAGCCGATCGTGCCCTCGACGAGGCGGCCAAAGGCGAGCGCTCCCGGTCGAGGCTTGCCCGTTGGCGGCGGCACAGGCTTCTCGAAGACCTGCTTGCCGTCGATCCAAAGCACCACGCTCTTTTCATCGGCGCTGGCCAGGAGGTCGTGCCACTTGCCGTCACAAACATCGATCCTCGAATCGTAGTTGCCGCCGCGACCGGGCATGTAGAGCGACAGCGTGCCGCTTTTCATCATCGTGTAGAGTTCCCAGTGAGTGGCCGAGGCCTTCATCTCGGAGGCGACGAGGATGTTGAAGCCGCCTTTGCCGTCGAGCTTGGCCCGGCACTCCACGGTGAAGGGCAGCTTCGAGTATTCCGCATCGCCCTCCACCATCCAGCCGCCCTTCAGCGCCTTGCCGAACTCCGGGTTCAGCGAGGGTGTGGTCTCCGCCCTGCCGGCTTCGGATTTCGGATTTCGAACTTCGGGCGTTTCGCTCCAGGTGCGGTACTTCGGCTTTGCTCCCGGCTTGTCATCATCAAGCTGGGGCACCAGCCAGTTCAGACCGTCGAGGTTGTCGAGCAGCCTGCCTTCGGCGTCCTCGTTGGTGTGGTTGAGGATGCCGACGGGGCCGTTGTAGCCGCTGGCGCGGATCTGGCGCAGCACGGTCACGTCCTGGGTGCCCACGCCGAGGGGCAGGATCTTGCGGCCCTTGGTGTCACCCGCGATGTCCATGCCGTTGAGGTTGAGGCAGAGCAGCCAGGGCTTCATCGCGTCGAGCACCTTCGGCAGGCGCTCGAGATGGCTGTGGCCGTGATGCAGGTTGTAGACGATGCCGATGTTGTCCGTGCCATGGTTCCTATTGAGAAACTCGCAGACGGCGATCATGTTCTCGGGTTCTCCGCCCCAGCCGCCGTGGTTGTAGATGCCCACCTGGCTGCCGAGCTTTTTCGCCCGTTCCAGCAGCGGCAGCAATGCTTCGGCGGAGGACTTCACCCGTGCCTGCTGCGTTTCGCCCGCCGCCTTCAGCATGATCCAGAGCTGAGGGTGCATCTTGTATTTCTCAAACAGCCGGAACGCCTCGTCATGCGCGCCCCAGAAGGCGAACATCTCGATGCCATTCTTTTGATAGGCGAGGATCTCCCGCTCGAACTCCGGCACATGCTCCTGGCGCCAGTCATAGGCGACCTTGCGCAGGCCCATCTTCGCCACCATCGCGGCGCGCTCCTCCGGAGAGCGTTTTTTGGCGTCAAACGGAACGATGCACCAGGCGGCGAGGTTCTGCGGATCGAAGATGTCCGCGGCTTTGACCACGGAAAACACGGAAAAGACGGAAAGCAAAAGGGCGAGGAGTCGGCGGGGCATGGCGGGTGAATTCAGTGATTGCGGAGCGCGAGTGCAGCTCGTGTGGCGACAGTGGTGGAGGTGCGGGCGTTTTGTGGGTTTCGCGACCTGATGGATGCGTGACATGGAGTGCCGGGTCACGGTTGCTTCGCATGGCCCTGCCACTGCGCCTCGATCCATTGCGCGTCGGGTTTGCCATCGAAAACGAGGAGACGGTATTTGGAGACGATGGGCTTGCCGGGCTCGATGGACCAGTCGCCCTCCTGCGAGGGGGCGACGCAGAGCTGCGGGTTCTTCGGGTTCAGGCGCAGCGGCTGGGGGAAGCGGAAGTTGGACGGATGGATCAGCACGACGATGCCGGCGGGCGTGCCATCGACTTCACCGCCGAGGTAAACCCATCTGGCCCTGGTGGAGTCGCCGGTCTTGCGGTCATGGCCTTCGCTGGTGAGCATGCTGACGGCATCGACGGGGTTCCAGAGCGGGTTGCCGCGCACGCCCAGGCCGCCGTAGTGGTGCCTGGGCAGCTTGAGCGGCCGGTCGGTGGCGCATGTCTGCGTGCTGGTGAGGTCGATGATGTTCGTGAGCGTGCCGTCGAGCGACCTTTGCGCCACATGCACCTCCCAGGTCTCATTTAAAACTTTTTGTTCGGGCGCCCGGCCGTGGTCGAGAAACACATGGCGGCTGATGAACCCGCCGTCCTCGCCGCTCCAGGTCTTCTCCAGCTTCTCGAAGCGCACCTCGGCGGTGACCTTGCCGTCCTTGCCCATGTTCCAGAAGTCGGGGTGTGAATCTCCGAACTCCGTCCTGGTCCAGCCGATCCAGACGCCGCGCTGCCAGGGATGATCCGGCTGGTGGTTGCCCGTGACGAGTTTGCCGCCCGGTGAGTAGAGCGGGTGCAGATGCGCTCCATGCGCAAAGGACTGCGCGACGCCTTCGGGAAGCTCGCCGGGCTCCGTCTGGTAGTCACAGATGCTTTTGCCGCCGACGGCGAAATGCAGCACTGTGCCGATTTTTTCGGAGGTGACTTCCGCAGCGTTGGCCCGGCAGGCCAGCAGCGTGGTGCAAACGGACAAGGTGATCAGGCCGTGAAGCTGGAATGGAAGGCTGATTTTCATAGGACGTTTTTGGCGGGTGCCGAGTGCTCCTCAGGAACGTCTGAACCTGTCACAAGCTCGCAGGCTGGACAAGGGTCCCAGCCTTGACCACGCCGCCCTGCATGACGGCGAGCAGGTTGTTGCGGTCCTCGAGGATGGAGATGTCCTTCATCACGTCGCCATGGACGACCAGGATGTCGGCGAGCTTGCCCTTTTCGACGCTGCCGATCTCATCGGCGCGGCCCATGATCTTTGCGCCGCCAAGCGTGGCGCAGCGGATCGTGTCGAGCACGCTGAAGCCGACGTAGTTGACGAAGAAGGTGAGCTCCTGGGCGTAGGTGCCGTGCGGCGTCCAGCCGAAGCCGTAGTCGCCGCCGAGGCCCATCGTTCCCCCTGCTTTCAGGACCCGTCGGCAGCTTTCCGCGCCGCCCTCGAGCGTCTCCTGGTGCCCGTCGATCACGCGCTGGGAGAGCCCGAACTCCCTGCCGCGCTGCACGCTCCACAGCTCGAAGCCGAGGCCGGGACACATGGGCACGTTGCGCCTCAGGAGCAGGTCGAGGCATTCATCATCCATGAAGGTGCCGTGCTCGATGCAGTCATAGCCGGCCTTGAGGGCGTTCCTGATGCCCTCGGTGGCGCGGCAGTGACCGGTGACCTTGAGACCGTGGTTGTGGGCGGTGGTGACGACGGCCTGCATTTCATCCAGGGTCATGCACAGCGTGTGGTGGTCGTTGATGTCGGGCGAGGCCGCGTCGCCGGTCGGGTAGGTCTTCACCCATTCGATGCCGTCCTTGACGAGCTTGCGCACGGCGCTGCGGGCCTCGTCGGGCCCGTTGACGATGAAGACGATGCCCTCCATGCCGATCTTCCGGTAGTCGGGGTTCCAGTCCATCAGGCCCCCCGCGCCGCAGATCTCGCGGCCGCTGGTGCTGAGGCGTGGGCCCGGGATCATGTCCTCCTCGACGGCCTTCTTCATCCACACGTCGATGTTGTGCAGGCAGCCGCCGCTGCGGGCGCTGGTGTAGCCGCATTCGAGGGCGGTCCTGGCGTTCACCGCCGACTGCAGGGTGACGTATTCGACGGGATACTTGATGTCGAGGTCCTGAAGCTCGGTGACGTTGAAGTAGGTCAGGTGGATGTGGGCCTCGACCAGGCCTGGCAGGAGGGTGCCACCCCGGGCGTCGAGTGTTCGGGCCCCGGGGCAGGGCGGCGCGTCATGGGCGGGGCCGGCGTAGGTGATGAGGCCGTCGGTGACGACCACGGCGGCATCTGGAACGGGGGGCGCGCCGGTGCCGTCGATGAGCCGGCCGTTGGTGATGAGGGTGGTTCCTGGCTGGAGCTTCATGACGGTCTCAGGCTACCGGCCAGGCCTATCCAAGGATAGAACAAAAGCGGCAGGGCATGGAACAAACGCGGCGGTCGGCTGCATCGCCTCCCCCCGGTTCATGCCGGCGAGTATTGCCCGCGGTAGGCGCCCGGGGTCAGGCCGGTGACAAGGCGGAAGGCGCGGGTGAGGTGGCTTTGATCGGCGAAGCCGCAGCGCTGGGCGACGGCGGCGATGGATTCGCGGCTGTCCACCAGCAGGCGGCAGGCGTGCTGGATGCGCAGGCGCCTGAGATATTGCTGGGGAGGAAGGCCGTATTCACGGTGGAAGGCGCGTTCAAAGGCGCGGGCGGACATGCCTGCGGCGCGGGCCATCTCGGCATTGCCGACAGATTCGCCCAGGCGGCGGGTCATGAGGGCGATGACCATTCCGAGGCGGATGTCGCCGCGCTGGTCGATCTGGGCGGCGTCGAGAATGCGGGTGATGCCGACGGTGCCGATGGCGCGGCCGCGCCGGTTGAGCACCGGGCGCTTGGTGGTGAAGCACCAGGCGGCGGTGTGGTCGAAGCGACCCACGAGCTCCAGCCTGCCCTGGACGCTGTGACCGGCGAGCACGGCCTCGTCGCCCTGCCGGAACTGGGAGGCGAGGTGCGGTGGCGAGAGGTCGTCATCGGTCCTGCCGAGCACCTCGTCGTGCTGATGCATGCCGTAGTTGAGAAGGAAGGCGCGGTTGACCCAGAGGTAGCGGCGTCGTGCGTCCTTGATCCAGGCCTGCACATCCGGCAGCGCGTCCAGCAGCCCGCAGAGGGCCTCGACGGAGGCTGACTGGATTTCGACGGGCAGATGGGCTGGCATGGTGGCTGTGAGGGCTTTTTCAACGGTCATGCAGCGCGTGCTCATGCGGCCGATGTTCGGGAAATCAGGATGGCTCGCACCTTGACCCTGGCGCGGCTCCGGCGCACAGAAGCCACCGCCTTCAGCCATGCCCGCTCCTGCCAGCCTGCCCATCTTTGAGATCCGCGACGCCGTCCTGGCGCAGCTTCGTGATCCTGCCACGCCCAACCTTCTTTTGAAGGCGCCGACCGGCTCGGGCAAGTCCACGCAGGTGCCGCAGTTCGTGCTCGACTCGGGCATCCTTCAGGAGGGGAAACGCTGCATCGTCCTGCAGCCACGACGCATCGCGGCGCGCATGCTGGCGCAGCGGGTGGCGAGAGAGCGTGATGGCCGTCTCGGCGGCGAGGTGGGCTATCAGGTGCGGTTTGACAATGTCACCTCGCGTGACACGCGGCTCGTCTATGTGACCGAGGGCGTGATGCTGCGCCAGCTCATGGAGGACCCGGATCTCTCCAAGGTCGGCTGCGTGATCATTGACGAGTTTCATGAGCGCCACCTGGACGGCGATCTCGTGCTGGCCTGGGCGCGTGCGTTGCAGAGGTCGCGGCGTCCCGACCTGCGCATCATCGTCATGAGCGCCACGTTAGTGCCGGGTCCGCTGACCGGCTTCATGAATCCCGTGAAGCTGCTGGAGAGCGAAGGCCGGACATTCCCCGTGCAGGTGCGCCACCAGGCGCCTAACCGTGATTTGCGTCTCAATCAGGTCGAGCCCGTCTGGGAACAGGCGGCGCGGGCCTGCGAGGGGCTGGCCGCCGAGCTGGGGGATGAGGGCGACATCCTGGTGTTCATGCCGGGCGCCTATGAAATTCGCAAAACGATGACCGCGCTTCAGGGTCGCGGCTTTGCCCGTGGCAGGCGCATTGTTTCCCTGCATGGTGAAATGACGCCGCAGGACCAGGACGCCGCCGTGGCTCCGGGGGGCGCGCCGAAGATCATCGTCAGCACCAACGTCGCTGAAACCTCGCTGACCATCGAAGGTGTGCGCGCCGTTGTGGATGCAGGGCTGGCGCGCGTGGCCAGCTATGATCCGCGCCGCGGCCTGAACACGCTGACGGTGCAGAAGATCAGCCGGGCCAGCGCCGAGCAGCGTGCGGGTCGTGCCGGACGACTGGGGCCGGGCATCGCCATCCGTCTGTGGGCCGAGCGCGAGCATCTGCATCGTGCGGAGAGCGAGCTGCCGGAGATTCAGCGCCTGGAGCTGGGCGAGGCCCTGCTGGCGCTGCACGTTGCGCAGGACCGTGCGCGGCTGGGCATCGAATGGTTTGAGAAGCCCGCGGAGGCCGCGCTGAGCCGTGCCGAGACCCTGCTGCATGACCTCGGGGCGATTGCGCCGGAGGCTGGGTCGGGGGAGCAGCGTCTGACGCCGACCGGCCTGCGCATGTCCGCGTTTCCCACGCATCCACGCTTTGCTCGCATGCTCCTCGCGGCGGCGGACAACGGCTGCGTGCGTGAGGCGGCGATGTGCGCCGCCCTGGCGCAGGGGCGTGAGATTCTGATGGTCGGGCGTAACCAATCCTCCTTCAAAAACGAGGACTTTTGGGAGCCGGATGACCTCAGTGAATTCCAGGCCCTTCTGCGCGCCTTCATCCGTGCCGAGGCGCTGAACTTCGACCCGCAGGCCTGCGCGCCGCTGAACGTGCATGCCATGAGCGCGCGTGAGGCGGGTCGCAGTTATGAGCAGTTCCTGCGCATCGCCGGACGCGCCGGGTTGCCGGTGAACGACGAGGTCGCGAGCGGCGAGGCCCTGGCAAAAACCCTGCTGGCAGCGTTTTCAGATCATCTGGGTGTCGAGACCAGCGGCGGCAGCCGCATCTACCGTCTGCCGGGAGGCTACAGCGGTCACCTGGGCAAGGATGCGCACATCAAGCCGCCGCGGCTGCTGGTGGCCTCGGAGATCATCGAGGTGCAGGGCAAGGCGCTGACCGTGCAGCTCAATCTGGTCACAAAGGTGGAGGAGGAGTGGCTGCGTGCGATGTTTCCGGCTGACTTCACCAGCGGCCGCCGCGCCCAGTATGACAGCGTCAACCGCCGTGTCGTGAACCTGGAGGAGGTGCGCTTTCGCAGCCTGGTGCTGAGCAGTCGTGAGCGTGGTGAGCCGGATGACGCCACGGCGGCGTCGCTGCTGGCCGAGGAGGTGGTGGCGGGGCGTCTGCAGCTGCCGCTCTGGAACGAGAAGGTGGAGCAGTGGATCACCCGCGTGAACTGCCTGTCGAAATGGATGCCCGAGCTGGAGCTGCCGCCGATCACCGAGGAGGGCCGCCGTCTGATCATTGAGCAGGTTTGCGAAGGCTGCACGACCTACCGGCAGTTGAAGGACAAGGACATCTTCCCGGCCTTGCACCAATGGTTGAGCTATGCGCAGCGTGACCTGCTTGAGCGTTATGCTCCGGAGCGTCTGCCGCTGAAGAACGGCCGCACGGCGCGCATTGAGTACGATGAAAAACAGGCGCCAAGCGTGAGCGTCGTGCTGCAGCAGCTGTTTGATGTGAACGAGAACCCGAAGGTGGCCGGCGGGCGCATCACGGTGGTGGTGCATCTGCTGTCACCGGCGCAGCGGCCGATTCAGACCACGGCCGATCTGGGAAGGTTCTGGAAGGAGGGCTATCCGGCGGTTCGGGCGCAGCTGCGCGGCCGCTATCCCAAGCATGAGTGGCGCTGAGGCGCGGGCTCAGCGGTAGCTCATCCAGGTCGGCGCGTTCGTGCGCTCATAGGCGGTTTTGCCGAGCTGCCGGTCCATCAGCATTTGCTGGTTTTTGAGGTTCGATCCAGGGTCCGTGGCGGCACCTGCATAAACAGGCAGATCACAGCCCGGCAGGAGCAGCAGGGAGCCTGTGGCGAAAAGAATCAGCAGGAGGCGTGCATTCATCGGGCCGTGACCTGGAGACTCAGGGCTTCGCTGCAGTATCAGAGATGAAGAGCGGGGCCGATTTCTGCACGGACTTGAAGACGCCCCAGCCGAGCGGCAGGGAGACCCAGGTCCAGGCGAGGATGAGCATGACGGTTTTCATAACGGTGCAATGGACGGATCAGGCTGCGGTGTCGCGGACATGGTGCTTCGCGTCCACCGGACGAACCAACAGGTTGGCAACAAGCCCCACGACGAGCAGGGCGACCATGAGGTGGAAGATGGAGTTGTAGGCCTGATCGGGCGGCATGGTTTTTTTGTTGGCGACCGACAGGCGGTCCACCAGCTGCGGACCGATGATGGCGGCCATGGACCAGGCGGTGATGAGACGGCCGTGGATGGCGCCGACCTGGTAGCTGCCGAAGAGGTCGCGCAGGTAGGCCGGGATGGTGGCGAAGCCGCCGCCGTACATCGTCAGGATGAGGCCGGTGGCGACGACGAAGAGCGTGACGCTGCCGCGCCCCTGGGTCCAGGGCACGCTGGCGTAGAGCGCAGCGCCAAGGATGAAGTAGATGCAGTAGATGCCCTTGCGGCCGACCAGGTCGGACATCGAGGACCAGAAGAAGCGCCCGCCCAGGTTGCAGAGGGAGAGCAGGCCGACATAGCCGGCGGCGGCCGCAGGCGTGACCTTAAACATGTCCTGGATCATCGGCGAGGCCTGGCCGAGGATGCCGATGCCGGCGCTGACGTTCATGCACAGCACGACCCAGAGCATCCAGAACTGCGGTGTCTTCCAGGCGACGTCCACGGACACGCTGGCGTTGGTGACGAGGGGTTTGACGTGCTCCTTCGGCTCCCAGCCCGCCGGTTTCCAGCCGTCCGCAGGAACGCGGACGATGATCGCGCCGAACAGCATGGAGACGGCGTAAAGCCCGGCCATCAGCATCATGGCTTCACTTGCCCCGACGCTGGTGGCGGAGGCGTATTTTTTCATCAGTTCCTCGGCCATGGGACCGCCGATGAGGGCGCCGCCGCCAAAGCCCATGATGGCCATGCCGGTCGCCATGCCGGGCCGGTCTGGGAACCATTTCATCAGGGTGGAGACAGGGGCGATGTAGCCGAGGCCGAGGCCGATGCCGCCGACCAGGCCGTAGCCGAGGTAGAGCAGCCAGAGCTGGTGTGTCTTCACCGCCAGTGAAGAAAGCAGCAGGCCGGTGCAGAAGCAGACCATGCTGGCCACCATGGTTTTCCTCGGGCCGCTGCGCTCCACCCATTTGCCAAAGACGGCGGCGGAGATGCCCAGCAGTGCGAGCGCAATGGAGTAGGCAACGCCGACATCCGCCTCGGTCCAGTCGGTGGCGGCGGGTGCCGTGATGCCAATGGCCTTGGCGAGGGGTTTCTTGAAGACGCTGAAGCCATAGACCTGGCCGATGCACATGTGCACCGCGATGGCGGCGGGTGGAACAAGCCAGCGGTTGAAGCCTGCCTGGGCGACGGTGGCGGCGCGGGAGAGATTGAGCATGGTCGATGAAAACATGCCTTTTAGCGGAAGCTTTGCCGTCAAGGCAAAACAATCCTCGTTCCCCCTGGTCAATCAGGGCTGGCTTAAAAGCACGTCGAAGCCGTAGATCTCCCGGAAAATGTCGCACTTGGAGTTGATGGCGATCTGCTCGATGGCGGTATCTTCCACACCCGGGGTCAGGATCGTCAATCGGCTGCCCTCCGGGCGCAGGACGATGGTCTTGATGCGCTGGGCGTGGCTGCGGTCCAGGGCGTCGGCGATGCGCAGCAGGGCGGCGAGCTTGAAAACGATCATGCGCTCCTCGCGGTCGAGATCGGAGAAGTGCGGGTGGTTGCGCTCAGGGTTGTAGCGCCGGTGGTAGCGTGCGAGCAGCGCCACAAGCTCGCGTTCACCGGTGCTGAGGCCGAAGATCTCAGTCTGCATCAGGATGTAGAGGCTGTGCTTGTGATGCTCGCGCGGGCTGATGAACATGCCCACCTCATGCAGGATGGCGGCCACGCGCAGGACGAGCTCGTAGCGTGAATCGAGGCCGTGCAGGTGCTTGAGTTCGCGGAAGAGCTGCTGGGCGAAGGCTGAGACGTGGTCGGCGTGGCGGCGGTCGGTCTTGTAGCGCACGCCGATCTCGCAGGCGGCCTGCATGACCTCCTCCTGGAAGCTGGCGGTGCGGGGACGTTCAGTCACGAGGTCCTGCATGAGCTCGCGCTGGAAGTCGCCCTCAGGCACCCAGATGGCCTCGTCACCAAAGCGCGTGGCCAGGGCCAGGTTGGTCTGCAGGGCGGGCACGATGCCTTCGCCGCCGGTGTAATGAACATGCAGGCGGCGCACGAGCTGGTCGGGACTGAGCTCGGCGATCTTTTCGGTGAAGTTTTTCAACTGCGCCTCGGTGATTCGGCAGGCGCCCTGACGGGCGGGGGCGAGCTGGGGCGCCACGCTTTGCAGCTCGGCTCCGATGGCGACGTGGTGGTCGAACTGATAGCCGGAGTAATCCTGGGCGAGGTGGTCCACGACGCCGCGGATCTGTTCCTCGAGGTGGGTGAGGTGCTGGGAGACCTCGCCTTCGAGCCCGGCCACGGCCTCGCGGGCGCGGAAGATGCCGAGGCGATAGTTGCTGTAGGCGGCCAGGCGGCCCTGCTTGAAGTAGAGGGCGCGGGTGTTGCCCGGGCCGATGTGGGAGACGAAGGTCTTGCCCTCGGCCAGGCGCGGGTTTTTATCCAGGGTGCGCCGGGCGATCAGGTAGACGAGACGGGTCATGTCGCCATCATCAATGAGGCGCGCGTTCAGGCCGGTGCTGACCTGGAGTCGGTTGAGGAAGATCTCGTGGTTGGCGGCCTCGGAGAGGATGTTGGTGGTGTAGAGCCGGATGGATTCGGCGGGGATGCTGTATTCGCGGGTGGTCTGGAGGAAGTCGCGCAGGATGGCGGCGCCCTGCTCGAGGGTGGAGCGGGTGACGGTGCCGGTGCGGAAGATGTCGCGCGCGAGCGGCAGCGGCCGGTCCAGGTGTTCAACCTCGGTGAAACCGTTGTTCGAGTGGGTGCCGATGACCAACGAAACGGAGGCCGCGCCGACGTAGATGACGGCCTGTTCGTTGCAGGGCAGGGGGGCGGTTTCAGACATGGGGCGGCTGGGGCTGGGCTGCAAGGGGGCGTTCCCGGGTTAGTCAGGCTTTTTGTGATTCTTCACGCAGCCAGGCGACGCTGCCGACGGCCACGGCGGTGCCGCCAAGTTTGGCGATGCTGTATTTCACGCCCTTGGCCAGCCCGGGCACGGCGAAGCGGTTCACCTCCTGTTTGAGCAGGTTGAGATAGAGCCCGGGCAGTTCCTCAACGAGGCCGCCTCCGAGGGTGATGTGGTCGGGGGCCAGCAGGTTGACCACGGCGGCCACGCCCATGCCCAGGTAGCGGATGCTGTTGCGGAACATGATCATGCCGGCGTCGTCGCCGCTGCGGAAGGCGTTTGCCAGCGCCTTGCTCCGGATGTCACGCAGGTTGCCCTGGGTTTTCTTGTCGAGCTCGGGGAGCTGGCCGCGGTAGCAGGCGACGCCGGCCTGGGAGGCGACGGCGAGCCGGCTGGTGAGGTCTTCGAGCAGGACGGTGCCCTCGTGGGGGCTGCCGAGGTGGGTGCCTGGGAGGTAAATCATGCCCAGTTCCATGGCGGACACGGCCCGGCCCATGATGATCTTGCCGTCATAGACGAAGCCGGCGCCGACACCCGTTCCGGGAAAGACGCCCAGGAGGGAGCGTGCGCCCTTGCCGGCGCCCAGCTTGTATTCGCCGTAGGTGCCGGCATCGACATCGTTGAGGACGGCCACGGGTTTCTTGAAGACGCCGCGCAGCATGTCGGTGAGGTGCACGTTGTTCCAGCCGAGGTTGGGGGCGTTGATCAGGATGCCCTTCTGCGGATTGACCAGCCCTGGACAGCCGATGCCGATGCCCTGCAGTCCTTTGGGGTTCACCTTTGCGGCCTCGATGGCTTCATGGATGGCCTTGAGGATCTTCTGGCGGCCCTTGGCCTGGCCGTCGGAGCCGTTGGTGGATTTGCGCGCCGTGCCCAGCACCTGGTAGTTTTTGTCCAGGACGCAGGCCAGCATCTTGGTGCCGCCGAGGTCAAAGCCGATCCAGAAGGGAATGTCCTTCAGCTTGGCCGCCTTGACCGGTTTGACCTGCTTGCTGGCTTGGGCGGCGGGCTTGGGCGGTGTGTCTTTCTTTTTGGCCATGCTTTAACAGAGCACGGCCAGCCCCTGCCGGGCAAGTGACAAGCCGCCATGCTGTCAGATTGTTGGTTCTTTCTCCCTTATTGCGGGCCGGTCAGGTATTCCGACACCCGGTTGCCCCGAAAGGTCACCGAAGCCGCCTTGTAGGGCACATACATCACCGACGTGCCCATGTTGCCCCAGTAGGGATCCCAGGGGCCGCAGTAGCCATAGCCCAGGCCGCGATATCCCCGGTAACCTCGATAGCCCCCCCCCCAGCCCATGCCCATGCCGAAGGTGTTGGTGTAGATCGGCTGGCTCCCCATGTAGGTCCATTTTTCAATGCTCACCCCCTTCTGCTTGCCGACCGCCACGGAGTCGGGCCTGCCATAGGAAAGAAACACGCCCTCCTTGGTCATGCCCTCCCGGATGCGCCCCTGCTGAACCAGCAACTGGTCCGAAGTGGAAAGAGACTGGTAAAGCTGCGGGTTGCTGGCGATCCGGCTTTCACGAGGGTTGACACAACTGCTGATCAGCAAGGTGAGTGCGGCAGCCAAAAGGAAGCGGCAGAAGGAGGACATAAATTTCGAATTCGAACTCAGACTGACTGCGCGACGCTGGACTTTGTTCATTCACAGCCTCATGGCGAAATGCACCTGTCGGCCGATCTCCTCAAAGCCACAGGAGGGGTAAAGGTTCTGGCCGATGACGTTTGAGGCCATGGTTTCAATCTTGGCCACCTTCATGCCGTGTTCCCGAAAGTAATCGAGCGCGTGATGGATGAGGCGACGCCCCAGGCCCAGTCCGCGCGCCTGCTCCACGACGGCGAGGTTGGGGATGCGGCCCACGGAGTTCGCGGTGTCCAGCCGGGTGGTGATGTAACCCAGGATCTCGCCGTCCCGTTCGGCCACGAAACAGCCCTCGGGATGGCTCAGGCAGTCGTCGTTGATGTGATCGGCTTTGCGCGCCTTCCAGTCGCGGCCGTTCCAGACCCCCAGCCTGTCCTCCAGCATCTGGTCCAGGGCCACGCTGCCGAAGGAGTCCACCGTGATCTGGCGCAGTACAGCCAGATCGGCGGATTGATAATGACGGATGGTCACGGGAGATTCGGCAATCATGAAAAAGGAGAGTGTAGAATAACGAGTCCGGCGGCCTTGTCATTCCAGGAGAAAGCGACGGTCTGCCTCGAAGGTGGGGAATCTGAACCTGGCACCTGGCAGGCGCGTCCAGCTTACCCGGAAGACGAGGGCGTCGTTCTCTCAGGAGGCCGGTTTCTGCAAACCTGACGAGCTGGCCGGGAAGCTGGCCTGAACAGTATCCCTGGATTTGACTCCGCCCCTTCCTCCCTCTACCGAAACCCACACGCACTGTTCAGCCGCCTCTCCCCGGCCTCTTTTTTCCTTCGTCTCCCCATGTCCTCCCCCGCCCACAATTACACCGAAGACAGCATCAAGTCCCTCGACTGGCGCGAGCACATCCGCCTCCGCCCCGGGATGTACATTGGCAAGCTCGGCGACGGGTCTCAGCCCGAG
>Ga0315900_10004741_pt1 | contig 19002 bp, 11 predicted proteins | sample LakEriMetagenome_FD_203521 | JGI IMG/M metagenome (GOLD analysis project Ga0315900, IMG submission 203521) | Freshwater fungal communities from buoy surface, Lake Erie, Ohio, United States - Buoy 12 MA114 | ecosystem: Environmental > Aquatic > Freshwater > Lake > Lake biofilm | place: USA: Lake...
TCGGCTTCAAACACCCGGCTCATGCCCCCTTCGCCGATCTGCCGGACGATCATGAAGTGGTCAAACTTCCTCCGCACACGGACCATCTGACCGCAAAACGGACACTTCAGCTTGGTGAACGGGTCCAGAGAAGTGACGTCGATCTGGTTCTGGCAGACCGGGCAGGTGCTCAAATAGGACTGTTCAGGGACGGGAAACACGGGCGAGTTGATCAAGCCAGCAGGGCTTGAGGTCTTGGGGAAAATGTTTGAGTTCTTCTACAGGGCAGGTGACAGAGAGGCGGACTTTGGACTGTTCAAGCGACACATTGTTCACGCTTGCCTTATGCCAGAAATTACAGATTGCTAAATTAATTCGAAACTGGACTATCTACTGTGGACTGGAGCATTTCCGAGCCAGCCGATGTCGGCACTCGTCTCGACAAACACCTCACCCAACGCTTTTCCGACCTGTCGCGGTCCAGGGTCCAGGACTTGATCCGGGAGGGGCATGTGACCTTGAACGGCCGTCCTGCCAAGGCGAGTGCGACGCTCAAACCCGGGGACAAGCTGACGATGCATGTCCCGGACCCCACCCCCACGGAAGTGGTGGCGCAGGACATTCCCATCGAGGTCCTGTTTGAAGACCGTGACATCCTCGTTCTGAACAAACCTCCGGGACTGGTGGTGCATCCGGCGGCTGGGAACCCGGATGGAACCCTGGTCAACGCCCTGCTGCATCACTGCGACGACCTGAGCGGCATTGGTGGGGAGATGCGTCCAGGGATCGTCCATCGTCTCGACAAGGACACCTCCGGCTGCATGGTGGTCGCCAAGAACGACATCGCCCACCGAAGGCTGACCGAGGCGTTTGCCGAACGTCGGCTGGGCAAGATTTACCTGGCCGCCATCAACGGCCTCCCCAAGGAGTCGTCCGGCCGGGTTCAGAACATGATCGGGCGTCATCCGGTGGACCGCAAACGCATGACCGTGCTTTACGACGGCTCGGGCAAGGAGGCCGTGACGGAATGGGAGCAGGTCGCGGTCCATCAGGGCAGCGCCTTGATCCGCTGCCGGTTGCTCACCGGTCGCACGCATCAGATTCGTGTGCACATGCGTGAAAACCTCGGGCATCCCATCCTGGGCGACCCCATTTACGGCAATCCGAAGCGGCAGATGGTCACGGTCGGGCGTCTCATGCTGCATGCCTGGAGGCTGAGCCTGCATCATCCCATCCACGACCAGCCTCTCAATTTCGAGGCTCCCATTCCGGCCGACTTTGAGCCCTGGACCCGGCAGATGTGACGAGCCTGCGTTAAACGTCAGGCAGGCTGGCTGGCTGCAATGAGGAGGCTTCAGGTCAGGGAAAAGCGATAAGCAGGTCGATGCCGAGCGTTTTCAATGGCTCCATGAAGATTTTCCGACTGCTTGCTGTTCTTTCGTTGTCTGCCATTTCCCTGGCCGTCCAGGGGGCGCAGCCCAACCTGATCTGGATCATGGCGGATGACCTCGGCTATGGCGACCTTGGTTGCTACGGCCAGAAGGTCATTCAAACGCCGAACATCGACCGCATGGCGAAGGAGGGGCTTCGGTTCACGCATTTCTATTCCGGCGCCACGGTTTGCGCCCCGTCGCGCAGCGTTCTCATGACCGGCCTTCATCATGGACACACCCGCATCCGCGGCAATGCTGGCAAGACCAACCCGGCCGCGCAGGCCTTGAAAGCCGGCGACGTCACCGTGGCGGACGTTTTGAAAAAGGCGGGCTATCAGACCGCGCTCATCGGCAAGTGGGGGCTTGGCAATGTCGGTGAGGCGGAGGAAGGCCTGCCTCGAAAGCACGGCTTTGACTACTTCTACGGCTACCTGAGCCAGCATCACGCCCACAACCATTTCCCGGACTATCTCTGGCGCAATGAAACGAAGGAGCCGCTTTCCAACGTCATCGTGCCCGTGGGCGAGGACGGGGCGGGCTATGCCACGGAGGCGGTCCATTATGCGGATGATCTCTTCACTGAGGACGCGTTGAAGTTTGTCTCTGAAAACAAGGCTCGGCCCTTCTTTCTCTACTGGAGCATGGTCATCCCGCACGCCAACAACGAGCGTGCCCGTGAGCTGGGTGACGGCGCCCATGTGCCCGATTATGGTCCCTACGCGGACAAGGACTGGCCGAAGCAGGACAAGGGCCAGGCGGCGATGATCACGCGCCTCGACAGCTATGTTGGCCGCATGATGGAGCACCTGAAGTCGCTCAGCCTCGCGGACAACACGCTGGTCATCTTCACCAGCGACAACGGGCCGCACAATGAAAGCAAGCACGACCTGGAGCGCTTCGCCCCGAACGGGCCTTACACCGGCATCAAGCGCAGCCTCACCGACGGCGGCATCCGCGTGCCGTTCATCGCCTGGTGGCCCGGCAGGGTGAAGCCGGGCGAGACGGGGCATGTGGGGTACTTCCCCGACTTCATGCCCACCGCCGCCGAACTGGCCGCTGCGCCCGCCCCTGAAAAGACGGACGGCCTCAGCCTCGTGCCGCTGCTCAGTGGGAAAGCCGAAGAGCAGAGGCGGCATGAGTTTCTCTACTGGGAGTTTCACGAGGGTGGATTCAGCCAGGCCGCCCTTTACCAGGGGCGCTGGAAGGGGATTCGCACAGGCGGTCCGGACGCACCCGTGAAGCTCTTTGACCAGGAAAATGATGTCGCCGAGCTAACCAATGTTGCTGACAAGCATCCGGACATCGCCTCCCGGATCGGCGGCTACCTCAAGACCGCCCGCACGGCGCTGCCCGAGTGGGAGCCGCAGTGGAAGGCCGGCGGCAGGAAGGCGAAAAATTAGGTCCTGGTTTCCGGTCGGCGGGCCCTTCACCCACCGAGGCCGCGCGTCGGCTTTGCGGATGCAGGACTTCATGAAACTTGGCCTGCGTGCAACCGTTCCCGAACCATGCGTCTTTTGATTGTCCTGCTTTGCTCGCTTCTTGGCAGCTTGCCCGCCGCAGACCGGCCTAACATCATCCTCATTTTGGCCGACGACCTGGGATGGGCGGATCTTCCCGCCTATGGCAACCGCTTTCATGAAACGCCCCACCTGGATCGCCTGGCGCGGAACGGCATGCGTTTCACGCAGTTTTACGCCGGGCCTGTCTGCTCGCCGACGCGTGCCAACCTGCAGAGCGGGCAGGATCAGGCGCGTTTTGGCATCACCCAGCACATCCCCGGCCACCGGCGTCCGTTTGCCAAGCTCATCGATCCGACCGTGCCACGGCAGCTGCCGCTCGAGGTCGAGACCTTTGCCGAGCGGCTTTCGGCGGCGGGTTACGCGACCGGTTACTTCGGCAAATGGCACCTGGGCAAGGAAGGCCACGGCCCCGGCGACCAGGGCTGGCAGACGGTGCTTGAATGCCAGGGCAACACCCAGCCGCCCAAGGTCACCGGGGGTGAAACCCGGCGCACCGCGGAGTTCCTCACCGAGAAGGCGCTGGCCTTCATCGAGGCGAACAAGGCGCGGCCTTTCCTGCTCCAGGTTTCGCATTCAGCCGTCCACATCCCGCTTTCCACCACCCCCGAGCTGCTGGCGAAATACCAGTCGAAGCAGCCGGTGCCGGGACAACCCTACAACCCCGCCTATGCCGGTCTGCTGGAGGAGCTGGATCAGAGCGTGGGCCGCCTCGTTGACTCCGTCGAAAAGGCGGGCATTTCGCAGGACACGCTGATTTTCTTCCTCTCCGACAACGGTGGCATCGAGCATGAGCAGGGCGGGCGCGTGGTCACGTCGAACCAGCCCCTGCGCGGTGAAAAGGGTACGCTCTATGAAGGTGGCGTTCGTGTGCCGGCCATTGCCTGCTGGCCCGGAAAGACACCTGCCGGAAGCCTCTCCGGCACGCCTGTGATCACGACCGACATTTATCCAACGCTCATGGAGGTGGCGTGTGTCGCCCTGCCCAAGCAGCCTCGGGATGGCCTGAGCCTGGCGGCGCTTCTGCGTGACCCGCGTGTCGCGTTGAATCGGGACACGCTCTGCTGGCACCTGCCGCATTATCATCACAGCACCCCGTCCGGGGCGATCCGCCGGGGCGGATGGAAGCTCATCGAGTTTTTTGAAACCGGGGCGCTGGAGCTTTACGACCTTGAGGCCGATCCTGGGGAGTCCAGCAATCTGGCCTCGCGTGAAGAGGCGCGCGCCAGGGAGATGCAGGCGGCGCTTGCCGCATGGCGGCGGCAGGTCGGGGCGCTCATGCCCGTGCCGAATCCCGCGCATGACCCTGCCCGCGCCGGTGAACTTGCCAAGGGCAGGGGAGCTGGCTCCGAATTGTGATTCCCGCCACCTCTGAACGCCCATGAAAACGCTGCTGCGCTGCCTGTTCGTCGCCGGTCTGTTTCACCTTTCGCCGCCGGCCCTTCATGCCGGTGCCGGAGGCAAGCCTAACCTTTTGTTCATCTACACGGATGACCATTCCTGCCGCACGCTTTCCTGCTACGAGGGCGCGGAGCCCTGGGCGCGGACGCCCCACATGGACCGGCTTGCCGCGCGCGGCGTCCGCTTCACCCACGCCTACATCGGCACCTGGTGCATGCCCTCGCGCACGACGATGCTCACCGGCCGTCATCCGCATGGCGTCGAGACGATGCGCATGCAGCCGCCCTATCCTGGCGCGACCTATGACCCGGTGAAATGCCGCTTCTGGCCCTCGGTGTTCCGCCAGCAGGGCTATCACACCGCCCAGATCGGCAAATGGCACGCGGGCAACGACGCCGGCTTCGGCCGCGACTGGGATCATCAGATCGTCTGGAACCGTCCGCGCCACCCTGACAACGCGCCTAACTATTATCATGACCAGCTCATCTCCTTCAACGGCGGCGAGCCCCGGGTGGTGAAGGGCTACTCGACCGACAACTACACGCGCTGGGCCGTGGACTACATCAAGGGCTCGAACCGCGACACCTCGAAGCCCTGGTATCTCTGGCTTTGCTATGGCGGCGTGCATGCTCCCTACACCCCGGCGGAGCGACATCAGAACGACTATCCCGGCGCCAGGGTCGCCGCTCCGGCGGACATTTACCCGCCCCGTCCCGGCAAGCCCGCCTACATGCAGAAGATCGCGGCCTGGGAAAAGGGACCCGAGGGTGAGCCGGTGTTGAGCGACCAGGCCATCGGCAGCGAGGTCGGGGATGACATCGGGCGTGACCGCGGGCGTTCGCTTTCCAGTTGGTCGCGTCAGTATCACCAGGCCGTTCGCGCCCTGGACGAGGGCGTTGGCCGGGTGCTCGCCGCTCTTGAGGAAAGCGGTCAGCTTGAGAACACCCTCGTCGTGCTCACGGCGGATCAAGGCTATGCCTGGGGACATCATGGATTCCGGGCCAAGCTCGCTCCGTACGATGCCAACATCCGCAGTCCGCTCATTCTCTCGATGCCGGGTACGCTGCCGGAGGGCAGGGTGTGCCGGACGCCGGTGGGAGGCGCTGACCTGCCGCCCACCTTCTTCAGCTTCGCCGGCCTGGAACTGCCCTGGGAAATGCATGGTCATGACCTGACGCCGCTTTTAAAAAACCCGGACGCCGCGTGGCCGCACACGACGATGATGCCCTTCACGGCGGACAAGTTCGGCGCCGACTGTGACGCCGTGCCGCCTCCGCCCGGCAACCTGCACAAGAGCGGCGTGCCCTGGTATGTGATGATCGTCGAAGACCGGCACAAATACATCCGCACCCTGGAGGCCGGAGAAACGGAGGAGCTCTACGACCTTCAGGCCGATCCCGAGGAGTTGACCAATCTCGCCACTCATCCCGTGCATCGGGTTCTGCTGCAGAAGCTTCGTGCCGCAGCGGTTGCCGAACTCAAGCGCACCGGGGCGAAGATGGTCGGTTCGCTGCCGCCGGTGAAGGAATGATGCCCTGCAGGCGCGGTGCGGTCGAGGCTGTTGCCGGATGCGACACATTCTTTGCGGGCAGAACGGGGCAGAACGGGGCGTTATCAGACGCCAACCATGAAGCTGATCCTTTTTTTCCTGTTCGCCTTGCTTGCCTGCAACCGGGCTGCGGCGGCCGCCGACAGGCCTAACATTGTCTTTTTCCTGACCGATGACCAGACCTCCAGCTCGCTGGGCTGCTACGGGCATCCGCTGGCGCAGACACCGAACCTGGACTCCCTGGCGGCGCGTGGCACGCGGTTTCAAAACGCCTTTGTCAGCCATTCCATCTGCTGGGTCAGCCGCACCACAATGCTCACCGGTCTCATGGGCCGCAGCCAGGGCAGCAAGGAGGCTCCGGAGCAGCTGAGGCCGGACAATTCCAGGACCTTCTACACCGACCTTCTGCGCCAGGCGGGCTACCGCACTGGTCACTACGGCAAGTGGCACACGAAGCTGCCCAAGGGCAGTCAGCCTGCGGATCATTTTGACGTGTTCGAGGACATCGGCCGCGACCCCTACTTCAAAAGACTGCCCGATGGTACGGTGCGTCATGAGACGGACCTCATCGTGGACCGCGGCATCGACTTCGTGAAGCAGCAGCCGAAGGACCGGCCCTTTGCGCTCAACCTGTGGTTCAACGCCTGCCATGCGGAGGACAACGACCGACGCCCGGGGGCGCATTATGCCTGGCCGGAGTCTGCGAACGGGTTGTATGCCGACCAGGAGATGTACCGCCCCCGGCTCGATGATCCGGCGATTTTTGAGGCGCTGCCGGACTTCTTCAAGACCAGCATCACCCGCGAACGCTACTTCTGGAGCCTGAACACGCCGGAGAAATACCAGACGAACATGCGCGCCTACCTGCGCCAGGTCACCGGCATCGACAACGCCATCGGGCGCTTCTTCAAGGAGCTTGAGGCAGCAGGACTCGCCGACAACACCATCATCGTTTATTCCGCCGACAACGGCTACCATATGGGCAATCGCGGACTCACCGGCAAGTGGTCGCACTTTGAGGAATCCCTGCGGGTGCCGCTCATCATCGCCGATCCGCGCCAGGCAAAGCCCCAACGTGGCAAGGTGAGCGATGCGATGGCGCTCAACGTCGACCTGCCGGCCACCTTTCTCGATCTGGCGGGCGTGGCGGTGCCTGCGTCCTATCAGGGGCGCAGCCTCAGGCCGGTGGTGGAAGGCCCGAGGCCTGCGGACTGGCGCACGGAAACCTTTCATGAGCACTATGCCGTCCGCAACCGCATCCCGGCCTACGAGGGCCTGCGCACGGAGCGCTTCAAATACGCGCGCTACTTTGATCACAACTACGAATACCTGCACGATCTGCAGGAGGATCCAGATGAACTGAAGAACCTCGCCACGGATCCTGCGCATGCCGAGACGCTCAAAAAGCTGCGCCAGCGCACCGATGAACTGGTCGCCCTTTATGGTGGCGATCTGCCGCCGCTGAAGGGCGAGTTTCAAAAGTCCACCGATCCGCATCCCGTCGCCTCCGCCGCCGTCACGGTGAAGCCGGGACCTGACGGCTGGGTGAAGCTTTTCAACGGTCGCAACCTCAACGGCTGGGATGGTGATCCTCAATACTGGTCGGTGGAGGACGATGCCATCACGGGCAAAACGGATGGCACGCTGAAGATGAACCGCTTCCTTAGCTGGACCGGCTTCACGGTCCGCAACTTTGACCTGCGCGTGAAGGTGAAGGTGACGGCAGGCGGCAACAGCGGTCTGCAATATCGCGGCGCCATGCTGCCCGAGGTCGGTCTGGACATCGTCAGCGGCTATCAGTGCGACATCGTGGCCAACAACCCGGACTACAACGGCATGCTTTACGAGGAGCGCGGCCGGCGCATCCTTTCGCACACGGGCGAGAAGGTCGTCGTGGCGCCTGACGGCCGGCCCTGGATTGTCGGGAAGATGGAGGTCCGGCAGTTCGCCCCGGATGAGTGGCATGACTACCGCGTGCTGGTGCGTGGCAATCATCACCAGCACTGGATCGACGGACACATGACCGCCGACCTGGTCGATTTCGACGCCAAGGGGCGTTCGCTGGACGGCGTGCTCGGCGTCCAGGTGCATGTGGGGCCGGCGATGAAGATTCAGTTCAAGGACTTCAAGATCCAGCACCTGCCCGACGACCTGCCGCTGTTGAAGTTCGATGATCACCCCATCCCCGCCGGTTCACCCGGAGTCAAACCGCAGGGAAAGCTGCCCAAGAACTGGCAGCCGCCCTTGTATGGCGAGAAGTAAGCGTGTGGGGTTTTGAGAATGTTCTATTGAACACTGTTTAAAAGTGGTCTAAAACAGGGCCGTGAAAAGCGCTCCTGAACCTCGTCCGCTGCGGTGGTTGTTCCTCGATTTGAACAGCTACTTTGCCAGCGTGGAGCAGCAGCTGGATCCTCGGCTGCGGGGGCGGCCGGTGGCGGTGGTGCCGATGGTTTCGGACGCCACCTGCGCCATCGCGGCGAGTCATGAGGCGAAGAAGTACGGGGTGAAGACCGGCACGAACATTGGTGAGGCCCGGCGCATGTGTCCCGGACTCGTGCTCGTGGCGGCGGATCATTCCCGCTACGTCGAGTTTCATGAGCGGATCAAGGAGGAGGTCGAAAAGCATTATCCCATCGAGGAGGTGGCCTCGATTGATGAAGTGGCGCTGCTGCTGGATTCGAAACGGCAGTCTGAAGAGGTGGCGCTGAACCTGGCCAGACGCCTGAAGAAAGGGCTGCGGGAGAACATTGGCGAATGCATCACCTGCTCGATCGGCATCGCTCCCAGCCGCTATCTGGCGAAGGTGGCCAGCGACATCCAGAAGCCCGACGGTCTGGTGGTGTTGAAGCTCGAGGACATGCCGGGCAGGATCTCCCACTGGAAGCTGACGGACCTGTTTGGCATCGGCCGGCGCATGGAGCCCCGGCTGCGGGCTGCGGGCATCCTGACGGTGGAGGATCTTTGGAATGCGCCGCCGGAGGTGCTGCATCAGGTTTGGGGCGGGGTGGGCGGCGACCGCTTCTGGCATGAGCTGCATGGTGGGGATCTGGGTGAGTTTGCCACGCAGTCTCGCAGCGTCGGACACAGCCATGTGCTGGCCCCGGAGCTGAGGAAGCCTCCCGAGGCTGCAATTGTCGCCCGGCGCCTGCTTTTCAAGGCTGCGAGCCGGCTGAGGCGCCAAGGATTCCGAGCGGGGGCGATCAGCCTGAGCGTGCGCACCGAGGATCGTGGCCGAGGCGATGCCGGACTGCGGCTGCCCAAGCCGGTTTCAGACACCTTCACCCTCATGCATCTGCTCCAGGATCTCTGGCAGGTGGTGATGGGGCAGGTGCGCTGGGCGCGGGTGAAGAAAGTGGCGGTCACGCTGCACGACATCGTGCCCATTTCCGCCCCGGAGCAGCTGGAGCTGTTTCCTGCAACGGATCCCCTGGGACGGGACGACGGCCAGGAGCGCGTCGAACGATATGACAAGCTTTCCGACATCATGGACCGGCTGAACCAACGATATGGCCGGGACAGCATCGCCCTGGGCTTCGTGCCCGACCAGGTGAAGGGCTTCTCCGGAACCAAGATTGCCTTCACCCGGATACCTGACCTGGAGGAGTTCAAGGAATGAACTGGACCGCCAGCCCCGTCTTGACAGGGGCTGCCATCCTTCGCTTCACTGCCGGACCATGCCCACCGCCCTTGCCGCCGTCCTTTATGAATCCGGGAAGCCGCTCGTGATCGAGGAGGTTCAGGTGGCTGAGCCTCAGGCGGGGGAGGTGATGGTGCGGATGAAGGCTGCCGGTGTCTGCCACAGCGACCTGCATGTGATGAAGGGCGATCTGCCGATGCCCACCCCCATCATTCCCGGCCATGAAGGAGCGGGGATCGTCGAGGCCGTGGGCGAGGGTGTCACCAGCCTCCGCCCTGGGGATGCGGTCTGGCCGATCTGGCGTTCCTCCTGCGGAAGGTGCGACTACTGCCAGCAGGGCAGGCCGGCGCTCTGCGACCTTGGCACGGCCATGCGCTTCACCGGCCTGATGCCCGACGGCCGGACGCGTTTCCGTAACCAAAAAGGTGACAGCATCCGGCATTATGCGGGCGTCTCCACCTTCAGCAGCCTGTCCACCATGCCCGAGGCGGCGGTGGTGAAGATCGAAGGCGGCTTTCCCCTGTGGAAGGCGGCGCTGATCAGCTGCGGCGTCATCACGGGTGTCGGGGCCGTCACCCATGCAGCCCAGGTGCGGCCCGGCGCGACTGTCGCCGTTTTTGGCTGCGGCGGCATCGGCCTGAACATCATCCAGGGAGCCCGCCTGGTGAGCGCCCGCCAGATCATCGCCGTGGACCGCCTTGCCGGGAAGGAAGTGTTCGCGCGCAGCCTGGGGGCCACGCATTTCATTGACTCCAGCACCTGCGATCCCGTGAAGGCCGTGAAGGATCTGACCGGGGGCCTGGGGGTGGACTTCAGCTTCGAGGCCGTTGGTCTTCCGGAGCCGATCGAGCAGGCCTTCGACAGCCTGCGCAAGGGCGGCACCTGTGTCGTGGCCGGCATTTCGAGGGCTGATGCGCGCGCCCGCATCAACACCAACCAGCTGCTCTATGCCGAGAAGACCCTCAAGGGCACGCTCTATGGATCCATGCGTCCGCGGATCGACCTGCCGCGTCTGATGGACTTGCATCAGACGGGGGCGCTGAAGCTGGATGAGCTGCTCACCCGCACCTGGCGGCTTGACCAGATCAACGAGGCCTACGAGTCGCTGGAGCGGGGCGAGGTGGCGCGCAGCCTGATCGTGTGGGATTGAAGCGGTGAACTTTGCCGTCAAACACGAAGGCGTCGGTGCGTTGGAATGAACGATGTTGATGATCCGTCTGGTCCCTGTCTGTCTGCTGAGCCTGATCCTGGTTGCGAAGCTGGAGGCGCTTGAGCCTGTGCCGCTGGCCTGGGGGCCGCATCGCGACCTGGTGGCGAAGCCTGCCGAGGGCGGAGGCGTGGAGATCACCCTGGGAGAAGGAAATCCGCACTTCTGGACGGGCGTGGTGCCGAAGGGGTTTCAGCCGGACAGGCATCAGGTTTTTGATATGGACTGCTTTGCCCCGGCCGGGGTGGAGTCAGCGACCTTGAGAGCCCGTGTCGCGGGAGGTGAGATGGCGGTGGTGAGCACGGAGCCCATCCGCTTGAGCGAGGCCTGGCAGCCCTGGGCGGTGGATCTCAGCCAGATGAAGACAGCGCCTGCCGCCGGTCATCCGGAGATGCGGTTTCATGTCGCGTTGAACGGCAGGGCGGGAACCGTCGTCCGTCTGCGCAACTTCAGGGTGCGTGAGATGAACCCCGAGGAGCTGCGCCTCATGGAGGGGCGTGAGAAGCGGGTTCGGCAGCGGAACGGGGAGGCCGAACAAATTTTGCGTGATGTGGAGGCGGCCTGGCCGGTGTCCGGCGTGAAGGTCAGCGTGGGGGCGGCGGACATCCGCATTTCCGGAAAGGCGGCGCCGGGCAAGATCAGGATCCTGGGGCTGCCGCCGGAAAAGGTGGCTGCGCTCATGCCACCGCCGCGCGGGCAGGGGATCACGGTTGAGACGGACGCCGAAGGTCGTTTTGAAGCAGGGCTGCCGCGCATCGAGCCGGAGACCCGGCGTGACCGCGCCTTGTGGCGCTGGCGGATGGCGGACGAGAAGGGTGAAAAATGGCTGTCGGCCGCCTGCTGGCCCACCGAAGCGAGCGCTGAACTCGGCGGCAGCCTGCCGAGGATGAAGTCAGATCATCCCAAGGGGCTTGGTGGCGTGCCGCCTCTGCACCGGGCCGACCATGAGATCTTCCAGCTTGGCATCGGGCATGTGACCCTCAACATGGTGCTGAACGCCCTTTTGCGCGACAGTCCGGCCCCGGGTCATGTCCCCTGGACCTGCGAGGGACGCGAGTATTACTGCAACGAGGCCCTGCTGCTCGGCACGGACGCCACCCTGCGGCATCTTCAGTCGCGCAAGATCATCGTCTCCTGCATCCTGCTGGTTGGAAACCATCGTCATGCGGACGGCACACCGCACTCTTTGTTAACCCATCCTGAGGCCGGTGTGCGCGGCATCTTCTCGATGCCAAACCTGACCTCGGAGGCCGCGGTGCGCCTGTATGGCGCCGCAGTTCGGCTTCTCGCTGAACGCTACGACGGCAGCCCACGCAGCCCGGGAAGGATCAGCAACTGGATCCTGCACAACGAGGTCGATCAGGCGGGGACCTGGACGAACATGGGCGATCAGCCGCTGGCGCGCTACCTGGAGAGCTACCATCGTTCGGCACGCATCGTGCATCACACCGCGCGGCTGTTCGACCGTCAGGCCCGCGTCTTCATGTCACTGACCCATCACTGGACGAAGCAAAGCCACGGCGAGGGAACCTATGTGGTGCGTGACATGCTGGAGCTGTTTGCGAAGATGGCCCGTGCCGAAGGCGACTTTGAGTGGGGCTTGGCCTATCATCCTTATCCTCGGGACCTGCGCAATCCGGACACATGGAAGGACACCGAGCTGACCCAGGGTTTCGACACGCCCTACATCACGCCGAAGAACCTGGAGGTGCTGCCCGCCTTTCTGAAGCAGGAGCTTATGCTCTTTCAAGGCAGGGTCCGCGGCCTGCTGCTGAGCGAGCAGGGCTTCAACTCACCGACCCTGAGCGAGGTGGACCAACTGCGTCAGGCGGCGGGGCTGGTCTATGTGTTTCGCAAGCTGAAGACGCTGCCCGAGGTCGAGGCGTATCACCTGCATCGCTACCAGGACATGCCCGCCGGGGAAGGCGGGCTGCGCCTTGGCCTCATTGATGAGACGGGTGCGCACAAGCTGGCCTGGGATGTTTACCGCGAGATCGGCACGGGATCCGCCAAGGAGCGGGAGTTTGAAGCGATGGCGGAGAAGGTGTGGGCGGCACCCTGAGGAAGCAGCTCAGGGCATGGCCACGTTCAGGGCGTCGGCCAGGGACTGGATCCTGGCGGATGAACGCACGATGGGTTGGGGCGGCGGAAGGCTTTCCGCCCAGGCCTCGATGTTTTCCAGGGAGACGTTGGGTTCATGCTGAACCCGCAGCCAGGCGTTTTCGGGGCGTCGCAGCAGGGTGATCCAATGATCGGCATGGCGGCATTGCAGGCCCTGGCAGGGATCGTTCTCCTCCAGGGCGGAAACGGCGGCCTGCGTGAGCACGGCCACCTGGGTGAGGTCGCCGTCAAAGCTGCCGAAAACGACTTCGGCGCGTCCGTCGGCATGAATGAGCAGGGCGTTCATGATCAGTGGGCTTCGAGCCAGTTGGTGCCGGTGCCTGCCTCAACTTCCACAGGCACATCGCCGAGAGGAAGAGCGTCGCGCATGTGCTGGAGAATCAGGCCGCGCGCCTGTTCGATCTCGGCCTCGGGAACCTCGAAGAGCAGTTCGTCATGCACCTGGAGAAGCATGCGGGTTTTCAGCCCCGCCTCGTGCAGGGCGTGTTCGATGCGGATCATCGCCAGCTTGATCATGTCGGCGGCGGTTCCCTGGATGGGCGTGTTCATCGCCATGCGTTCCGCGCCGCCGCGGATGGTGGCGTTGGCGCTGCCGATGTCGCGAATCACACGCCGGCGGCCCGTGATGGTCTCGACGTAGCCGTGCTTCTTGGCGTCCCGGACGATCTCCTCCATGTAGCGGTGCACGCCGGGGAACTGCTTGAAGTAGTTGTCGATGATGGTGGCGGCCTCGTTGCGTGGAATGCCAAGGCGCTGGGAGAGGCCGAAGGCGCTGATGCCGTAGATGATGCCGAAGTTCACCATCTTGGCCGTGCGCCGCATCTCGGGCAGTACGCCCTCGAGCGGCACGCCATAGACGCGGGCGGCGGTGGCCTGGTGGATGTCCTGGCCCTGCTGGAAAGCCTCAATCATCGCCGGGTCCTCGCTGAGGGCGGCCATGACGCGCAGCTCCACCTGGCTGTAGTCGGCGCTGAGCAGCACCCAGCCCGGCATGCCCGGGACGAAGGCCTTGCGAATCTCCTTGCCGGAGTCCGAGCGGATCGGAATGTTCTGAAGGTTGGGGTTGCTCGAGGCCATGCGGCCGGTGGCGGCCATGAGCTGGTGAAAGGTGGTGTGAACACGGCCGTCGAGCCTGGACACGCATTCCGGCAGCGCGTCGACATAGGTGCTCTTCAGCTTGGTGACCTCGCGGTATTCCAGGATTTCAGCAATGATTGGATGCAGGCCGGCGAGCGACTGCAGCACTTGCTCGTTAGTCTGATACTGGCCGGTGGCGGTCTTCTTCGGCTTCTCGATGAGCTTCAGCCTTTCAAACAGCACCTCGCCGAGCTGCTTGGGGCTGTTGAGGTTGAAGGGCGTTCCCGCGTGGCCCTGAATCCGGTGGTGCAGTTCATGGGCGCGCTTTTCAAGCTGCAGGCCGAACTCGCGGAGCGCGGCGACGTCGATCTTCACGCCGATGTGCTCCATGCGTGCCAGCACGGGGATGAGCGGGCATTCAATCTCATGGAAGACACGCTCGGCGCCGTGTTTCGGCAGCAGCGGGCGGAGCTTGTCGGCAAGCTGCCAGGTGACGTCGGCGTCCTCGGCGGCGTAATCGGAGATTTTCTGTGGATCCGCCTCAGCGACATCGGCCATGCTCTGCGGGCTGAAGAGGTCCTTTTCGTTGTCGGTATTGATGAGGGCGGAAATCGGGACGGGGGTGTAGCCGAGATAGGTCTCCGACAGGTAATCCATGCCGTGACGCTGGTCGGGCTCGACCAGCGAGTGGGCGATCATGGTGTCGAAGAAGGGCCCGGCGACCTCGACGCCCTTGGCGAGCAGCACCGAGATGTCGAACTTGAGGTTATGCCCGACCTTCTCGACACCTTCACGCGAGAAGACGGGGCGGAACTCCTCCAGGACGCCTGCGGATTCGGCCTGGTTTCTTGGAAAGAAGACAAACCAGCCCTCGCCGGCCTGCCAGGAGAAGGCGATGCCGACGATCTCCGTCTCGCGAGGATCCAGGGACGTGGTTTCAAGGTCGAAGCAGAAGGACGGTTGCTTGTGGAGTTCGACAATCAGGCGGGCGCGTTCCTCTGCGGAGCGCACCAGGCGATACTGATGCGGGGTGTCGGCGATCGTGCGCAGGTGAGGGGCGGCCGGTGTCGTCGTCTCGCCGGATGCAAAAAGGTCACCGCCTTCAGTGGCTTCCCCAGGCTTCTCCTCCCGGGCCATCATGCGGCCGCGGCCCGCCTTGAACTCGTCCCCGAAAACTCGGCGGCCCAGGGCGTTGAACTCGAATTCGGTGAAGAGCGCCTTGAGGGCGGGGGAGTCATGTCCCTTGAGAGCCAGGTCCTCCAGGTCGACCTCGACGGGCAGATCGGTGAAGATGGTGGCGAGCTTTTTGGACATCACCGCCTTGTCGGCATGCTGCTCCACCTTTTCCTTCTGCTTGCCCTTGAGCTGGGCAGCGCTGGCAAGGAGGTTTTCAACGCTGCCAAACTGCTGGATGAGGCTGGTGGCGGTCTTTTCCCCAAAGCCGGGGATGCCTGGGATGTTGTCCACGGCATCCCCCATGAGAGCCAGAATGTCGATGACCTGCTCCGGGTGTTCGATTCCCCAGCGTTCACAGACTTCCTTCACTCCGAGGATCTCGACATCGCCGCCCTGGCGGCCGGGCTTGTAGATCTTGATGCGATCGGAGACGAGCTGGCCGAAGTCCTTGTCGGGGGTGACCATGAAGGTCTCAAAGTCGTCCTTTTCCGCGCGTTTGGCGAGGATGCCGATGATGTCGTCCGCCTCCAGGCCGTCCTTGGTGATGAGCGGAATGTGCATGGCCGCGCAAAGGCGGTGGATGAGCGGGATGGCGGTGGCGATGTCCTCGGGCATCTCCTCACGCTGGGCTTTGTAATCCGGGAACATTTCATGGCGCGGCGTCGGCGCCGAGGTGTCGAGCACGACCGCGAGATGGGTCGGCTGCCGGCTGCCGATGATGTCCAGGAGCGTGTTGGCGAAGCCGTAGAGGGCGGAGGTGTTGACGCCGTCGCTGGTGCGAATGGGGTTTTTGATGAAGGCAAAGTGCGCGCGGTAAAGCAGCGCCATGCCATCGAGGAGAAAGAGGCGTTTGGACATGAACGGGCGACAGCGTGGCGAGTGCCGCCGCCAGGGTCAAGGCTTGCGCCGGGGCGTCCGAAGAAAGCTGGCCGGTTCTGACTCAGTCCTGCTTCATCAGGAAGTACTCCAGGCTGTCCACGAGGGCCTGCCAGGAGGCGTCGATGATGTTGGTGCTGACGCCGACCGTGCCCCAGGTCTGCAGTCCGTCGCTGCTGACGATGAGCACCCGGGTCTTGGCCGCCGTGCCCGTGCCGCTGTCGATGATGCGCACCTTGTAGTCTTCGAGGCGGACCCGGGCGATCTTGGGGAAGTGGGGTAGCAGGGCCTTGCGCAGGGCCTTGTCGAGGGCGTTCACCGGACCGTCACCCTCGTCCACGGTGTATTCGGCGTTGCCATCGACGCTGATCTTGACGGTGGCCTCGGTGGTTTCGATGTGGTTGTGAGGGTGGTGGCGGTGGGTCGTGTGATATTCGATGAGGTCGAAGCTGCGCATTTCACGGCCGAGCTGGCGGCGGATGAGCAGCTCGAAGCTGGCTTCCGCGGCCTCAAACTCATAGCCTTCGCTTTCGAGGCGCTTCACCTCGGCCAGCACCTTGTTCACCTCCGGGGAGCCCTTGGCGAGCGGGATGCCCATGGCTTCGGCCTTCACCAGCACGTTCGACTGGCCGGACATGTCGGAGATGGTGATGATGCGCTCGTTGCCGACCAGGGCCGGGTCCACGTGTTCGTAGGTCCGGGCAAGCTTCTGCACGGCATGCACGTGAAGGCCGCCCTTGTGGGTGAAGGCGGCGAGGCCGACGTAGGGGGCGCGGATGTCGTGAGGCACGTTGGCCAGCTCGTCGACAAAGTAGGCGAGTTCGCGCAGGCGGGTGAGGTCGATGCCGAGGTCGATGCCCATCTTGAGCTGAAGGTTGGGCATCACCGTGATCAGGTTGCAGTTGCCGACGCGTTCGCCGTAACCATTGATGGTGCCCTGCACCTGGCAGGCTCCGGCACGGATGGCTGCCAGCGCGTTGGCGACGCCGACACCGCCGTCATTGTGGGTGTGGATGCCCACGGGCCTGCCGAGGTGGGCGATGACCTTGCGGGTGACCTCCTCGACCCATTCCGGCAGGGCGCCGCCGTTGGTTTCGCAGAGCACCACCAGGTCGGCGCCGGCGTCGGACGCGGCCTTGACGGTCTTGAGGGAGTATTCGGGATCCTCGCGGAAGCTGTCAAAGAAGTGCTCTGCATCATAGAGCACCTCGCGGCCGTGCTTTTTCAAATAGGCCACCGTGTCAGCGATCATGGCCAGGTTTTCCTCCAGGGTGACCTGGAAGACTTCGGTGACATGCAGGGGCCAGGTTTTGCCGACGATGGTGACGGCGGGGGTCTGGGCGTCGAGCAGCATCTGCACCTGGGCGTCGTCCTCGACCTTGAGCTTGCCTCGGCGGGTCATGCCGAAGGCCGTGATCTTCGCCTTTTTCCAGGTGCGTTTGGCGGCTTCCTGGAAGAACGCGGCGTCCTTGGGGTTGGAGCCCGGCCACCCGCCTTCGATGTAGTGCACGCCGAAATCGTCGAGCCTTTCAGCGACGCGGATTTTGTCGAGGGTGGAGAAGGAGATGCCGGTGCCCTGGGTGCCATCGCGCAGGGTGGTGTCGTAGATTGTAACTGGAACGGACATGGAGGTCAAAAGCGGGTCAAAAGGGTCAGGGTTTCGTCGAGGAGAAAGGGTGGGCACGCAAGCCGCGGACGAGCGAGGGCGGCTGTAGGTGAAACGCGGAAGGCTTTTTGCCGTTTCAGGCACCTGGGGCGCCTGACGATTGCCAGAAATGACGGACTCCAACGGCTGCGTTACGCGCAGAGGAGCCCGCGGCTAATTCGAATGGCAATGCTGGTGGCTGGACGGACCATGAACAGCCGGGATTCTAGGGCGCGGCGAGGTTCTGGCAAATGGTCTTTTTCAAGCCTGAAAGGCGCGTTGTGACGGAAAAGGCAGTGATGGGGCGAGTTTGGCGAATGAGGAGCGTAAACATCATGGCTTCCAGCCTTGCGCTCCCTTCAAACGCTGCCAAGGATGGTTGCTCTCCCATTCCCGAATGAGCGATCCCATCCGACATGAATGCGGCCTGGCCGTAGTCCGACTGAAGAAGCCCCTGGCCTACTACCAGGACACCTATGGGACCGCCCTGTATGGTTTCAATCTGCTGGCCTCGCTGATGGCCAAGCAGCGCAACCGCGGTCAGGACGGCATCGGCATCGGCTGCTGCAAGCTCGACATGCCGCCTGGCTCACCCTACCTCTTCCGTGAGAGGTTTGACGTGTCCGTGGAGCAGATGGGCGAGGTGTTCAGCGACATTCGCAAGGACTACAAGCGCATCGCCCGCCGCATTGACGGCAGGCGCAAGGAGGAGCGGCACGAAACCGGCGTCGAGCTGCCGCCCTTTGAGGAGGATCCGGAGGCCATCAAGCGTGAGTTTGACCTGGCGGGCGAGATCAACATCGGTCATCTCCGGTACGGCACCTCAGGAGGCCTGGGCAAAGGCTGCCTGCATCCGTACATGCGCCGCAGCACCTGGCCCACCCGCAGCCTGATGGTGATGGGCAACTTCAACCTCACCAACTCCGGCGAGCTCAACCGGGTCATGATGCAGCGAGGCCAGCATCCCGTGTTTGGCACGGACACCCAGAGCGTGATGGAGGAGATCGGCTTCCAGCTCGACGAGGCGCACACGCAGCTCTATCACGAGCTGCGTGACAGCGGCATGCCTGGAGCTGAGATTCCCCGGCACATCAGCCAGCGGCTGGACGTGGCCGAGGTGGTGCGCAAGTCGGCCCAGATCTGGGACGGTGGTTACGCCATTGTCGGCGTGATCGGCAGCGGCGATCTTTTTGTGATGCGTGACCCCAGCGGCATCCGGCCCTGCTGGTACTATGAAAACGACGAAGTGCTGGCCTTCGCCTCCGAGCGTGTCGCCCTGATGTCCGTGCTTGAGGTGTCTGAGGAGGAGGTGAGGGAGCTGCCTCCTGCGCATGTGGCAGTGATGAAGAACTGCGGCAGTTTCACGATGGAGCAGTTCACCGAT
>Ga0315900_10004742_pt1 | contig 19001 bp, 21 predicted proteins | sample LakEriMetagenome_FD_203521 | JGI IMG/M metagenome (GOLD analysis project Ga0315900, IMG submission 203521) | Freshwater fungal communities from buoy surface, Lake Erie, Ohio, United States - Buoy 12 MA114 | ecosystem: Environmental > Aquatic > Freshwater > Lake > Lake biofilm | place: USA: Lake...
TGGCGGGTGGTCCGGAGGGCAGAGCCCTCCGGCCTTTTTCTCAGATGGCTGCGGGTGCCTTGAAGCCGCCTTCCTTCGCCAAATCCGCCGCGCGCCACAAATACCAGGCCGCGGTGGTGCGATAGGGCGCCCAGGCTTCGCCTATTTCCGCCAGCGCTTTCGGCTTTGGCTGTTCGGGCAGGCCCGCCGCAACGCGGTAGCCTTCGCGCACGCCGAAATCATCCACGGGCAGGATATCGGCGCGCCCCAGGGTGAAGATCAGCAGCATCTCCACCGTCCAGCGCCCAACTCCGCGCAAGGCGACCAGCCTTTCAATCAGCACTTCATCCGAAAGCCGGCGGGCAGTGGCGCGATTGGGGATGACGCCAAGCGCGGCTTTCTCGGCAATGTCGCGAATGGCGAGCACCTTATTGGCCGAAAGCCCGGCGCCGCGCATTGCCTCAGGTGACAGGGCCAGCACCGCTTCTGGCGCGGGGAAACCAGGACCGGGACAGAGTGCGATGAAGCGGCCAAGAATGGCTTCCGCCGCGCGGCCATGCACCTGCTGGTGGGCGATGGCGCGCACCAAAGCCTCATAGGGTTGGCGCCGCGCGGGCTTCAGCGTGAACGGCCCCACCTGGCGGATAACGCGCTTGAGGGCGGCATCACGCCGGAGGTGACGCAAGGCCTCCGGCGTGCCGAGGCTCATCGGAAGACAAGCTTCGGCAAGGTGAGCGTGATCCAAGGCACGTAAGTGATCACCATGAGCGCACCAAAGACCACGGCGATGAAGACCCACAAATAGCGCATCATCTGGTCAACGCCGCAGCGTGCGACTTGCGCGGCGGCGAAAAGGTTCACGCCAAAGGGCGGCGTGATCATGCCAAGCGCCAGATTGACCACCATGATGGTGCCGAAATGCACCTGGTCAATGCCGAGCTTTTCCGCCGCTTCCGCCAGGATTGGCGCCAGCACGATGATGGAAGCCGAGGTTTCCACAAACATGCCAACCACGAACAGAAACAGATTGACCACCAACAGATAAAGGCTGGAGCTATCAAAGCTGGTCGCGATCCATTCCGCCGCCAAATCGGGCACGCCCTGGCGGTTCAGCAGCCAGGAAAACACCGCCGCGCAGGCGATGATGAACATGATGACGGCGCTGGAGATCACGGATTTCTTGAAGATCGGGAAAAGGTCGCGCCAGGCGATTTCCTTATGCACGAAAAGCCCGATCAGCAGCGCATAAACGACGGCAATGACCGAAGCCTCGGTTGGTGTGGTGACGCCGCCATAAATGCCGCCCAGCACAACAAAGGGCATGAGCAGCGCAAAGCCCGCCTGCCGTGTCGCGACGGGGAAGGACAAGCGCCCAACGCCATCTTCCTTGCCCCAGCCCTTCACACGGCACCAGATCAACACGGTTGCGATCAAGGAACCGCCAATAAGAATGCCCGGCCCGAATCCCGCAATGAAGAGTTCCGGGATCGAGGTTTGCGTGGTGACACCGTAAAGGATCATCGGAATGGATGGCGGGATGATCACGCCAAGCTCAGCCGCCGTTGCTTGCAGCGCCGCGGCGAAGGGCACGGGATAGCCCGCGCGCACCAAAGCCGGGATCATGATGGCGCCAATGGCAAAGGTGGTGGCCACACTGCTGCCGCTGATGGCGGCAAATATCATGCAGGTGATGACGCAAGTCGCAGGCAGCCCGCCTTGAATGCCGCCCACGATGGATCGTGCGAATTCCACCAGCCGGCGCGAAATGCCACCCACTTCCATGAGATTCCCCGCCAGGATGAAAAAGGGAATGGCGGCCAGCGGAAAGCGATCAAGCGAGACGAACAGCTGCTGCGCCACCACCACCAGCGGGAAATTCGTAAAGCCATGAATGCCGATAATGGCGGCGAGGCCGATAGCGACGGCAACCGGAATGCTGGCAGCAAAAAGCACCAGCATGACGGTGAGCATGGTGCCGCTCATACTGCGGACTCCAATTCTTCAGAGCGTCTATCGAGGAAATGGGCAATCGACCCCAACATGGCAAAAACCGCGCCGATCGGGATGGCGGCATAGCCCCAGGCCATGGAAACCTCCATGCCGGCCATTTCCTGGAATTTCACACGCTCTGCCATGGTCCAGCCGAACCAGAACATGACGCCGAGCATAAGAAGAATGCTCGCCAGCGAAATCCCTTCCAGAAAGCTGCGCAGCAAGCCGCGTGACAGGCGATGGGCGATGTCAATCGAAACCAGCGCACCGGCGCGCAGTGCCACCGCAAGCCCGATGAAGGCCATCCAGATCAGCGCAGTGCGTACCAGCGCTTCAGACCAGACAGAGGGTGTTTCGGTGGCGAAACGCGCCACAACCTGCCAAAGCCCCGCGAAAACGGCGACTGCAAGCGCAACGCAGGCGATGATGGCGGCTATGGTGGTCCCGATTCTATCGGCAGTCAGCACACCGGCGCGAAGCTGCGCGCGCAGCCCATCGCCGGATTTCAGCCAAAAAGCGAAAACCAACACCAGCAGCGTCGCGGCTGCGGTCACCTGCAAGGGCAGGGTATTCATCGCATTCATCGCGCCATCCCAATAAAACTGAGGGTGATCCCTGCCTCAATTTCGGCGCCTGATGAGGTTAACCCAACAGGCGCCGATACACGCACCAATCAGTTCGGCTTCCATTCACGAATGCGCCGCAGCGTGGCGGCATCCAGGGTGCGTTCCCATTCGGCGAAGGCGGGCGCCAGCGCGGTCTGGAAGGCAGCGGTATCCACCTGCGTCACCACCGTCATGCCACGGCGACGCAGTTCCTCAACGCCGCTCGCGTCATCGGCCGTCACGCGGTCCCGATTGGCCTTTTGCGCGGCGCGTGCGGCTTCCTGGAACAGAGCGCGATCAGCGGCCGAAAGACGGTTAATCATGCCCGGATTGCAGATCATGACCGATGGCGAATAGACATGGTTCGTCAGCGTCATGAACTTCTGAACCTGGTTGATGTTGTTCGCCACAATAACCGAGATCGGGTTTTCCTGACCATCCACCGTGCCCTGTTGCAGGGCCGGGATCAATTCGCTGAAGGCCATGGGCGTGGGCAGCGCCCCAAGCGTGGAGAAAGCGCGCATATGCACCTGGTTTTCCATGGTGCGCACCTTAAGGCCACGCATATCGGCAGGGGCATTCACTTCTCGCCGTGAATTGGTGAGGTGACGGAAGCCATTTTCGGTCCAGATCACGCCAACCAGGCCGCGCGCCGGGAAGCGCGCCAGCACGGCTGACCCGATATCGCTATCCAGCACGCCGCGCGCATGGGCGGCATCGCGGAACAGGAAGGGCACATCAAAAACGCGCACTTCCGGCACGAAATTGCCGACAGGCCCGGTAGAGGTGAAGGTGCAATCCAGCGTGCCGATCTGCACGCTTTCAATCATTTCGCGTTCATTATCGTTGCGCTGTGTAACGACCCGATAGCGGCCATTTGTCAAACGCTCGAAATTTTCCTTGAAGGTGGTGGCGCCAAGCCCGGTATGGCTATTGGGCGGCAGCCCGTGCTGGATGGTGATTTGCGGCTGCGCCAGGGCGGGCAGAGCAAAAAGCGGTGCGGCCAGCCCGGCGGCCAGCGTCATGCGGCGGAAAATGGACATGATTTCTCCTTGTCTTTTGGTTGGTTATTGGACGGGGCAATGCGTGAAGCCAAGGCCCCGGTTAGTCAATCTTGATGCCGCTGTCACGGGCAACTTGGCCCCAACGCTCCGCATCGCGATCCAGCCAGGGTTGCAGCTCGGCGGTCGGGATCAGCAGGGGTTCGGTATGATGCCCGCGCAGGCGGTTCAGCATTGCCTCATCCATCGCCTTGTTGAAGGCGTCCTGCAGGCGCGCCAGGATCGGGGCGGGCACGCGGGATTGGGTGAATACGCCGTTCCAGACGCTCAAATGATAGCCGGCGACACCTTCTTCCTGCAGCGTGGGCGTATTGGGCAGGCTGCCGATCCGCCGATCCATGGTGACCGCAAGCCCCTTGATGGACCCTTGCAGGATATGCGGGGCGGAAGTGGCCGAAGCATCGAACAACAAATCAAGATCACCGGCCAGCAGCGCCGCGACTGCGGGGGCCGAACCGCGATAAGGCACATGGACAAAATCAACGCCGGCGAGCTTTTCCAGCATCACCAGCGACAGATGCGCCGACGATCCATTGCCGACCGTGCCGAAAGTCATTTTGCCCGGTTCGGCCTTGGCGCGCGCAATGGCTTCGCGCGCATTGGCCGGGTTGTAACGGCGCGGCAGGCAGGACATGACATTGGGCATATCCGCCATCATACCGACACCGACAAAAGCCTTGCGCGGGTCAAAGCGCGGATCGGGGTAAAGGATCGGGTTCACCCCCTGTGTCGCCATTGTGCCGAGGAACAGGGTATAGCCATCGGGCTCGGCCTGGGCGGCGGCCATGGCGCCGATATTGCCTCCGGCGCCGGCGCGGTTTTCCACCACAATGGTCTGGCCCAAATGCCGCGCCATGGCTTCGGCAGCCAGGCGGCCCATGATGTCGGTCACCCCACCTGGCGGGTAAGGCACGATGATCCGCAAGGGCTTGTTCGGAAAGGCGCCTTGGGCATGAACGGCCGGCGCGGCCAAAAGGCCGGCGGAAAGCGCCAAGGCAGAACGGCGGGTAAAGAGCGTCATAGCGGGCCTCCCTGAAATTTCTTGGCTTAAAACTGTGCGGCCTTGGCGGCGGATGCAAGCCCTCAAGAAAAGAAGGCCATCGCCCCCCAGCCCAACAGCAACACCGCCGCGAGCGATAGCCATAGGAGGCGCCAAAGCTGGACAGGCTTGGTGCCATCGGCGAGCAAGCCGCAAATCATGCCGGTAACGGCAAAGGACATGCCCGCCCCGGCCGCGCCAACAAAATTATGCACGCCGGGGGCGAGCGACGGCGGCAGCCCAGCCGCCAGGCCAAGCTTGTATTGCACCGGCATCACCGCCGCATTGGACCCGATGTTAGTGCCTGTCACGATGCCAGCCATCAGGCCAAGCGGCGGCACGGCATAAGGCGCCAGAGGACCAAGCGCCGCCGCCGCTTCCCGCGCAAGCGCAGCGGTGGCGCCGCTTTCGCCCATCCAACGCGCCAGCAGCACGTAAAGCAGCATGATCAGCGCCGGCCGTATGCCGCGCTTGATCGCCCCTTGCGCCAGGGCCACGGCACCGGCCCGTCGCGCCAGCAGCAATAGCGCGACCACGCCCAGCACCAAGGAAACATGAGTGATGGGAAAGGCCGGCAAATCCGCAAAAGGCCGCCATGCCGGCGGGTTCGGTACCGCCCGTGCCGCCAAAAGTGCCAGCGTGAGAAAGGCGTAAGGTCCAAGGCGGGCCAGCGCCTTCCGCCAGGCAGCGCCATCCTGCGGCGGAGCAAGCCGCCAAAGGGCGAAAATCAGCGGCAGGCCGGTGGCGATAACGCCAATCACCTCAAAGGGCAGCAGCCAATGGCAGGTCACCAGCAGTAGCGCCACCGCCAGCAGGTAGCCCATTTGCGCAAGCTTTTCCGCCGCCGGCACCGCAAGCCCCGCCGCCGCACAAAGCCGCCAGAGCACCGGCCCCAGCAGCAAAAGCCAAAGCGCATTGGGCAGCGCGGTGATGCGCATCAAATCTTGCGCGGGCAGGCCGATCAGCGCTGCCCCCAGCAAGGATCCAGGCCCAAGGCCACCCCAAGGGATCAGGCATAAGGCCAGCAGCGCCATGGCCCCCGCCGGCGCGCCGATAATCCCCATGCCGCGCAAAGTCGCCAGCGCGAATACCGCGCCAACCGCAAAGCCGGTGACGCTTTCCATGAAGGTGCCGAGCAGCAGGGTTGCAATAAAAACCCGCCGCGCTGTGGCCGGCGCTTGATCCTGCGTGCCTGCGGCCCCCGAAACAGCGGCGTAGAACAACAACCCCGCCAGCACCACACCCATCGGTTGCAGCGCCAGATAGGCGCCGCGCAGCATCTGTTCGCCAAGAAACCCGGGCAGGGCGATATTGTCTGGTAGCGATACAAACGCCGCAGGAATGGCTGCCACCAAAGCAGCCAGCACCGCCGGCAAGGCCGCCACGCGCCCGGAAAACAACAGGCCGATCAGCAACAGCAGCGGCAGCGCCTGAAGGGCCAGAATCATGCTGCGTCAGGCCGTGAGCGTGAAGGTCTTGCCGACGGCGGCGGGTACCACCATCGCTTCCCCATATTCGCGTTCCAGCGCATTCACCGCGCGCCAGCCCGTGCAATGCGCGGGGAAAAGATAGGTCAGGCCAAAGCCGCCTAAATCGCGCACCGTCTCGGGGATCACGCGTTCATTGATGCCAGACAGGTGAAACCCACCCATCGCGGCATAAAGCGGCACGTCAGGAAAGCGCCGCCGCGCGGCATGCAGCACATTCACAATGCCGGTGTGCGAGCAGGCGGAAAACACGATGAACCCCTTGCCGCGCAAATGCACCGCCATGAAGCGTTCATCCCCCAGCCATTCATCGGGCTGCCAGGGGGTGTTTTCATCCTCGCGCGCCACCTGGCCGGGCAGGCCGGTCTCGTATGCGGTGGTGCGCGGAATCTCGCCACTGACATAAAAACCATCGGCGATGATGTGTTCGTCACGCACCACGATGGGCGCAGCACCCATCGCTTCCCAGCCTGCCGGTGGCGGCACGGGGTCCATGGGGAAAACGCCGCCATCCGCCTGGCGGCTGCCGCGTTCGCGGAACATCCCAGGATGCAAGTATAGCGGCACGGCGCGCCCACCATTGGCCGCGCGGGTCATTTCAATCGCCTTGGGCAAGCCCCCCGCATGATCCCAATGGCCGTGCGAGAGCACCATGGCCTCGATCGCGGCGAAATCCACGCCAAGCCGCGTGCCATTGCGTTCCACCGCGTAATCCACCGGGCCGCCATCAAACAACACCGTGCGGGATTTGCCGCCTACTTCGGCGCGCACCACCAAAGACAGCCCGTGATTGGCACAGCAAAGCGCACCCCCCATGGTGCGCTTCATCCCCTGTCGTTGCAGGCGCATCCATTCGCGCGTCACGAAACTCGGCGTGGAGGAAAGACTATCCGTGACATTATCCACCAGCACCGTGATTTCGATGCGATCAGCCGCGATGGGGTCTGCCATGGTTTCCTCCGCTCAATTTTTTCTGCGCGTCTCGGCAATGGTGATCAGCAGCGCGCCGGACAGGATGATCCCTCCGCCAAGCCAGGTCCAGGGATCGGGGACTTCGCCGAAGAAAATCCAACCAAACCCCACCACGGGCAAAAGGCGCAGATATTGAAAGGGCGCGACGGCCGAGGCTTCTCCGGCACGATAGGCCGAGGTCAAAAGCCAGATGATGCCGGGCGTGGTGATGGCGAAAGCCGTGAGAAACAGCAGATCAAATGCACCAATCGGCGTAAAGGCGGAAACGGCGAAGGGCAGCATGCCAAGGCTGGTCACCAGCCCGACCCAGGCCAGCACGGTTTCATTGCGCTCTGTCTGCGCCAGCATGCGGCTGGTGAGTGTTATCCCGCACCAACTGGCCGCCGAAGCAAGTGCCAGCACCACGCCAATCAAGGAAATCTCCGCCCCCGGTCGCAACATCAACACCACACCCAGAAACCCTGCCATGGTGCCCGCCCAGCGCGCCGCGCCGATACGTTCCTTCAGCACTGGCCCCGCGAGTAGCGTGGTGAACATGACATTGGTGAAGGACAAAACGGTGGCAGTCGCAAGATCGAGAAAAACGAAAGACAGGAAATAAAAGCCCCAAGTCAGCAGGCTGGCCGCGCCACGAATAATATGCAGCCCGCGCCGCTTCGTCTGGAAAACAGCCAAGCCGCTTTGCAGCAATAGCGGCATGACCCACAGTAATTGCCCGAAGGATCGCGCGAAAAGCTGCATCGCCGTTGGTATGCCGCGTTCATTCATATAGCGGATCGCAAGCGCTTCCCCGGCAAAGAGCATCGCCGCCAGGCTCATCAGCACCGCCCCGCGCAAATTACCCGGCAGGCTGTTCCAGCGCGGCGTCATGGGCGGCAGGGATGGGTCAGGGGCAAGCGCGTGATTCCGCGAATAGGCACGCTTCCACCCTGCTGCCTTGCCTTGCCCTTGGCAAGGGATGGCGCTTTGCGGCAGCCTGCGCGCTCAAGGAGATTGCAATGACGAGTGAAGCCGAACAACGCGCCATCCGTGAAGCGGTGGATCATGGTCCAATCCTGATCTGGGGCGCTGGTGCGATTGGCGGCACACTCGGTGCCGCTTTAGTGCGAGCGCGTCATGCCGTGGTGTTTGTGGATATCGTCGAAGATCATGTGGCGGCAATCCGCGACCCGGCGGTGGGCCTCACCATTGAAGGCCCGGTTGATGCGCACCGGATCGTCGCGCCCGCCTATACGCCGGCCACGCTGAAGGGCCAGTTCCGCCGCGTGCTGCTTTGTGTGAAGGCGCAGGATACGGAAGCCGCCTGCCACGCCATCGCGCCGCATCTGGCGCCTGATGGTTATGTGGTGTCGTTGCAAAACGGGCTTTGTGAGGCTTTGATAGCGCCCATTCTGGGCGAAGCACGCACCATCGGCTGCTTCGTCAATTTCAGCGCTGATTGGCTGGCGCCGGGGCGGATCATCTATGGCGGGCGCGGCGCGCTGGTGCTGGGGGAATTGAATGGCGCAATCACGCCGCGCCTGACTGCACTGCACCGCATGCTGCGCGAGCATTTCGAACCCGATGCGATCATGACGGAGAATATCTGGGGCTATCTCTGGGGCAAGATCGCTTATAGCTCCATGCTTTATACGCAGGCGCTGGGCGAGAAAGGCATTGCCGATGCGCTGGCCCGGCCGGAATTGCTGCCGCTGTGGAGGCGCCTTGGCCAGGAAGCCATGGCGGTGGCGCGCGCCGAGGGTGTCACGGTGGGCAGCTTCAATGGTTTTGACCCGGTGGCTTTCGCGCCTGATGCACCTGAAGCGTCCGCCGCCGCTTCCATTGCCGCCATGGTTGAATTCAATCGCCCCAATGCGAAAACCCATTCCGGCATTTGGCGTGATTTATGGGTGCGCCGCCGCAGAACGCCGGTGGATGCGCAAATTGCACCAGTGTTGTCCATTGCGGCGCGCCATGGCGTTGCCTGCCCCACAATCACACGCCTGGTCGCCATGATCCATGAATGTGAGGCGGGCACGCGCCCTGCCTCGGATGATAATTTGCTGGAGCTGATGAAAACTTAGAGTTTTTTGGGTCGCATTTTCCGAGCCGCCAAGTGATTCCACTTGGCTTGAAAATGCTCTAATTCAACGTCGTCAGCAGCCCCGCCATCAGCTTCGCCCTTGGCACCAGGCTGTCAATCAGCACATGTTCTTCAAGTGTATGCGCCATCGCACCTTGCACGCCCAAGCCATCCAGCGTGGTGATGCCTAGCGCGCCGGTGAAGTTACCATCGGAACCACCACCGCTTGATTGGTGGTTGATGTCAAAGCCAATGGCCTGCGCGATTTCCCGCGCATGGCGATACAGCGCCATCACCTTCGCATCGGGCTCCCAGACTGGGCGCGTGACGCCGCGGGTCACTTCCAATTGCACATCATTGGTGGAAGCGCGCAGCGCCAGCATCCTCGCCACCCCCGCATCCAAATCTTCCTGGCGCTTGGCCATGGAAAGCGCCTCGGCTTCCGTGGTTGTCGTGACGCAATTCACCCATTGCCCGCCATGCAGAACACCTACCGAGAAGGTGCAATCCTCGGTCGTCATATCCTCAATCGCCAGGATTTGGCGGCACATTTCCTTGATGGAACTCCGCCCTTCCGCCAACCGCGCCCCGGCATGGGAAGGCTTGCCCGTGGTCTTCAGATTAAAGCGCGCAATGGCATAGCGCCCGGTCACCACGCCGCCATCGGGCCGCGCCGGTTCTGGCACCAGGATGAATTTATGGCGTGCCGCTTCAGCTTCGATCAGATCGCGCGTGGAAGGGCTGCCGATTTCCTCATCGCTGGTCAGCAATATCGTGATCGGCAAAGGCGTTTTGATCTTCGCCGCGATGATCTGGCGCATGGCCTCCACCGCCAGCACCGTGCCGCCCTTCATGTCCAGAATGCCCGGGCCATAGCAGCGATTGCCGTCGCGCCGGATCGGCAATTTTTCGAGCGTGCCAATGGGGTGCACCGTATCCAGATGCGCCATCACCAGGATGCCCGGCGCACCATCCCCATCCGGGTGCGGGAAGCGCGCGCGCACGCAATCGCCAAGCCCCATACGCCCCGGGATGCGATCAATATGCGCCCCCAGCAGCGCCAAATCGCGGGAAGCCAAATCCATCATGCGATTGACCGCGCCCGCATCGAAGGTCGGGCTTTCGCAGGCCGCCCAGCGCATCAGGCGGGCCAGGATCTCATCAGCGTCAAAAGGCAGGGCAAGGGCGGTGGCCGCGTCAGGCATGGTATTCAGCGTCCCATCAATGATGACGGGTAAAGCCTGCGGCGCCGCGCCCCTGAAGGCAAGGGGGCAACTCGGCAGGCTTGCGGCAGCATGTTATGTTTCTGGCCAAACAAGGAATCTGCCCATGCGCCTTCTGGTTGCCAATGCGAATACCACCGAAGCCATCACCGAAACCTGCGCCGCGGTGGCGCGCGCCGCCGCCGCGCCAGGCACCGAGATCATCGGCGCGACACCCCGCTTTGGCCCATCAGTGATCGCAACCCGCGTGGAAAATGTCATCGCCGGCCATGCGCTGCTAGAAGCCTTGGCCGAGCATGCCGGCAAGGTTGATGCCGTTTTGCTCGCCGTCAGTTTCGATACCGCCTTGGATGCGGCGCGGCAGATGATGCCCTGCCCGGTGCTCGGCATGACGGAAGCGGCGGCGCTCACGGCCTGCATGATGGGCGGGCGCTTTGGCCTGATCACCTTCGGCAATGTGGAGCCCTACCGCGAATTGATCGCGCGCCACGGGCTTGCCGCGCGGCTGGCGGCTTTGGCCGGGCTGGATGCGACCCCGCCCGAGGCGCTGGCCAATCCCGAAGGGGTCGCGGAAAAACTCCGCATCGCGGTGGAGGGGCTGGCTGCGCAGGGCGCTGATTCGGTTGTCTTGGCCGGGGCGGCTTTGGCGGGTTTTGACCAGCGCCTGGCTGGCCGCGCCGCCCTGCCGCTATTTGATGGCATTCGCTGCGGCGTGAAGCTCGCGGAAGCCCTGGTGGCCTTGAACCCGCCTCGGGCCGCAAGCGGTTCCTATGCCCCGCCGCTGGGGCGGATCAGCCAAGGACTCTCACCCAATCTGGCAGCGCGATTGCTGGGTGGCGCGTAAAACCCTGCCGATCAGCGCGCTTCAGGATACCCTTAAACCCTGTCACCGTCCCATGCGCGCCGGATTATTCATGGTGCTGCTGGCTGAGTCATCAAGCGACGGCCGGCCGATATTACCGAACAGCGCCTGCAGCATGTTCCGCTCTGTCCCGGGCACCGGGGTTTCGCGCGATACCATGCCGACATCCTGCCCATCCTCGGGCTTCAATTGGCGGATATCCTGAACGGTACCGCGACGATCAAAGCTGATCGCCACCACGACTCGGTCACGCAATTCCAGATAGCGCCCGGGCATCACCTGGGTATGGCCACTAATATAGTACCAGTTTTCCTCATCAAAGGTGCCGCGCGCCGTTGGCGGGCCCAGCAGCGCGAGCACATCGCCACGGGTCTGCACCCCTTTGGTGATCTGGGAGAGCCTGTCCGAGTCCACCCGATTGCCGCGCGGCACTGGCGGAGGGGCCAGCCTTTCGCAGGCGCCAAGCGCCAGGGCCGCCAGCATTACCAGGGCGCTTATGCGTCGCTTGGCACGCATTTCTTCAGCCATATCGCGGTTCCCAGCCCAACACGCTCTGTTCAAGATTGACCATCCGCCGCTCCGGACCCATGTCCATTGTCTCCGATAGACATCCCCGGCCTCTGGGGTCAACCGCTAGCTTTCGGCTTTGGAATAGGATCAATGGGACTGCTGAGCGCCTTGCGCCGCCCGCCGCATGAAAGAGCGGGCTTTACCCTATACGGTGCCGCCGTTGCCGCCGCGCGCGCACCCTATTTCTATGCCGATCTCGGCGTGCGCGATTCGGTGGAAGGTCGGCTTGATCTGATCCATCTGCATGCCGCGCTGCTGGTGCGCCGGCTGAGGCGCGATACCGATAAGCGGGGCCCCGCCTTGGCCCAGGCCGTATTTGACGCCATGTTTTCTGACATGGACGTCAATCTCCGCGAAATGGGGGTCAGCGATCTGGTGGTCGGCAAGCGCGTGCGCGGGTTGTGGGAAGCCTTTCATGGCCGCGCCACGGCCTATGAAACGGCGCTGGATGGGGCGGACCAGGCGGCCATGGCTGCCGCCCTGGCCCGCAATGTCTGGCGGGAGGAAGAAGCCGGCCCCGCCGCGCTGCGCCTGGCCCGTATTGCCTTTGCCCAGGCGGATTACCTGCAAATCCAGGATTTCGCCCGGCTTCTGGCCGGGGAGGCGCAGTTTCTGGCGCCGGAAGCCATTGGCGATGCTGCCTGAATTCTCTCGCCGGCAGCTTCTGACCGAACCGCCCCAGGCCGGCGTCGCGGAAGTGCTGGAAGCGACACCGGCCGAATGCGCGGGCCTTGCCAAGCGCTTTGGCATCGAAGCCTTGCGCCATTTCAGCGCGCGCTTCACCCGCAAACCCTATCCGGGCGGCGGACTAACGCTTGATGGGCACATCAAGGCCGAAGCGGTGCAGCTTTGTGTCGTCAGTCTTGAGCCGGTGACCGAGCATTTGGACAAACCCTTCACCCTGGTGGTGCTGCCGCCCGAGGCCGCGCCTTCCGAAGACCCCGATGGGCCGGACGAGATTGAAACTGACGCAACCGGCCATTTCGATTTGGGCGAGGCCTTGGCCGAGGAATTGTCGCTCTCCCTCAACCCCTATCCCCGCGCAGCAGGGGCGCATTTGCCGGAAGGCTTGGAAGACGCATCTGGCGAAGCGCCGCGTAATCCCTTCGCCAAGCTGGCCCTGCTACGTGGCTGCAAGGGCTGAACCAGCCCCATGCTTGCGCCCCTGCCAAGGGGATGCTATGCGCCCACCCCTGTTCAAATCCACAATTTCGCTTGAGTGAAAGAGACCCGGCGCCATGGCCGTTCCGAAAAAGAAGACTTCGCCTTCCCGCCGCGGCATGCGTCGCAGCCATGAAGCGCTCTCCAGTTCTGCCCACCACGAATGTGCCAATTGCGGCGAATTGAAGCGCCCGCATCATGTTTGCTCCCATTGCGGCTATTATGATGGTCGTGAAGTGGTGGCGGCGGATCGCCTGAAGCCGGCCGTCCGGCTCTGATCCCGTTGAACCCAGGGCGCCGAGGCTCCCGAAGTGGCTGATAATGTGCCCGCTTTCTCCCTGGCGATTGATGCCATGGGTGGGGATGCGGCGCCTGAGGCTGTGCTCGATGGTCTGGAATTGGCCGCCGAGCGGCATCCGCAGGCGCGTTTCCTGCTGGTGGGGGATGAGGCGCGCGTGGGCGGGGCGTTGGCGCGGCGCAAGCGTGCCGCGCGGGCTTGCAGCTTGCGCCATGCGCCCGAAGTCATTTCCGGCGATTTGAAGCCAACCGCGGCGCTGCGCATGCGTGGTTCTTCCATGCGCGTGGCAATAGATGCCGTAGCAGCGGGGGAAGCCGCTGGCGTTGTGTCTGCCGGCAATACCGGGGCGCTGATGGCGCTGGCCAAGATTGTCATCAAGACCATGCCAGAAATTGATCGGCCCGCGTTGGCCGCGATTGGTCCTTCCGCGCGCGGCGATGTCGTGCTGCTTGATCTTGGCGCCAATGTGCAATGCGATGCGCGCAATCTGGTCGAATTCGCCATTATGGGTGATGCCTTCGCGCGCGTGGCGCTCGGCCTCACCATGCCCAGCATCGGCTTGCTCAATGTGGGTAGCGAGGAATTGAAGGGCGATGATCGCGTGCGCGCGGCAGCCGAAATTCTGCGCGATTCGCATGTGGGCGCTCAGTTCCGAGGCTTCATCGAAGGCCATGACATCACCGCCGGCACGGTGGATGTGGTGGTGACGGATGGCTTTACCGGCAATGTCGCGTTGAAGACCGGCGAAGGGGCGCTGAAGCTGATGCGCGATTTGCTACGCCAGGTCTTTACCAGCAGCGTGCCGGCGCGGCTTGGCTATTTGCTGGCGCGGCCCGCCTTGGATCGGCTGCGCGAATGGATGGACCCCAGGCGTTACAATGGCGCGATTCTGCTGGGGCTGAATGGCGTGGTGGTGAAATCCCATGGCGGGACAGATGCGCTTGGCTTCGCCCATGCCGTGGATGTGGCCATGGATATGGTGACCCATGGCTATAATGATCGCATCCGGGACGGATTTGACCGGCTTGCGGGCCGCAACAGGCTGGCGCCTTCGCCAACTTGATGTAGCTTAGCGCCATGGTCATGCGTGCGTTGATCGCCGGTTGCGGCGGCTACCTTCCCCCCTTGCGGCTTTCCAATGATGAATTGGCGGCGCGCCACGGGCTTGAAACCTCTGATGCCTGGATTCAGGAACGTACGGGGATCAAGTTCCGCCATGTCGCGGCACCTGATGAGGCAGCTTCCGATCTTGCCGCTGCTGCGGCGCGCGCTGCCCTGGCCGATGCTGGTGTGCCGGCGGCGCAGGTGGACGGCATTATTGTCGCCACCACAACGCCCGATTCTGGCTTTCCCGCGACCGCTGCGCGCGTGCAGGCCAAGATCGGCGCTGGGCCAGGCTTTGCCTTCGACATTACTGCCGCTTGCACCGGCTTCATCTATGGGCTTTCCATCGCTGAAGCGATGATGCGCTCGGGCCATGCCCGCCAAGTCCTGGTGATCGGCGCTGAGGTCTATACGCGGATTGTGGATTGGACCGATCGCGGCACCTGCGTGCTTTTTGGCGATGGCGCCGGTGCGGTACTGCTGAGCGCGGGTGAAGGTGCGGGGACCAATAAGGATCGTGGCCTGCTTTCAACCCATTTGCACGCCGATGGCCGGCATGGCGATATTCTGGTGATTGAGGGCGGTGCGGGTTCCACCGGTGGGACTGGGCTATTGCGCATGGCGGGGAAGGAAGTGTTCCGCCACGCTGTCTCCAAACTTGCCGCCGTAGTGGATGAGGCTTTGGCGGCCAATGGCCTGACCCATGCCGATATTGATTGGCTGGTGCCACACCAGGCCAATCAGCGCATCATTGAAGCCATGGGCAAGAAATTGAATCTGCAACCAGGGCGTGTGGTGGTGACGGTGGATCGCCACGCCAATACCTCGGCTGCCTCCATTCCGCTCGCGCTCGCGGAAGCCCGCGGCGATGGCCGGATCAAGAATGGTGATCTGGTAGTGGTGGAAGCCATTGGCGGGGGGCTGACCTGGGGGTCGGCCATTGCGCGTTTCTGAGATTTCATGAAGCGGGCTGTTGACAGCAGCGCTTGAAGCCGGTTTGCTGTAGGTAACAGGGATAAACTGGGATAGGTTCAATGGAAACCATCACGCGGGCCAATCTGGCCGAGGCGATCTATGCTCAGGTCGGGCTTTCACGCAATGAAAGCGCCGATCTGTTGGAATCCGTGCTGGAACGAATTTCCGCCGTGCTGGAATCAGGTGAATCGGTGAAGATATCCTCCTTCGGGACATTCCTGGTGCGCCAGAAGGGCCAGCGCATTGGCCGCAACCCGAAGACCGGCGTTGAAGTGCCGATCCTGCCGCGGAAAGTGCTTTCCTTTCGCCCGTCTCAGGTATTGAAGGCGCGGATCAATAATGAAGAAGTGGAAGACGAAGCATGAGCGATGCTGATGATGCGGATGACAAGGGGCGCCCGCGCAAGGCGCCGGCGGCCTTTCGCACCATCAGTGAAGTCGCCGATGATTTGAATATTCCGCAGCATGTCTTGCGTTTCTGGGAAAGCAAATTTCCGCAGTTGAAGCCGCTGAAGCGCGGCGGTGGGCGGCGCTATTACCGGCCGGAGGATATCGCGCTGCTGAAGCGCGTTGGTGATCTGCTCTATAATCAGGGCTATACCATCAAGGGTGTGCAGCGGCTGCTGCGCGATGGTACAGATGAAGGCCCGGGGCCTGTAGCGCTGGAATTGCCCTTGGGTGATCCGCCGCCCGCCGCTGAGGCATCCGAGGGCTTGGCGTTGAAGGCTGCGCTGGCTGAGCTTGAGGATATTGCGCGCGCTTTGCACCGGCTGGCGGCTTAGCCTTTGTTTTCGGGGTTCTTATCCCAAGGGGTGGCAAGCCAGGATGTTGGGTGCTAATCAGCCCTTAGTCGGAGCGTAGCGCAGCCTGGTAGCGCATCAGTCTGGGGGACTGGGGGTCGTGGGTTCGAATCCCGCCGCTCCGACCATTTCTGAAAACTGGCGGGAAAAATCCCCGGGTGATGCCGATGTCACCTCCCATACCTATCGCATTGGTAGCCAGAAAAATAGCAAACCGGGAATGCCCGCTGCCCACGGATTTCGACGAGCATCGCTTTCCGCACGTTATCAGTCTCCTCACGCAAAACCATGACTCTCCCATCGCCTGGCAACACTATGTCCAGCCCCTCTGCATCAAATGGCCCGAAACATCGCCCGGCGGGACTATTAAACGCGGGAAACCGACGCAAAAAAGTACCGTCTGGCATTAGAAGCGTGGCATATATGATATCTTCCAGTAATCCAGCGTGTGCAGGATCTTGCCTTACGGCAACAACGCTGTCCTTTCCAAATGACCCCGCGTACTTAGGCAAAGGGTCATCATCATTCACCATAAACATCATCATTTGCCTTCTGCTCAGAAGCTCGTTTCCCCTTAGAGGATTTCCCGTCACCCGAATGACTCGGCGCGGCCGCCCAGCATTCAGGATATCGACCCACGTGGTTTCGTGGCGGTCATTTTGGTAGACATCCTTCCAGGGGTCTTGTGGATTGGGCGAAATCTCAAGCGGCTGCCAAGGCGCGAAAATCGCGTTCCGACGTTGCGTTCGCTGTAGATTTGCCGGCTCGGCATTTAGCGCATCAGCCACTCGCTCACAGAGGGCAGCGTCGCTACTCAGGGTGGCCGGCCCAGCGACTTGAAAGGGTAGGCGCGAGCTATCCGCAGTTGCGGCATCCGCAACCCCAAACAGCAGCACCGCGCCAAGCGCCGCTGCCCGCGCTATGCGCTGCACCCGGTTCATGCCTTATCCGACCCTCTCCACTATTGCATCCTTCCCAATGGCGACCTGCCGAGTGAAGGGAATAGTCCAACTCAATCATAAACAAGCAGGCGCGGTGGATCTGCGCGCCCGGCGGTTCTTATTAGCGCGACGGCCAAAGACGCGACCAGGTATTGGCCGTGGTATCGCGTAGCCACGTGCAGCTTGCCGAGCCTTCGCAAAAACGCGCAAGATCATTGCTGGCGCTGGCGCTTTTCTCCGCTGTGCCATCCAAGAACCCCGTCCAGGCCTGCTGCATCTGCGCGCTGCCGGCGGAAATCATGTCCTTCGCCGCTTCGGTCTGACGTTGTGCGCCGGCTAATAGATCCTCCGCAACGCCTTCCGTTGCAGCGGCGACATGCGGCGCCAGCGCCTCCCCCAGCGCGCAGAGGGCGCGTTGTTCGGCGCTGGGTGGGCGCCCCAAAGCAGCATCGGCCAGCGCACCCCAAACACTCCCAGTGCCAAGCATGAAAGAAAGCGCTACGCCGCCGGCCTGGCCGAGCATACAGGCGTAGCTCATGCCCGCTTCCGGGGCGGCGGCTTTCGGCACCAGCGGCGCGGCGGCCACGGCCTCAGGCAGTTTTGGGTTTGGTCGCACGGGTTCGGCCGCATGGGCTGCCATTGGCGCCATCACCAGCGCCAGCATTGCCGCCTGAATGCCAAGTTTCCTCATGCGCGTTTCACCCCCCAGAACAAGGCAGGACCGCCTTTTACCACATCGCGAATGCTGCGCCGATAGGCTTGTGGCGGCAGCACCAGGCCAAGCGGGATGAAGGGCACTTCCTGCCAGACGACGCGCTGGATATCCTCGGCGATTGTCTTTTCCGCCGCCAGATCGGGCGCGGCGAACCAGGCATCGCGCAATTCCTCAAGCTTCGGCATGGTGGGCCAGCCGGACCAGGCATTGGCGCCATTGCCGCGAATGGGCATGTGGCTGCCAGGCACCGAGACATCCAAGCCTTCCCAGGTGGTGCAAAAGGCGCTCCAGCCGCCTTGATCCACCGGGCCGCGATTGGTGCGGCGCTGGATTTGCGTGCCCCAATCCATGGAAATGAAATCCACATTGAAGCCGATGCGGCGCATGAGATCTGAAGCCACGACAGCCAAGTTTTGAAGTACCGGCAGATCGGTGGCAGACATCATCACCACGCGTTCATTCTTGTAGCCCGAAGCAGCAAGGGCAGCGCGCGCCGCATCAAGGCTGCGCGGGCCTGTCAGCACTTCAAGCCCGGCTTCATTGGCAAGCGGTGTGCCGGGCGTGAAAATGCCGGCGGGCACATGGGATAGCGTTTGATCCGTGCCGATGGATGCATCCATGAAAACGCGCTGGTCAATCGCGGGCAGCAGGGCGCGGCGCACCGCCACATTGTCAAACGGCGGATGGAGAAAATTGAAGCGCAGCACACCAAGATTGCCGGCGCTATTGATGCGGTCCACGACAATATCGCGATGCCGGCGGAGCAGCGGCAACAAATCCGCATGCGGTGTTTCCCACCAATCGGCTTCATTGTTTTGCAGTGCGGCCGATGCGGTGGAAGGATCTGGCATGATGCGCCATTCCACGCGATCAAAATGCACGGGCTTGCCGCCCGCCATAAAATCCGATGCTTCCTGGCGCGTTTGATAGGCTTCGAAGCGGTCATAAACAGCGATGTCGCCGGAACGGAACAGATCCTGACGGAAGCGGAAGGGACCGCTGCCGGTGAAATCGCGGATTTGCTGGAAAGCATCGGTTTCCGCGATGCGTTCGGGCATGATGGCGCAAATGCTGGCCGAAGGCTTGCCGAGCGCCCAAGCCAAGCCCGCCCAAGGCTGCTTCAGGCGAATCTCAAAGCGATTATCGTCCAGCGCGC
>Ga0315900_10004743_pt1 | contig 19001 bp, 13 predicted proteins | sample LakEriMetagenome_FD_203521 | JGI IMG/M metagenome (GOLD analysis project Ga0315900, IMG submission 203521) | Freshwater fungal communities from buoy surface, Lake Erie, Ohio, United States - Buoy 12 MA114 | ecosystem: Environmental > Aquatic > Freshwater > Lake > Lake biofilm | place: USA: Lake...
GCCGCTGGTGATCGGCTTGGCAGGCGGCACGAACGCGGCCGTAGGCAGTGGCAAGGGTCTTGCGGCGAGGCTGGCGCAAGCGATCTCGCAAGCCTGCCCCCATGCGCGCATCTTGCTGCTGCCCGCTGCGCCGCAGGTCCACGATCTGCGTGACATCCACGTGCTGATCGCCCTGGACCCGAACGTCAAGCTGCTCGCGGCCCGGCATCGGCGGGCCGACCTGCTGGTCTTGGCCTGGGCGGCCCGCGCGACGGATGTGAAGCGGTGGGAGCGGTCGATCGAAGCGGGCGGCACCGAGGCCTTCGACATCTGCCTGGCCCCATCCTCCGCCGCACAGCAGGCCGCGCGGGACGCCGGTTTTCCGAGCTGCCGCTCCACGCGCGATGAGCCACTGGGCTATGTACTGACGCCCGGCCTGCCCTTGCGCCTGAGTGTGATGCCCGCGGCCCAGACCCCGAGCAGCCTGCGCCGGGCCGCCACCCTGGTGGCAGCGCTGCGCGCTCAAGGCGCGCTGGCTCACCTGCATGACGCCCAGCAGCCCCGGCTGGCGGAGGTCGTGCTCCACCTGGGCCGCGCGAGCGCACCCGTGCCGGGCAGCGTCAACGTTCTTTGCAAATCTGGCGAAAGAAAGGACTGCGCGCCGCATCCCGGCTTTGATGGCGTGCTGGACCACAAGCCCGCGCTGGCGGCTGTGCGCACTGTTTGGGAGAGCGTGGTTGGACCTCTTGTTTCTGCACCCTAACTTTCCAGGCCAGTTCCGGCGGATCGCGCAGGCGCTGGCACAGGAGAGCGGCGTTCGCGTCTGGGGCATGGGCGACGAGTCCTGGATCGGCACGGGCCAGGGATTGCCCGGCGTCGAAGTGATCCGCTATGGCGCCGTGGCCGCGGCTCCAGAAGAAACCCACCCTTGGGTCCGCGGCTTCGAGCAATCGGTGCGCCGTGGCGTGGCGGTGATCGAGCGCCTGGCAGAATTGAAGCGGGGCGGCTTCGAGCCCGATGCGATCGTGACCCACCCGGGCTGGGGCGACGCCTACTTCGTACGGGACTACTTCCCCGGCGCGGACGTCATTGGGCTGTTCGAGTACTGCTACCACCCGCGCGGCGCAGACGTCGGTTTTGACCCGGAGTTCCCCACCCGGGTGGACGACATCTTCCGCCTGCATGTCACGAACAGCGCGCAGCTGCTGGCGCTCGAGAGTTGCCACAGGGGCGTGTGCCCGACACCGTGGCAAAAAAGCCTGTATCCCGCGGCCTATCAATCCAAGCTGCAGGTGCTGCATGAAGGCATCGACACGGCGCGCGTCGCGCCCATGCAGGACGCCCGGTTCACCCTGCCGGACGGGCGGACCGTGCACAAGGGCGATGAAGTGCTGACCTTTGCCAGCCGCTGCCTGGAGCCGTACCGCGGCTTTCATCAATTCATGCGGTCGCTGCCGCGCATCTTGCGTGAGCGGCCGCAGGCCCAGGTGCTGGTGCTGGGGGACAACGCGGCTCACTACGGGCCCAAGCCGCCCGGCGGAGGTGGATGGAAAGAGTTCTATCAGGCCCAGCTGCGCGGCCAGGTGGATTGGCACCGGGTGCACTTCCTCGGCACCTTGCCCTACGACGACTACCTCAGCGTGCTGCAGGTGTCCAGCGCCCATGTCTACCTGACCTACCCCTTCATCCTGTCCTGGTCGATGCTGGAGGCGATGTCAGCCGGATGCCTGCTGCTGGCTTCGGACACGGCCCCCGTGCGCGATGTCGTGCAGGACGGCGAGAACGGCTTGCTGTTCGACTTCTTCGACACCGCGCGGCTGGCCACCCTGGCGATCCACGCCCTGTCGGAGCCCGGTGCACACGCCGCCATGCGGGAACGCGCCCGCCAGACCATCGTCGAGCGCTACGACTTCCAGCAGGTCGCCCTGCCCCAGTACAGGGCCTTGATCGGCCTGACATGAGCGCAGGCTGCTGACCACGCCCCTCATCGATTCACCGGGAGATTGACGACATGAGCAAGATCGACAGCCTGTTGGCCACCGCTGCCACCAGGATGGAAGCCCTGGATTTCGGCTCGGCAATTGACACCTACCAGCGCATCCTCCAGCAGGTGCAGGGTCAGGCCCCGGCGCTGATGGGCTTGTCCATTGCCTACAACCGGGTGGGGCGTTCGGCTGACGCGCTGCCGCTGCTCGGGCGTCTGTGGGCGCTTGCCAGCAAGACCAACAGCGCACAAGGCAAGTTGTTCAAGGCAGCTGTCCTGGCCCAGATCGGCTACGCCCAGCAGCAACTGGGGCAGTTCAAGCTGGCCCATGAAGCCTTTGACAGCGCCTGTCAATTGACCCCGTCTGACGAACTGAAGGCGCGGATGGCCGCACTGGACCCGCACGTCAACAACCCAGACCCGTTCAAACAGTTGCTGCAGCACGCGCGCCAGATGGAGGCGTCGTCACAGCCCGAAGAGGCCCTGAAGGCCTACCGCGCGGCCATGCAACTTCGGCCCCATGATGTGAGCGTGCTGCAAGGAAGCGCCTGGCTGCTGCGGCGCCTGGGGTATGTCGACGACGCCTTGCCCCTGCTGCAAAAAGCTCTGGTGCTGGCGCCCGAGCAGCCGGACCTGCACAACGACATGGGCGCGCTGTTCCAGGACCGTGACGACTGTCCCAAGGCCATCACGTTCCACAAGCGCGCCCTCAGGCTCAATCCCCAGTTCACGCCAGCGCTCATCAACATGGGTGTGGCACAAAAACGCCTGGGCCGCATCGAAGAGGCCATTGGGACCTGCCAGGCGGCGCTGCATATCGACGAGAACCTGCCCGAGGCCCATAACAACCTGGGCAACCTCTATCGCATGCAGGGCAGGCACGCCGAGGCCTTCGAGCACCTGCAGCGCGCGCTGCAATTGCGGCCCGACTACGCCGACGCGCGGGCCAACTGGAACGAGCTGAAGCAAGAAGCACCGCACCTGTTCCTGGCGGCGGCGGTCAAGCCGCAGTCCAGCCCTGGCCGCAAGCAGCACTCTCCGAGCATGCGCACCCCGAAGCGGACCTCGAAGCCCACCCCCACACGCCCCCCCAAGCCATGCCATCAGTGACGTCCAAGCCCAGGCCGCCGGCAACGAAGCCCGCGCCGACCAGCCCTGTGAATGCCAGCAGGGGCGTTGCCGAGAGGTCGCCTGCGTCCAGGCATCGGCCAGCGGTGCGGGTGCCCGAGCAGGGTGATGCGCAGCATGGTCCGGTCCGTCTTGTGGTGGACGACGAAGAGCTGGCTGCCCTCAGCATCGACAGCGCCAAGCTGCGCGGCCGCAAGCGACTGCAATTGGAAGGATGGTCCACGGGCCAGCTGTCGTTCGCACTTGAACTTGATGGGCAACCCATCGAGCATGCAATCGTCCGTGGCAGCAGACCGGATGTCGCCCTGGCCCGCAACGTGCCTGAGGACGGTGACGGGCACGGCTGGACGATCGTGTCGGCCCCTGAGGCGGCCGCAGCCCGTGGCGAATGGACGCTCCAGGTCACGCTTGACCACCCCGGTCATGGCGCCACGCATGGCTTCCACGTCGCTGTTGATCCCGCAACGCTGCCCTTGGGTCCCCTCGACCTGATCCAGCCCGTGGGGTTCGTCGAGGCGGCCAGCACCTGTTGCGTTTCAGGCGAGGCCGTGGTCGTGGGTTGGGCGATCGCTCCCCAGGGCCAGCCCTTGTTCATTGAGCAGAACGGCGTCCTGCACGAACTCAAGGGGCCCGTCGTGCGCTTCTCACGCCAGGATGTCACGGATGCGTACCGCGCATCGCACGGCGACCTGACGGCCAACGCCGGCTTCGTGATCCGCGTGGATGACCTGACGGTCGGCCAGCCCGTCAGGCTGGTCACCCAGCGCGGCGACGACTTGATCGTCCTGGGCTCCACGCAGGCCACTGCCTTGCCATCCGACCCCGTGGCCGCGGCCCGCTGGCTGTTTGGTTTGCACACCCCGCGTCATCTGTTGGCGCAGCGCATGGCCCGCATCGACCTGCCGCTGCTGGACCCCCTGATCGCGCTGCAGCGCAGCGGTCAACGGCAGCAGCCGGTGGAAGTGCATCAACTGGGCCAGCCTGTGGCCCAGCCGCAGGCCAGCATCATCGTCCCGCTGTACGGACGGCTGGATTTCGTGGAGCACCAGCTCATCGAGTTCTCGCGGGACCCCTGGATCAGCGCGCAGGCGGAGGTCGTCTATGTGCTCGACGACCCCCAGCTGGTGGAGCCGTTCGCGCAGCAGGCCCACACCTGGCACCGGTTGTACCGGCTGCCCTTCAAATGGGTGTGGGGCAGCACCAACCGCGGGTTCTCGGGTGCCAACAACCTGGGGGCGGCCCACAGCCGTGCACCCCTGCTGGTGTTCCTCAACAGCGACGCCTTCCCGCAGCAGCCCGGTTGGCTGCAAGCGCTGATCGCCGAACTGCACAGCGACCCCCGCTTGGGCGCGGTGGCGCCGCGCCTGTTGTTTGGCGATGGCTCGATCCAGCATGCGGGCATGGAATTCGCGCGCCGTGACGAATGGGGCGTCTGGATCAACCATCACCCGTGCATGGGGTTGGCCCCGGCGCTGGACCCACACACCCAGACCACCCCCCTGCCCGCCGTCACCGGCGCCTGCCTGGTGATCGAACGCGACACCTTGGATGCCGCCGGCGCCTGGGACACCGGCTACCTGATCGGCGACTTTGAAGACTCCGACCTGTGCTTGAAGCTGCGTGCCCATGGCTTGCGCGTGGCCTACGTGCCCAGCGTGCAATTGACGCACCTGGAGCGGCAAAGCTTCAAGCTGCTGGGGCAGGACGACTTCAGGCAGAAGGTGGTGATCTACAACGCCGTGAGGCACCAAAACCGCTGGGCGGGCGCCCTGCAAGAACTCGGACAAGCCGTATGACCCGCGCTTCCACGCCCTCCATGACCAGCATCCGACGCACGAAGGTGCCCTCTGCGGCGCCCACCCCCGGGGTACCCAGCCGCACCCCGCCCGGCAGCCGCCACCGCATCCTGGTGATGGCGCACGCGCACCCGGACTTCAGCCTGGGCGGCGGCGAGATTGCCGCCTACAACCTCTTCAAGGCCTACCGCGAGGACACCGCCGTGCAAGAGGCGTGGTTCCTGGCGCGGGCCGACCGGGGCCGTGGCGCCACCGGTCAGATCAGCCTGCGACGGCCGAACGAATACCTGTGGGAACAGGCCGTGCACGACTGGCACCGCATGAAGGCGCTGCACCAGGAATCGGTGGTCACCTGGTTTGCCGATCTCATTCGTGCACTCCAGCCCACGGCGGTGCACACGCACCACTACGCCCACCTGGGCCTGGAATACCTGCGCGTCATCAAGCAGGTGGACCCGGCCATCAAGATCGTGATGACCTTGCATGAGTACATGGCCATCTGCCGCAACCAGGGCCAGATGATCAAGACCGGCAGCTTCCGGCTGTGCAGCCGGTCCAGCCCCGACGACTGCTCGCGCTGCTTTCCGGACACGACGTCCGAGGATTTCTGGCTGCGCAAGCACTACTTCATGAGTCACTTTGACTTGGTGGACGAATTCGTCTCGCCATCGGCATTCCTGAAGCAGCGCTACGTCGACTGGGGCCTGAACGCCGACAAGATCACCGTGATCGAGAACGGACAGGCCGACGAAGAGCCATTGCCCCCGCGCCCGCTGGCCGCTGGCGAAACGCGCAGTCGATTCGGCTTCTTCGGGCAGATCACGCCCTACAAGGGGCTGGACGTGGTGCTGGAAGCGCTGGCCCTGTTGAAGAAGGAAGACAGCAACAGGATCGTCCTGGAAGTCCACGGCGCGAACCTGGAACTGCAGCCCGAGGAGTACCGCAACAAGGTGGAGCGGCTGCGCGCGCCGCTGATGGAGCGCGGTGTGGTGCAGTGGGTGGGGCCCTACCAACCGCATGAACTGCGCAGCCGCATGGCGGGCGTGGACTGGGTGGTGGTGCCCTCCATCTGGTGGGAGAACTCGCCGATGGTGATTCAGGAAGCCTTTGGGTGCGGCAGGCCGTTGGTGGTTTCGGACATCGGAGGGATGAAGGAAAAGGTCAGAGACGGGTACGACGGCACGCATGCATCGGTGGGGAACGCCCTGCAGTGGAAGGCCGCCTTGATGAGTGGCGCCACCAACACCCAGAACTATGACGCGCTGGTTGCCGGCATCACTCGACCGGCATGCCATCGCAGCGCCGCCAAGCGTCACTGCGAACTGATCACCCAGGCGGGACAGACATGAGACTTCATCTGTACGGCACGTCGCCATACCTGGCTGATGCGGCCTATCTGAGCGCCGATGAGTTGAACCATCAATCGGGCGGGAACACCGGCAATCTGATGTTCTGCCACGCCATCGCCCGGATGACAGGCGCTGGCCCGCAATCCATACCCTGGGGGGCGTCGCTGGACGGCCTGGAACCCTTGGCCGATCTGCTGGTGCTGCCGCTCGCAAACCAGCTCGGGGCTCACGTCGACCTCGGCGCGCTGGCTGAAAAGATGATGCAGCCCAAGATCCCGATGGTGGGTCTGGGTCTGGGTGCGCAAGGGCCGATCGGCGGCGTCGATGCCGCGGCGATACCGCCAGGCACCTGGAAGTGGCTGCGGGTGGTTCTGGAGCGATCTGTTGACGGCAAACCCAATGTCGCGCTGCGCGGAGAGGAAACGCTGCGGGTCATTGAGGCACAAGGTCTGGCCGAGGGCTGCGTCGTCACAGGATGCCCTTCGAACTTTCTCCATCCCTCCGCCACTTTGGGGCGAGAGATATCGCGCCGACGGGCCAATTCGGTCAAGCGCATTGCGGTGCCGGCAGGAAACCCCTTTCTTTCGCAGCACAGCTTGCTGGAGCAGAGCTTGAGGGGCCTCGTCGAATCGACAAATGGCACCTACGTCTGCCAGCATCCGATCGACATGCTCCGACTGGCCAAGCTTGAATACAACACCATCGAGCGCTCCATATTCACCAGATACCGGTCTTACATTCACCCTGAACTTGACGACGACGACTTTCTAGGTTGGTTCCGTTCGTACGCCCATGCATACGCCAGCGTACCCGAGTGGATTGCCGCCATGGCACGTCACGATATGGTCATTGGAACCCGCATTCACGGTGTCATGGCGGGTATTCAAGCCGGGGTTCCATCCGTATGCCTGTGCATTGATTCCCGAACCAGGGAACTCTGTCAGACGATGGCGATCCCGCATGCTGACGCGAACGACTACCGTGATGGCATCAGCATCGATGCCATTCAGGAAATCCTGGATGACTGGGATGGGCGGCAATACGACGACAACCGCCAAGCACTGGGCCACCGACTGGCCGGCTTCCTGCGCGACAACCGGATAGAGCCTCGCGGGGCCTTGCAGACCTTGCTCCGCAGGCGGGTTGCAGGCCCGGACCGGGAGGCTTCGACGGCGCTTCAGGGCTCGCATCAGCCTTCGACGACCTCGTCTGCGGGGCGCTACCACGGCATTTTCTCTGCCGCCGCTTCGGCTGTGAATGTGGTGAACCCCAGCGTACTTTCCTTCGGATGTGCCGATGGTTACGAGCTGAACGACCTGGCCACCAAGCATTTCCACCACGGCCGGGTTGTGGGTTGCGATATTGATCTCGATGCACAGCGCATTGCCAATGTATGCAACGCCCAGCCCGCACGGGTGAAGGTCATTGGTCCTGACCCAGATCTCCTGACGGCACATGGCCCGTACGACGTCATCGTGGCCATGGCAGTTCTGTGCCGATGGCCAGAGACACGGTCCATGGAAGATATCTCTGAATATTATCCCTTCAGCCGGTTTCAGGAACAGCTCACGCAATTCATCGAACTGCTCGTACCGGGGGGGGTGCTGTGCGTCTATAACTCGAACTACCGCGTCGTGGATTCCAGCTTGATGGCGCAACTGGAGGTCATCAGCAATCCAGAACTCATCCCGACTTCGCAACCTGTTCGGCTGTTTCAGCCGTCGGGACAACCTCGGCCTGACCAGGTATCCGGCGGATTTGTGTTCCGCAAGCTGCCAAGGCCTGGCGCAGGCACAGGCACCCGGGCTTTGTAAGTCCAGCCATGGCGAACTCGGCGCAACAGAAGACCGTTCCGGAGCTGAGGGCCTACGTGGGCAGCCTGGGGCCCTGGCTGGTCAAAGCAGAAGGGCTGTGCCTGGTCGCTGGCTTGTTGAGCCTGGCGCCTTTGGCGTTCATCATGCTGGTGTACGACCGCGTGGTGACCAGTCGCAACGCCGAGACCCTGGTGATGCTGGTGTTGCTGATGCTGCTGGTGTACGCAGTGGCCGAGGCCTGCGAGTGGGCGGCGTCCGAGACGCTGCGCGAGGCCGGTGCCCTGTTGGACCACCGCCTGGCCGTGCGCTGCTTCGGACTGGTCTACAGCCAACGCCTGAGCAGCCCCGCCGCGGGCACCCTGCCGCTGAGCGATCTGCGCCACCTGAGCGACTTCATGGCCAGCCCCCAGGCGGCGGCCTTGCTGCAACTGCCCGTGGCCCTGGTCTGCCTGGCGCTGATCGCCTGGTTAAGTCCCCTGCTGTGCGCCTTCGCCCTGGCGGGCATGGTGGTGCAAAGTCTGCTCACTTTCCTGAACGAGCGGACCACCCTGGCGCCGCTGCAGGACGCCAACCGCCTGGCCCGCAGTGCCCAGCGCGAAGCCGAGGAAGGTCTGCGCACCGCCGAAGTGGTGCAGGCCCTGGGCATGGGCGCGGCGATACGCACCCGCTGGGCCCAGGGCCGCATGGCAGCGCTGGCCTTGCAGCAGCACGCCTCTGAGGCCGCAGGGCGCATCCAGGCGGCTGCGCGCTGGGTGGCCAGCAACACCATGGCGCTGATGATGGCGCTGGGGGCGCTGTTGATGATCCAGGGCGAGTTGGACCGGGGCCGATCCGGCATCTTCGTCGCGGCCCTGCTCAGTGCGCGGGCCATGAGCCCGTTGCTGCAGCTGATCACCGGCTGGCGCCAGGTGGTGAACGCACGTGAAGCCTTTGCGCGTCTGACCCAGGCCCTGCAAGACCATCCGCCGAAGGAGCGCACCATGTCGCTTCCGGCGCCCGAAGGTCACCTGAAGGTCGAGACCCTGGTGGCGAGCGCCCCTACCGGCGGCGCCCTCATCTTGCGTGGGGTGGCCTTCGAGCTTCATCCCGGGCAGCTCCTGGCCGTGATGGGCAACTCCGGCGCCGGCAAGAGCACCCTGGCCCGGCTGTTGATCGGCTTGTGGCCCGCGGCACAGGGCAAGGTGCGCCTGGACGGGGTGGATATCCACAGCTGGAACAAGGCCGAGCTGGGGCCGTTCGTGGGTTATGTGGGCCAAACGGTGGACCTGATCGAAGGCAGCGTGGCCGAGAACATCGCGCGGTTTGCCGAGCCCGACCCCGCCCTGGTGGAAGCCGCAGCGCGCGCCGTGGGCATCCACCACACCATCACCGCCCTGCCCCAGGGTTACGCCACGCCAGTGGGGCCCGGCGGGGCATTCCTGTCCGGCGGTCAACGGCAGCGCGTGGCCCTGGCGCGCGCGCTCTACGGCCATCCACGCTTCGTGGTGCTGGACGAACCCAACGCCAGCCTGGACGAAGCCGGCGACCAGGCCTTGCTGGACACCCTGCAAGCCCTCAGGATCCAGGGCACGACGGTGGTGGTGGTGACACACCGCCCCGGCATCCTGCAGGTGGCCGACCGCATGCTGTTGCTGCAAGACGGTGTGCAGCACGCCTTCGGCACACCGCAGCAGGTGCTGGCCAGCATCCGCCAGGCACTGGCCGCGCAGCAGCCGGCGGAGGCATCCGCATGAGTGGAACCCGCAGCACCCTGCGCCATGCCGTGCGGACCCACCAGGGTGCGTTCCTGGCGGTGGCCGTCTTCAGCCTGGTGACCAATGTGCTGATGTTGGTACCGGCGCTCTTCGTCATGCACATCACCGATAGCGTGCTGGTGAACCGCAACGAGATGACGCTGCTGTTCCTCACGTTGGCGGCGGTGTTGATGTTCTGCATGGTGTCCGTGGCGGAGTGGAGCCGCAGCCGGGTGCTGGCGCGCATCAGCACCCGGCTGGACACCGAGCTGGCGGGCCCGCTGTTCGACAGCGCGTTCAGGGCGCGGCTGGCACAGACCGAGCCTGAGCCCGCGCGGGCGCTGGCCGACCTGACCACGGTGCGGCAGTTCCTCACCGGCCACGCGGTATTCGCCTTCTTCGACCTGCCCTGGACGCTGCTGTACCTAGGCGTGCTGTTTGCGCTGCACCCGTTGCTGGGCTGGGGCTGCCTGGCTCTGGCTGTGCTGCAAGGGCTGCTGACGCTGTGGAGCCAGCACCGCGAACGCGGCCCTCTGGCCTTGGCCGCCCAGGCGGAAACCGCGCAACGGGCGTTCACCGACCACAAGCTGCAGAACGTGGAGGTGGTGGAGGCCATGGGCATGTTTCCGCAGCTTTGTTACCGGTGGCTGCAGCGGCATTCCGCCTGGCTGAAGGCACGCGCGGCGGCGGCCAGGCTGGCTCACTTCAATGAAGCGCTGAACGGCTATGGCCGCCACATGCTGCACACCGGGGCGGTGGCCATCGCGGCCTGGCTGGTGACGCGGGGGGAACTCAGCGCTGGGGGCATGCTGGCGGTCTACATGCTGATACTGCGCGCGCTGACGCCCATCGAGTCCATGCTGACCAGCTGGCGGTCGCTCAGCGCTGCGCAGCAGGCGATGGGCCGGGTTGAAGCGCTGCTGGCCCACCACCGGGCGCCCAGCACCTCAAAGCCGCTGGAGCCGGCGCGGGGAAGCCTGGCCCTGCAAGGCGTCAGCGCCCATGCCCCGGGCCCGGACCGGTCCCGCATCCTCCATGACCTCACGTTGACCTTCGAACCCGGTACCGTCACCACGGTGCTCGGGCCCTCCGGTGCGGGCAAGAGCACCTTGGCGCGCGTGATGTTGGGCATCTGGCCCCAGGTGACGGGCGCCGTGAGCCTGGACGACCGGCCGCTGGCGAACTGGAGCCGCGAGGATCTGGGCCCGGTCCTGGGCTACCTGCCGCAGGACGTGGAGCTGATGGACGGAACCTTCGCCCAGAACATTGCCCGCTTCGGCGTGATCGATCCGCCCCAGGTGATCGCCGCGGCCAAGGCCGCGGGCCTGCATGAGGTGATCCTTCGTTTTCCGAAGGGCTACGACACCCAGGTGGGCGAGCGAGGAAGCCTGCTGGCCGGCGGTTTGCGCCAGCGCATCGGATTGGCCCGCGCTCTGTACGGCAACCCGGTGCTCGTGGTGCTGGACGAGCCCAACGCCAATCTTGACGAGGTGGGCGAGACCGCCTTGCTGCGGGCCTTGCAGTGGCTGCGCCACCGCGGCGCCACGGTGGTGATGGTGACGCACGAAAAACGGCTGCTGAGCGTGACCGACCGGGTGGTGATCCTGGATCAGGGGCGCGTTCACTTCGCCGGAAGCCTGGAAGAACTGCTGCGCACGGCCAGTAACGGCAAGGACGGGGGCCCGCCCCCGCTGCTTGAAGACGATGAAGAGCAGAACCGATCCGATGAGGCGCAGGCGCTGGGCCTGGCGGCCTGAAAGGAACAGGAGCACCCCATGAAGTTGCCGACACTGCGCCATCTGCACGTGAAAGATCCGGGCGCGCCCGCGCTGGTCAGCCCCGACACGACGGTGGCATTGATGCCCGCCATGGTGCAGGAGCTGAACCTGCACACCGCGCAGCTGGCCCCGCCGGCCGACGCCGGACAGGCTGCGCGCACCGGCTTGTGGATTCTGCTGATGGGGCTGGGGGGCTTCCTGGCCTGGGCCGCGCTGGCGCCGCTGGACAGAGGCGTGCCCACCCCGGGACGCGTGTCGGTGGAAACCAAGCTCAAGGCCGTGCAGCACCTGACGGGGGGCATCGTCAAGGAAGTGCTCGTGCGAGAAGGCGGCATGGTCAAGGAGGGACAAGCCCTGTTCCGCCTGGAGGCGTCCACCAGCAAGGCCAACTTCGAGGGCGTCCGGCAGGACTACGTGGGAGGCCTGGCGGTCAAGGCCCGGCTCTCGGCCGAACTGTCCGGTGCCGGCCGGATCGATTTCCCCGCCGAGTTGACCGATCTGAGGGCCGATCCGCAGATCCAGCAGCTGATGCGCACCCAGGAGCAGTTGTTCAACTCCCGCAGGGCGGCCTTGCGGGCCGATCTGCAGGTCATTGAAGAAGGTGTGCGTGGCCAGGACGAACAGTTCCGCGCCTATGTCAGCATGGCTGAGAGCCGACGCGCCCAGCTGGCGCTGCTCAAGGACGAACTCAAGTCGACAGAAGACCTGGTGAAGGCCGGCTTCTTGCCCCGCACCCGCGCCCGCGATCTGGAGCGGTCTGTCTCCGAGGCCCAGGCCCAGATCCAGGAGCAACTGGGCAACATGGCCCGGGCGCGCCAGGCCATCTCGGAATTCAAGGTCCGGGCGGTGGCCCGCCAACAGGAATACCGCAAGGAGATCGAGACCCAGATGGCCGAGACCTCCAAAGGCGTGCAGGCAGGCTCGCAGCGATTCAGTGCCGCACAAGGCGACCTCGACCGAACCATCATTCGGGCACCAGCCTCCGGCCAGGTGGTGGGTCTGCAGATGCAGACCGTCGGCGGCGTGGTGACCCCGGGCCAGAAGCTGGCCGACATCGTGCCCGAGGGGGCGCCGCTGCTGCTGGAAGCCATGGTGAAACCGCAGTTGATCGACCGCCTGCAACCTGGATTGATGGCGGATGTGCGGTTTCAAGCCTTCGCCAACACACCCGAGCTCGTGGTGGAGAGCCAGCTGGTGTCGGTTTCGGGCGACCTGATCCTCGATCCGCAGCGCAACAACGAGGCCCACTACCTCGCCCTGCTGAAGATCACCGACAAAGGCATGAAAACCCTGGGCCGCCGGGTGCTCCAGCCCGGCATGCCGGCTGAAATCATCGTCAAGACGGGGGAGCAAACCCTGCTCAACTATCTGCTGGGCCCGTTCTTGAAACGCCTGGCCTCGTCCATGAAGGAAGGCTAGTCAAGGTGAACTGCGCCCTAGCTCCCGAGCAGTGAGCACCACTGCACGGACGACGCAGCATCGCCCTGGAAAATCATCGGCCCACCCCTTGACACAGCACGGCGAGCCGACTGCCGGCACTGCTTCAGCAACGGGCTGACTTGCCTGCAAGAAGCCCGAGCCTGACTGCACATGGCCGCAGGCCTGGCGCCAGCACAGGGCCGCCGACAATACAGGGATGAAGCTCCTGGAGCGTGCTGCAAGCCAGATGTGCCTGGCGCTGGCGGGTGCGGCCGCGGCCCTGATCAGCACGGCCGCCGCGGCCGCGCCTGCTGAGCCGCCTTCCCTGCGGACGCCCGCTCCAGCGCAGGTCCAGACCCAGGTGCACGAACTCGATGGCCACCGCGTCACGCTGGACGTCTACCCCGCCGCCGGCCCGCTGCGCGGGGCGGCCATCCTCTCGCACGGCTTCACGCGCAGCCGGCGCACGCTGGCGGGGCATGCGCAGACGCTGGCGGATGTGGGTGTATTGACGCTGACGCCGGACCTGCCCTGCACCTTCGACTTCCACTGCAATGCCCGCGCCCTGGCCTCGCTGGTGGGGTCGCTGCGTGCGGGCGGAGCTTTCGGCGCGCCCGTGGAGCGCGTCATGCTGGTGGGCTTTTCTGCCGGCGGGCTGTCCAGCTTGCTGGCGGCGCACACGCCCGGCGTGGTCGGCTATGTCGGGCTGGATCCGTTCGACCGCACGCTGCCCGACGAGGCCGAGCGCCTGGGGCTGGCGGCGGCGAGAAGCCTGCGCACCGAGGCCCTGCTGCTGCGCGCGCCGCCCTCCCGCTGCAACGCCGAAGCGGTGGCCGCCCCCTGGGCCGGCGCGCTGCCGGCGCTGTGGCGCGACGAGTTGATCGCAGGCGCCTCCCACTGCGACTTCGAGTCGCCCACGGACTGGATGTGCCGGCTGGCCTGCGGCCACACCGACCCGGCGCGCCAGCAGCAAGTGCGTCAGGGCCTGCTGGAGGCGGCGGCGCGCTGGATGCGCTGAGGGGGCTGGCTGGGAGTTCCCCTCTCGCTCAGGCTGAGCTCCTTGCGCTTCGCATCCAGCTTGGACTGAAGCCTGTCCAGGACGACAACCACCGGCGCCTGAGGGCCATCGCACTGCGCGAGGCTGGCAATGAGGACTGGCAAGCCTGTGAACCCGCCCGAGCCCAACGACCTGCATCATCAATCGGCATGACGGGCACGGGTGACGGCCCGAGCCCCCGCCCGTGAAACATCTTGATACACGGCGATACCGCCACGAAAGGACGGCCCGGACGGGCGTCGGCACGATGGAGGCCTGTCAACACCATCGGGCCAACGCCCAAGGAGCAGTTCATGAAGACCTGGATCAAGCGCACCCTCATCGGCGTCGTCAGCGGCAGCGTGCTGCTCGGCGGCTTGGCGGCCTGCGGCCATCGGCACGAGGGCTGGCACCGTTCGCAGCTCAGCCAGGAAGACGCGGCAAAGTGGCGCGAACGCTTGCTGGAACGCGCCGGCAAGGAGCTGCAGCTGGACGCGGACCAGAAAGTCAAGCTTGGGGCAGCCTTCGACCAGTTGCGCGAGCATCGCAACACCGTGGTGGCAGGCCTCGCGGATCCCCGTGCCGAACTTCGCGCCCTGGTCGGGGGCGAGCGCCTTGACCGGGCCCGCGCCCAGACCTGGGTGGACGAGAAGACGCAGTTGCTGCGCGGCGACAGCCCGCGCACCATCGGCGCCCTGGCGGACTTCTACGACGGCCTCCGGCCCGAGCAGCAGGCGAAACTGCGCGCATGGCTGGACCGGCGCGGCCATGGTTTCTGGCGGTCCTGAGCGCCGCCCAGGTGCATGATGTGCGCGCCGGCCGCGCTTGCGCACCGGCGCCGCTGCTGGGAGCATTGCGCACATGCGCCACATCCTGTTGATCGACGACGACGAACGGCTCTCGGCACCGCTGGCCGAGTACCTGCTCCGCTTTGACCTGCGGCTCGACAGCGCCGTGCGGCCCGGCCTGGGCCTGGCCCGGCTGCGAGAGGGCGGCTATGACGCGGTGATCCTCGACGTCATGCTGCCTGAAATGGACGGGTTCGAGGTCTGCCGCACGATCCGCAGGGAGAGCGACGTGCCCATCCTGATGCTCACGGCCCGAGGGGATGTCATGGACCGTGTCGTCGGCCTCGAACTCGGTGCCGACGACTACCTGCCCAAACCCTTCGAGCCACGCGAGCTGGCGGCCCGGCTGCAGACGATCATGCGCCGGGCGCGCAGCGCTCCCCCGGGCGCGGCGGCGCGGCTGGCCTTCGAGGGCCTGGCGATCGACCTCCCGCGCCGCCAGGTGCAGCGCCTGGGCGAGCTGGTGGAGTTGACCGGGGCCGAGTTCGACCTGCTGGCGATGCTGGCGCGCGAGCCGGGAAGGGTCTTCGACCGGGACGAGATCCTCAATCGACTGCGCGGTCATGAGGCCGACCTGCACACGCGGGCCGTGGACATCCTGGTGAGCCGCCTGCGCCGCAAGCTCGAGCCGCTGGACTGCATCAAGACGCTGCGCAATGCCGGCTACACCTTTGCCGGAGCCGCGGCGTGAGGGCCGCGACCCGGCTGCGGGCCCTGCTGGCTTCGCTGCGCATCCGGCTGGTCCTGCTCTTCGTGCTGATGGCCCTGGCCACGACGGCCATCTTCGTCGCGGGCATGCAGCGCGCGCTGTCGGCGGGCTGGGACGCGCTGCTGCGGCCGATCGTCGTGGACTACGTCGACCGCCTGGCGGCCGAGATCGGTACGCCGCCGGATCCGGCGCGGGCCCGGGCGCTTGCAGAACGGCTGCCCCTGTCGGTGCGCATCGAAGGCCCGGTCACGCAGTTCGATTCCCACCCCCGGCAGCGTCACTGGCATGGCCACGAGACCGCGGACGACGAGAACCCCCGACTGTTGCGACGCGAGACCGCAGACGGGCACCGCATCGTCTTCGGCCTCGGTGATCGCGACTGGGCCGATGGGCCGCGGGGCATCGGCTGGTTGACCCTGGGCGGCCTGCTGCTGCTGACGGCCCTGGCCTACGGCCTCGTGCGGCATCTGGTCCGGCCGCTGGATGACGTGCGCGCCGGTGCGCAGCGCTTCGGGCAGGGCCTGTTCGACCACCCGATCCCCGTCCGTCGCCAGGACGAGCTGGGTGAACTGGCGACCCAGGTCAATGCCATGGCGCAGGACATCCGGGCGATGCTCGATGCCAAGCGCGAACTGCTGCTGGCGGTCAGCCATGAACTGCGCTCACCCTTGACACGGGCGCGACTCAACGCCGAACTGGTGGACGGCGGCCCGGCGCGCGAGGCCCTGCTGAGCGATCTCGAGGACATGGGTGACCTGATCACCGACCTGCTCGAAAGCGAGCGGCTGGCGCAGGGGCACCGGGCACTGCAGCGCGAGCCCTGCAGCCTGAACACGCTGGTGCACGACGTGGTGGAGGAGCGCTTCTCCTCCGCCAGGCTGCAAATGCAGCTGGAGCCCGATCTTCCCAAGGCGCCACTCGACCCCGTGCGCCTGCGCCTGCTGCTGCGCAACCTGATCGACAACGCCCTGAGACACGGCGGGGCCGCCGCGACCGCGACGCACTTGTCCACGGCGCGCGTCGACGGCCGCTTGCGCCTGGTGGTGCGGGACTTCGGCCCCGGCATCGAGGAGGCCCAGCTCGGCCGTCTTGGCGAGGCCTTCCACCGCCCCGACGCGGCGCGCCAGCGCAGCACGGGCGGGGTGGGCCTGGGCCTTTACCTGTGCCGCGCCATCGCCCGGGCCCACGGCGGCGAGCTGCGCTTTCGCAACGCGGGTCCGGGGCTGGAAGTGACCCTGGACCTTCCTTCGTAGGTTCAACCGCTGTTCCGATACAGCAAGCAAGAGGTCCGACGATGAGCCGTCGACATGGGCCGGTTCATGACCTGTTCACTTGCATAGGGGCCACGCGGCTTGCACTGCGCGAGAGCTCTGGCTGTTGGTACCGGCGTTGGTTCGAGCCATCTGCCGGCCGATGTCTGCGCCGGCAATAGTGCCTGAAACGCCAATCCGGTCGGCAACTTACGCCACTTCCAACCGGCTCACGGAAGGGCCGGTGAACGGCTCCATCTGAGGCCGGCATCAACAGGACGCCATCGCGAAGATTGCCCTGGGGTTCGTTGACGCGCTCGAGAAGGCCTACGAACAGCGTGACATCCCGACGTGGATGAGCGAAGCGTAAATCAACAACCTCGCCGCTAGAGGCGAGGAACAACACGAGTCGCTGACCCGTTGGCCGTCTCCATGAGAGACCTCACGATGGGCGTACCGAGCACCGGCCACCGGGCTATGCTATCGCGAGGCGCTGGTGGACAGCCAACCGGAGGGCGTTGCCAGCCTTGAAGACAAGCCATTGCGGGCCAACCCGTGGCGCGGGCTGCTGTGGATCATCCTGACCGTGCTGGTCCTGGTGTGGTCCTTCTGGTAACTGTGCTGTCCTGGCAGCAGAGCCGCTCCCCTGGCGTCTGCTCTGCCGGCTCACCACATCAAACAGTCCAAACCCCCTAAGCTGCCCACCGTGACCAGACCCGTCGACACCGCCGAATACCTGGCCTTCATGCCGCCCCGCTGGCGTGAGCGCGCCCTGGCGGTGGGCGCACCGCAATCCACCTGGTGGCGCTGGCGTGACATCCGGGTGCACATCCTCAGCCTGCCACGGCCGCAGGCGCGGGCCCGGCTGCTGGTGCTGCATGGGGCAGGCGGCCACTCTGGCGCGCTGTGGCCCCTGGCGGCCCTGGCCGATGCTGCCGGCTATGAGGCCTTCGCCCCGGACCTGCCGGGCTACGGCCTGACCGAAGTGCCGGACCCCGCCAGCGTCACCTACCCGGACTGGGTGGACTGCGTCAGTGACCTGCTGCGCGCCGAGTCTGAAGCCGACCCTCGGCCCCTGGTGGTGCTGGGAGGCAGCATGGGCGGGCTGCTGGGTTACTCAGCGTGTGCACGCGTGCCCAGTGCGGTGTCGCATTTGGTGGTGACCTGTCTGCTGGACCCTTCCAACCCGGTGTGCTGGCCAGCTCTGTCCCGCTGGGGCGGGGCGGCCAGCGTCAGCCTGCTGCGCCCGTTGATGTCTGGGCTGTCCAGCGGCAGAGGGCTGGCCCGGCTCCGGGTGCCCATGCGCTGGGTGGCGCCCATGCACGCCATCGCCCGCGACCCCGCCCTGGCCCGACTGTGCGCGCAGGACGCCCGAGGCGGCGGCAGCCGGGTGCCACTGGGGTTCCTGGCGAGCTACCTCTTCTCAAAGCCGGAAGTGCCACCGCAGGAGTTCCGCGAGATCCCCGTCACGCTGATCCACCCCACGCAGGACCGCTGGACGCCGCCCGAGATGAGCCTGGCCTTCCTGGGGCGCCTCGCCGCGCCCACCCGTCATGTGCCGCTGGAGGGTTGCGGCCACTTCCCCGTGGAGGAGCCGGGGCTGACCCGGGCCGTGGAGGTGCTTCGGGAGGTGCTGGAGGCGCTTGTGCCGCAGGCGGGTGGCGAAGTGCGTACTGGCTGAAGCCGTCGTTCGCGGCCTTCCCTGTTCATCCGGCCAGATCACCTGGTGAGCCAGGGGCCCGTCAGACTGCGGGGAGTTTCTACTTCTGAACGGTACCAGGACGGGCGCAGCGCAGCTATGCCAAATGCTGCCCTCGGTCATGCGCTTGAGCGACCCAGGACGGCCCTGCAGGGCGGGCTCAGGCACCGCCGACAATGCACCGATGAAGACACCGCCGCGCCTGCAAGTGCTGATCGACGAAGGCCTGATCGACAGCGTGCTGCGGCAACTCAAGAGCGGCAAGGAAGCCGAGGTTTTCGTGGTGCGCTGCGGCGATGAAACCCGTGCCGCCAAGGTCTACAAAGCCGCCACCCACCGCAGCTTTCGCCAAGCGGTGGACTACACCGAAAACCGCAAGGTGAAGAACAGCCGCCAGGCGCGTGCCATGGCCAAGGGCACCCGATACGGGCGCGAGCAGCAGGAAGCCGCCTGGCAGAGTGCCGAGGTGGACGCACTGT